>Ga0308173_10001471_pt1 | contig 11760 bp, 14 predicted proteins | sample PhyPR1_FD_203716 | JGI IMG/M metagenome (GOLD analysis project Ga0308173, IMG submission 203716) | Soil microbial communities from UC Gill Tract Community Farm, Albany, California, United States - DLSLS.P.R1 | ecosystem: Environmental > Terrestrial > Soil > Agricultural land | place: USA... | reverse complement strand
CAAACCAATAAGTGCCGAATCAAAACGCACTGACTTCGCTCTCGCTGCCTAAGCAGTAAGACAGTCCGTCAGCCCGAGGTTGCTATTGCCCCGGATCCTGGCGTCATTTAAATAGCCACTGCTGTTTGCCTCCGTCATCGGGGTAAACGGGACTCTTAGATGACTGGGCCCGGATCAGCCAGCTGTTTGCAGCATGGCTGGGGCCGAGAAACTCCAATGCAAACTGCGCCCGGAGAAGCCCTGACAACACGACATCGGACGGGGGTTCAATTCCCCCCATCTCCACAAACCCCGTAGAAAAGGTGGGGGAAGCGTCCTCGGACACTGCCCCCACCTTTTTGCTGTCGCCGTCGTCATCCCTCCCGCGGGAGGGCCGCTACGTCCGCAGGATCTTCGCTTTCTGGGCTGCGAACTCTTCGTCGGTGAGGATCCCTTGCTCCCGCAACGCTCCGAGCTCCTTGAGCTGCTGGAGTTCTTCATCGCTGATCCCGCCTGCGGCTTGTGGAGCCGGCGCAGGCTGCTGATACACCGGTTGCTGCTGGTATGGCTGTTGTTGATTCATCTGCTGGTCGTAGGCCTCCTGCTGCTTTGCCGCGGTGGCGGCGTCCTTCTCGGCGAACTTGTTGGCCTGCCGGCGCTGGACCCGGCCGCTGACCGCACTCGCCGTTCCGGCCACGACCGCCGTCCGCGCCATTCCCCTAATAAGTCCCATAATTCTTCCCTTCTTACATCTTTCTGTTGCGCCGTCGGCTCTTAGGTGCCGGTCTCCTGCTGCTGTGCGTCGAGGGCCTCGAGGGCGTCGAGCGCTTCCATCACGTCGGGCGCAGGGATCCGCGTGCTCGCGACGAGCTCGCCGCCGCTTTCGCGGACGGCCGCTACGAAGGGTGCCGCCCAGGTGTTCTCGTAGACAATGAGCGCCGCGACCGTTCCCGGGAGGATCGCGGCCGTCGCCTCGGCGATGTCGTCATCGCCCAGAAGCCCGGACCGCGCGCCGTCGAAATAGGAGAACGACGCCGCGGGACCGTTTGGGTCGGTGAGTTCGAGCACCTCGACGGTGCCGTCCTCGGTCTTCATGACGACGAGGAGATCGTAGAGGCGGATCACGCCCTGTTCGATGAGCTTGACCATTTCCTCGCTCGCCCGTCCCGTCAGTCCTTCCACGGGGAATTCGAGGAGTACGAAGTCGACCGGCCCGTGGGCTTCGGTCTCCGGTGTGGTTGTCACTGGCATGCCTCCGGTCTGGTTCGAGCGCGCTGTGCGGCGCGCTGGTCCTAGTGTGGGCGTCTCCTGCGGCGGCGTCACCACCCGGGTCGGGTGATTCCCGGGCGGGCCGCGCTCTTTTTGAACCCCATGGGTCCCAAGACCAATAAAGCGCCTAGCAGGGGCGGCCGCATCATCCGTTGTGGATGAGGCGTCATTTCGGAAGGAACGACAGAAAGGCCGGAAGCAACGGCTTCCGGCCTTTCTGGGTTATTAGCGCTTCTTGATGTGGGCCACCGGGTCAGTGTGGGCATCGACGACGTGCTTCGCCTTCTTCTCCGCCCGTTTTTCCTTGATGGTCTTAACCGACTTCTTCGACGTGCTCTGGTGCGGCGTCTTGTCAGGCATGGTGCTCTCCCTCACGGCAGGGGCCCGGAATAGCCCCTCTTTCAAAACTACGCCTCGGGAACCGCGGCGTCCACGATGCCTGCGAAGCGGCTGCCGACGCCGTCGTACACACTGCGCACAAGCCCGGCCCCGAGCGGCGGGATGTCGCGGGCCTCATGGTGGGCGCAGCAGACATAGGTGAAATCCGGCCACCACTTCTTGGGCCGGGCGGCCTCGGAGAATCCACAGACGGCACAAGTGAGCTGGACCCAGACGGGACGCTTGCCGGTCCGGTTCGCCTTGGACTGCACTAGCCAGGCAGGGGGATTGTCCAGCAGGTCGCCGAGCTCGGCCTCGGTGAGGCGGGAAGGGATGCCGTGACGGTTCGCCATCTCCAGCGGAATGTCGAGGATTTGGGCTGCTTCACGTCGGGTAACCATCCTTCAACGATACGGGAACGACGGCGGAGCCGACGCTCCCTAGCCGGCGACGAGGAGCCCAAGGGCCGCCGCCGCGAGGCCGGCGAGCAGATTCGAGCCGACGTTGACCGCCGCCGCCCGGTACCGCGTTTCGCTGACCAGGCGCACCGTGGCGGTGCTCCATGAGCTGAACGTGGTCAGCCCGCCGCAGAGTCCGGTCGCGATAGCGGCGTGCCAGTCGGCGCCCAGCTCCAGATGGCCGGTCAGGCCCACCGACCAGCCGATAATGAAGGATCCTGCGGTGTTGACCGCCAGCGTCGCCCACGGCCAGTGCGGCCGGGTCCCCTGGTGGTGGGCAAAGAAGGAGTCGACGCCGAAGCGCAGGAGGGCGCCTGCCACACCGAACACCCCCACCAGGAGTGCGGTCATCACTGGGCACCCCCGCGAAGGTCGGCAATCGCCTTGCCCGTCTTCCAGCCGGCCGCCGCGGCGCCCAGGCCCAGGACCAGTGAGAGCCCGAGGTAGGCCAGCCAGGTGGCATGGAAGCCGGCGCGGATCAGCTGGTCAACCGCCATCACCAGCGCCGAAAAGGTGGTGAAGGAGCCCAGCACGCCGGGGCCAATGCCGGCCCGCAGCCAGAATGCGGTCTTTGGCCGCGCAATCCAGATGGTGGTCAGTGCGGCCAGGACGAAGCTCCCGGCCACATTGATCGACAGCGTGGTCCACGGCACCTCTCCCACGCTTTCGGGGAACAGCAGCCCGGCGCCAAAGCGCAGCTCAGTGCCGACCAGGCCGCCGACGGCGACGGCGGTCCAGGCCTTCCAGCCCGGCACACCGGGGCGGGAAGGGGCTTGGCGTACGTCCAGGGCCTCCTTCACTAGTGGTCCTCGACGCTGCAGCCCGCGTGCGAGGCATCGCTGTGGACCCATAGGGCCGAGGCCACTTCCTCGGCCAGATCGAAGTCGCGGGGGCCGGCGGACGAGTAGATCCGCACCACGAGCGGGCCGCCGAACGGCTTCCGGCCCACCACCAGCACGCCGGCGTCCAATTCGATTTCCTCGGCGGCGAGGTAGCGCAGGATCTCCGGGTTCTCGTCGCTGATCCTGGTGATCCGGCCGGTGTGGCCGGCGTCGAGTTCGCTCATGCGGTGGGCTGCAGGCATTACCACGGATCCGTCCGCCGCCGGGATCGGATCGCCGTGGGGGTCCCGCACCGGGTTCCCCAGCTTCGCCGCCATCCGGTCAATGAAGGTGTCCGAGACGGCGTGCTCCAGCAGTTCGGCCTCGTCGTGGACCTCGTCCCAGCGGTAGCCGAGCTCCTGGACGAGAAAAGTTTCAATCAGCCGGTGCCGCCGGACCATGGACAACGCGAGCCGGGCGCCTTCGCTGGTCAGGGTGACGGCGCTGTACGGCTTGTGGTCAACGAGGCCCTGGTCCTTGAGCTTGCGGACCATTTCCGAAACCGAGGAGTTGGCAACGCCCAGGCGCTGGGCCAGTTGCGTGGAGGTGATGGGTTTGTGCTGCCACTCGGTGAAGGAATAGATGACCTTGACGTAGTCCTCGATCGAGGAGGAGGGCGTACTGGTCTTCACAGACCCAAGCCTACCGTCAGCCCCGCCCGGAGAAGGTGAGCCACAGCAGGACCACGTTTAGGGCCACTACGAGCACCACGCTGATAATGGCGGCGACCCGGAGGACCATGCCGTCGGCGAACCGGCCCATCAGGGACTTCTTGCTGGTCAGGACCACCAGTGGGACGAGGACGAAGGGGATGCCGAAGCTGAGGACCACCTGGCTCAGGATCAGCGCCCAGGTGGGGTCGAAACCCACCGCCAGCAGCACAACGGCCGGAATCAGGGTGACCACGCGGCGGGCCATGACGGGGATCCGGATCTTGAGCAGTCCCTGCATGATGGTGCCGCCGGCATAGCAGCCCACCGAGGTGGACGCCAGCCCGGACGCGAGGAGTCCGATCGCGAAGACCACGCCGACGATGGGTCCGAGGTTGGCGGAGATGGCCGCGTGCGCGCCCTCGATGGTGTCCGTTCCCTCTGCGCCGCCGAGCGTGGACGCGGCAAGGAGCAGCATGCCGACGTTCACGACTCCGGCGATGGCCAGCGCGGACACGACGTCGAAGCGGGTGGCCCGGACCAGACGGGCGACGGCGGACGGCGGGACGTGCTCGTGTTCGTTCGGCCGGTGCCGGTCCCGGGACAGCGCCGAGTGGACGTAGATGGCGTGCGGCATGACGGTGGCGCCAAGCATGCTGGCGGCCAGCAGGACGGTGTCCGGCCCCTGGAAGCCGGGAATGAGGCCGGCCAGGGCTGCCCTAGGATTCGGCGGGCTGATGACCAGCCCGGCCAGGAATCCGATGGTGATGATGCCGAGCAGGAACATGATGATGAATTCGAAGGGCCGCTGCTTCTCCCGGGCCTGCACCGCGAGCAGGAGCATCGACACCGCGCCGACAATGAGTGCGCCGAGGGGGAGGGGGAGGCCGAACAGCAGGTTGAGCGCGATTGCACCGCCCACCACCTCGGCGAGGTCGGTGGCGGCGGCCACGATCTCGGCCTGCAGCCAGAACGCGCGGCGCCAGAAGGGCTTGAGCCGTTCGCCCAGAATCTCCGGCAGGCTCTTCCCGGTCACGATCCCAAGCTTGGCGGACTGGTACTGCACGAGGACGGCCATGACGTTGGCGACCACGAGCACCCACACAAGCAGGTAGCCGTACTGCGCACCGGCGGTCAGGTTGGCGGCCACGTTTCCGGGGTCCACATAGGCGATCGACGCCACGAATGCCGGCCCCAGCAGGCTGATCAGCGCCCTGCGGGCACCCGGATGTTTGTAGGTGCGGGCACCCTGCGGCGGTTGTTCGTGTCCCTTGACGTCCAGCACTGCCAGCTCCCGTGATTGGCGCGTCCGCGTCGACGCGATGATCGGCGCCGGCCGAAATGACGCCGGCGTCAAAAGTTTCGTTTGCCTACATGCGATTCTTAGGCATACCGAAACCATAAGCCCAGAGGCGGCCGTGTGCAATCCGGCAGGCGATCTGGAGGTAACTTCAGGTCCGGAAGGCCCGCCACGTCTGAGTCAGGTAGGGCAGCCGGAGGAGCTCACCGGGGGCATGGCCCAGGTGTTCGTGCAGGTACCAGTCGAGGTTGGCCATGACTTTGGCGCGGGTGGCTTCCGACGCCGCAAGGTAGTAGCTGCGCGACTTTGTGAGCTCCTGGATGTCCTCCGTGGTGACGCGCTCCTCCCACCGGGTCAGGTGGCTCTCCAGGCCGGCGAACTCGGGGCCCAGGGGCGGGCGGAAGTGCGGTTTGTGGACGTCCCCAGCATGCATGATGCGTGAGAGCCGGTGCACCCAGGGCACAGCGGTGTCCAGCTGGTTCCAGATCAGGCCCAGGACGCCGTCGGGCCGCAGGATCCGGGCGATCTCGGTGCTGGCCAGGCGGGGATCGCACCAGTGCCAGGCCTGGGCCACCGTGACCAGGTCGAAGGACTCCGGTTCCAGTCCGGTGCCCTCGGCGGTGCCCTCGACGGCGGTGACAGCCGGCAGGGCCCGGCGCAACTGCTCGAGCATGTCAGCGGAGGGGTCAACGGCAACCGTCTGCAGTCCGCGTGCGGCCAACAGTGCGGTGAACTTGCCCGTGCCGGCGCCAATGTCCGCGGCGTCCTGCGCTCCCGCCGGGATCAGCCAGTCAGCTGATTCCTGCGGATAGCCCGGGCGGACCCGCTCGTAGTGCGCGCCGCCGTCCTGGAAGCTTTGTCCGAGCTCCTGGCGCCGCAGACTGTGCATTTTGGGGCCGCCGCGTGCCACGTGCGATCTCCTTCGGGAAGGTCCTGCCGGTTACAGATACCTTTTGAATTTACCGCACGGGCACGCGGCCCGGTGTTTCTGCCCTAGTCCGCCGTCCCTATTCCGCCGTTCCTATTCCACGGTGCAGGGCGCTGCGCCGGCCGTGCCGGGCGTGTTCGGTGCCCAGTGCGGGTAATTGCGCGTGTCATTGGCAGGCACCCAGCGGCCGGCGTCCACCACGTAGTCCCAGCCAAGGCCCGTTTGGCGCAGTTGCTGCAGGCCGGCCAGCAGCCGTTCGGCATCCTCCAGCCGGGAGCCGAGGCCGAAGCTGGCGCGCAGCGAGCCGGCGGGCAGGCCGAGCCGCTTGAGCAGCGGGTGGGCACAGAAGCGGCCGTCGCGCAGGCCGATGCCGTGTTCGGCGGACAGGTAGGCGGCCACCAGCCCGGCGTCGTAGCCTTCCACGGAAAAGTTCACGACGCCGATGGTGCCGGCGCCGGTGGAGGGCTGATCGTGACCGGGGGAGGAGTCGGCAGGCGCGTCGGCGGGGGAGGAGTCGGTAAAAATCCGGTGCACGGTCACGCCTTCGATGCGCCCGAGTCCCGCGACCAGGAAGGACCGGATGGCATCCTCATGGGCGTACCACTGCGCCGGGTCCAGTTCCGCGATGACCTGGGTGGCGCGGGCCAGGGCCGCGGCGCCGAGGACGTTGGGTGAGCCGCCCTCGTGCCGGGCCGGTCCGGTGGTCCAGCTGACGGAGTCGAGCCGGGCGTCGCGGACGGCGCCGCCACCGGCCAGGTGCGGGGTGCCGGCGTCGAGCCAGTCCGACCGCCCCACCAGCACGCCGGCGCCGAAGGGGGCGTAGAGCTTGTGCCCCGAGAAGGCGAGGTAGTCGACGTCGTCCGCGGCGATATCGATCCGCCGGTGCGGGGCCAGTTGCGCGGCGTCGACGACGATCCGGGCGCCGTACTCGTGCGCCAGCGCAGCCAGGGCCCCGATCGGCAGGATTTCGCCGGTAACGTTGGAGGCGCCGGTGACGGCCAGCAGGCTCACGCCGCCGCGGGCGAGCTCCTCCCGGAGCCGGTCGACGGTGGCCGCGAGGGTGGGGGCGGCCACGATGCTGCGGTGCGGGACGTTCTGCCAGGGCAGGAGGTTGGCGTGGTGCTCGATGTCGAGGTAGAGGACCTCGCCGGCGGGCCGCCCGTCCCGCAGCGGCAGGCAGCCGGCCAGGAGGTTCAGGGAGTCGGTGGTGTTCCGGGTGAAGATGACGGAATCGTCCGGCCGGCCGCCGACGAACTCCCGCACGATGTCCCGGGCATTCTCGTAAACGGAGGTGCTGATCTGGGATGCATAGCCGGCGCCGCGGTGGACGCTCGCGTAGTACGGCAGGATTTCGTTCAGGTAGGCCGAGACCACGGAGAGGGCCGGGGCGGAGGCGCCGTAGTCGAGGTTGGCGTAGCGGGCGTGGCCGCCGTTGATCAGCGGGGCCTGGATTTCGGCCCCGGTGACGGCGGCCAGCGGGCTGGCGGCGACGGCAAAGCGCGCTGCAGTCTGCCCGGCAGAGAGCACCGCATCGGCACCGGCGTGGAATTCGGGGGCGGCAGGGAAAACGGCAGTAGTCATGGGACCTCATTCGTACAGGACCCCACCTCGTGGGAATCCGCGCTTGCCGTGCCCGTTCCGGACCGGCCAGGTCGTCACCCGGGGCACCCCACCGCGACTGGAGGGTTGCCGGCCAGCAAACCGGGGTTTAGCGCTGGCACTCGTGACCTGCATCGAGCGTAGGGCATCGGCGCGGCCGGGGAAAAGGCGCTCCCCGAATGTGAAGGGCTTTGTTACGCACCCAAAGGACGCAGATGCCGAACAAAAGACGGCGACAGCCCCCGAAAGGAGGCTGCCGCCGTGCAATATTCGAAGGGCCTGGAAGCCCGAAGGAAGGTCTAGAGGAGGTCGTCGAGGCCGGGGTTGAGCCGCTTGAGGACTTCGGAGTGCAGGATGGAGTTGGTGGCCAGGGCGTTGCCGCCGAACGGCCCGTCCACGCCCTCGAGCGAGGTGAAGCGGCCGCCGGCCTCGGTCACGATCGGCACCAGGGCCGCCATGTCGTACAGGTTCAGTTCCGGTTCGCAGGCGATGTCCACCGCTCCCTCGGCCACGAGGCAGTAGGACCAGAAGTCGCCATAAGCGCGGGTGCGCCACACTTCCTCAGTCAGGCCCACGAACTCGTCAAGGTTGCCGCGTTCCTTCCAGCCGCCAAGGCTGGAGTAGGACAGCGAGGCGTCCTCGAGGTTGGACACGTTGGAGACTTTCAGCCGGGTGGCGGCCGCCAGCGAGCGGCCCGTGTAGGCGCCCGCACCCTTGGCCGCCCACCAGCGCTTGCCCAGCGCCGGGGCGCTGACTACACCGACCACCGGTTCACCCTCGTCGACGAGGGCGATCAGGGTGGCCCAGACGGGGACGCCGCGGACAAAGTTTTTGGTCCCGTCGATCGGGTCGATGATCCAGCGGCGCGAACCGTGGCCCGAGCTGCCGAATTCCTCGCCCAGGACCGCATCGCGCGGACGGGACCGGGAGAGCTGGCCGCGGATGGCTTCTTCCGCGGACTTGTCGGCGTCGGTGACGGGGGTGAGGTCGGGCTTCGTTTCGATCCGCAGGTCCAGCGCCTTGAAGCGGCTCATGGTCTGGGAATCGACGGAATCTGCCAGTACATGGGCAAGGCGCAGGTCATCGTTGTAGCTCGAAGCGGTTTGGCTCATGGTTCCAAACTACCGGCAAAGCGGGCGGCGGGCCGGAAGCCGCGGCGCTGCGCCGCCGGCCAGGAAGCACTGCTGCCTAGGACACGGTGCCCAGTTCCTTGGTTTCCTGCGCTTCCATCCGCGGGTCCGTGCCCAGCAGCCGGCGCAGGGACGCCAGCCGCGCGGCACCGGAGGGTCCCGCGTGCCCGGCCGCAACCCAGGCGTCGACGCCGCAGTTGACGGCGGTGGAGTCGTGTTTGCAGCCCCGTTCGCAATCGTCGGTGCCCGGCTCCAGATCCGGGAAGGAATGCAGGATCCGGTCAGGGTCCACATGGGCCAGCCCGAAGGAGCGGATACCGGGGGTGTCGATGATCCAGCTCCCGGCCGGTGCCGCGTTGACTTTGAGTGCCAGCGCGGAGGAGGACGTGTGGCGGCCGCGGCCGGTCACGGCGTTGACGCCGCCGGTGGCACGTTCGGCCCCGGTCAGCGCGTTGACCATGGTGGATTTCCCCACGCCGGAATGGCCCAGCATGACGGTGACTTTGCCGTCGAGGTGGGCGCGCAGCTGGGACACGGCGTCCTTGTCGAGCCGGGCGGAGAGTCCGTCGTCCGAGCGGGCGTCGATGCCGGAGGCGGCGGAGTCTGCCGTCTTGGAAATGATGACGGGGAAGTCGAGGTGCCGGTAATTGGACAGCAGCTCGGCGGGATCCTTGACGTCGGCCTTGGTGACGAGGAGCAGCGGCTCGATGCCGGCGTCGTACGCGGCGACCAGCGCCCGGTCGATGAAGCCGGTCCGGGGCTCGGGATTGGCCGCGGCGACCACGACGACGAGCTGGTCGGCGTTCGCCACGACGGCGCGTTCGACCGGGTCGGTGTCGTCGGCACTGCGGCGCAGCAGCGTCTTGCGGTCCTGGATCCTGACCAGCCGGGCGAGGGTGTCGGGTTCGCCGGTGACGTCCCCGACGAGGGAGACGAAGTCGCCGGCAACCACGGGATTGCGGCGCAGTTCACGGGCCCGGGCCGCGATGATCTTGCGTTCGTCCGGGGTGCCTTCACCGACGACGGCGGTGTAGCGTCCGCGGTCGACTGTGATGATGCGCCCGGTCACCGCGTCGTCGTGGCTGGGCCGGTCTTTGGTGCGGGGCCGGGAGCCCTTCTTGTTCGGCCGGATCCGGACATCGGACTCGTCCCAGGAATCAGTGCTGCGTGCCACCGGGGGTGTCCTCGTCTGCGCCGGTTCCCTGCGCCAGCATCGTTTCCCAGAGCTGCGGGAAGTCGGGCATGGTCTTGGCGGTGGTGTCAATGTCCTCGACCTCCACCCCGGGCACGGCAAGGCCGAGGATGGCGCCGGCCGTTGCCATGCGGTGGTCTGCGTAGCTGTGCACCACGCCACCGTGCAGCGTGGCCGGGCGGATGATAAGTCCGTCCGCGGTCTCTTCGGCGTCGCCGCCGAGGCGGTTGATTTCGGCGGCGAGGGCCGCGAGCCGGTCCGTTTCGTGGCCGCGGAGGTGGGCGATGCCGCTCAGCCGTGACGGCCCGGTGGCCAGGGCGCAGAGCGCTGCGACGGTGGGGGCGAGCTCACTGGTCTCGTCAAAGTCGCCGCCCTTGATCTCCCGCCCGCCGGTGACGGTCAGGGTGCCGCCGTCCAGCGCCACGCTGGCGCCCATGGCGGTGAGGATGCCGCGCCAGAGGTCGCCGACCTGGGTGGTCCCGGCGGGCCAGTTGGGGATCCGCACGGTGCCGCCGGTGGCCAGAGCCGCCGCGAGGAACGGGCCGGCGTTGGAGAGGTCCTGCTCGATCCGCTGGTCGAAGGCGCGGATCGGACCGGGGGAGACCACCCAGTGGTTCGGGACCGAGTCGTCGACCGCCACGCCCACGCCGCGCAGCACGGCGACGGTCATGTTGATGTGGTCCAGGCTCGGCACGGGCTTCCCGGCCTGTTCCGTGCTTCGGTGTTCGAGGTGGAGCCCCTCGGTGAAGCGGGCGCCGGCCAGCAGCAGGGCGGAGACGAACTGCGACGAGGCGCTGGCGTCGATGACGAGGTGGCCGCCGCGTACCGCTCCGGTGCCGCGGACCGTGAACGGCAGCGACGACGCCGGTCCGCCGTCGGGTGCGCTGACCGTCACGCCCAGGCCGGTCAGGGCCTCGATAATGGTGCCCATCGGGCGTTTGCGGGCGTGCGGGTCGCCGTCGAAGCCGGTCTCGCCGCGGCGCAGCGCGGCCACCGGCGGGACAAAGCGCATGACCGTGCCGGCCAGGCCGCAGTCGATGGCCGCGTCCGACTGGTCCGACACGCCTGCAGGCATGCTGATCGGGATGATCTCCAGGTCGGGGCCGAACGCGCCGTCGCCGGGAACTTCCGTGACAGTGGCCCCCAACTGCCGCAAGGCCTCAATCATCAGCACGGAATCCCGGGAGTGCAGGGGCGCCCGCAGGCGGGACGGCCCGTCCGCGAGAGCCGCAAGCACGAGGTACCGGTTGGTCAGGGACTTGGAACCCGGAACGGTGACGGTGGCGTCGACCGGGCGGGCGGCGAACGGCGCCGGCCAGTGCGGACCGCCGTCGGCCGGAACGGAGCCGGCCGGAACGGAGGGAGACGTTGCGGAGGGGCTGGCGCCAGTCATTACGTCCTAAGCTCCGGCTGCGTGGTCAACGGCCTTGCGGACGACCTTGTCGGCCTTCTTCAGCTGCTTATTGGTTGTCTTGCGGGCATCGGCCGCAAAGTGGCTGGCGTTCTTCCGGGCGTCGGCGGCGAGGTGCCCGGCGCGCCAGGCCAGGCTGGGCTTGCCGGCGGTGTCGACGGCGGCGAGCAGGACGCCGCCGGTCAGGGAGACGTTCTTCAGGAGCTGCTTGCGGCGTGCATCCCGGGTTTCCTTCGAGGAGCTGTCCGCGCTGCGCCACTCCACGTAGCCGTTTAGGGCCGAAATGACGGCGAGCACGGTCGCTGCCAGCCGGGCCGACTTGCTGAGGGCGAAGAAGACGCCGGCGCCGACCTGGGTGCCACCGATCACTCGGGCGAGGACTTTTTCATTCGTCGGGAAAGGCAGTGCGTCGGCCGCGCGGCGCAACAGCGGGGACAACTGTGCCGCAGTGTCATCCACGTTCTTTAGCTTGTTCACGCCGGCGAGGACGAAACTGGAGGCGAGCATGGGCCGGGCGAGAAAGCGGACAAACGACATGAATTTCCTCCTGGATGGACGAACCGCGGCTTCACTGCGGGGGAACCG
>Ga0308173_10001470_pt1 | contig 11761 bp, 8 predicted proteins | sample PhyPR1_FD_203716 | JGI IMG/M metagenome (GOLD analysis project Ga0308173, IMG submission 203716) | Soil microbial communities from UC Gill Tract Community Farm, Albany, California, United States - DLSLS.P.R1 | ecosystem: Environmental > Terrestrial > Soil > Agricultural land | place: USA... | reverse complement strand
ACGGGGACGAAGCGAACGTCGAGGCGCGGCATCTTGAGCTCGGTCTTGACGGCGTCGGCGACCTTGAGGCAAAGATCGATCGAGTAGCCCTGCGGCTGCTTCTGCGCATCGATGTACGAGAACGGCACGCTCGCTTCGCGCACGCCGATCGTGATGGCGCCGCTGTCCTTGATGCGCTTCAGCGTGTCGACCGGCTCGGGTGCGGGTTTGGACTTGTCCTGCGCAAGTGCGCCGGACGCCTGGACGACGAGCACCGCGCAAAGCGCGAGCGCCGCCGGAAGAGAGCGTGCGGAGGTCATGGCGCGCGATCATGCAAGATCGGCGCCAGCCTTTGCGCGTGGCTACACTGGAATGATGGACAAGCATCCCGACGGCGATCCGCCGCCGGTCCCCCCGCGCCGGCCCGAGAACGACGAATGCTGCGGCGGCGGCTGCAATCCGTGCATTTTCGATGCTTACGAGGACGCGCGCGAGCGCTATGAAGCGGCGCTCGCGGCGTGGCGGGCACGGCATCGGGCCGAAGACACCCATCCCGGCCGCGGAGAACGATGACGGCAGCCGCTTGGATGAAAGTCGCCGATTTCGGCGTGGATCTGCCGCAACGCGTCGCGAATTGCCGCTTCGGCGCCAGCGCCTTTCGACACACCTCAGGCCCGCGTTGCGCGGTCATCCAGCTGGTCGAGGTGCGCGTTCATCTGCCGCTCGATGGCGGGCTTGAGTGGTGCGAGCAGCAGGCCGAGCCGCACCTCGAGCACGATGTTCGTCGCACCTACCTGCATGGATCCGGAGACGCCCGGACGCCGGAAATGCACGTCGTCGCCATCCCAGTGCCATGCGAGCTCGAAGCGTTTCTCGAAGTCGCGCGCAATGCGCTCGACGAGCGCTTTCGCGTCGGCTTGCGACCGGTGATGCGGCCGATCGATTCGAATCGTCGCCACGAATGAATCGTACTACGGCCGAACCCACGGCCGGGGGCAATGCAGCACGAGCGAGGCGTGCGTAGGAGCCAGCTTACATCGCCGCCACCGCCCGGCCGATATGATGCGAATGGTCGATGCGCGATGCTTGCGTCTCGCGCCGCAATCCACGGCGTCACGAACGAAGACATCGGGCATTGTCGCCCCAGGCCGCGGCGTCGGGAACGGAGGCATCGTAGATGGTTGCGCGCACGCGCCGCGCCGACGCGCGGGCGCTCAAGCGGACGCTGAGCCAGACGTTCGGGATCGAGAACCTCCGCGGTGACCAGGAGCAGGTGATCGCGCGCGTGCTCGACGGCCGCGACACGCTGGCCGTCATGCCGACCGGCGCGGGCAAGTCGCTCTGCTACCAACTCCCGGCGTTGCACCTCCGCGGGACGACGGTCGTCGTCTCGCCGCTGATCGCGCTGATGAAGGATCAGGCCGACAAGCTGATGAGCGCGGGTGTCGTGCCGGCGAAGCTCAACAGCCTGCTGACCGATGCGCAGTCCGAAGAGGTCCTCGCCGACATCGAGAAGGGTCGCATTCCGGTCGTCTTCGCGACCCCCGAGCGGATGACCGACGTATGCACGCTGGAAGCCCTGGCCAGGGCCGGCGTCGCTCTGTTCGTCGTCGACGAGGCGCATTGCATCTCGCAATGGGGACACGACTTCCGTCCGTCATACCTCGAGCTCGGCGCCGCGCTGAAGACGCTCGGCGATCCGCCGGTGCTGGCGCTGACCGCCACGGCGACCCGCGAGGTGATGCGCGACATCGCCGTGCAGCTCGGCCGCCCCGCGATGCGCGTCGTGCACTCGGCGATGTATCGCGAGAACCTTCACTATCGCGTCGTTCATTCCACCAGCGACGACGAGCGCATCGCGCGCGTGGTCGAGATCAGCCGGTCTTCCAAAGGCAGCGGCATCGTCTACGCCGCGACCATCAAGGTTGCCGAGGTGCTGCACGAAGCGCTGGTGGCCGCCGGCGTCCGCGCGGGCCTCTATCACGGCGAGCTTGCGGCGCGGAAGCGGCGCGAGGCGCAGGATGCGTTCATGGACGGCGGCCTCGACGTGATCGTCGCGACGAATGCGTTCGGGCTCGGCATCGACAAGCGCGACATCCGGTTCGTGCTGCACGCACAGATGCCGGGAAGCATCGAGGCGTACTACCAGGAGTCGGGACGTGCCGGGCGCGACGGCGACGTGGCGCAATGCACGCTCCTCTACGACCTGCGCGACCAGCGCGTGCAGCGCTTCTTCCTCGTCAACCGCTATCCGGATGCACGCCAGGTCGACGCGGTGCAGCAGGCGATCGCCGGGTTGTCCGGCCACGGATTCGTTCCGTTTGAAGCGTTGCGCGACGCGTTGCCCGCCGTCGCGAAGGCCAAGATCAAGATCGCGATCAAGCTCCTTGCCGACGCCGGGGTGGTGACGCGGCGTGCCGGCGGCCGCGTCGCGATGAAAAAGGTGGCCCTCGGCCCGGATCGCATTGCGGAGCTGGCAGCGGGGTATGCCGAGAAATCGGAACGCGATCGCGAAAAGCTCGAGCGCATGGTGTTCTATGCGCAAACCGGGCTCTGCCGCTGGCGCGTGATGCTCGACTACTTCGGCGAGAGCCTCGACGCCGATCGTTGCGGGCACTGCGACAACTGCCTGCGCGCACCAGCCCGCGCCGCGACCGCGCCACCCGAAGAGCATGCGCTGCGCGTGCGTTCGACACGGCGCCGCCGCGAATACCGGCGCGGTGATGACGTCCGCGTCCCGAGATATGGCAGCGGCCGTGTTCGCGACAGCGCCGGTGACGAAGTGACGGTGGAATTCCCGAGCGGCGACGTGCGCACGTTCCTGCGCAGTTACGTGCGGCGCATCCGCGGCCCCGCCGCAGCGAAGCGCCCCGAGCGCCTGTCGGCCTGACCTGGCGCGTGCGGAAGCACCCCTGCCGATATTGACGATCGGCGCCGGTGGTTGCGCTTGACCGCACGCGCCCATCGCCGTACGATTCAAACAAACGTTTGAATGGGCGTATCGATGAAACCCGATCACGTCGCGCTGCGTGAGCCGCCTGCCGAACCGGTTGTCCCGCGCACCGCTGATGGCCGCGCATGGAACGCCACCAAGCTGCGCATCCTCGACGCCACCGAATCGCTGTTCATGGTGCACGGCTACGAGGCAACGAGCCTGCGCGCGATCACGGCCGCCGCCGACGTGAACCTCGCCGCGGTCCATTACCACTTCGGCTCGAAGGAAGAGCTCTTCCAGTCGGTGCTCGCGCGAAGGCTCGATCCGATGAACCGCTCCCGGCTCGGCCTGCTGGCGGCGCTCGAAGCGGAAGCGGCACCGAATCCGCTGTCATGCGAACGCGTGCTGACGGCGTTCCTGACGCCCGCACTGGCACTGGCTCGCGATCCCGAGCGCGGCGGCAAGGATTTTCTGCGCCTGCTCGGGCGCGCCTATGCGGATCCGGCACCGTTCATCCGGCACTTCCTCTCCGCGCAATACGGCGTGACGATCGCACGCTTCAAGGCGGCATTCGCACGCGCGCTGCCGCAGCTTCCCGCCCGCGAGTTGTCGTGGCGGCTTCACTTCATCATGGGCGCGCTGTCGTACACGCTTGCCGGCACCGACGCGCTGAAGCTCATCGCCGAGCTCAACCCGCACGAGACGGCGAACGACGAGGTGCTGCTGCGCCGGCTCGCGCCGTTCCTGCTGGCCGGCCTCACCGCGCCGTTGCCGGCGCCCGATGCCGTCGCGCCGCCGGCCCGACGCGCGCCCATCCGAGCGCCGCGTCGTCGCACCGCGGCAGGCGGCAACCTGCGATGAACCTCCTCGCCGCCTGGCTCGCTGCGCTGGCCACGCTTGTAGCCATCCTCGTCGTCCCGCTCGCGATCCCTGGGCTGCGGCGTGCGCTCGTCAGCAAGCCGCTGCTGCTGCGCTTCCGCCGCGTGATGCCGCGCATGTCGCAGACCGAGCGCGAAGCGCTCGAGGCAGGCACCGTGAGCTTCGACGGCGAGCTCTTTCGCGGGCATCCGGCGTGGGGGCAACTGCTTTCGATCCGGAAGTCGAAGCTCACTGCCGACGAGCAGCACTTCCTCGACCACGAGGTGGAGACGCTTTGCGCGATGGTGTCCGACTGGGAGACCACCAGCGTATACAAGGACCTCCCGCCCCGTGTCTGGCAGTACATCCGCGAGCAGGGCTTTCTCGGCATGATCATTCCGAAGGCGTACGGCGGACTCGGCTTCTCGGCGTATGCGCACTCCGAGGTGGTCACGAAACTGTCGACGCGCTGCGCGAGCGTTGCCGTCACGGTGCTCGTGCCGAACTCGCTCGGTCCGGGGGAGCTCTTGCTGCATTACGGCACCGACGCGCAGAAGCGGCACTACCTGCCACGGCTCGCGCGCGGTATCGACATTCCCTGCTTCGCGCTGACGAACCCGCAAGCGGGCTCCGACGCGGCGGCGATTCCCGACCACGGCATCGTCTGCTACGGCGAACATGACGGCGCGCGCGTGCTCGGCTTGCGCATCACCTGGGACAAGCGCTACATCACGCTGGGTCCCGTCGCCACGCTTCTCGGCCTGGCGTTTCGCGCCTACGATCCCGATCGCCTCGCCGGCGACTGCGAGGATATCGGCATCACGTGCGCGCTCATCCCCACGTCGCACCCGGGCGTCGAGATCGGCCGCCGGCATATGCCGCTCAACGCGGTGTTCCAGAACGGACCCAATTCCGGCCGCGACGTCTTCATTCCGATGGACTGGGTGATCGGCGGTGCGTCCATGCTCGGCAAGGGATGGCGCATGCTGATGGAATCGCTCGCGGCGGGGCGCGGCATCTCGCTGCCTTCGTCGAACACCGGCATGGCGAAGCTCGCCGTGCGTACGACGGGCGCCTATGCGCGCGTGAGAACCCAGTTCAAGACGCCGATCGGCCGCTTCGAGGGCATCGAGGAGGCGCTCACGCGGATGGGCGGCAATCTCTACGTGATGGATGCGGCGCGCATGCTCACGGCGACGCTCGTCGATCGCGGCGAAAAGCCGTCGGTGCTGTCGGGCATCGCCAAGCTGCATATCACCGAGCGCGGCCGCGAGATCATCAACGACGCGATGGACATCGCCGGCGGCAAGGGCATCTGCATGGGGCCGTCGAATTTCCTCGGCGCTGCCTACATGCAGATGCCGGTATCGATCACTGTCGAAGGCGCCAACATCCTGACGCGCAGCCTGATCGTGTTCGGGCAGGGCGCCGTGCGCTGCCATCCGTTCGTGCTGCGTGAAATGGCGGCGACGCAGGAGCGCAACCGGCGCAAGGCGCTGCGCGATTTCGACGCAGCACTCTTCGGGCACCTGCGCTTCGCGGCGCGCAATTTCGTGCGCACGCTGGTGCTCGGCGTCACCGGCTCGCATTTCGTTCGCGTGCCCCGCGACGCCGCGCCGGAAGCCCGGCGCTACTACCAGCAGGCAACGCGCATCTCGTCGTCGCTCGCGCTGATCGCCGATGTCGCGATGGCGACGCTCGGCGGCGCATTGAAGCGCAAGGAGAAGATCTCGGCGCGGCTCGGCGACGTGCTGTCGCAGCTCTATCTTTGCTCGGCGGTCCTGTGGCGCTACGAGCAGGACGGGCGCCCGGCGGCCGATGCGCCGCTCATGCACTGGGCCATCCGGGATGCGATGTTCAAGGCGCAGAACGCGCTCGATGGCGTGCTGGAAAACTTCCCGAGCCCGATGCTCGGCGCGCTGATGCGCCGTGTGGTATTTCCGCTCGGGCGTCCTTACGTGCTGCCTTCCGATGCACTGGGGCACGACGTGGCGAGCCGCCTGATCGAACCCGGTTCGACGCGCGACCGGCTGACCTCCGGCATGTTCATCGGCGCCGCTGACGAACCCGTCGGCCTGCTCGAGCGCGCCCTGGCCGTGACGATCATGGCCGAACCGGTGGAGCGCAAGCTCGCCGACGCCATGCGCAGCGGCGCGCTCGCAGCACGCGGCGCGCCGGGCGAGGACGCAGGCGAGCTCGCCGCGCGTGCGGTGTCGGCTGGCGTGATTACGGAGGCCGAGTCAGTGCTGCTCGTGTCGCAGCGCGAGCTCGCTGCGGCAGCCGTGCGCGTCGACGATTTCGCGCAGGACCTCGGCACGTCGCTGCTGCGGAACGCATCGGACGGCGAAGCGCGCGTGCATCGACAGCAATCGACGCCCGCACACCGTGCCGTTGCGTGACCCATGGACCCGATGAGCGCTGCAGAGCCGCCTCAAAGCGCGAATTGCGCCCCCTCGGGGGGCAGCGAAGCGGCGAAGCCGCGAGCGTGGGGGGATCATACAAGCGCTGCAGAGCCGCCTCAAAGCGCGAATTGCGCCCCCTCGGGGGGCAGCGAAGCGGCGAAGCCGCGAGCGTGGGGGGATCCTACAAGCGGCCACTCCGGTGAAGCGCAAGTGCGTGCGGCGCAGCTTCACGCTCCGATCTACATCGTCGACGGCGCGCGCACGCCGTTTCTCAAGTCGCGCAACCGTCCGGGCCCGTTCGCGGCGTCGGATCTCGCCGCCGATGCCGGCCGCGCACTGCTGCTGCGCCAGCCGTTCCTGCCGAGCGGGCTCGACGAGGTCATCCTCGGCTGCGCGGCGCCCTCCGTCGACGAGGTGAACATCGGGCGCGTTGCCGCGCTGCGCATGGGTTGCGGCAACAAGGTGCCCGGGTGGACCGTGATGCGCAACTGTGCGTCGGGCATGCAGGCGCTCGATTCGGCCATCGACGCGATGCGCGCGGGCCGCTCGAACCTGGTGCTGGCCGGCGGCGTCGATGCGCTGTCCCGCACGCCGCTGCTCTTCTCCGATGCGCTGGTCGCCTGGCTTTCGAGCTGGTCCGCGGCGAAGACCGCCGGACGGCGCGCGGCGTTGCTGGCGCAGTTCCGGTTGCGCTATCTCGTGCCGGTCATCGGCCTGATGCGCGGACTCACCGACCCGGTCGTCGGTCTGCTGATGGGCCAGACGGCGGAGAACCTCGCCTGTCGTTTCGGCATCACGCGACGCGAGATGGACGAATTCGCCGCGCAGAGCCACGCGCGTGCGCTGGCCGCGCAACGCGAGGGCCGCTTCGCACAGGAGATCGTCCCGCTGTACGACCGGGCCGGCAACGTCTACGAGACCGACGACGGCGTACGCGAGGATTCGACACCCGCGAATCTCGCGAAGCTGCGGCCGTTCTTCGATCGCAAGTACGGCAACGTCACGGCGGGGAACAGCTCGCAGGTCACCGACGGCGCCGCGTGGCTGCTGCTCGCCACGGAACAGGCGGTGCAGCGGCACGGTCTCGTCCCGAAGGGCCGCATCGTCGATTCGCAATGGGCGGCCCTCGATCCCGCGGAGATGGGACTCGGTCCAGTGTACGCGGTCACGCCGCTGCTCGAGCGTCGCCGCCTCGGTCTCGCTGATATCGACGCGTGGGAAATCAACGAGGCATTCGCAGCGCAGGTGCTCGCCTGCCTTCGTGCATGGCAGGACGACGCGTTCTGCCGGGACGAGCTCGGCTTGAGCGGCGCGTTCGGAACGATCGATTCCGCAAAGCTCAACGCCGATGGTGGCGCGATCGCGCTGGGGCATCCGGTCGGCGCATCGGGCGTGCGCATCGTGATGCACGTTCTCGAGACGCTCGTGCGCACCGGCGGGCGGCGGGGTATCGCGGCGATCTGCATCGGCGGCGGCCAGGGCGGCGCGATGCTCGTCGAGCGGGTATGAGCGCGCCGGGCCGTCCCAAGCGCGAGTCAGCCCCGAAGCGCGAAGTGCTGCGGGTAGTCCAGTGAGGGCGCCGGGCCGTCCCAAGCGCGAGTCAGCCCCGAAGCGCGAAGTGCTGCGGGTAGTCCAGTGAGCGCGCCGGGGCGTCCCAAGCGCGAGTCAGCCCCGAAGCGCGAAGTGCTGCGGGTAGTCCAGTGAGCGCGCCGGGGCGTCCCAAGCGCGAGTTAGCCCCGAAGCGCGAAGCGCGGAGGATAGTCCAGTGAGCCCGATGGAACCGCAGGACGCGGAGCTTGCTCAAGCAGGCATGCGGCACTGGTCGCTCACGAGCGACGCAGACGGGATTGCGTGGCTCAGCCTGGATCGCGCCGACGCGACGACGAACTCGCTCTCGAAGAGCGTGCTGGCCGGATTCGCGCAGGTGCTCGATGCGCTCGACACGCAACCGCCGAAGGGGCTCGTCATCCGCTCGGGAAAGGCGAACGGGTTCATCGCCGGCGCCGATGTCGACGAATTCGGCGCAATCCACGATGCCGAAGACGTGCGCAGCATCCTCGCGCGAGGGCTCGGCCTGTTCGACCGGCTTGCGCGCGTCCGGTATCCGACACTGGCACTGATTCGCGGCTTCTGCCTCGGCGGCGGCCTCGAGCTGGCACTCGCGTGCCGCTATCGTGTCGTCGTCGACGAGCCATCCACGCGCCTCGGCCTGCCCGAGGTGATGCTCGGCATCGTTCCCGGCTGGGGCGGCGTCATGCGCCTGCCGAGACTCGTCGGCGCGCCGGCTGCGCTCGACATGATGCTGACCGGGAAGACGGTCGATGCGCGCAGGGCGAAGCGCATCGGACTTGCCGACGAATGCGTGCCCGCGCGCATCATGCAGAACACCGCGCGCGGCATGCTGCTCACCCTGCCTGCGCCGCGCACGCTGCCCTTTCCGCTGTCGCTCACGCTGGCGCCGCCGCTTGCACGCCGTTACATCGCCAATGCGGCGCGCAAGCGTGTCGCGAAGCGCGCGCGGCGCGACCAGTATCCGGCGCCGTACGCGATCATCGATCTCTGGGAGCGGTTCGACGGCAACGCGCTCGCCGCGCCCGCGAACGATCCGGCATCCGTCGAGGCGCTCTTCGCAACGCCCACCGCGTCCAACCTGATCCGCGTATTCCATCTGCAGGAGCGGCTGAAATCGCTGGGCAAGGAAGCGGATGCCGGCGTGGCCCGTGTTCATGTCGTGGGCGCCGGCACGATGGGCGGCGACATCGCGGCCTGGTGCGCCTTGCGCGGTTTCGTCGTGTCGCTGCAGGATCAGAATGCCGGTCGGCTCGCGCCGGCGATGAAGCGCGCCAACGCGCTTTTCGCGAAGCGGCTCAGGGATCCGCGGCGCGTGCGCGACGCGGTCGATCGCCTGATTCCCGACGTGCGCGGCCACGGCATTGCGCACGCCGACATGATCATCGAAGCGATCTTCGAGGACGTCGACGCGAAGCGCGCGCTCTTCGCCGACGTCGAGGCGCGCGCGAAGCCCGACGCGATCCTTGCCACGAACACGTCGTCGATTCCACTCGAGACGATTGCGACCGCGCTGCGCGCGCCGGCACGACTCATCGGGCTGCACTTCTTCAATCCGGTCGCGCGGATGATGCTGGTGGAAGTGGTCGCCGGCCGCGACAGCGATGCCGCACTCGTCGCGCGCGGCGCCGCCTTCGTGCGCGCCATCGACAAGTTGCCGTTGCCCGTGAAGAGCGCGCCTGGATTTCTCGTCAATCGCGTGCTCGCGCCGTACCTGATGGCGGCGATGCGCTGCGTCGACGACGGAGTGGCGCCGGAATCGATCGACGAAGCGGCCGTCGCATTCGGCATGCCGATGGGGCCCATCGAACTCGCCGATACCGTTGGCCTCGACATCTGCCTCGCCGTGGGACGAATGCTGGAAGGCGAAAGCGAGGCGCCACGCGCGCTCGCGCAGCACGTCACGGCCGGCGAGCTCGGCAAGAAGACCGGTCGCGGCTTCTACGCGTGGGTCAACGGACGCGCGCAGAAATCGCCGCCCGACAGCGTGCCGGCGGGCCTCGGACGCCGGCTTGTCGACCCGCTCGTTGCCGAGGCGAAATCGGCGCTGGCCGACGGCATCGTCGCCGATGCGGATCTCGTCGACGCCGGCGCGATCTTCGGCGCCGGATTCGCGCCGTTTCGCGGCGGCCCCATGCAATACGCACGCGCCGTCGAAGCGGCATCGTAGCGCGTGGAGCGCCCCTGGCTTTCACAGTATCCGCCCGGCGTGCCCGCCGAAATCGACGTCGCCGGATACCCGTCGGTGCGCGAGGTGTTCGAGGAAAGCTGCCGCAAATACGCGAAGCGGCCGGCTTTCACCTGCATGGGGCGGACGATCACCTTTGCCGAGCTCGACGCACTGTCGTCGGCGTTCGGCGGCTGGCTGCAAAGCGTCGGATGCACGCGCGGCACGCGGATCGCGCTGATGATGCCGAACATCCTGCAGTACCCGATCTGCGTGTTCGGCGCACTGCGCGCCGGCTGCACCGTGGTCAACGTCAATCCGCTCTATACGGCGCGCGAGCTCGAGCACCAGCTGATCGACTCGGGTGCGGAAGTGATCGTCGTGGTCGAGAACTTCGCCCGGACGCTTTCGCAGACGGTTGCGCGCACGCACATCAGGCAGGTGATCGTCACGTCGATCGGCGAGCTACTGGGGGCCAAGGGCCGCCTCGTCGATGTCATGCTGCGGCGCGTCAAGCGAATGGTGCCGCCGTGGACGCTGCCCGATGCCATTCGCTTCACCGACGCGATGAAGGCGGGCGGCAAGCGGGCGCTTTCGCGCATTCAGATCGGCCACGACGATATCGCGTTTCTCCAGTACACCGGCGGCACGACCGGCGTCGCGAAGGGCGCGATGCTGCTGCACCGCAACCTCGTGGCGAATCTGCTACAGGCGCGCGCCTGGCTGCGCCCGTTCCTCGACGGGCGCCGCGAGGTGATCCTGACGCCCCTGCCGCTCTACCACATCTTCTCGCTGACGGCGAACTGCCTCGTCTTCATGTCGATCGGCGGCGAGAACGTGCTCATCACGAATCCGCGCGACATTCGCGGCATGGTGAAAACGATGCGCGGCAGCCGGTTCACCGCGATGACCGGCGTCAACACGCTGTTCAATGCGCTGCTCAACAACGAGCGCTTCCGTGGCCTCGATTTCAGCGCGTTCCGCCTGACGCTCGGCGGTGGCATGGCGGTGCAGGAGGCGGTCGCAAAGCGGTGGAAGGAAATCACCGGCGTGCCGCTCATCGAGGCCTACGGTCTCACGGAAACGTCGCCGGCGGCGACGATGAATCGGCTCGATCTGCCGCAGTTCAACGGGTCGATCGGCTTGCCGATCTCGTCGACCGACGTCGTGTTGCGCGACGACGCAGGACACGACGTGAAGCCCGGAGAGCCCGGGGAGATCTGCATCAAGGGGCCGCAGGTGATGGCCGGGTACTGGCAGCGTCCCGACGAGACCGCGAAGGCGATGACCCCCGACGGCTATTTCATGAGCGGGGACATCGGCACGATGGACGAGCGTGGCTACATACGCATCGTCGATCGCAAGAAGGACATGATCCTGGTCTCGGGATTCAACGTGTATCCCAACGAGATCGAGGGCATCGTCGCGATGCACGACGGCGTGCTCGAATGCGCGGCAGTAGGCATTCCCGACCGCAAGTCCGGCGAAGCGGTGAAGCTCTTCGTCGTCAGGAAGGATGTCCGGCTGACCGCGCCGGCGCTGCTTTCGCATTGCCGGCGGCACCTCGCCGGATACAAGTGCCCGCGCGAGATCGAGTTCCGCAGCGACTTGCCGAAGTCGAACGTCGGCAAGATCCTTCGCCGCGAATTGCGCGACGAGGCGAAGGATGCTGCGTAGAACCAAGGAGAACCGAATGAGCCAATCGCACGCTCACCTGCCGCCCGGCATGCCTGCACTGCGCGTGACCCCGATGCCGGCCGACGCCAATTTCCACGGCGACATCTTCGGCGGCTGGATCATGTCGCAGGTCGACATCGCCGGCGCCATTCCCGCTTCGCGGCGTGCGCGCGG
>Ga0308173_10001469_pt1 | contig 11764 bp, 10 predicted proteins | sample PhyPR1_FD_203716 | JGI IMG/M metagenome (GOLD analysis project Ga0308173, IMG submission 203716) | Soil microbial communities from UC Gill Tract Community Farm, Albany, California, United States - DLSLS.P.R1 | ecosystem: Environmental > Terrestrial > Soil > Agricultural land | place: USA... | reverse complement strand
AGGAAAAGATCTTACTTCGCAAGCAATACCGCGCGTAACTCGTCCGGTCCCGCAAACTTCGTGCCATCCGGCAGTTCTCCGGAATTGTCCACGAGCCTGCCCGATTCTTCGGTTCGCCATTGACCGAGTGCATCGTAATTTTCGAGCGCGAACCCGATCGGATCGATGCGGGCGTGGCAGTTCGCGCAAACGGCATTCGCCCGGTGACGTGCCAGGCGCTCCCGAACGGTCTGCGGACGGCTCCCCTGCTCAGTCTGATCAAGCGGAGGCACGTTTGGAGGCGGAGGCGGAGGAGGAGTGCCGAGCAGTGTATCGAGGACCCACTTACCGCGAAGCACCGGGCTCGTGCGATACGGATAAGACGACACAATCAGCACCGCGGACATCCCCAGCACGCCTCCGCGATGCGTATCGGGCGGCAGTTCGATCCTCTCGGGCTGCTGGCCATTGCCCTTCCTGAAGTTCTTCCTGTCGAAGCCGTAGAGCGTCATCAGCTTACCCGTCAGCGTCGTCCAACTCGAATCCAGGAGATCGGTCAGAGGCGCATTCGTAGCCAGCAGAGTATGGAAGAAGACGTTGGGCTGAGTCGCGATATCGGCGCGCAGCTCCGCGTCTTCCGCGTATTTCGGGAACAGCTTGGCGTCCGGAGTGATCTCCCGTCCGAGATTGCGGGTGCCGAGCCACTGCGAGACAAAACTGTCGACGAACTCCATCGCTTTGCCGCTGCGCAGCATGCGTCCGATTTCCTGCCGCAGAACCTCGGGATCGTGAAGCTTACCGAGGCTCGCGAGATCGAACAGCATCTCGTCGGGCATGCTGCCCCATAGGAAATACGACAGGCGAGTAGCGAGCGCGTAGTCATCGAGCGGTCTCGGGGCGCTCCCCTGATTCGCGGGCAGCGAGATGAAGAGGAATTCGGGCGACATCAGGACGCCGCGCAGCATAAGCGCCACCGAATCGTCAAAGTTCTCGTGATTGCGCTGCGCCGCGCGGAACAGCGTGAGGAAGGGTTCGAGTTCCCCATCCTTCACAGGCCTGCGGAAAGCGCGTGGAACGAAGGCGGCCAGAATCGTACGTGCGGAAGCCGCGGGATTCAGTTTCCCGGAAGGCTCGACGATCCCCAACCGGCCGCGCGCGCGGGAATCGCGCATCGCAAATTCGACCGCCTGTTTCGCCGCGTCGAGATATTTTTCCGCCAGCAGCGGCGAGAGCACCAATACTTCAGCGGCGTTGTCGAATCCCTGTCCGCCCGCGCCGTCAGCGGGCAGGTCGTGCCCGACATCCAGATGAATATCGAGAAGCTCGCGGACTGTAGCCGTGTATTCGCTGCGATTCAGCCTCCGGATCGGCGCCGGGCCGGCCGTCGGAAGCGTGGAACAGGTGGCCGCGTGGAGCGTGCCGTCCACCCACTTCACGAAATTGTCGCGGACCGCAATGTCAGGGGAAGGTGCGCCGCGAGGCGGCATTTCCGTGGCGCGAACCCGGGAGAGGATACGCGTCCAGCGATCCTCGTGCGCCAGCACATTATCGGAATATAGTTCGGATATGTTGAATCCGGCGGCGGGTTTTGCGCCTGAGTGGCACGCCGCGCAGTACTGCTTCAGAAAGGCCTGGCTATCTGCGACAGTATACGCGCACGCAACCGGTGCGAATGCCGCCACGATCAGGATAATGGAGCTCCGCACGGTCTTCAGGTAAAACGCTTCAGCCGAAGCACCAGTTTCGGGCCTGGCTTGTCGTCCGTCTTGTTCTTATTCGATTCGCGGACACGTTCGAGATCGATCTCGTTATCGCGAATCTCCCCGGAGAAGATGAATTTGTTGATCTGGCCGTTGAGTTCCGTGGTTACCGTGAACGCGATGTGCGAACCCTCGATTTTCGTGTCTTTGAGCGGCACGCTTTCGTTGTCGGTGTACATTTTGCCGGAGAGCGTAGCGCCTGTCTGAGCGAAGCGGAAGGAGTAATCGATGGGATCGCGATCCGGCTCCGTGAGTTGGCCGCTCCAGATCCCCGTCACGTCAGCCGCCGAAAGCGTCAGCGCAAGGAGGGCAAAGGAAACCAGCCGGAACACGGGGCCAGTATATCGCGATAGCGCGGAAAGGTACTGCGGTCCGATTATTTATATCTGCGAGCTCAAACAATCGCCGCCGGCGGCGGCGGATCTTCCGGGCGGCCCGCATTTGCGAGCGGCGCCTGTATCAACGTAATCGCGAGCAACACCATCACCCCAAGCCCCACAATGTACGAAGGTGACGCGAATATCTGCGGCACCTTACCGTATTTATAGTTGAACCACGCCGTCACAATCCCCATCAGGGCTTCGCCCGCAATCATCCCAGACGCGGCAAGCACACCGACGCTCTCGATGCGGATTCGCTGGGCCTCATTCATATCGCGCTTAAGGGCGATACGGTCCGTGATCCACCGAACCATGCCTCCAACGAATATTGCGAAAGTCGTGCCGAGCGGCAGGTACATGCCAATCGCAACAAGCATCGGGCTCTTGACCCCGATCATGATCAGAGCGATTCCCATCAGGATGCCGGCGATCACCAGAGGCCAGGCCATGTCACCACCGACAATTCCCTGAGCAAGTGACGCCATGAGCCCCGCTTGGGGGGCTGGCAGAGCGCGGTCGCCAAACCCGATGCCCCCAATATTGATATTGCCTTCGTGTAGCGCAAGCAAAGGGAAATACATCACCAGACTGGCCACAACGACCGCGATCAGCTCCACGATCTGAATGCTGCGGGGGGTTCCGCCAATGATGTATCCCACCTTGAAATCCTGCAGTAATTCACCGGCCACTGCGCTTGACACGCATACGACCGCGGCAACGCCGAGAACGGCAATTACGCCGCTCGCGCCCGATACCCCCAGAGCAACCATGAGCAGCGCGGCAATGATCAGGGTCGAAAGGGTAAGACCGGAAATCGGATTATTCGAGGACCCGATGACGCCCACCAAATATCCCGACACAGTGGCGAAGCAAAATCCGACGATGAGCATAACGACCGCCGCGGTCACCGCCGGAACCATTCCGCCCGACAGATAGCGATAGAGCACGATCATGGCGGCAAACACACAGAAGATGCCCACCAGAACGATGCGCGAACTCATATAACGCTCAGTCCGGGCAGTCGTTTCGGCCGGGGCCATGCCCGTCTGCATCTCTTTGAATGCGCGCGCCAGGCCCGCGCCAAGCGACTTACGCATGCGGAACAGCGTATAAGCCGCGCCGGTAAGCATGCCGCCAACGGCGATCGGACGCACGATATACCGCCAGACGCTGTTTGCCACCGTCAGCCATCCCTCGTCCTGCGAAGCATCGGCGGGAAGGAACGCATGTAATTGCGGCCCCAGAAAATACATCAGCAAGGGAATCAGCAAGCCCCACGCAATTACGCTGCCCGAGAAATTCAGTGAAGCGAGACCTGGTCCGATGACATAACCGACGCCAATATACGCCGGGCTGATGGTCGGTCCGGAGAAGACCGTCGCGCCGCCCGTTGCAAGTGTGCTTCTTGTGCCCGGGGCGCCCAGCCGCAGCGATGTACGGCCCAGGCTTCCAACGCTGAATATCAAATCCTTGTCCGGCGCAAAGGCGCCGAACGCGCTTGCCAGGAAAACCGCGCCCGCAAAGGCCATGTTGTAAAAGAGGTGCTTCGCGGCCTGCGCGCCCACCTGGCCGGCCTTATGAATCTGCGAAGCCGCGACCGATTCCGGAAACGGCAGGTCGGGATCTTCCACCAATACGCGGCGAACCAAAGAAACGAACAGAACTCCAAGAACGCTCCCGGTCAACATCAGGGCAGTCGATTTCCAGTACGCAACCCCCGGACTGAAGTCGAGCCATGATCGCGAGATCACGAATGCGGGAATCGTAAACACAGCGCCCGCCGCTACCGATTCACCGATCGACCCCGCGGTTCTCGCGATATTCTCTTCGAGAATCGAACCCTTGAAAATGCGCAGCACCGCCATACCGATGACGGCAGCGGGATATGTGGCCGCAATCGTCTGGCCGGCGCGCAGCCCGAGGTAAGCGTTGGCGGCCCCCAATACCACGCACATCACAAGCCCGAGCAGAACCGCCCGCAGCGTGAATTCCTTCATCTGAACGTTCGGCGGAACGAACGGCTTGTGCTCGCGTACGGGGGTCATGAGAGTTTGGATTTCACCTTGTCGCTGAGAATTTTCCCGTCCACCGTTTTACCTGTAAGCTTCGCCTGAGCCGCCTTGATCACGAGCCCCATTTGCTTCGCCGAAGCGGCGCCGGTTTCCGCAAGCGCAGCGGCGACCGCGGCATCGATTTCTTCCTCTGTGGCAGAGGCCGGCAGATAGCCTTCGATAATGACTCGTTCGGCGTCTTCCTTCGCGGCCAGTTCCTCCCGTCCGCCCTTGCGGAACATTTCGGCCGCTTCCACCCGCTGCTTGACCAGACTCTTGAGCAACTGCTGTTCAGCCGCCTCGGTCAGGGGCTTCGACGGATCGACGACAGTCGCCTTCTGAACGGCGGTCTTGACCATCCGGATAGCGCTCAAACGCGCTTCATCCCGGGCCTTCATCGCGGCCACCAAGTCCTTCTGTAACTGATCTGACAAGGGCATGTTTTGATATCCTACAAACTCTACTTCCTTCTCATGTACATCCGCAAGCAGCGGCTGTTGACGCCTGGGCCAACACCGCTTTATCCGCCCGCGCTCCACGCCATGATGGCGTCCGATGTTCATCACCGGACCGAACAGTTCCGGACGCTCTACAAATCGGCGCTCGCGGACCTGAAAGAAGTGTACGGCACACGCAATGACGTGATCTGCTTCACCGCCTCAGGAACCGGTGCAATGGACGCCTCGGTTTCCAACCTTTTTTCCCGCGGCGATAAGGTCATTGTCTGTACCGCGGGAAAGTTCGGTGAACGCTGGGTGGAGATCGCGCAGGCATATGGACTGGACGCTACCGTACTGACATCGGAGTACGGCGATGTTGTGACGCCGGATCGCCTGGAAGCCGCCCTGAAAGGTCAACCCGCCACGAAGGGCGTTTTTGTTCAGGCTTCGGAGAGTTCGACCGGCGTGGAGCACGATGTCCAGGCCATGGCCTCGCTCGTGAAAGATACCGGCGCCATTTTCGTTGTCGACGCAATCACGGGTCTCGGAACCATGCCGCTCGACGTAGATGGTTGGAATCTCGATGTAGTGATCGGCGGATCGCAGAAGGCCTTCATGATCCCACCAGGGCTCGCTTTTATGTCGGTCAGTCCGAAGGCATGGAAGCATGCCGAGTCGGCGGCGCTGCCCCGCTTCTACTTCAATCTGAAGAAGGAAAAGAAAAGTGGCGACGGCGGTGAATCGAACTGGACGCCTGCAGTCTCCATCGTGCTCGCACTGGCCGAGGCTTTGAAGTATGTGAAGAGCATTGGTATGTCAAATGTCATCGCCAACGCGCAGTTTCTCGCCAAGGCTACTCGCGACGCGTGTGCCGCGCTGGGCCTCGAAGTGTTTGCAAAGCGGCCGGGCAGCGCTGTGACGGCCGTCAAAGCTCCAGCGGGGATCGATTCCGGCGCAATTGTGAAGGGCTTTCGGGAACGTTTTGGCGCGGTGATTACCAACGGACAGGGAAGCATGAAAGGCCAGATTTTCCGGCTCGCTCACCTGGGTTATTTCGATGTCACCGATATGTTCGGCGTGATCGCCGGGCTGGAGCTGCTGCTTCGCGCCAACGGTCACAACGTCGAGTTAGGCTCCGGCGTGGCTGCCGTGCAGCGCGCTTATGAAGCTGCGCAGAGCACTTCGAAGCTCGTGGCCGCATAAGCTTCATCCACGGGCATGTGCCGCGCTGCGTACCTGCGTATGACTCCGGTGAAGGCGTCTTGCGAGATCGATGAGCGGCCCACCCTGGTGCATTTCATGCAGCGGGACGGTGATTACTTCAATCCGGGTAGATAATAGTCACGGAATGCCCGTGAAATCATCGCTTTCTCTCGAACAGGAAAAGAATCCCTGGCTGGCGGCCGAAGTCCGCTTCGATAACGCGGCCGCGAAACTCGGCCTCGATGACGGAATGTGTAAGGTTCTCAAAGCCCCGGCTCGAGAGATCACGGTCAACATACCGGTTCAGATGGACGATGGCCGTCTCGAACTTTTTACCGGATATCGCGTCCAGCATTCGATCGCCCGCGGTCCCGGCAAGGGCGGCATACGCTACGCGCCCGATGTGAATCTTGACGAGGTCCGCGCCCTCGCCTCCTGGATGACGTGGAAGTGCGCAGTCGTAAACATCCCGTTCGGCGGCGCCAAGGGCGGAGTAATCTGCAACCCGTCGCTCATGTCCGATGGGGAACTCGAGCGCCTCACCCGCCGCTACACCGCCGGAATTATCGAGATGATCGGCCCCGAACGCGACGTACCTGCGCCGGATGTCAATACCAACGCCCGTATCATGGCCTGGATTATGGACACATACGCCATGCACATGGGCCACGCGACCACGGCTGTAGTCACCGGAAAACCGATGGAACTGGGCGGGTCGCGCGGCCGCAACGAGGCAACCGGCCGCGGCTGTATGATGGTGACCCTCGAAGCACTCAAACGCATGAACCTCCGCCCCGAAGAAACCCGTGTTGTCATTCAGGGCTTCGGCAACGTCGGCGGAATGGCGGCTAAGCTCATGGCGAAGCGGGGCTTCAAAATCATTGCCATCATCGAATACGATGGCGCAATTCATAACCGTCACGGTCTCGACATCGAAGCCCTGATCCATCACCGTGCCGATACCGGGTCCATTGTCGATTTCCCGGACTCCGAAAACGTCGACAAAAAGACCGCTATGTTCATCGATTGCGATGTCCTGATCCCAGCCGCGACCGAGAATGTCATCACTTCAGAAAATGCCGCCAGCCTGCGATGCAAAATCCTCTGCGAAGGCGCCAACGGTCCCACGACGGCGATCGCGGACGAGATTCTCGCCGAGAAAAAAGTTTTCGTGATCCCTGACATTCTCGCCAACGCCGGCGGGGTCACCGTCTCCTACTTCGAATGGGTGCAGGATCGCCAGGGATATTTCTGGAACGAAGATCTCGTAAATACGAGCCTCGGCGAAACCATGACCGGAGCCTTCGAGGCCATCGTCGCGTACGGCGATAAACACAAAGTGGACAACCGTACGGCAGCCTATATGGTTGCCCTGGATCGCGTGGCTGCAGCCATCCGAATGCGCGGAATCTACGCCTAGCGCCTTTGGGCAGCGCCCCTATTCTACGAAAGTAAGCGGTTCTTCAGCCCCCGCGGCCGGACCGGCTGGACTTACTGCGGCGTGATCACCTGCTGCGATTTGGTCTCTGCCCCAAGCCCCGCGTAAGATTCCTTAACCTTGACAACCTTGGCCCCCGTGAACGTCACGAACGTGACTTTCCCCGGTCCCTCGCCCCCATAAATCCAATCTTCGAAATCCGAATCTTCCTTGCTATATCGATACTTGGTGCGCGGATGGCCCAACGCCATCAGCACTTCATCCCGGCTCATTCCTTCCAGCGCCCGCTTCTCGGTAATCGCCTTCTGTACTTCCGGCGGAAGCGTTTCCGAATAAACCTTTGTCACCGAATGCTTGTCGAAATCGATCAGCGGAGCCAGTACTTTCTTGACCTGATCGGACGTCAAATTCTCCAGGGGTTTATGGAAATTGAGCTCAATGCTGCTCCCCATGCTCGGCGTGTAATCCCCGTTCCCAACCGGACGAGCCATCCCGCCCATGCCGGCCTGAATGTGGTCGTACCAATGCTGGCCGCTCTTCAATCCGCCGTTAATCTCAATGATCAGCTTATCGGTGGCGAACTCCACGTGCGTAATCTTGACCTGATCGCCCTCGCGTGCCGCGGGCCCGCCATTCTGCTGGGCTTCCATCTGCCACTTGGCCTGGTCCCACGTGCCATCTTTTGCGTCGAACGCCAGCGGCTTTTTCGATCGGGGAATGTAGGTTTTGGCTTTGCCGTATTCGGCCGAGAGATTGCGCAGGATCTCGATCTTCTCGTCATCGGTGAGCTTGTCACGGCTCGGCACGACAGCCGCCTGTAGAACGGCCGCGCCGATCAGGACGCCGGCGGCAATTCCGGCCCAGGCTCGCCGGCTTCCGGTCCCCGCGGTTCGAGAAGCCATGCCCAACCCCGGTAAACCGGTATCTTCCACATGATCAGGAGAAGGACCACAATGATTCCTGTGCACAGCAGGCTCGCTTCCGGGCCGTAGGCCCCGCCGCTCAAATATTCGTGAGACACGTCGCCCGTATTCCATATCCACTCGTATCCCGTCACTCTGATTGTAAGACCGCTGAGGGTGGCCCCGAGGAACGGCAACGTCACGTTCCAGCCAAAGTGCATCCCGATCGGCAGCCAAAGTTCGTGGGTTCGCAGAACCCCCACACCGAAAAGGACTCCGAACAGCGCCGTGTTCAGCGTCCCCAGCCAGGTGGCTCCGGGATTTCCCGTATGCAACAGTCCGAAAAACAGCGCCGCGGCAATCACCCCGGCCCATTTCCCCCAGCCGCGCACCAGGTACTGCATGATGAAGCCCCGGAACACGATCTCTTCACCCATGGCGCCGCAAAACAGCAGAACCGGCATGAAGAGGTCCCCTCCGATGGAAATGTCCGCATCCCTGACCCACTGAAAATGGGCTGCTCCCGCCGCCACCGGTATCAGCATGATCGCAATTGCCGATCCTGCCCCCAGCAGGATGCCTGCGATCAGATTGCGCCTGCTGCCTTCACGAAACGCCAGCCCGAGATCCGTCAGCTTACGCGATTCGAAGATCGCCATCGCCGCGGCGCTCGCCAGTGCGGCGGAAATCAGAGTAGCCAGCGTCGCACCCACCAGCACACGGCCGAAAAACGCGATAATCGCGCTCGTGATGCTGAATATCACGTAGAAAAGCAGCCCGCAGACAAACGCCCCCAGCAGCGCTTTCAGCCAATCGCGCTTTTCTGGCTGCGCCTCCGGCAACTCAGCGCACCTTTACGCCATGCGAAGAAACGCGCGCTTCGATCACTTTCGCGCCCGACTCCTCGACAATCCGCGATACCTTCTCCTTCGCGTCCGGTTCCACCAGAAACACCACGCATCCGCCGCCGCCCGCCCCGCAGACTTTCGCCCCGGTACTGCCCGCGCGCCGCGTCGAAGCAATCAGGTGATCGATCAGTGGAGTTGTGATCGTCGGAATGTTCTTGCGCCGGTTGCTCCAGTCGTCGCGCATCAGGCGCGCCGCTTCGCCCCAGTCCTCCCGTTCCAGCGCTCCGCGCATCGAGATCGCAATGGACGCAATGCGCGCGAAGTTGCGAAAGATTGCACGATCGCCGTTGATGTGCCCTTTCATCACTTCCCAGTTGTTGATACCGGAATTCCGCGGAGCCCCGGTATATGCCAATACGAACCGCGCGTTCAGCTCCGCGCAATCCACCGCGATCTCCCTGCGGTGAACTCCCGAGGGATTCAGCTCGATTGCCGAAACCCCGCCGTACATCGCGGGAAAATAGTCCTGCGCGCCCGTCGGCACCCGGATCACCTGCGCCTCGATGTTCTGCACAATCTCGCGCAATTTCTCCATCTTGTATCCCCGGCCGGTAAGCTTGTTCAACGCGGACGCGATTGCGATCATGAGCGCGGACGAGCCCGAAATCCCGGCACCCGCGGGTGCTTCCGAATCTGATTCCAGCACGATCCCGTGCTCCGGCTCGAAAAAGCGCACCAGCAACGCCAGAATCGGAAGCCGGTACTTCGGCGCTGCGCGCAGATGCGCCAAAGACTCAAAGGTTTCTTCGGCCTTCAGATCCTTCGAGCGCAGCACGATTCTCGAATCGTCCCGCGTCGCCAGTTCGCAGTAAGTGTAACGGTCCACCGCGAAATTCACGGTAACCGCATCCTCATGAAAGAGGTAAAGAGGCCAGATATCGAGCGTGGACCCCGCCAGATCGACGCGGCAGGGCGCTTTAGAGGAAATGCGCATGAGGGAGCGGGCGAATAGACGAACATAGCATAGAGAAAGATGGCTATCCGGCGCATTCTTCAGCTGGGAGATCCCCTCCTGAGGACCGTTTCCTCCCGCGTGGACCACGCTTCCGCTGCTGACGAAGTACTCGGCGACCTGCGCGATACTCTCCATGAATTTCAGCGCACCCACGGCTTCGGACGCGGCATTAGCGCCGTCCAGATCGGCCAGACCGTGCGCGTCATCTACATGGAATTCGAGGGCGCCCCATACTGCCTCATCAACCCCGAGTGGGAATATCTGAGCCCGGAAAAATTCACCCTCTGGGACGACTGCTTCTCTTTTCCCGATTTGCTGGTCTGGCTCGAACGATCCGTCACGGTTCGGATTCGCTACACCGACGAAACCGGCTCCACCCGCGAACTGGACGCCTCAGACGCCCTTTCCGAGCTCGTCCAGCACGAGATGGATCATCTCGATGGCGTCCTCGCGATCGACCGGGCCCTCCACGGCAACAGCTTCTGCACCAGAGAGGAGTGGCTTCGGCAGAGGAGTTCTTCCCTCGCTTGCTAAACTGAAATTTCTCCTTCGTCCCCACTGAAACGTACAAAGCACGCGTGGACATCGCATCCAGGTTCGCCAATTATTTTCCCCATTCGATTCGCCATCGCGGTCTGCAATATTCGTTCGGCGGCTTAGTCAAATTCGGCGCCACGTCGGACTCTCATGTCGACGGCACCGTCCGCGGCGAAGCGGAATACGACTTCCACGTCAATGCTCACGAAAAGACGCTCGAAACGTGGTGCGCCTGTCCTTTCTTCAACTCCGGCAATTTTTGTAAGCACATCTGGGCCGTCCTGCTCGAGTCCGGCAAGCGCGGCTATCTCTCCGAAGCATCCCGGGCAGTCAGACTTGCGCAGGATGATGGGCCTGACGAAGATCAAAACGACGGCGCCGATCCCGATTCCGGCTTCGAGCTGAAACCCCTCGAGCCAGCCATTCCCGCGCTTCGCGGACCTTCGTGGCGCAGCCAGATCAGCGACGTCCAGAGCATGGCGGTTCAGAACGCGCGCCTCACCCGCACCTGGCCCGCCAAGCGCCAGATCCTCTACATTGTCGAAGCCCAGCCGAGCGTCGTCTCCGGTTCCCTCGTTGTGTCACTCTGCTCGCGCGATCTCAAGCTCAACGGCGACTACTCCAAAATCGCGCGCCTGGACCTGCGCCGCACCGAAATCGATAACCTCCCCAACGCCTCCGACCGCGAGATTCTTTCCGCCCTCGCCGGCGGTGTCCAGGCGTTCGGCCTGTCTTACAGCCATCAGCACACGAGCATGCCGGACAGCGCCGGTCTCGTACCCGCCCTCGCCGCGCGACTGGTCCCGCTCATCGCGCAGACCGGCCGTATGTGGATCCGGGCGGATACCGCTGAGCGCGACCACATCTCCCTTTCCTGGGACGACCGCGGGCCCTGGAACTTCGGTCTCGAAATCCGTAAGGGCCAATACCGCTGGGCTCTCCACGGCGTCTTTTTTCGCGAACATGAAGGGGCCGAAGAGCGTCTCGACCTATCCAGTACTCTGCTCGTCGTACAGGGTGGTTTCGTCTTCACTCGTGATCGCGTCGCGCCTCTCAATCCCGACGTTCCGTTCGAATGGATCTCCTACCTGCGGCGCGCCGGCACAATCGAGGTACCCGACCACGACCGCGAAGAATTTCTGACCGCGCTGCTCAATTCCACTCATCTGCCGCGCCTCGATGTTCCGGAAGAGCTGAAATTCGATGAAGTC
>Ga0308173_10001468_pt1 | contig 11765 bp, 10 predicted proteins | sample PhyPR1_FD_203716 | JGI IMG/M metagenome (GOLD analysis project Ga0308173, IMG submission 203716) | Soil microbial communities from UC Gill Tract Community Farm, Albany, California, United States - DLSLS.P.R1 | ecosystem: Environmental > Terrestrial > Soil > Agricultural land | place: USA... | reverse complement strand
ATCGCCTGGTGCCCGGGCTCGAAGACCTTGTTGTCCTTGCGGTGCTCGTCGGGCACATCCTCGGCCGGGATGAACTCGATGATGACGCCGTCCTCGCCCTGCACGTCATTGTCCTGAGCGTTGTCCTGAGCCACTCGCGCACGCACCTTCTGTCGGCCTGGAATCAGCGGAACCAACCCTAGTGCTCAGGGCCCGCCGACACCGGTCAGTCGGGCAGCAGCGCGGTCGCGGCGACCTCGAGCCGCCGCTGCACCAGCGCGTTGCTGGCATGGCCGCGGAGCATCTCGATCATCTCCATGGTCCACATCGAGGTCAGCGCGCGGACCAGGACCCGGCGCGCGTCGTCCTCGGCGACCTCCTCGCCGGGCGCGACCGAACCGCGCAGCAGCAGGCCGCTCATCCGGTCGCCGAAGTCGGTCTTGACGTCCGACAGCAGGAGCGAGCGGAACAGCGCCTCGGCCAGTTCCGGCTCGCGCATGAGCCCGCGGGTGGCCCGCATGAGCACCTCGACGGCCCGCTCGGCCCGGCCCGCGCCCTGCGGCGGCCGCCGCTCGATGCTGCCTTCGAGGAGGTCGAGCTCCTCGCTGACCACCGCGACGACCAGGTCCATCTTGGACGGGAAGTAGCGGTAGAGGGTGCCCAGCGCGACCCCGGCACGCTCGGCGACCGTGCGCATCTGCATCGCCTCGACCCCGCCACGGGAGGCCAGCGAGGCGGCGGCCTTGACGATGCTCTTGCGGCGCTGGATCTGACTTCGGGACCGGATCCCCGGTGCGCCGGCGGTCGGCTCTGCGGTCACGTCGCTACTCCCTCGGACTCTGGCCGCGTCGTCGATGCCGCGCCACGCGATGTCGTTCCCCTAGGGTACAGCGCGGCGAGAACGCGTTATCTCATTTCGGCCGGGACATCCTCGGCGCCACACCGGGAATCCAGCACCCAACCCTGGCATGCGTGGCGAATCCCCCAGTCACCACCCGATGATCTCACCCTGGACACGAACTAGAATCTGTTCTAGTTTTCCGCCTGGAGGGTGGGAGGTGAAGCATCGATGACCGTGGCCGAGCTTTTGCTCGCCCGGGCCGAGGACGACGGCACCGGACTGCGTTTCGAGGATTCCGTCTGGACCTGGCGCGAGGTCGTCGCCGAGTGCGCCGCCCGGGCGGCCTGGATGGGCGGAGACCGGCATATCGGGGTCCTGCTCGACAACATCCCTGAGCTGGTCTTTCTCATCGGCGGAGCGGCCCTTTCCGGCTCGGTCGTGGTGGCGCTCAACACCACCAGGGGCGCCGACGAACTGGCGGAGGACGCCGAACGGGCCGACTGCGACCTGATCATCAGCGAGCCCGCGCACGAAGGGCTGCTGGGCAGGCTCCGCGAGCGCCTCCCGGTTCTCATGGTGGACGACCCCGCCTACCGCGATCTCGACGCCAACCCCGGCACGGAAAAGCCCGTCACCGACGACAGCCTGCTGATGCTGATCTTCACCTCCGGGACCTCCGGCAGACCCCGCGCGGTACGGATCACCCATCGCAAGGTGGTCGTCCCCGGCGAGAGCCTGGCCGCCAGGCTGCTCAAGCCGGAGGACGTCGTCTACTCCCCGATGCCGCTGTTCCACTCCGGCGCGATCATGGCCGCCTACGCACCAGCGCTGGCGGCCGGCGCCACGCTGGTGCTGCGCCGGCGGTTCTCGGTCAGCGGCCTGCTTCCTGACCTGCGGCGCTACGGCTGTACCTACCTGCACTACGTCGGCAAGGCGCTGTCGTACGCCCTGACCGCCCCCGAACGCCCCGACGACAAGGACAACCCCCTCAAGGTGGCGTTCGGCAACGAGGCGGCCACGCTGGAGCAGAAGGCGTTCGGCGAGCGCTTCGGCTGCTTCGTCCTCGACGCCTACGGCTCGTCGGAGACCGCGATCTCGCTGACCCCGGACCCGTTCGGCCCCCAGGGCGCGCTGGGCAAGCTGGCCGAGGAGGTCAAGATCCTCGACCCGGAGACCGGCAGGGAGTGCCCGCGCGCCCGCTTCGACGCGGACGGCCGGATCACCAACGGCGACGAGGCGATCGGCGAACTGGTCAACGTCCAGGGCCGGGGCCTGTTCGAGGGCTACTACAACGACGACAAGGCCGACGCCGAGCGGCTGCGCGGCGGCATGTACTGGAGCGGCGACTTCGCCTACGCCGACGACCAGGGCTACGTCTTCTTCGCCGGCCGCGAGCTGGACCGGCTGCGGGTGGACGGTGAGAACTTCGGCGCCACCCAGGTCGAGCGGGCGCTGGCCGGATTCCCCGGGCTGCAGCAGTACGCCGTCTACGGCGTCCCGGACTCGGCGGCGGGCGACCAGGTCATGGCCGCGCTCGTGCTGAGCCGGCCCTTCGACCCCCAGGACTTCGAGGCCTTCTGGCAGGGCCGCAGGGATGTCGGCGCGAAGTGGATCCCGAGGTACGTGCGGATCGCGACGACCCTCCCGGCCACCGCGTCCAACAAGATCCTCAAACGCCGCCTGGCGCAGGACGCCTGGCTGACCGACGACCCCGTGTGGTGGCGGCGGGACCGCGACACCGCGTACGCCCTGATGACCCCCGACGACAAGGCCCGCCTGCGCGAGGAGTTCGCCGCAAGGGGCCGGATCAACCTCCTGGAAAGGAGCGGATGAGTGGACTTCGACCTCACCGAAGACCAGCGGGACCTGGACGGGCTCGCCGCCGAGCTACTAGGGCGCGAGACCGTGACAGAGCGGTTGGAGGCCCACGAGAAGAGCGGCGCGGCCTATGACCTGGCCGCCTGGAAGGCTCTGGCCCAAGCCGGCCTGCTCGGCATCGCCCTGCCCGAGGAGGCCGGCGGGGCCGGTCTCGGCTCGGTCGAGCTCGCGGTGGTGTTGCGGGCGATCGGCGCGCACGTCGCCCCGGTCCCGGCGTACGCCTCGCTGGCCCTGGCCGCCGTGCCGATCGGCCGCCACGGCAGCGCCGCGCAGAAGGCGCTGCTCGCCCCGGTGGCCGACGGCGAGACGGTGCTGACCGGGGCGATCCGCGAGCCCGGCGACGAGGTCAGGACCACCGCCACGAGGGACGGCGACGGCTGGCTGCTCGACGGGATCAAGACCTTCGTCCCGTACGCCACCGCGGCGGCGAAGATCCTCGTCCCGGCCCGTACCGAGACCGGCATTCGGGTCTTCCTGGTCGGTCCCGAACAGGTGGAGCTCGCCCCGCATCCGGCCTCCACCGGCGAGCCCATGTCGCGGATCGCCCTCATCGGCGTACGGGTGGGCGCGGACGACGTGCTCGGCGACGGCGCGTGGGACACGCTGCGGCGCAGCGCGATCGCCGGCGCGGTGGCCACCGCCTCCGGCGTCGTGGACGGCGCACTCAAGCTGACCACCGAGTACGTCAAGACCCGGCAGCAGTTCGACCGCGCACTGGCCGAGTTCCAGGCCGTCACTATGCAGATCGGCGACGTCTACATCGCCAAGCGGGCCATCGACGTCGCGATGTGGGCGGCGGTGTGGCGGCTGGACCAGGACGCGCCGGACATCGACGAGGTCCTGTCGATCGCCGCCTACAACGCCGCCGACCCGGTGGTGAAGGCGCTCTACACCTGCCAGCACCTGCACGGCGGGATCGGGCTCGACGTCACCTATCCCCTGCACCGCTACTTCGCCTGGGCCAAGCACTACGCGCATCTGCTCGGCGGCGCCGAGACCCAGCTCGACGCCCTCGGCGCACAACTGATCGGGAGCCACACGTGCTGACCAGGCACATTCGACCTTTCGGAGCTCAAGCATGTTCATCGACCTGACCGACGAGCAGAAGAAGCTCCGCGCCGAGCTGCGCGACTACTTCCAGAACTGCCTGACCGACGCGGACCGGGACGCGATCGCGCACGACCCGTTCGGCACCGCCTACATGGAGCACTGCAGGAAGCTGGGCCGGGACGGGATGCTCGGCGTGGCCTGGCCCAAGGAGTACGGCGGGCGCGGCTACGGGCCGATGGAGCAGCAGATCTTCGCCAACGAGATCGCCCGCGCGGAGGTCACCTACCCGATCATCACGCTGAACAGCGTCGCCCCGACGATCCTGGAGTTCGGTACCGATGAGCAGAAGGCGTACTTCCTGCCGCGGATTCTCAAGGGAGAGTGCCACTTCGCCATCGGCTACTCGGAACCGGGCGCGGGCACGGACCTGGCTTCGCTGCGCACGACGGCGGTGAAGGACGGCGACCACTACGTCGTCAACGGGCAGAAGATCTTCACCTCCGGCGCGCACTACTCCGACTACATCTGGCTGGCCGCCCGTACCGACCCGGAGGCCAAGAAGCACAAGGGCATCTCGATGCTCATCGTCGACTGCAAGGACCCGGGGTTCTCCTGGACGCCGATCGTCACCATGGACGGCCGGCACCACACGAACTCCACGTACTACCAGGACGTCAAGGTCCCGCTGAACATGCTCATCGGCGAGGAGCACAAGGGCTGGAACCTCATCGTCAACCAGCTCAACCACGAGCGCGTGACGCTGGGCCCGGCGGGCAACATCGGGCACACCTACGACCGCTTCGAGCGCTGGGCGCGTACCGCCAAGGGCCGGGACGGCGGGCCGCTGATCGACGAGCCGGCGGTGCGCCGCGCGGTCGCCCAGGTGTACGCCTACCTGCGGGTCAACGAGCTGCTCAACTGGCAGGTCGCGGCCAACATGGACCTCGGCTGGCTGGGCGCGGCGGACGCCTCCGCGACGAAGATCTACGGCTCGGAGCGGATGCAGGAGGTCGGCCGGATCGTCGGCGACACCCTCGCCCGGTTCGGCGACCCGGGCGACCCGGCCACCGCCGACTTCATCGACCGGCTGGACCACGGGGTGAAGGGCGCGATCGTGCTCACCTTCGGCGGCGGGGTGAACGAGATCCAGCGGGAGCTGATCGCGATGCTCGGGCTCGGCCTGCCCAGGGCGCCGCGATGAACTTCCATGACGACCTGATGGCGCTGTCCGACAAGCTGGCCGCCGAGGGCGAGAGCGATCGGTGGCCGTGCCCCGACCCGGTCAACGCCGCGATGATCCGCAACTGGACCCAGGCGCTGGGCGACGGCCACGACTGGGGCGAGACCGCGCCGCCCGCGATGATCCAGGTGTGGTCGATGCTCGGCCTGGGCGCGGCCAAGCACTCCTCGCCCGCTGACGAGCCGCTGCGCAGGTTCAACGACAACGGCTACACCGGCGTCGTCGCCACCAACTGCGAGCAGGTGTACGACCGGAGGCTCCGACTCGGCGAGGTGCTGCGCTCCTCGATGCGGTTCGGCGGGATCGTCGGGCCCAAGAAGACCGCGCTGGGCGAGGGCTATTTCGTCACGTGGTACCAGACGTGGTACGACGAGGCCGACCGGCGGGTCGCCGAGATGCTGTTCCGGGTGCTGAAGTTCCAGCCCCGGGTCCGCAAGCCGAGTGGCGGCGCGAAGAGCGGCAAGTATCCGCTGCCGCCCGCGATCAACCGGGACACCGAGTTCTACTGGGCCGGCGTGCACGAGGGCGAGCTGCGGATCCAGAAGTGCGCCGACTGCGGCACGCTGCGGCACCCGCCGGGCCCCATGTGCCAGGCCTGCCACTCGGTGGACCGGACGTACGTCGCGGCGGCCGGGCGCGGCGAGGTCTACAGCTACGTGGTGCACCACCATCCGCCGGTCCCCGGCCGTACTCCGCCGTTCGTGGTGGCGGTGGTCGAGCTGCCCGAGGGGGTACGGGTGGTCGGCAACGTCATCGACTGCGACCCGGCCGAGGTACGGATCGGCATGCCGGTAGAACTCACCTTCCAGAAGATGGACGACGAGGTGACACTCCCCCAGTGGCGGCCCGTCGGCGCCCCCGCGGCCGAGCCCGAGCCCGAACCACAGGAGCCCGCGGACGCGCTGAGGATCAAGCTCACCCCGACCTTCGTCATCGCGACCGCGCTGGCCACCAGGGACTTCACCCCGGTGCACCACGACACCGAGCTGGCCAGGGCACAGGGCTCGAAGGACATCTTCCTCAACATCCTGACCACGATGGGCCTGGTCCAGCGGTACGTCGTCGAGCGCCACCCCGAGGCCGAACTGGCCGGGATGAAGGTCCGGCTGGGCGCGCCCGCCTACGCCGGCGACACCCTCACCCTCACCGGCGTCCGCACCGACGCCACGACCTTGGAGGTACGCGGCGCGGTCAGCCTGGGCGACCACGTGACCGCGACCGTACAGCTCAGGGAGAACGCATGAAGGGCCGGACCGCGATCGCCGGGATCGGCGCGACGGAGTTCTCCAAGGAGTCCGGCCGCTCGGAACTCCAGTTGGCCGCCGAGGCCTGCCTGGCCGCACTCGAGGATGCGGGCCTGCGGCCGGACGAGGTCGACGGCCTGGTGACCTTCACCGCCGACGCCAACTCCGAGATCGCGGTCGCCCGCGAGCTGGGCATCCCGGGCCTGCGGTTCTTCTCCCGGGTCGACTACGGCGGTGGCGCGGCCTGTGGCACGGTGGCGCACGCCGCGATGGCGATCGCCTCCGGTCAGGCCGAGGTGGTCGTCTGCTACCGGGCCTTCAACGAACGCTCCGGGCACCGCTTCGGCCAGGCCAACAAGTCCGGCGGCGCGGCGAACTCGACGGGCCTGGAGTTCTCCTGGCATCTGCCGTACGGCTTCGCCACCCCGGCCGCGTGGGTCGCCATGCAGGCCCAGCGCTATGCCCACGACTACGGCGCGACCAGCGAGGACTTCGGCCGGGTCGCGGTGGCCATGCGCCGGCACGCCGCCACCAACCCCAAGGCCTGGTTCTACGAGCGGCCGATCACCCTGGAAGAGCACCAGGCGTCCAGATGGGTCGTCGAGCCGCTGCACCTGCTCGACTGCTGCCAGGAGTCCGACGGCGGGGTCGCGATCGTGGTGACCTCGGCCGAGCGGGCCCGTGATCTGGCCCGGCCGCCGGTGCTGATCGAGGCCGCCGCGCAGGGGTCGGGGCCGAACCAGATGATGATGTTCAGCTACTACTCCGGCGACATCGGCACACTGCCCGCGATGGGGATGGTCGGCGACCAGCTCTGGCAGCGGTCCGGGCTGACCCCGGCCGACGTGCAGACCGCCATCCTGTACGACCACTTCACCCCGTTCGTCCTGATCCAGCTGGAGGAACTGGGCTTCTGTGCCCGCGGCGAGGCAAAGGACTTCATCAAAGATGCAGGGATCGATCTCGATGGCAAACTGCCGCTCAACCCGCACGGGGGTCAGCTGGGCGAGGCGTACATCCACGGAATGAACGGCATCGCCGAGGGCGTCCGGCAAGTACGCGGCTCTTCGGTCAATCAGGTGCCGGACGTGCACAATGTCCTGGTCACCGCCGGTACGGGCGTCCCCACCAGCGGCCTGGTCCTCTCCCGGGGATGACCCGCCTCATGCGATGACCCGCCTGGTCAGCGCATGATCGCTGTGGGCCTGATCGAGGGTGAGGTCCCGGGCGATCCGGGGGACGGCCAGCCCGGCCAGCGTGAACACGGCCGCCAGCACGCCCCAGGCCCAGCCGCCGATGGCCTGCAGCAGCCCGGTGATCAGGATGGGGCCGAGCACGAAGCGGCCGATCGACCGGCCCATGCCGAACGCCGCGAGGTATTCGGCCCGCCGGTCGTCCGGCGCGATGGCGTACGACAGCGTCCACGCGGCGGGTACGGCGGTCAGCTCGGCCCCGGTGACCAGCACGAGCGCGACACAGAAGACCGGCAGCGCGGCGGTGTGCGGGGCCGCCCAGAACAGCAGGCAGCCCAGCGTGGCGAAACAGGCCGCGAACCGCTGGGCCCGCCGGGCCGCCGCCACCGACGATCCGGCCCGCGCGGCGACATTGGCCTGGAGCACCACGGCCAGGACCGCGTTGATGGCGTACAGCAGGCCCAGCACACCGCGCGGCAGCCCGGTCGCCCCGGCCAGCCAGAGCGGGAAGCCCCAGTTCAGCACCGGCTGCCAGAGCTGCAGCACACCGTCCAGCCCGGCCAGTGCCAGCAGCCGCCGGTCCCGGAGCGCACCCAGCCCACGCCGCTCGGCCACCCGCACCGGGCCCACGCGTGGCAGCGTCGCCAGTACGGCGGCCACCGCCACACAGGTGGCCGCGTTGGCCAGGATGATCGCGTGGTAGAGCCCGGTCCCGGCGAGCAGGCCGCCCAGTGGCGCGCCGAGGCCGATCGCCACGTTGACGACCGTCCGGTACTGCGCCATGACCCGGACCCGGCGCCCGGCCCCGGCCAGCTCGGCGACCAACGCCTGGTTCAGCGCCACCCCTGACTGGTCGGCGACGGTGAACACGGTGACCGCCGCGAGGAAGCCCCACCAGCCGTGGACGAAGGCGTACGCGGCCATGCCCCCGGCCCGGACGAGGTGCAGCAGGACCAGCATCCGCCGCACCCCGAACCGGTCCGCGACACGGCCCGCCGGCACCAGGCCGGCGATCGCCGCGAGGCCGGCGATGCCCAGCCCGAGTCCCACCCGGGCCGCCGGCAGGCCCACGACCCGGGTGAAGTAGATCGCCGAGAAGGCCAGGAACAGCCCCGAGCCCAGGAAATCGAGGAACCCCGCACCAAGGACCCGTCGCACAGAACCAGTTTGCTGTGTCATAGACACAATATTCTGCATCCAAAGGCACGGTCACGCCAGGTCCGCGAGATCCTCCGAGGTCAGCTCGATGTCGGCGGCCCGCATGTTCTGCTCCAGATGCTCGACCGAGCCGGTTCCCGGGATCGCCAGCACCGCCGGGGAGATGGCCAGCGACCAGGCGAGCGCGAGCTGATGGGTCGTCACGCCGTGCCGGGCGGCGACCCGCCGCAGCGCGGTCTCGTCGGCCTCGACGGCCCCGCCGCCACCGAGCGAGAAGAACGGGACGAACGCGATCCCGGCCGCCTCGCATTCGGCCAGCAGCGCCCGGTCGCCCTGCTCGTGCACGCCGAAGCGGTTCTGCACCGAGACGACCGGCGCGATCGCCCGGGCCTCGGCGAGCTGCGCGGTGTCGACGTTGCTCACTCCGAGATGCCGGATCAGCCCCTCGTCGCGCAGCTCGGCCAGCGCCGCGAACCGGTCGCCGATCGAGAATCCGCCGACCGGGCCCATCCCGCCGACCCGCAGGTACACCAGGTCCAGCCGGTCCAGCCCGAGATCGGTGAGGTTGCCCTCGACCAGGCCGCGCAACTCATCCGGTGCGGCCTCCCGGGACAACATCCCGCCGTCGTCGGCGGCCATCGGCCCGACCTTGGTCGCGATCACCAGGTCCTCCGGATAGGGCGTGAGCGCCTCGCGGATCAGCTCGTTGGACCGGACCCCCGAGCGCTCGTAGAAGGCCGCCGTGTCGATGTGGTTCACACCGAGCTCGACCGCCCGGCGCAGCACCGCGATCCCGGTCCGCGGATCGCGGGCGGGGCCGCGGAAGGTTCCGAAAGGCAGCCGCATCGCACCGAAGCCCAGCCGCCGAATCGTCAGATCGCCGCCGAGAGTGAAGTTCTTCGTCATGTCCTCGATCATGTGCCCGGCGACCTCGGCCGGACCAACGCGTGGCAGCAAGCTGCCACATGGGCGAGACTGGGACCGTGGACCAGATCATGACCCTGCGCGGCGACCTCGAACTGGTGGCCCGGACCGGCCATCTGTTCGAGCGCATCCGGGAGGAGTTCGTCTGCGCCGCCCGTGACCTGGAGACCTGGTCCCAGCCCGAGGCCCGGGCCGCCGTCGGGGCACGCCGGCACATGGCGGGCAAGGACTTCACGATCCGCAAGCTGCTCAGCCCGGTCGCGCTGACCACCGAGCCGGGCCGCGACCATCTCACCCAGATCTCCGGAGCCGGCGCGCAGGTCCGGATCACCGCGACCCCGCTGCCGCACGAGACGATCATCATGGACCGCCGGACGATGATCCTGGCCGGCTCCGACTCCCCGACCGGCCGCGAGTACACCGTCACCACCGCCGAGACGCTGGTCGGCGGGATGTACGCGTTGTTCGAGGCCGCGTGGCAGAGCGCGACGCCGTACGAGTCGTATCTGACCGGGGCGCTGCCGCTGGTCGACTCCGACGGCCGGACCATCCTGCGGGCCCTGGGCGAGGGCCTCACCGACGAGACCGCCGCCCGCCGGCTGGGCCTCTCGCTGCGCACCTACCGCCGCCGGGTCGCCGACCTCATGCGCACGCTCGACGCCGGCTCCCGTTTCCAGGCCGGGCAGCGCGCCGCCGAGCTGGGCCTGCGTTAGACGTCGGGCAGCCGGGCCGGGGCGGTGTTCTGCATCTCCTGGAAGATGACCGAGGTGCGGAAGGTGACGATCTCCCGCCGCTTGCTCAGCTTGTCCAGCAGGAAGGAGTGCAGGCGGTCGAGGTCCTGGACCGCGATGTGCAGGATGAAGTCGTCGCCGCCGGCCAGCACGAAGACGCTCAGCACCTCCGGCATCGCGGCGGTCGACTCCTTGAAGGTCTGGATGATCTGCCGGTTCAGCGGCCGGACCTGGACCGCGATCATCGCCTGCACACCGCGGTTGAGCGCGGCGGGGTCGATGTCGGCGTGGTAGCCCCGGATCACTCCACGGCGATGCAGGGACTTCACCCGTTCGAGGCAAGTGGACGGTGCGATGCCCACTCGTCTGGCCAGCTCACGGTTGGACAGCCGCGCATCCGACTGGAGAAGGCCGATGATCTCCGTATCTAGTTCGTCCATGTGCGGAGTTTAAGAGCGATTTCCGGCCGTACGGTCGATGGATTCGGGTTTCGTCCGACCACGTGGCTAATGTCTGGCGCGTGACGAAGAACGCGACGGGGTCGCTGGGAGTGGGATCGGGCACCGCCTTGCTGCTGGGCGCGGTGCTGGGGCCCGGGGTGCTGGTGCTGCCGAAGCTGGCCGTGGCGGCGGCCGGACCGGCGTCGCTGCTGGCCTGGGGCGGGCTGCTGGCGCTGAGCGTGCCGGTGGCCATCACCTTCGCGGCGCTCGGCGCCCGGCATCCGGACGGCGGCGGGGCCGCCAGCTTCGCCGCCCGGGCGTTCGGCCCGCGGGCCGCCGCGGCGGTCGGGCTGTGGTTCTACTGCGCCGTCCCGATCGGGGCCCCGGCCGCCGGGCTGATCGGCGCCGACTACATCGCCTGGTCGCTGCACCTCGGGCACTCGATGACGCTGGTGATCGCCTGCCTGCTGATCGTCGCGGCGTTCGCCTCGAACGCGGCCGGGCTGCGCACGTCCGGCCGGGTGCAGCTCTGGCTGGTGTGCCTGCTGGTCGCGCTGATCGTGGCGGCCATCGCGGTGGCCGCCCCGCATCTGGACTCCGGCGGGTTCCATCCGTTCGCCCCGCACGGCCCGCTGGGCGTGGCCCGGGCGGCGGGCGTGCTGCTCTGGGCGTTCGCGGGCTGGGAGGCGGCCACCTATCTGTCGGTCGAGTTCGCCGGAGTACGCGGCGGGCTGCCCAGGGCCACCCGGATCACTTTGGTGGTCGTCGGCGTCCTCTACCTGGGACTGGCCGTCGTCACGCTGGGCGTGCCCGGCGCGGCGTCCAGCAAGGTGCCGCTGACGGCCCTGCTGGAATCGGGCATCGGCACGGCGGCCCGGCCGATCACCGGCCTGGCCGCGCTGTTCCTCACCTTCGGCGCGGTGAACGCCTACGTCGCGGGAGCCTCCCGGCTGGGCGCGGCGCTGGCCGCCGACGGCGTACTGCCCCGGCGGCTGGCCACGAGCACGCCCGGTGCGACGCCCCGGATGAGCCTGGCCGCCCTGGCCGGGATCACCGCGCTGGCCACCGCGCCCGCGCTGATCTGGTG
>Ga0308173_10001467_pt1 | contig 11766 bp, 8 predicted proteins | sample PhyPR1_FD_203716 | JGI IMG/M metagenome (GOLD analysis project Ga0308173, IMG submission 203716) | Soil microbial communities from UC Gill Tract Community Farm, Albany, California, United States - DLSLS.P.R1 | ecosystem: Environmental > Terrestrial > Soil > Agricultural land | place: USA... | reverse complement strand
GCTCCCCCGATTCCTCCGGCTCCCCCGATTCCTCCGAGCCCTCCGAATTCTCCGGCTCTTCCGGCTCCTCCGACTCCCCCGGCTCCTCCAACTACCCCGATTCCTCCGATTCCCCCGGCTCTTCCGCCTCAGGCGGCTCTTCCGACTCAACCGACTCAGGCCCGGCGCCGCTGCCCGCGCTCGCCTCGCCCGCCGTCGCCCACCGCTACGGCACGACGCCCTTCCCGGTGCGGCTGGCGGACGGCGCTCACGTCACCGTCCGGATCGCGCTGGTGCGTGGAGCGACCCCCGCCGTGCCCGGTACGGAGTTCCTCGTCGTCGACCGCTCCGGGCTCCCCCCGGCCGCCACCCGCCCGACCACCCTCCTCGTCACCGGCACGCACCTCGGCGCGGCCGCGCTGCGACGGGCGGCGGGCGACTCCCCCAGCGTCAAGATCCGCGCGCGGGAACGCGCCGCCTACGCCCACTCGCCCCTGCAGACGGGCGCCGAGCGCCTCTACACGGCGGCGGTCGCGGCCGGCGCCGGCTACGCCGTCCTCGCGCTGCTGCTCGCCCTGGTCCGCGCCGCCCCCGAACGCACCGCGCTGCTGGCCCGGCTGCGCACCATGGGCCTCACCCGCGCCCAGGGCCGCCGTCTGCTGATCCTCGAGTCGCTGCCGCAGGCCGTGCTGGCCGCGGCGGGCGGCACGCTGACGGGCTGGGCGGCGGTACGGCTCCTTTCCCCCGGCATCGACCTCACTACGCTCGCCCTGGCCACCCCGGGCGCGGCCGACGTCGGCCACCTGCGTACCGACCCCGCGTCCCTGCTGCTGCCGGCCCTGGCCGTGCTGCTGCTCACGGTCGCCGTCGCGGCACTGCAGGCGTGGGTGACGGGGCGACGCGGCTCGGTGCGGGAGCTACGGGCGGGAGAACGCGCATGAACATCACCGGCGGGAGGCCACGATGACCACCGACCCCACGCTCGCCGACCTGGCGGACCGCGCCCGCGCGGACCGCTCGCGGCCCGCCTTCGGCCACGGCGCGCTGATCACCTGCGACCGTCTGGTGCGGGTCTTCTCCGCCGACGGGGTCGAGGTGCAAGCCCTGCAGGGGCTCGATCTCCTCGTGCGGGAGGGCGAGTTGATGGCACTGGTCGGCGCCTCCGGCAGCGGCAAGTCCACCCTGATGAACATCCTCGCCGGGCTCGACACCCCCACCGCCGGCGCGGCCCGCGTGGCCGGTCAGGACCTGCTGACCATGACCGCCGGGGACCGGCTGCGCTACCGCCGGGAAACCGTCGGCTTCGTGTGGCAGCAGACCTCCCGCAATCTGCTCTCCTATCTCACGGCCGCACAGAACGTGGCGCTCCCGCTGCGGCTGGCGGGCCGCCCGGCCGGCGTCCGCGGTCCTGGGGCACGCCGTCGCGCCCGCACGGATCGCGCGCTGGAACTGCTTGACCTGCTCGGCGTCGCCGACTGCCGGGACCGTCGCCCGCACCAGATGTCCGGCGGCCAGCAGCAGCGGGTCGCCATCGCGGTCGCCCTGGTCAACGCGCCCGCCGTGCTTCTCGCCGACGAGCCCACCGGTGAACTCGACTCCGGCACCGCCGAGCAGATCTTCGCCGCGTTCCGCACCGCCAACGAGTCCCTCGGCACCACCGTCGTCATCGTCACCCACGACCAGGCGGTGGCGAGCGAGGTCCGCCGCACGGTCGCCATCCGCGACGGCCGCACGTCGACCGAGGTGCTGCGCCGCACGGAGGTGGACGCGGCCACCGGGCGGGAGGCGGTGGTGGCCCGCGAGTACGCGATGCTGGACCGGGCCGGCCGGCTCCAACTGCCCGCCGACTACACACGGGCCCTCGACATGCGCGACCGGGTCGCCCTGGAACTGAAACCCGACCACATCGCCGTCCGGCCGGACGACACGGACCGGAACCCGGACCCGCGTCCCAGTCCGAACCCGCATCCGGACCCGCGTCCCGATCCGAACCCGGACCCGCGTCCCGATCCGAATTCAGACCCGGCCACCAGGCCCGAACACGACCGCAGCCGCGACCGCGGCTGAGCAGCCACTGCCAGGGGACCGTTTTTCGGGCCGCCCCCGGGCACCCGGCTCAGCGCACGCTGACGCCCAGTCCGCCCACACCGTTGCCCGTGCGGCGCACCGCGACCGAGCCGTAGGGGGTACGCAGCCGGAGCCAGGAACCCGAGGAGAACAGTCCCGGCCGGGCCTCCTCGGCCTGAGCACCCCCGACCGCCCGCAGGAAGCCGAGGGTCTGCGCCGCGTGCACCGCCCGCACGGGCAGCGCCGTACCGGCGACGGTGCGGGACCAGATCTCCCGCCCGATCCCGTCCAGTTCGGCCCGGGTCCGCCGCTCCTCGGGCAGCGCGTCCGTACGGGAGCGGAACTCGGCGACCGCCTCGCTCACCGTCGCCCGCAGCGCGTCCGGCGCCGGCAGCCCCGGCTCGGGCCGCCAGCCGCCGCGCGGCGGCAGCACCCCGGCCCACGGCGGGCCGGTGACCGCGGCCGGAACGGTGGCCGTGGCCGCCGTCTCGTCCACGGACTCCAGCAGGTCACCGGCGGAGACGGTCACGTCGAGCCCGGCCTCGAGACCGTGCTCGTACGGTTTGGCGAGCCGCACCGCGCGCACGGCCAGCACCTCGAAGGAGGGCGGCCGGCCGAACGCGGCGAGCGCCGTCCCGGCCGCCTGGAGCCGCACCGCCGCCGCGCGGTCGTAGTGCAGCAGCCGGGAGAGGAAGCCGGCCAGGTCGGCCGCCTCCCCCTCGTCCGCGAGGTGCAGCAGGCTCATGCGGCGACGGCCTCGCCCTCGTCCTGTGCCGCGCCCGTGGCCTCGTCCGCCGTGTCGTCGTCCCGGTAACCGTCGAGGAACTCGCGCTCCTCGGCGGTGATCCGGCGCGGCCGCTGCGCCTCGAAGTCGAACGGCACGATCACCGTCGACGCGCGGACGTAGACCTGGCCGGGGTCCTTCACCTCGTAGGCGAGGGTGAAGGACGCCGCCCTGATCTCCGTGACCCACATCTCGATGTCCACGGGCGCGTGCCGGTGGACGAGCTGCCGCTTGTAGTCGATCTCATGGCGTGCCACCACGGACCCCTGCCGGAAGTCCTTGTCCGGACGGAACAGGAAGTCGATACGGGCTTCCTCCAGATAGCGGAGGAACACCACGTTGTTGACGTGGCCGTACGCGTCCATGTCCGCCCAGCGCAGTGGGCAGCGGTAGAGGTGCCGCAAGATCGATCAGCCCCGGGTCAGCTTCTTGTAGGTGGCGCGGTGCGGGCGCGCGGCGTCGGCGCCCAGGCGCTCGATCTTGTTCTTCTCGTACGACTCGAAGTTGCCCTCGAACCAGAACCACTTGGACTCGCCCTCGTAGGCGAGGATGTGCGTGGCCACGCGGTCGAGGAACCACCGGTCGTGGGAGACGACCACGGCGCACCCGGGGAACTCCAGCAGCGCGTTCTCGAGGCTGGAGAGCGTCTCGACGTCGAGGTCGTTGGTCGGCTCGTCGAGGAGCAGCAGGTTGCCGCCCTGCTTGAGGGTGAGCGCGAGGTTGAGGCGGTTGCGCTCACCGCCGGAGAGCACGCCGGCCGGCTTCTGCTGGTCCGGTCCCTTGAACCCGAAGGCGGAGACGTACGCCCGGGAGGGCATCTCCACCTGTCCGACGTTGATGTAGTCCAGCTCGTCGGAGACGACGGCCCACAGCGTCTTCTTGGGGTCGATGTTCTCGCGGCTCTGGTCGACGTAGGAGATCTTGACCGTCTCGCCGACCTTGATGGAACCGGAGTCCGGCTCCTCCAGGCCCTGGATCATCTTGAACAGCGTGGTCTTGCCGGCGCCGTTGGGGCCGATGACGCCGACGATGCCGTTGCGCGGCAGAGTGAAGCTGAGGTCCTCGATGAGGACCTTCTCGCCGAAGGCCTTGTTGAGCTTGTCGACCTCGACGACCACGCTGCCCAGGCGCGGCCCCGGCGGGATCTGGATCTCCTCGAAGTCCAGCTTCCGCATCTTGTCGGCCTCGGCGGCCATCTCCTCGTAGCGCGCGAGACGGGCCTTGGACTTGGCCTGGCGTCCCTTGGCGTTGGAGCGGACCCACTCCAGCTCGTCCTTGAGGCGCTTCTGCCGCTTGGCGTCCTTCTGGCCCTCGACCTTGAGGCGGGAGGCCTTGGTCTCCAGGTACTTGGAGTAGTTGCCCTCGTAGCCGTGCAGCCGGCCGCGGTCGACCTCGCAGATCCACCCGGCGACGTTGTCCAGGAAGTACCGGTCGTGGGTGACGGCCACGACGGTGCCCTCGTACTTGGCGAGGTGCTGCTCCAGCCAGTTCACCGACTCGGCGTCGAGGTGGTTGGTGGGCTCGTCGAGGAGCAGCAGGTCGGGGGCCTCAAGGAGCAGCTTGCACAGCGCCACGCGGCGCTTCTCGCCACCGGAGAGGTTGGCCACGGACCAGTCGCCGGGCGGGCAGCCCAGCGCGTCCATGGCCTGCTCGAGCTGGGCGTCGAGGTCCCAGGCATTGGCGTGGTCGAGCTGCTCCTGCAGCTTGCCCATCTCGTCCATGAGCTCGTCGGTGTACTCGGTCGCCATCTGCTCGGCGATCTCGTTGAACCGGTCGAGCTTGCCCTTGATCTCGGCGACGCCCTCCTGGACGTTCTCCAGGACCGTCTTCTCCTCGTTCAGCGGGGGCTCCTGCAGCAGGATGCCCACGGTGTAACCGGGCGAGAGATAGGCGTCACCGTTCGACGGCTGTTCGAGGCCCGCCATGATCTTGAGGACGGTGGACTTACCGGCGCCGTTCGGGCCGACGACGCCGATCTTCGCCCCCGGCAGGAAGTTCAGGGTGACGTCGTCGAGGATCACCTTGTCGCCGTGCGCTTTGCGCGCCTTGCGCATGGTGTAAATGAACTCAGCCAAGAGAAACCGTCCGGCAGCTTGAAATCTGGGAGTGGGCAGACGCACCCATCTTGCCGCACCGCCGCCCCTGGGAGAAAACCCGAGGGGCGGGCGGGCTCTGACCTGGCCCTTCGACGGCCGCTCCCGAGGCCGCCCCGGGGGAGGCGGGCCTGAGCGCACTGTGGAGTTGCCAAGGTGCTGCCGGTCAGTGCCGGGTGGTGGGGTTCTTCCTGCGACCGAGGAGCAGCAGGACCGTGCCGCCGATCACGACCAGGCCGATCGCCACTCCGGCGATCAGCGGAGTCGCGTTCGAGCCACCGGTCTCGGCGAGGTTGGTGACGTCGGTGGTGCCGCCGACCGTCACCGGGCTCGGTTCGCTCAGCGTCTGCACCGACTCACCGCCCACGTCGGTGCTCTCGGCCGTCTCGGTCGCGCAGTCGAGGACGCCCTCGAAGCGGCTGTCGGCCCCGTGCGACCCCTTGAGGGTGAAGTCGTACGCCTGGTCCTCCTGCAGCGGGATCGTGACCGTCTTCCTGGCACCGGCTTCGACGCTGTGTTCGGAGCCCATCAGGGAGAAGGCGAAGGGCTTGTCGCCCTGGTTCGCGGCGGTGATGTCGAGCCCGCCCCCGGCGCAGTTCTTCCGGGCCGACAGCGCGGGTATCGCCCCCTGCTCCGCCCAGTCGGCCGTCGCCGTCGCGGACACCGTCGACTCGCTGGAGCCGGCCAGGATCTGCGTCTGACTGCGGCTGTCGGAGACAAAGGCCCGGCCGACCGGCACGCTGGTGGACGCCTGGACGGTCAGCGAGGCCGACCCGGCCGCCGTGTCCTCGGGCACGTCGAAGTAGATCCGGCTGCCGTCGGCGGCCGAGGTGATCGGCTTCCCGTGCGTGTCGACCACCGTCACCCCGTTCGCGGTGGCGGCGGCCGGCGGTGCCACGGTGACGCTGTCGGCGGTGGTGTGCACGGTGACCGGCCCGAGCCGTTCACCCGGGTGCCCGGAGACGGCGGGCGGGTCCAGGCGCAGCGAGGCCTGCGGCTCGACGGCCGCGCGGGCGGTGCGCTCGAGATAGTCCGCGAGCCGCTCCGCCCGCGGGTTCAGCGCCTCGACGTCGGCGCCGTCCGAGTACCGCCAGATGGCCACCTGGGTGCCGGCCGCGGCGTCCTGCTCGGTGAGGCCCGTGGCCCCGGCCTTGGCGGCGAGTGCGGCGAGGTCGTTGACCTGGGGATAGGAGTTGCGCAGGATCCAGTGGATGCGGCCGGCGGCCTTGTTGGCGCCGAGTGAGGTGCCGCTCCAGGGGGTCTCCTGGTACCGGGCGCCCTTCTGTGTGGGGTTGTCGATGTCGACGCAGTACGTCTGCAGTGTGCCGCCGCCCTCGACGGACATCTCGAACAGCCCCGCGGACACCTGCCGGTCCCCGTCCGCGCCGTGGATGACCGCGTCCCCGTATGTCTTGAGGCCGCCGATGGTCGCCGTGGCGCCGCCCTCGGTCCGGGTGCCCTCCTCGGCGACGGCGGAGGTCGCGCCGGCCAGCGCTCCGGCGGCCACCAGTCCGGACACCAGGGCCACGGCGGCGAGACGCGCGGGCCTCCGCGGCAGTACCGCCCGCACGGCTCGCCGGCCGCGGGCGGACAGCGTGCCGGTCCATGCGGACAGCCCCGACAGGGCGGACAACGCGGGCTTCACAAGCAATCCCCCTTAGAACAGAGCCCCTTGACGTGGCGGGGAGCGGTCCCGTCGGCACACTCACGAGCCCTGTGAGTCATGCCCGGCATCCTAAGGACGCGAAGACGCCGCTTTTCCCGGTCGCCTCCTCGTGCGACTGATCCGACTCGGAATCGTTATCCCGTCCACAGGTTGTGCATGAGCTGCGCTTTTCGGGGACTTGTCGGCACTTGTCGAGGAGACCGGGCTTGCCGGGGAGGCCGTGCGCGTCGGTGAGAGGGGCCGAGAACTCGCCCGCCATGTGCCTGCCTCATGTCGCCCCGGCCGCGACCGGCTGGGGTCGGGCCCGCCGTCCGGAATGCGTGGCCGGTTCGCCGGGCGGTTGCGTCTCCCAGGCGGGCTCCTGCTGCGCGTCCGCGGGCTGGGCCGCCGTGTTGTGCGGTGTCTCGGGCCGCGTGACCCGCCGGAAGGCCGACGTGCCCCGTGCCAGATCATGGCCGATCGCGGAGGCGTCCAGGTCCGCCGAGGCCCAGTTCTGCCCGTCGCGCTGCTCGGTGCGCACCCTCAGCCGGCCCTGTACGAGCACCGGATCGCCCACCGCCAGGGACGCGCCGACGTGAGTGGCCAGGGCCCGACGGGCCCACACCGTGAAGAAGTTGGTGTGCCCGTCCACCCACGCGCTCTTCTCGCGGTCCCAGTACCGCGCCGTCACCGCCAGTCGGAAGCGCGCCGACGGGCCGGTCGCGGACTCGCGGAACACCGGTTGCGTCGCGACGTTGCCGACCACGCACACAGTCGTCTCGTTCATGTCGTACCCCTCCCTCACCGCCTCCCGGCCGGTGAGGACCGGCGGGACGGCTGATCCACGCACGGGTACCTCCCGCACGGTGGCGTCTGGCGCGGCGACCCGCTTCCGTCGCGAGCGCCGCGGGAATCAGACTGCCTCCGCCGGCGCGATCCCGCTGAGGGCTGTGGACGACCGCCCGGCTGTGGATATCTCCGCCACCCGAACGAGTGCGTCCGCCACCCGACGGTTGCCCTCCGCCGGCTCGTCCGGCCCCGGTTCACCGTGCACGGCACAGCACAGCACGGCCAGGTCACCGGTACCCGTTCATCTCCCTCGGCCCCCGGCCCCCGGCCCCCGCCGCGCCCACGGCCCCGGCCTCCGTCCCAGCCCCGGCCACCGCTCCCGTGACCCTCGCGTACTGCTCCCGCACCTCCCGGTACCGCAGCAGTTCGGACGCCACCGGGTCCAGCACCCGGGCGCGTCCGCACCCGGCGGCCGCCTCTCGGAGCCTGCGTTCCGCCTCCAGCCCGTACCGCCGCGCCGGCCCCCGCGCGGCCATCCGGCAGCTCCCCTCCACCGCCGGTCCGCCGACGATCCCCAACGCCATCAGCAGCACCGGCACGCCCAGGTTCGGCGACATGAATCCGATGATCTGACCGATCAGCCACAACCCACCGATCACCTGCAGCAGGGTCATCGATGCCTGCGCCAGCACCGCCGCCGGCCACCAGCCCGGCCGCGGCGGTCGTCCGGGCGGCGCACCGGCGCGCAGGGCCAGCGCGTCCAGCGCCTCCGGGAGACCGCTCGCGCCGCGCACGGCGGCTTCGCGCACCGCCTGCGCCCACGCCGAGGGCAGCCCCGCCGCCGCGCGGTCCGCCACCGTCCGCACCGCCTGCTCGACGCGCTGTCGCGCCGTCGCCTCCTCGTCCGCGGGGGCACGCAGCGGAAGCCGTCCCGTCGGGGGCTCGCGCCGGTCCTGGTACCAGCGCCACAGCCGCAGCCAGGGCGTTCCGCACGCCCGGTTGGCGTTGCGCAGCCAGGCGCGTTCGGCCGCCTCGCCCGCCGCGGTGGCGCCGACCGCGTCCGCGAGCCGCGCGGCGAACTCGTCGCGCGCGTTCTCGCTGAGCCCTGCGCGCAGCCCCGTGGTGTACACCGGCCGCAGCCGGGCGGCGGCCGCGTCCACGTCCGCCGAGACCCGGCGCCCGGGGGCGCCGCGTTCGGCCACGAACTGCCCGAGCGCCTCGCGCAGTTCCCCGATGCCGTCACCGGTGAGCGCGGACACCGGAAGCACGGTGGTGCCCGGCTCGCCGTACTCGCCGAGGGCGACACCGTCCTCGTCGAGCAGTCGCCGCAAGTCGTCGAGCACCTGTTCGGCGGCTTCGCCGGGGAGCCGGTCCACCTGGTTGAGGACGACGAACATGACCTCCGCATGGCCCGCCATGGGCCGCAGATAGCGCTCGTGCAGGACGGCGTCGGCGTACTTCTCCGGATCGACGACCCAGATGACGGCGTCGACTAGCGCCAGGACGCGGTCGACCTGCTCACGGTGGGCCACGGCCGCCGAGTCGTGGTCGGGCAGGTCCACCAGGACCAGCCCGCGCAGCTGCGGGTCGCCGTCGGGTCCCTGGACGGGGCGTCTGCGCAGCCGTCCGGGGATGCCCAACCGGTCGATGAGCGGCGCGGCGCCGTCACTCCAACTGCACGCGATGGGTGCGGCGGTGGTGGGCCGGCGGACGCCGGTCTCCGAGATCGCGACCCCGGCGAGCGCGTTGAACAGCGCCGACTTGCCACTGCCGGTCGCGCCGGCCAGGGCGACGACCGTGTGCTGCCCGGAGAGCCTGCGGCGCGCCGCCGCCTCCTCCAGTACGCGGCTCGCCTCGGTCAGCGTGCGGCTGTCCAGTCGGGTGCGCGACAACCCGACGAGTTCGCGCAGCGCGTCGAGACGCGACCGGAGGCGACCGTCGTAGGCGAGGGGCGCGGGCCGCCGTGCGGCGCTGCTCCTGGTCTCCACTGCGGACGGCGCCTCCTGGGCGGCGTTCTTCTCGTTCACCCGTCGCGCGATCAGCCCGTCGTCCCAGACATCACCACCGTCACCGTCACCGTCACCGTCCTCGGGCGCGGCCGCACGTCTCTTCCCGTCGCCGTCCTCGGGCGCGGGACGGCTCTCGGGTGCCGGTGCCGGTGCGAGCGTGGGAGGACGCCCCTCAGGTGCCGTACGACCGCCCGGCCGGGCGCTCTCCGACGGCCTTCGGACGTCGGGTTGGGCACGCTGGAGGGCCATGTGGGCCCGAGGATCCCTGAAGGCTTCCGTCCCACCGGCGTTCTTGCCGACATTCCCGCCGGCGTTCCCGCCCGCGCCGATGCTTGCGCCCTTGCCGAGCTCCCCATGCGAGGCGCCGTCCCCGCCCCAGCCTCGCCCCCCGCCCGTGCCGGCCTCGTCGCCCCCGCCGCGGCCCCCCTCAGGTTGCCCTGTTTCCACCGTTGCCGTCCTTGCCACCGTTTCCGGCCTTCCTGGCGCTCCCGGCGCTCCTTCCGAGCCCTTCCCCGCGACGTGTGGCGCGACTTCCTGCCCCGCCCCACCCTCCGAGGGTGCGCCCTGCGCACTGTCCGGACCCTCTGGGCTGTCCGGACCCTCCCGGCTGTCCAGACCCTCCCGGCTGTCCGGTTCCTCCGGTCTGCCGGCCTCCCCGGGCCCCCCGGGCCGTTCTGGGGCATGGTCCGTGCGGTCAGTGACGGCGGTCACCCCGGTCACCTCTCCTTCTGCAGTAGGGACAGCGCGGCGATGAGTTCCGCCTGGGGTTCGGCATGGACCTCCAGGGCGTCGAGCGGGGCGAGCCGGCGCTCCCGCTCGGTGTGGAGCACCCGGTCGACGTAGTCGGAGAGCAGCCGTGCGGCCCGGTCGCGCAGCCGCAGGGCACCGTGGGCGCCGATCCGCTCGGCGAGCCGCTCGCCCGCGGAACGCGCGCGGCGGCCGCCCAGCAGCGAGGTGGCGACCAGCGCGGCGACCATCTCGGCGTCCGGCGCGACGCTCCGGTCGAGATCGCGTGCCTCCTCCTCGGCGTACTCCTCCAGCACGCGCCGCCAGCGGCGCACCGTCAGGCCGATCCGGTGCTCGGTGTGGTCGGCAGCCGGATCGTGGCCGGCGAGTTCGGGCGCGGCGGCGGCGGGTTCGAGGCGCCAGGCCTCGTCGATGCGTTCGTCGGCGGCGGTGACGGTGCACAGGAGGAGCGCGCCGAGGCTCTCCACCAGGGCGTCGAGCAGTTCCCGGGCAGTGCAGTCCAACGGGAAGCTGCGCCACCGTTTGAGGGCGTCCCCGGCGAGTACGGCACCGGACTGCAACCGGCCCCGCACACGCGCGTACTCGCTGTCGTACGCGCTGTCGACGGCGGCGGTGAGCCGGAGCGCCGCGGCGTACTGCGCGGCGGCGGCGCCGGCCAGTTCGGGCAGCCGGGAGTCGAGCGAGCCCAGGACTCCGTGGGCGGTACGGGCCATGGCGGCTGTCCGGGTGGCCGGGTCCTGCACGAGATGGGTGAGCCAGGTGCGCAGCGGCGCGACGGCGGTCGCGGGCAGCAGGCCGCCGCCCCAGGCCGACTCGGGCAGTTCGGGCACGGTGAAGCGGGGCACGTCGCCGAGGCCGGCCTTGGTGAGCAGGGCGGCGTACTGCCGTGACACCTCGGAGACGACCTGGTGGGGAACGCGGTCCAGGACGGTCACGAGCGTCGCCCGCTGCTCCTTGGCGGTGCGCAGCAGGTGCCAGGGGACGGCGTCGGCGTACCGCGCGGCGGTGGTGACCATGACCCAGATGTCGGCGGCACAGATGAGTTCGGCGGCGAGGGTGCGGTTGTCGGCGATGAGGGAATCGATGTCGGGGGCGTCGAGGAGGGCGAGGCCCGGTGGCAGGGTCTCGGCGGTCTCGATGCGCAGTACGCGCTGTCCCTGGTCGCCGAGGGAGGGCAGGTCGTCATCGCCGGTCTCCCCGTGGGGCAGCCATTCACGGCCGAGTTCGGGCAGGACGCGCATGCCGCTGAACCAGTGGTGGTCCTCGGGGTGACAGACCAGCACGGGAGTGCGGGTCGTGGGCCGCAGGACGCCGGCCTCACTGACCTTGCGCCCCACCAGGGAATTGACGAGCGTCGACTTGCCGGCACCGGTCGAACCACCCACCACGGCAAGCAGCGGCGCCTCTGGTTGACGGAGTCTGGGCACCAGATAGTCGTCGAGTTGCGCGAGGAGTTCGTCCCGGTTCGCACGCGCACGTGGCGCTCCTGCGAGAGGGAGCGGGAAGCGTGCGGCGGCCACACGGTCGCGCAGGGCGGAGAGTGCGTCGAGCAACTGGGGCCGTACGTCCAAGGTCACCACATGTGAAGAATGCCCAATTTTGCAGTCTTTCTGAAGCATATAACTGGTTCTGCGCGCCGATTGGACACACGGG
>Ga0308173_10001466_pt1 | contig 11769 bp, 8 predicted proteins | sample PhyPR1_FD_203716 | JGI IMG/M metagenome (GOLD analysis project Ga0308173, IMG submission 203716) | Soil microbial communities from UC Gill Tract Community Farm, Albany, California, United States - DLSLS.P.R1 | ecosystem: Environmental > Terrestrial > Soil > Agricultural land | place: USA... | reverse complement strand
CAACTTTCTTGGCGATAACGATTATCCGGGGCCGTGCATAGGACCGACGACCCGGATGGGCACCGTGCCGTCGCCCCTTGATCCGCTGCTTGAACCACTCGCTCAAAACGGCTCCGGTCTGCCCACGCATAAACCGATGCTCAACAGCCCTGTCCTCGACAGCGGGACCAGTTTTTCGCTGGCCACCGATGAACGCGGCGCGCCAAGGCCCTACGATGTGGCCAGCTATCCAAATGCAAACGACGGCTCGGACATCGGCGCATTTGAAGCGAGCAATACGGAACTGGGCCTTGATGTGGTGAGCAACACCGTGGTGGTGTGGTGGCCGGCGTGGGCTGGTGATGCCGTGCTTCAGAGCAACACGACATTGAGTTCATCGCCTGCGAGCGGTTGGTCAACGGTAACAAATAAACCAGTTATCGTGGGTGACCGGTTCTACGTCACAAACCCCATCACCGCCAACCCACGTTTCTTTCGGCTTGTCGATCGGTAAATTCCGCGATGGTTGCAAGGTGAACCGGGAGCCCGGATGGAACCAATTGGACCGCAGTGGCAGGCACGCCTGCGCAGATTTGCGACCAATATTACGTCACTAACCGCGCAACACCTTCCGGCCGGGTACCGGCTTCCGTTGGTTGATTGAAATAGGGCCGCGTCAGCGGGGCACGGGGGCCGACGCGGCCTTAAGCTGCCGTATTCAGGAACTGAGTTAAAATGTCAAAGAGCAAGCGCCCGGGCACCGGGCGATATAATTTGCGTGATGCGTGATTCGTAGCTTGTGGTTAGTGACTGGTGTTCCTTTGGGGCTCCGGGGTGTGGTTCGTAACGGGTGATTCGTCGCGAAGAGTGAAGCCAAGGATTTTGTCCACGCGCCGGACGATGGCGCGGCGCTCGTCATCGTCGAGTTCTCGTTTTGGGTCGCGGAGGGGCTCAAGCTGCGCCCGTGCCTGAAGGCAGGCCTCGCGGTATTTCTGGTAACGGAGAGCTTCGCGGGTGATGCGGGGCAAAACGGCAAGGAGGCGGAGAAAGGCAGGAGACAAATCCTGGAGGTTGGCAGAGAGGGTGGAGGTTTCGAGGCGCTGCAGAAGTTCGAAGATGCGCATGGAAGCAACCTGGAGGCTGACTTCCTGGAAATTTGATTTTTGTGGGTCCTGGAGGAGTTCGGCCTGACGTTCGCAGAGATCGTCGCGCCACTCCTGACGGGTGAGCCATTCCTGATGACCGCCGTTTTTCCAATTGCTGAGGTTTTGCTTCGAAAGTGCGAGCGTGGCTGTTTCAGGGTTGGACTGGAGTGTTTCAAGGATCTTTGTATAAGAGAAGCCGTCGCGGAGCATACGGTTGACCTGATCCCGGACGGTCGCAGGGAGCCGCGCGAATTTGCCGCGGCGGTGGGGCTTGCTGAAGGCGTTCCGGACATTGGATGCGATCGGGACAGGAGAGGGCATGGCGTATTTTTTTGCTGGATTAACTTTGACTGACCTTGACTAACCTTGACGGCGGTGGACGAAGTGAGACTCGGGCGATTTGATGATTGGAAGGTTCATGAGACAAATGGATGACTGGAGCGAGAGGGAAGAGTAATGGACGATTGGGGTGGGACCGAAAGTCCCAGAACCCGCTGGGCTGCCCGCTAACGGACTGACGTGGCCGGTACGACATGGCCAAGAACACAAAGAGAGCATTAGCCGGGCCAACTTTTTTGCGCCGAAAGTTTGTGCCGAGAATCCTGGATCAAAGTGTCAGACCGATGGGCCTAGGCTCACGAGCAATTCAGCGAGTCAGCCGCCAACGGCGACTTGCACAATTTCGAAAGGTTTACCAAAAACGCTGCCAATTTGAAACAGAAGTATTTGAAAACTCGAGCATAATGTTACCTACGGAGACAACCGTTAATACAGGTACAAGAAACCTTCGTTGCGGCCTCCGTGAGACGGGTAAAGGAGGACCGAACAGGAGCATCGAGTCTCCACCAAGCGAGGCCGAACTTAATAGTGAAACCTCACTCGGTTGGTCCGTGAAGGGAGGCCGCTGTCGTCCACGGCGTACGACTCAAGCACGTTGTGGCCAGGGATCGGAGACAACACGCTGGTTTCCCAGTTCCGCCAGGCGTTGGTGGTGAGCGCGGTTGTCCAGCCGCCGCCGTTGAGCTGATAATAGAGATTGGTCAATGCGCTGTTGTCGGCGGCCTTGCCGGTGGCGATGACCGCCGAGTTGCTGAGGGTGCGGTTCATCCGTGGGAAGGTGACGATGTTTACCGGGCGTGAAATGTCCCTGAAGCGAGCGGTGAAGGAGAGATTCGTGGACATGACGAACGTAAGCTTGGGCCGGCGGCTCCAAATGCTTCCGCTCCAGCCGTCGAACCGGAAACCTTTTTGCGGCTGCGCAGTGATGGAGTAGGCCGTGCCGACTTGCAAGATCTGGCCCTTGAGATTGGGGCGCACCTGGCCGCCGGTCCCGACGTCGAGCTTTAGACCCGACCCGGAGTCGGACTGGATCGTAGTTGGAGTGCTGGCAGTCTTTCCGGCGGGATCGGAAGCCGGAACGGAATCGGGCGCGTAGTCGAAAGTTACTGAGGCGGTCGCCATATTGCCCCAGTAATCGCCACACTCAACGGCGAAGATATTAGTGCCGGGGTTGAGCTGGATGGAAGTGCCCCAGGGCTGTTGCATACCGGGAGCCCAATACCAAATCCCGGGCGTCCCATTGAGCGAAAAACGAAAGGATTCGACCCGGGTATCGTCTCTGGCGGTGATGAGGGTCTGGATATTTGATTGGCTGACCTGGTGGCCATTGGTTGGATAATCGATAAAGACTGCGGGCGGGTTTGTTTCGGGCGTGGCATCCGGAATGCCGATCATTTTCACGAATGGGTTATTCTGTGCGATAACTGAGCCGGCGGCGCAAAGAAGGCCGCAGGCGAGGAGTGGGGAGGTGAGGACTTTCATACAGGTCAGCCTTGCCGAAGAGGCACCCTCAGCCAATCAGGTGGGAAGCCCAGCATGCGCGGGTTAAAACCCGCTGGAGAAGATTAGAACGAACGTCCTATGGTAATCGGAAGGCACTCTCATACAGTGGGAAGACTTAATCATTATGAAGCCACTTCCCCTTGCTCTCCTGCTGTCCGCTTTGTGTTCCACCTGCCAACTGGCCAACGGCCAGAGCACCTGGAGCGGGGCCGGAGCGCCCGTTCAGAACTGGTCCAGCGCCCTCAATTGGTCGGGCGGCCTCCCGACAAGCGGGTCCACAGTGACATTTCCTGACGGGGCGTTCCCGGTGACGACTAACGTTCAGGGGGCGGTCAATAACATCGTGCAATCGAGCACGACGATACTGACTTTGTCGTACAACAACGGTCCGGGCAATTTCCACACGACGCAGATTCCGTCCGGCACCATTTTGACGGTGAACGGGAACGTCACCGTCGGACCGGGGGCGATTGCATCGGTAGCGACTTTCGCCGGGGGCGGGACGCTGGTGGCAGGCGCCGGTACCAGTACGCTTGCGGTGCAAAGCACTACGGGGACGGCCATACTGGACCTTTCTCCGCTGACGAACTTTGTCTTTAACGCGGGCGGGGCAGGCGGGCCGGTGACGCTCGGAACTTCCGCAGGAGGGAAGGGAACAGTGACCCTGGCGGCCGGCAGCAACAACATCACCGCCACGACTCTGTCGCTTGGCAACAACAACACCAGCGGGAACGGGTTGCTGAACCTTGGGAACGGCACGAACATCATCAACGCGGACACGATCACGATGGCTTTCAGCAAAACCGTTGGCACAATGCAGTTCCTGAATAACGCAGGTGGAGGGCTGAAGATTGCCAACCATACCGGCACCGGGCGGGCCACGCTCAATGTAAGTGGTGAAGCCAACACCGGCAGCACGGGGACGGCCAATAACGGGTTCATGTTGTTCAACGGCGGCACGGTGAACATCCTCGGCTCGACGCTCACCTTGGGAAATCGAGTCGGGCGAGCCGGCAATTCGGCGAACGGCGTGCTGAGCTTCGACAGCGGCACGGTGGACATAACGACCATCAATATGGCGCTGAACGTCGCACCAACATCGAGCGGGACCGATCCTGCGAACGGCACAATAGCGGTTGGTGGCGGAACGCTTATCATTGGCAACGGCGGGATGTCGATGGTTAATCAAGGAGGGACGCCCGGCGCCGGTATCCTCACGGTCACGAACGGGGGGGCGGTGATCTGCAGCAATAATATTTACAAATCCACCAGTGCCGGCGTAGCCACGATCACGATGAGCGGCGCCACTTTGACGATGGCAAGCCTGGCCGGAACGGTTGGGGTTTCCAATGGCATTCCGATTGATAATTTCGCCATCACGAATTCCACCCTGACGCTCGCAGTCGCGACCAGTGCGAACATCGCGGTAAATAATTTCAATCCCGATGCTACGACCCACAACACGATCAACGTTAGCGCGATGCCGAGCATTACGGCTTATCCGGCTCAGTTCCCGATCATCAGTTACACCGCGCCCTCCGGCAATCTGGACAGTTTCGTTCTTGGCACGCTGCCGCCCTCTTTTCCGCTCCCCTTCCAAGGCTACATCTCGAATAACACTGCCGCTCAGTCCATTGACCTCGTGATCACCAACGGCCCAATCGCCAAGGCAGACCAGTGGGGAGGCGCCGTGAGCAGCCTGTGGGACAACACAACTTTGAATTGGACAAATGCAGGCGCGGCGGTGACCTACAACGACCTGGACCTCGTCACCTTCGATGATCAGGCGCAGACCGGAACGGTGAACCTCACGGGTACTCGCAAGCCGGCCACCTTGACGCTGAATAACAACGTGCTGAATTACACCTTCAATGGAATCGGCAAGCTCAGCGGTGCCACTGGCCTCAGCAAAAATGGAAATGCCAGCCTGACGCTGGCGCAGACGGGCGGGGACAATTTCAGCGGCGGCATTGCGGTTAACGGCGGGACCCTGGTGTTGGACGACGCCGGCAGCGCGATCGCGGGTGGGATGACGATTGCGGGCGGAGCGACGGTGCAGATTGGCAACAACGATGCCAACGGCGCATTGCCTTCAGGCGCGCTGGACAATGAAGGGACGCTGCTATTCAAACGCTCGGATAATTTCCTGGTGGGTACAGTCATCACGGGCGGCGGCGCGGTGAGCCAAATCGGCAGCGGCACAACCAGCCTTAGCGCGGTGAACACTTACAGCGGCAATACAACCGTGAGCAGCGGCACGCTCGCTTTGACCAACTCAGGCTCGATTGCCACAAGTCCGCAGGTCAGTGTCACCAGTGCGGCTTTGGATGTATCAGGCGTTTCCGGGTCGGCTACCCTGGCGGCTCTCAATCTTACCAATGCCAGTCTGACGGTGAAGGTGGGGTATCTCCAAACGAATCTCAATTTGAGCGAACTGAACATGGGCGGAAGCGGCAACACGATCAACGTCCGCACCTTGCCACCGATCGCGTCCTATCCAACCACGGTCACGCTGTTGCAATCGGCCAACCCGATTGTCGGGTACAACTTTGTGTTAGGGACGCTGCCTGCCGGCAGTCCGTCCTATGCGGGCAGTGTTTCGCTGAGCGGCGATCAGACTTCGGTCTTGCTGACACTTACGGCTGGGCCGATCGGGGTCCGTCCTTCGGTAACCTGGAGCGGCGTAGATGCCGTCGCCAACGTAAATACGAATTGGTCGGACGCCCAGAATTGGCAGAGTCCCGGCGCGCCTGGCGCAACCGAACCGGTTACCTTTAACAGCACGGCCATGGCCGGTGGTTCTCCTTTCGACCAGTCCGGGGGAGTGGGAAGCGGCGGCAGCGTGAACCTGGCCAATATCAACAACATCGTGGCTGTCAGCCGGACCATTGCCTCATTGAGCTACGCCAACGCTTCCGGATTTCACAACACCCAAATCGCCTCGGGCCAAACGCTGACCGTGAACGGTTCACTGAATGTTAATGGAGCTGCCGGCGCGGTTTCCATTCTCGGAGGCGGAGCTGGATTGACGGTCAATAATCCGAGTCACGCCACCACGATCAGTGTCCAAAATGGAAATGGACCGACGTTGGATATGTCCGGCCTGGATACGTTCACCGCGACGGCCAATCAGATCGGAGTTGGTTACAATCCGGCCAATTCGGGCTCTGGCGTGAACGGCACATGGTACCTGGCCAAAACAAATTTGATCACCACGGGCGCGGGCTTTTTCGGCACGAGTTTTGCGCTTGTCGTGGGCAGCGCTAATAGCCAAAGCGCGGCGGGAACCGGCACGCTTTACCTGGGAAAAACCAACGCGCTTTACGTGGACGGCATCGTGCTGGGCATGGGGCCATCCATCGGCGACGTGATTGCGTTCAATCCAAACGTGAGCGGCTCAGTCGCGTATGTTCGCGGCATCGCTGGAGATTCGAGCCGCGTGACGGTTTGGTCGCTGGGTGACTCGAGCGCGAATCTGAACAATCACGTTACCGGTTTCGGTCATATCAATGATTTCTCCGCTGGGACTCTAAATGCCCTTGTCAGCACGTTGACTGTGGGACAGGGCGCGCATGGCAATACGGCGACCGCCAACGTAATGGGCACGTTTAGTATGGGTGCGGGAAATCTCGATGTGACCACCCTGAACATCGGCGCTAGCGGCATAGGGGTTGCCGGGTCGGGAATCGGGATAATGAATGTCACGGGCGGCACTGTCGTGGCCAACAATTTGGCTTTCGCGGTTCCCGGTGGAGGACAAACGGGTACGGCGGGAACACTCAACCTGACGAATGCAACTTTGGTAGTCAGCAACGGCATCACCGTGGGCAGCGGCACAGGCGGAGGCACGCTGGATGCCACCTCCTCGACGGTGAAGCTGCTCGGCGGCGCCAGTATCACTGGCCCAGCTACTATTACATTGCGGTCCGCAGCCATCCTCGATCTTAGTGCGTTGCCTGGTGGTACACTGACACTTTCCGGCACTCCAACTTTGTCGGGAAACGGCGTCATTCGTGGCAGCGTTATTGCAGACGTTGGTTCGATCGTGTCACCTGGGGAGGCGGCGATTGGTGCTCTGACGGTTACCAACGCCCTGAGTTTATTGGGAACAACCGCCATCGAAGTGGACAAGAACGCGGCGACGAACGATGTAATTCGCGTGGCACAAACCATCACTTACGGTGGCACGTTGGACATAACCAACTTGAATGGGACGGTGACGACAAGCGACAGCTTCAAGTTATTCTACGCGGCGAACTATGCCGGAGCGTTTGACAGCATCACCGGCTCTCCGGGGCCAGGTCTGGCCTGGGACGGCAGCAGCCTCGCGGTGAATGGGACGATCAAGGTGGTTGCATTGCCCGTGGCCCGGCCAGTGATCACCAGCATCAGCATAAGCGGGCCAACGCTAAATATCATGGCAACCAACGGCGCGTTGGGAGGCCAATTTGTGCTTCTCAGCAGCACCAATGTAGTCCTGCCTATAAGCCAATGGATACCACTGTTGACCAATAACTTCGCACCCGACGGCACCCTCAGCCTTTCGACGAACATTATTAACCCAGCGGTGCCGCGAGAATTCTTCATGCTCTCGCAGTAATTTGATTTGAACGAATGTGATCACGGCACATTCGCCGCACCTGGAGTGGGCGTGGATGAAAAGGTCCAGTCTGCGGATGCGTTGTCAGTGTCGGCCCCATCGGGAATACGGGCCAGTGACCCAGCAGCAGTGTTGGAATCAGCAACGGAGGCAGACAGTGCAGTTCCTTCAACCAGGGTGCGCGTTCCGCTAAACCCATTGATATTGGCGGCGGTCATCGCTCCTTTATAACAAAAGGCGTCCTGGATTGTGAGCGAGCCAGTATTGATGAGCGCAACGCCATCGGGTGAGCCGTTTTGGATGCTGTTCTCGCCCGAGAGAAAGTAAATGATGCGCGCTGCTGCCGGGATGGTCGTTAAGTTGGTCGAGGCAACGACGAGGTACTGGCTGGCTGAAATGGGCCCGTTCAGATTAACGCGAAGGTATTCGAGGTTGTTCGCGCCATTGATGAACGCCAGAGCGTAATGAGCCAAATTGATGGTGTTCGTTCCTTTGTTCAAAATCTCAACGAATTCAGCAGTGTCGGGACTGCCCACCTGATCGTAGTCAATTTCGTTGATGACCAGCTTTGGCGCCGCGTCGGCGAGGATCGGATTGGTTCCATCAAAATACTCCTGGAGATTCGAGCGCGTGTCTCCGTCGCAATCAAGGCTCGCATCGGTCGGATCAAGCGGGTTCAGGCAACCGGCATAGGACAATTCGAACACATCATCGATGCCGTCACCGTCGCTGTCGAGCGGTTGCAAGAGGGGAACGCGGGCGACGCGATAAAACTGCGCGGCGGTTTGGGATGAGGAATCCTGCAGGGTCAAGGAGCCGGAGATGCCCAAGGCCATTTTGACGGGTTCACTGATGTTCGTGACGACTTGCCCGCGGTAAAGGATGTAGTACGAGTCGGCATCAGCGCTGAACCCAATCGTCCGCGGCCCGGAAAGGGCAACGTTGAAGTTTGTGATGGAAAAGGACTGGCCAGCCGCCGGCCAGAGGTGACTGAGGAGAATGGCTGCCACGAGGCAGGCCAACACTCTTGGCCGAGGCGCGTTTTTGGGGAACTGCATGAGTTGAAGGTAGGGAAGGCCATTGATTTTGTCAGTGGCGAAAAAGGCGGAATGACCTCCGGTTTGTACGCGAGGCTGATTTCGTGCCCCAAATTGCGGAATGGCTCGAGGACTCGCCCTCAAAAGGGGTGCATCTTGCTACAACCACCGGAGCGCGAGCCGTCCTCGGCTCGCAGCGGCAGCGACCGCTCGCAGGACGGCCGCATCCAGATTCTGGCCGCGCGTTCGGAGCGCACCTGCTGCGAGCCGAGGACGGCTCGCGCTCCGCCTCGCGGGCATTGTGGTTGCGCCGCCTCAAAAGCAGCTATGGCACGCAAGGATGAGGGCCAGTCCCCGGCGAGGACAAGACCCCATAAACGTGGGTGCGGCCTTCGAGCAAACTTGAAGCACTACCTCTGGCGCCGCCCGGCTTTGGCGAGTGCCACATCCGGGATGGGGCCGCCAGGGGGTTGGATTATGAAGCGGCACCACAACGGCTCCACAACGCCTAGAAAGCAGGACCATCACTTTCAGAAGTTTGCGCGAGCAACAGCGCGTACTGCAGGACGGCCTTCGGCTTTCGGGTTGGCCATAGGGTCGATCATATTGTGGGCTGCTCTGGGGCCGATGTTCCACTTCAGTGACACCTGGCAGTTGGTGATCAACACCGCGACGACAATTGTGACGTTCCTGATGGTGTTTTTGATTCAGAACACACAAAACCGCGATAGCGAGGCCATGCAACTGAAGTTGGACGAGTTGATTCGGGCCACGCGAGGCTGCCATAACGCGGTGCTGGATATCGAGGAAATGTCAGAGGAGGAACTGGATGACTTGAAAGCGTGCTACGCGAGTCTCGCGCGAGAGGCGGTCGCACGACGACGGCGAGGGCAACCGGATATCGGGACGCCGGACGTGGCAGCCGCGCCGAACACAAGAGGGAGCAATTCGGAACGTGACAAAGAGCCGAAAAAGGCGCAAGAGAAGCACTGAACGTGGGGACACAACCCCATATCAGCGAGCTGCGGCGAAACCTAAGATGCCGGCCAGAAACCTGCCGGCGCGAAGGCGAAGAGCCGACAATCGCTTTACCAAAAACAATATTAAACATATGGAAAACAGATCAGCAGAACAAATCGAGGCGTCCACAGACAAACTTTTGCAGGACCTGAAGGCGGTGGTGAATGATGGAGAAGAGCTTTTGAGAGCAGGCGCGGCAAACCTGGGGGAGCGCAGCGCGGCTGCGCGGCAGAGATTGGCGGCGGCGCTGGAGAGCGCGAAACAAACGCGCAATCGTCTGGAACAACATGCTCGGGAGACAGCACAGGCCACGGATAAAGTCATTCGCGAGCATCCGTATCAATCAATTGGCGTCGCGTTTGGTGTCGGATTGTTGATCGGTGTGCTGGTCAACCGGCGCTAAGCGGATGTCCGAGAACAATAGTCACGGGCCGGGATTATCGACGCTCGTTGGGCGAATCGCGCGGACCGGCATGGGGGCGTTGCGCAATCGCACGGAGCTCCTGTCGGTCGAATGGCAGGAGGAACGGGCCCGGTTGATGGAGTTGCTCGTCTGGAGCGTTGTCTGGCTTTTCTTCGGGTTCATGGGAATGGCGTTGGTGACGGCGACAGTAATCTTTTTGTTCCCGGAGGATAAGCGGTTGTGGGCGGCTGGCGCGTTTGCGGCCTTATATATATTGGGGGCGATCGCCGTTTGGACCGTATTGAAGAAGCGGATGCAGGAGCGCGCGTTTACTGAGAGCCTGGACCAAATGAGAAAGGACGCCGCATGGCTGGAATCTTTGAAGTAGAGGACTTGCAGGCAAAAAAGCGCGCTTTAGTGCGTGAAAGTGAAGTGTATCGCCAGACGCTGGTCATGGAATTCCATAATTTGCGGCTTTACACTGAACGAATTCGAAGCAAGGTGACCAAGCTAAGCCGCTTGAATCCATTTCTGACTTTGGCCGCGCCGCTCGCGGGTGGATTCTTTCGCCGAACGGTTGGGAGATCGAAACTGCGGTTTGTCGGGAAGGCACTAATGGCATGGAGGCTTTACAAGCAATTTGCGCCCTTGCTGCGCGGTGTAGTAGACCGGTTCCAGGGACGCACCAGGCAGGCGGAGAGATTCACAACCGAGGAAGTTTAAACCCTTTATTTTTGGTCATTACAAGGACTGGAAAACAAAATATTATGGCAGTAAAAAGGCATGTGAAGGGGGCCAGCTCAAAAGAGCAACGGCAATACGAACATATCAAGAAATCGGCGCAGCGCTCCGGACGTTACGGGAAACGAGCCAAAGAAGTAGCCGCACGAACGGTAATGAAGCAGCACCGCAAGAAGAAGAAGAGTAAAAGCAAGTAGTAGCAGGGATCTGGGAAAATGGGGTCGAAAGCTTACGATGGGAAAGAATCGCCGAGCGAAATAGGTCTGGTCCATACCTTGTCTCCTTCCCCAGGAGAGGGGGTAACTACCTATGGAGTTCCACAGCTCCGCATAGCAAGGTAACGCAAACCTTCGTTCCACTTCGAGGGGCGAAAGGAGAAAAACATAGGGCGAAAAACTCGCCGAAGGGTAAATGGAAATCATGTTATGAAACTGAGAACTATACTCACAATTGCAGGCGCAGTGATGCTGACCGGGGGAATGGCGAGAGCGGTACACGTTTGGGAGGATCCCCAGGACTGGACTCGCAGCATTTTTGTTTACGATACGACGACTAAACCCGTATACAGCCCAGGCGAACTGTCGCTCGATCTTTCCGCCAGCTACATCGCCGGCGAGAGTCACATCGGTAACCTGTTTGAGACCGATATCAAACATGACCACGGCCGCTGGGGCGGCAATGTGGGTTTGAACTACTTCTTCACACGCTATATCGGGATCGGAGGCGACATCCAAATGACTGACAACCGTGGGGCCTTTATTGATCAGGCACTTGGCAGCCTGATTCTGCGAGTGCCGATCGGTTCTACGGGTCTTGCGCCTTACGTTTTTGGCGGTGGCGGGCGTGGTTTCGACCCGAGTTGGGAATGGCTCGGGGACATTGGCGCCGGTCTGGAATTCCGTTTCAATCCAACCGCAGGTATCTTTGCGGACGGACGATATATTTGGGCAGATAAGAGCTTTGATCGATTGCTGCTGCGCGCGGGCCTGCGGCTGGCTTTCT
>Ga0308173_10001465_pt1 | contig 11776 bp, 9 predicted proteins | sample PhyPR1_FD_203716 | JGI IMG/M metagenome (GOLD analysis project Ga0308173, IMG submission 203716) | Soil microbial communities from UC Gill Tract Community Farm, Albany, California, United States - DLSLS.P.R1 | ecosystem: Environmental > Terrestrial > Soil > Agricultural land | place: USA... | reverse complement strand
CAGCTTGGAGAGCGAGAAGGACATCTCGCTCGACCTGGTCGTGAAGGCCATCGAGGACGCACTGCTGATCGCCTATCACCGCACGGAGGGCGCCGCGCCGCGAGCCCGGGTCGAACTGGACCGGGCCACCGGGCACGTCACCGTGTGGGCGACCGAGGTGATCGAGGAGCCCGTCGAGGACGACGCCGAACCCGTCGTGACAAGCCGGGAATACGACGACACGCCAAGTGGTTTCGGACGTATCGCGGCGACGACCGCCAAGCAGGTCATCCTGCAGCGGCTCCGCGACGCCGAGGACGAACTCACCTTCGGCGAGTACGCCGGGCGCGAGGGCGACATCGTCGCCGGCGTGATCCAGCAGGGCAAGGACCCGCGCAACGTCCTGATCGACCTGGGCAAGCTGGAGGCCGTGCTGCCTCCCGCCGAGCAGGTGCCCACCGAGAGCTACGAGCACGGCGAGCGGATCAAGGCGTACGTCATCCAGGTGCGCAAGGGTCACCGCGGTCCTTCGGTGACGCTGTCGCGGACCCACCCCAACCTGGTGCGCAAGCTGTTCGCGCTGGAGGTCCCGGAGATCGCCGACGGCACCGTCGAGATCGCCGCGATCGCCCGCGAGGCGGGCCATCGGACCAAGATCGCAGTACGCTCGCGCAAATCCGGGGTGAACGCCAAGGGGGCCTGCATCGGCCCGCTCGGCAGCCGGGTGCGCAACGTCATGCACGAGCTGCGCGGCGAGAAGATCGACATCGTCGACTGGTCGGAGGACCCGGCGGAGTTCGTGGCGCACGCGCTGTCCCCGGCCCGGGTCAACAGCGTCGAGGTCGTCGACCTCGAGAACCGGGTGGCCCGGGTGATCGTTCCCGACTACCAGCTCTCGCTGGCGATCGGGAAGGAAGGGCAGAATGCCCGCCTCGCCCATCGGCTCACCGGATGGCGGATCGACATCCGGGCGGACACCGAGAACACCGGAGACGGGAAGCCGGAGGACAGCCCGGGTGAGTATGCGACCGGTGCCGCCGACGCATCAGCTTGATAGAGTAGGAAAGTCTGGCCGGGCGGTTCCACAGCGCATGTGCGTGGGCTGTAGGAAGCGTGCGGCCAAGTCCGACCTGCTTCACCTGGTCGTGGTCGAGGGCCGCGTTGTCCCCGACCCGCGTGGGCGGCTGCCGGGACGGGGTGCGTCTATCCACCCTGACCTGGGATGCCTCGAGCTAGCTGAGCGACGTCGGGCGTTCTCCCGGGCATTTCGCCTGGCGGGGCCGCTCGATGTCGGCATGCTGCGAGCGCATCTCACAGCTGGCTGAGTAACGACCGGTGCGAGCAGGGAAGGACGTCAGTAAGTGTCAGCGACGCCTAGTCGAAAGCAGGTCGAGATAGCTATGAGCGCTCGATGAGCCAGCGATGAGCACGCCGCAATGAGTACGGCAAGGTAGCTAGGGTCCGGTGGACAACCCCCCGGACCGGGTTAGGAGTGTAGTGGCCAAGGTCCGGGTATATGAGCTCGCCAAAGAGCTTGGAGTTGAGAGCAAGGTCGTCATGGCCAAGCTCCAGGAGCAAGGTGAGTTCGTACGATCGGCGTCCTCGACGATAGAGGCCCCGGTCGTCCGCAGGCTCAGAGAAGCCCTTAAAGCGAATGGCGGTGGCGGTTCCTCGTCGCCGCGTCCCTCCGGCGGGCCGAAGCCCGCCCCGCGGCCGGGTCCCAAGCCCGCGGCCGCCCCAGTGGCATCTTCGGCGACCTCGACAGACGGCGCGCCGGCTCCCGCCGCGTCGCGTCCAACCGCGCCCAAGCCGGGCCCGGCGCCCAAGCCAGGCCCCGCTCAGCGGCCTGCCGCTGCCGCGCCCGCTCCCGGCCCCCGGCCCGCGGCGAACCGGCCGGCTCCCGGCCCGGTGCCGGGTGTTCCCGGCGTGCCGGGATCCGGTGCTCCGGCCGCTCCGGCGGCGTCCGGCCAGGCCGAGGCACGTCCGGCTGACACAGGTTCCAGCGATGCACGGCCGGCCGACGCACGGCCGAGCGGCCCGCGGGCACCCAAGCCGGGCCCGCGTCCCGCGCCGCGCCAGGGCGGCCAGGCCGGTGGCCGTCCGTCCGGACCGCGTCCGGGCAACAATCCGTTCAGCTCGACCAACACCGGCATGGGCGCCAAGCCCGGTCCGCGGCCCGGCCAGTCCGGTCCCGGCGGCCCGCGCGGCGACCGTGAGCGTCCGGCCGGCGGGGCTTCGACCGGCGACCGGCGTCCGGCCGCGCCCGGCGGGCGCCCCGGTGGCGGTCCCGGTGCGGGCGGTCCGCGCCCGAACCCGGGTGCGATGCCGCCGCGGCCCGGCGGCCCGCGGCCCAGCCCGATGAGCATGCCGTCCTCGCGGCCCTCCGGTCCCGGCGGCGCCGGCCGGGGCGGACCCGGCGGCGGTGGCCGTCCCGGTGGTCCCGGCGGTGGCCGGGGCGGACCCGGTGGTGGCGCCGGAGGCGGCGGTGGCCGTCCCGGTGGCGCCCGCGCCGGTGGTGGCGGTGGCGGCTTCGGCGGCCCGCGCACCGGTGGCGGCGGTCCCGGTGGTGGCGGCGGCGGTCCGCGGCCCGGTGGCGGTGGTTTCGGCCCCCGTCCCGGTGGCGGTGGCCGTGGCCGTGGCGGTACGGCGGGCGCCTTCGGGCGGCCCGGTGGCCGGCCCGCTCGTGGCCGCAAGTCCAAGCGGCAGCGTCGCGCCGAGTTCGACAACATGCAGGCCCCGGCCGTCGGAGGCATCAACGCCCCGCGCGGCAACGGCAAGGTCGTACGGCTGGCGGCGGGTTCGTCCCTGACCGACTTCGCCGAGAAGATCGGAGCCAACCCGGCCTCGCTCGTCGCGATCATGATGCATCTCGGCGAGATGGTCACCGCGACCCAGTCGGTGACCGAGGAGAGTCTGCAGTTGCTGGGCGCCGAGCTGGACTTCAACGTCCAGGTCGTCAGCCCGGAGGACGAGGACCGCGAGCTGCTGGAGTCCTTCGACATCGAGTTCGGCGAGGACGAGGGCGGCGAGGAGTACCTCGAGTCCCGTCCGCCGGTGGTGACCGTCATGGGTCACGTCGACCACGGTAAGACCAAGCTGCTGGACGCCATCCGGAACGCCAACGTGGTCGCCGGCGAGGCGGGTGGCATCACCCAGCACATTGGCGCCTACCAGGTCACCACCGAGGTCGACGGCGACGAGCGCAAGATCACCTTCATCGACACCCCGGGTCACGAGGCGTTCTCCGCCATGCGTGCCCGTGGCGCCGACACCACCGACCTGGTGGTGCTGGTGGTCGCCGCGGACGACGGTGTCAAGCCGCAGACCACCGAGGCGATCGACCACGCCACCGCGGCCGGGGTGCCGATCGTGGTCGCGGTCAACAAGATCGACAAGGAGGGGGCCGACCCGCAGCGGGTCCGCGCCCAGCTCACCGAGTACGGCCTGGTGGCCGAGGAGTTCGGCGGCCAGACCCTGTTCGTCGACGTTTCGGCCAAGCAGGGCCTCAACCTCGACGGGCTCCTCGAGGCGATCGTGCTGACCGCCGACGCCGAACTGGACCTGCGCGCCAACCCGGACATGGACGCCCAGGGTGTCGCCATCGAGGCGCACCTGGACAAGGGCCGTGGTTCGGTGGCGACCGTGCTGGTGCAGCGCGGGACCCTGCACGTCGGTGACTCGATCGTCTGTGGCGGGGCCTACGGCCGCGTCCGGGCGATGCTGGACGAGAACTTCCAGCCGGTCGACGAGGCTCCGCCCTCGCGTCCGGTCCAGGTCCTCGGCCTCACCGCGGTGCCGGGGGCGGGCGACAACTTCCTGGTCGTCGAGGACGACCGGGTGGCCCGCCAGATCGCCGACAAGCGCGCGGCGCGCAAGCGCAACGCCGAGCTGCTGCGGTCCGGTCGGCGCCGTTCCCTCGAGGAGATCTTCAAGGACCTCGAGAAGGGCGAGCGGCAGGAACTGCTGCTCATCCTCAAGGGCGACGTGTCCGGTTCGGTGGAGGCCCTGGAAGACTCGCTGCTCAAGATCGATGTCGGCGAAGAGGTCGCGCTCCGGGTCATCCGGCGCGGCGTCGGTGCCATCACCCAGAACGACGTCAACCTCGCGGTGGCGTCCGACGGCGCGGTCATCATCGGCTTCAACGTGCGTCCCGAGCGGAACGCGCAGGAGCTGGCCGACCGCGAGGGCGTGGACATCCGCTACTACTCGGTCATCTACAACGCGATCGAGGAGGTCGAGGCGGCCCTCAAGGGCATGCTGAAGCCGGAGTACGAGGAGGTCCAGCTCGGCACGGCGGAGATCCGCGCGATCTTCAAGGTGCCGCGCATCGGCAACGTCGCCGGTTCGATGGTCCAGTCCGGCACGATCAACCGCAACAGCAAGGCGCGGCTGGTCCGGCAGGGCGTGGTGGTCGCCGACAACCTCACCGTCTCCTCGCTCCGCAGGGAGAAGGACGACGTCACCGAGGTCCGCGAGGGCTTCGAGTGCGGTATCGGCCTCGGCTACCAGGACATCAAGATCGACGACATCATCGAAACCTTCGAGATGCGCGAGAAGCCCCGCGACTAGCGGAGCCCTTCGGGCGAGGCGTCTCCCGGTACCGGGAAATGCCTCGCCCGGCGCGTTTCGATCATGGGATCATCGCTGCTGGAACACCGGGCGTGTGCTCCGGCGTTCTGAGTTCTGTATGCGCTGACAGAGGTGATCTCACAGGTGTACGTAGGTGCGCTGACGCTTGACCTGCTGCTCGGCGACGTCAGGTCGCTGAAGCAGAAGCGGTCGGTGATCCGGCCGATCCTGGCCGAGGTGCAGAAGCGGTTTCCGGCGGTAGCGGTGGCTGAAACGGGGGACAACGACCTGCATCGGCGGGCCGAGCTCGGCGTGGCGGTGGTCTCGGCCACCGCCGCCAACTGCACGGATGTGCTCGATGCCTGTGAGCGGCTGGTCGCGGGCCGCCCCGAGATCGAGTTGCTGTCGGCCAGACAGCGGCTCTTCAACGACGAAGACTGATTTCCAAGGGCAGATTCAACCCTTCGGAGCTCAAGCAGAGGGAGCAAGACCCATGGACCCGGCTCGGGCACGTAAGCTCGCCGATCGCATCCAGCAGATCGTCGCCGAGATGCTGGAGCGGAGGATCAAGGACCCGCGGCTGGGGTTCGTGACGATCACCGACGCTCGGCTGACCAACGACCTGCGCGACGCGACGGTCTTCTACACGGTGTACGGGTCGGACGGCGAGCGGGCCGACAGCGCCGCCGCGCTGGAGAGCGCCAAGGGCGTCATCCGCACCGAGGTCGGAAAGCAGACCGGCCTGCGGCACACGCCGTCGCTGACCTTCCAGCTCGACGCCGTCATGGAGAACGCCAAGCACATCGACGAGCTGCTCGCCAAGGCCCGGGCCAAGGACGAACAGGTCGCCAAGGTGGCCGAGGGGGCCCGGCACGCGGGCGACGCCAACCCCTACCGCTCCGACGACGACATCGACGACGACGTAGAAGATGCGGTCGATGACGAGGAGCTTGCGGAAAGCGACGGCGACGGCGGCGGGGAAGCGGGATACTCCCGCTCGTGAGCACGTCGCTGGATTGGGGCCGGGCGGTGTCCCTGATCGAGCGGGCCGGGGCCGAAGGCGGCCTCATCACGCTGGCCTGTCACGTGTCACCCGACGGTGACGCGCTGGGCTCGATGCTCGGGTTCGCCCTGGGGCTGCGACAGCGGGGCATCCGCTGCGCGGCCTCCTTCGGTGAGCCCTCGACCGTCCCGGAGGGCCTGTCCTTTCTTCCCGGCCAGGACCTGCTGGCCGCGCCTCAACAGCTTCCTTCCGCCCCGGATCTGATGATCTCCTTCGACGCGGCCGGGATCGACCGGCTGGGTGCGCTGGCCGCCTACGCCGAGCGGGCCGCCGAGCTGATCGTCCTGGACCACCATGCGTCCAACCACGGCTTCGGCAGCGTCAACCTGGTCGACCCGGACGCCGCCGCCACCGCGGTCCTGGCCGAGAAGCTGCTGCGCCGGCTCCAGGTCTCGTTGACCAAGGACATCGCGCTGGGGCTGTACGCGGGCCTGGCCAGTGACACCGGCTCGTTCCGCTATCCGACCACCACTCCCGAGGTGCACCGGCTGGCCGGCCGCCTGATCGCCGCCGGGGTCCAGCCCGACCCGGTCGGCCGTGAGCTGTGGGACCGTGCCCCGTTCGGCTTCCTCAAGGTCCTGTCGGCCGCACTCGGCCGGGCCCGCCTGGAGTCGCGTGCCGCCGACGGCCTCGGCGTCGTGTGGACCACGGTCCCCAAGGCCGACCGGGAGGCCTATGGCCTCTCGTACGACCGGCTGGAAGGCGTCATCGACGTCGTCCGGCGCAGTGACGAGGCCGAGGTCGCGGTGGTGCTGAAGGAGACCGACGAGGGCGCGTGGTACGTCTCGACCCGCTCCAAGGGCGGCGTCGACGTGGCCCGGGCCTGCGTGGCGCTGGGCGGCGGAGGCCATCGGCTGGCCGCCGCCTTCACCTCGACCGACGCCCCCGAGACCACCATCGACCGGCTGCTCGCCCTGCTGGCCACCCCGATTGAGGCCGCCTCATGACTTCTGGGCTCGTCATCGTCGACAAGCCGGCCGGCTGGACCTCGCATGACGTGGTGGCCAGGATGCGCGGGCTGGCCGGTACCCGCAAGGTCGGGCACGCCGGAACCCTCGACCCGATGGCCACCGGGGTCCTGGTGATCGGCGTCGAGAAGGCCACCCGGCTGCTGGGCCATCTCGCGCTCACCGAGAAGGTGTACGAGGCGACGATCCGGCTCGGCCAGTCGACCAACACCGACGACGCCGAAGGCGAGATCACCGCCACCACCTCGGCGGGTGACGTCGCCGATGATGCGATCAGGGACGGGATCAAGGCGCTCACCGGCCCGATCCAGCAGGTTCCGCCGCAGGTCAGCGCGATCAAGGTGGACGGTAAGCGGGCGTACAAGCTGGCCAGGGCCGGCGAGGACGTCGAGCTCAAGGCCCGCCCGGTGACCGTGCACGCCTTCGAGACCGGCGAGATCCGCAGGTCCGGGGACCTCGTCGACGTGGACGCCGTCATCACCTGCTCGTCCGGCACCTACATCAGGGCCCTGGCCCGGGACCTCGGCGCCGCGCTGGGCGTCGGCGGCCACCTGACGGCCCTGCGCCGGACCAGGGTCGGCCCGTACGACCTCACCATGGCCCACGGCCTGGACGCCCTGGCCGAGGCCGCCGACAAGGCCAAGGAGGCCGGGGCCCCGCGCGGCGAGCAGCTGGCCGCCGAGATCCTGCCCATCGGCGACGCCGTCGCCGCCGCCTTCCCCCGGGTGGACCTGACCGACGACCAGGCCCGCACGGTCAGCCACGGCGGTCGTGTCCCGGCCGCCGACGAGGCTGCCGGACCGGTGGCCCTCTTCGCCCCGGACGGCACCTTCCTCGCCCTCGCCGAGAAGCACGGGCAGACCTACAAGCTGCTCGCCGTCTTCGTCTGACCAGATCCTAGAAGCGGAAGTCGGCCAGCGCGGCGCGATGGTCGCTGCCGACCGTGTGGATCGCGTACGCCTGCCGGGCCTTCAGCCCGCGGTAGAGGACGTGGTCGGGGCGGGTGAGGGCGGTGGCGGCCGGCCAGGTGAAGCCGAAGCCGCGGCCCGCTGAGTCCTGCGCCTCGTGCAGCAGCGGGATGAGGGCGCCCATGGCCCGGTCGTAGGTCGAGGTGTTGAGGTCGCCGAGCACCAGCAGCCGCTGCGAGGTGTCGGCCCGCACGGCGTCGGCCAGATGGTGCAGGGTGGCGTCGCGGCTCTGCGTCTGGCCGGGTCTGGCCGAGCTGAGATGCGCCACGTACACCGTCAGCGGCCCCTTCGAGGTCTCGACCTGTGTGACCAGAGCGCGCGGCCAGCCGAGGCCCAGGTCGACCTCGTGCGCGCCGTGCAGCGGCCACCGGCTCCACAGCCCGATCGTGCCGATCTCGGTGCGGTAGGGGTAGGCCTTGTCCAGCGCGGTGACGGCCGGATGGTTGGTGGTGTTCAGCTCCTGGGCGGCGAACAGGTCGGGGTGCCTGGTGAGCAACCGGGCCACGGTGCTCCCGGCCGCGGTGTTGCCCGCGTACATGTTCTGGGTCACCACGCGCAGGTCGTAGGCCCCGCCGGGTGGTGAGTCGAGCAGCCGCCCGGCGAACATCGACGCCCACACCAGGGCCGGGATCAGGGTCAGCGCCAGCCCCAGCCACGCGCCGCGGACCGCCGCCCCGACGGCGATCGCCACGACGAGTACGCCCAGCCAGGGCAGCACGCTCTCCAGGAGGGTTCCGGCGCCGTCCGGAATCAGGCGATGTCCGGCCAGCAGGACGGTCACCACGATCACCGCCACCGCGACCATGGGATCGGCCGGACTTCGATTCACGCAGCCGACCGTACCCGCAACCAGGGGCCGATCACATGATCCACCAGGACGACTACTGGGCAGTAGAATCCATGGGGGCGGGGTGGCAAGGGGGCCCCGGCGATGAGGCGGCACCCGGGCGCGTGGCAGGCTGTGTCCCGGCGGAAGGGTTCCACGCACGATCGGCTTAAGGGAGCGAGCAGGTGCGGCGCTGGCACGGCCTCGATGAGGTCCCCCCGGGCTGGGGGCGTTCGGTGGTCACCATCGGCGTGTTCGACGGCGTGCACCGCGGCCACCAGCGAGTGGTCGAGCGGGCCTGCGCCCTGGCCAAGGAGCTCGGCCTCCGGTCGGTGGCGATCACCTTCGACCCGCACCCGGACGAGGTGGTGCGGCCCGGCACCCATCCGCCCTTCCTGTGCTCGACCAAGCGGCGCGCCGAACTGCTCTCCGAGCTCGGCACCGACGCGGTGATCGTCCTCCCGTTCACCCTCCAGCTGTCGCACATGGGCCCGGACGAGTTCGTCCAGTCCGTCCTCGTGGACAAACTGCACGCCGCCCGGGTGGTCGTGGGGGAGGACTTCCGGTTCGGCCACAAGGCCAAGGGCGACGTGCCGCTGCTCCGCGAGCTGGGCGAGAAATACGACTTCACGGCCGAAGGGGTGCCGCTGGTGGCCAATGGCGAGACGATCTCCTCGACCTCCATCAGGGAGATGCTGGCGGCCGGTGACGTCGTGGGGGCGTCGCACTCCCTGGGCCGGCCGCACCGGGTTGAGGGGGTCGTGGTCCGCGGCCATCAGCGCGGCCGGGCCCTCGGCTTCCCGACCGCCAACCTGGAGTCCCAGCCGCACACCGCGATCCCGGCCGACGGGGTCTACGCCGGATGGCTGGTCTGCGACTCCGACCGCTACCCGCACGAGAAGTGGCCCGCGGCGATCTCCATCGGCACCAACCCGACCTTCGACGGCGAGGAGCGTACGGTCGAGGCCTACGCCCTGGACCGGGATGATCTCGATCTTTACGGCGAGCACGTGGGCGTGGACTTCGCCGACCGGCTCCGCGACACGCTGCGGTTCGACTCGATCGAGGCCTTGATCGAGCAGATGCACCGGGATGTGGACCGGGCCCGGGAGATCACGCACCGTACCGGTTCGTGACAGGCCGCCCCGGGTAAGCTGGTAGAGTGGAATCGCCTGGGGTACAGTCCCGGGCAAAGCTGCTGCGCCCTCATGCGGCGGCTGATCGTAACCGTACGCACCATGCGGATCTGTGTAATGCCCAGTTCTGCGGGTGACGACCCTTAGAAGGAGCCCCGTGTCGCTCGACACCGCTGTCAAGAACCAGATCATCGCCGAGTACGCGACCACTGAGGGTGACACCGGATCCCCGGAGGTCCAGGTCGCGCTGCTGACCCGTCGGATCAACGACCTGACGGAGCACCTCAAGAGCCACAAGCACGACCACCACAGCCGCCGTGGGCTGCTGCTCCTGGTCGGCCGCCGGCGCCGCCTGCTGAAGTACCTGCAGGACAAGGACATCAACCGCTACCGGAAGCTGATCGAGCGACTCGGTCTGCGCCGCTAGCGGCAGGGTGGGGGAGTGGCTGAACAGAGCCGCTCCCCCTCCTCGTATATCTGAATAAACACAAAGCCCGCGAACGTCGACCACGCGCGGCCGGTCCTCGGTAGTGGCTTCCGGATCCCCTGTTAACTCGGGACGAGCATCCGTGAGCTTCGATCGAAGACCGGCAAGTAACGCGACAATTTCGGGGACGTGCGCGGGGACCGACGAAACCTGGAGGTTTCCCGTGAGCGATGCCGTGCGCATCGAAGGAGCACACAGCGCCGAAGCCGTCATTGACAACGGTAAGTTCGGCACCCGGACCATCCGGTTCGAGACCGGCCGGCTCGCCCGGCAGGCGGCCGGCTCGGCCGTCGCCTACCTTGACGACGAGACGATGGTCCTGGCGGCCACGACGGCGTCCAAGAAGCCGAAGGACAACTTCGACTTCTTCCCGCTGACCGTGGACATCGAGGAGCGGATGTACGCCGCGGGCCGGATCCCCGGCTCGTTCTTCCGCCGTGAGGGCCGGCCCTCGGAGGACGCGATCCTCACCTGCCGGCTGATCGACCGGCCGCTGCGCCCGTCCTTCGTGAAGGGCCTGCGCAACGAGGTGCAGATCGTCGGCACGATCATGGCCCTGCATCCCGACCATTTGTACGACGTCGTGGCGATCAACGCCGCCTCGTTGTCCACCCAGCTGTCCGGCCTGCCGTTCTCCGGCCCGATCGGCGGCGTCCGCGTCGCGCTGATCGAGGGCCAGTGGGTCGGCTTCCCGACCCACCCCGAGCTGGAGAACGCCACCTTCGACATGGTCGTCGCCGGCCGGGTCCTTGAGGACGGCGATGTCGCGATCATGATGGTCGAGGCCGAGTCGACCAAGGAGACCCTGAAGCTGGTCGCCGACGGGGCCGTCGGGCCGACCGAGGAGACCGTCGCCCAGGGCCTGGACGCCGCCAAGCCGTTCATCAAGGTCCTGTGCAAGGCGCAGAGCGAACTGGCCGCCGTGGCCGCCAAGCCGACCGTCGAGTTCCCGGTCTTCCTGGACTACCAGGACGACGTCTACGCGGCCGTCGAGTCCGAGGTCACCACCGAGCTGGCCGAGGCGCTGAAGATCGCCGGCAAGCAGGAGCGCGACGAGCGGCTCGACGCCATCAAGGCCTCGGTCGTCGAGAAGCTCTCCCCGAGCTTCGAGGGCCGGGAGAAGGAGATCTCCCCGGCGTTCAAGGCGGTCAGCAAGAAGCTCATGCGCGAGCGGGTCCTGTCCGAGGGCATCCGGATGGACGGCCGCGGGGTCAAGGACATCCGCCAGCTGTCCGCCGAGGCGCACGTGCTTCCGCGGGTGCACGGCTCGGCGCTGTTCGAGCGCGGCGAGACCCAGATCCTGGGCGTGACCACGCTGAACATGCTCCGCATGGAGCAGATGATCGACACGCTGAACCCCGAGCGCACCAAGCGCTACATGCACAACTACAACTTCCCGCCGTACTCCACCGGCGAGACCGGCCGGGTCGGATCGCCCAAGCGGCGCGAGATCGGGCACGGTGCGCTGGCCGAGCGGGCCCTGCTCCCGGTGCTGCCGACCCGCGAGGAGTTCCCGTACGCGATCCGGCAGGTCTCCGAGGCCCTCGGCTCCAACGGTTCGACCTCGATGGGCTCGGTCTGCGCGTCCACGATGTCGCTGCTGGACGCCGGTGTGCCGCTGAAGGCCATGGTCGCGGGCATCGCGATGGGCCTGATCAGCGACGGTGACCGCTACGTGGCGATCACCGACATCCTCGGCGCCGAGGACGCCATGGGCGACATGGACTTCAAGGTCGCCGGCACCAAGGACCTGATCACCGCGCTCCAGCTGGACACCAAG
>Ga0308173_10001464_pt1 | contig 11777 bp, 13 predicted proteins | sample PhyPR1_FD_203716 | JGI IMG/M metagenome (GOLD analysis project Ga0308173, IMG submission 203716) | Soil microbial communities from UC Gill Tract Community Farm, Albany, California, United States - DLSLS.P.R1 | ecosystem: Environmental > Terrestrial > Soil > Agricultural land | place: USA... | reverse complement strand
ACGACCGCCACGGCGACACGACCGTGTTCATCCACACCGAGGTCGACCCGGACGCCGGACAGGACGGCCTGGGCAGCACGCTGGTGCGGGCCGCGCTCGACGATGTCCGTGGCAAGGGCGGGTCCGTGGTGGCGAAGTGCTCCTTCGTGCGCGGCTGGATCGAGCGGCACCAGGACTACGCCGACCTCGTGGCCGACCCGGGCCGGTGACCGTCCCGGACGTCGCCGACCACGTCCTCGGCAACCCGGACGCGCCGGTCACCCTGCTGGAGTACGGCGACTACGAGTGCCCCTACTGCGCGGCCGCCGCGCCGGTGCTTCGGCGCGTGGTCGAGGAGTCCGAGGGGCGGGTACGGCTGGTCTTCCGCAACTTCCCGCTCGCCGGCGTGCACCCCTTCGCGCTGACCGCGGCCCTGGCCGTGGAGGCGGCGGGTGCCGAGGGCGTCTTCTGGCCGATGCACGAACTGGTGTTCTCCCGGCAGGAGCGGCTCGACGACGCGGCGCTGCGCGCCTACGCCGAGGAGCTGGGTCTCGACGGCAGCCGGGTGGTCGGGGACGCGGCCCAGGTGTTCGGCGACAAGGTGGAGGCCGACTTCGCCGCGGGCCTCGAGGCGGGGGTGGGCGGCACGCCGACGGTCTTCATCGACGGCCGGCTGTACCCGGGCCGGGTCGAGGCCGGAGCACTCCGCCGCGCGATCGGGATGATGGGGGCGAACGGGTCAGACCCGGACGGACGGCGCGACCCACGGGCGGGGCGGCAGCGTCGGTGGTCCCTGGGTCTCGGGCGTGCACAGCGAGAACCGCTCGCCCAGGACGCGGAGGAGGACCACCCCGGCGATCGCTGCGGTGATTGATCCGGCGAGGATGCCGATCGTCGCCTGCTCGCGCAGCTGCTCGTCGGGGAAGGCGAGATCGGTGATGAACAGCGCGATGGTGAAACCGATCCCGGCGAGCGTCGCCCCGGCCATGAGGTGCGACCAGCGGACCCCGCCAGGTAGCACGCCGAGCCCCGTCTTGAGCGCGACCGCCGTGCCCGCCGTGATGCCGATCGCGTTTCCGGCCACCAGGGCGACCGCGACGCCGAGGGTGACGGGCGAGGTGGCCGCCGTCCGCAGTGTTTCGCCGTCCAGGGGGACGCCGGCGTTCGCGAGCCCGAAGACGGGGACCACGGCGTAGGCGGTCCACCGGTGCAGCGTGTGCAGCAGCCGGGCGCCCGGCGGCACGGTGGCGTGTACGGAGAGAGCCGCCAGCCGGGCCCGCTCGGCGTCGGGCGCCTCCCGGAGGGCCTGCCCGTACTCGCGGGTCCGCTCCACGACGTCGGGGTGGGGCGGGCGCGCCGGCAGCAGCAGGCCGACCAGGACGCCGGCCAGCGTCGGGTGCACGCCCGAGGACTGCACAGCCAGCCACAGCGCGATGCCGACGAGCACGTACGGGCTGAGCCGCCACACGCCGGCCCAGCGCAGGGCCGCCAGGACGGCGACGAGCACAGCGGCGACGACGAGCGCGCCCACGTGCAGGTCGTCGGTGTAGAAGATCGCCATCACCGAGATGGCGCCGATGTCGTCGACGATGGCCAGCGTGAGCAGGAAGAGGCGGAGCCGGTCGGGGCAGCGCGGCCCGAAGAGCGCCAGGATGCCCAGCACGAAGGCGGTGTCGGTGGACATCACGATGCCCCAGCCCGCGCTCGCGGGCCCGGAGTGGTTCACCGCGAGGTAGATCACGGCCGGCACCATCAGGCCGCCGAGGGCGCCCAGGGCGGGGGCGGCGACGTTCCGCCGGTCGCGCAACTCCCCGACGCTGACCTCGCGCGTGATCTCGAGGCCGACGACGAGGAAGAACAGCGCCATGGCGGCGTCGTTGACCCAGTGCCGGAGGTCGAGGGAGAGCTCGGCGCCGCCGATGCTGATCGAGGCCTGCGTCGTCCAGAACGACTCGTAGCTGGCCGACCAGGGGGAGTTGGCCCAGGCCAGCGCGACCACCGTGGCCACGAGGAGGAGCGCCGAACCACCGGCCTCTGTCCCGAAGTACAGCTTGGAGGACGGCGACAGCGTCGGGACGCTCATCCGCTGGGCCGGGCCGGGGCGGGGCGGCTGGGTCACGTCGAGCACGGGCGTCAGCTCACAGGACGTGCTGGCCGTACATCTCGCCGAGCGGATCGGCGATCAGTTCGATGCGGGCGCCGTCAGGGTCGCGGAAGTAGACCGAGACGCCGCTGTGCACCTCGTGGGGGACGCCGGCCTCGGTCAGCCGCTCGACCAGCTGGGCCCAGTGCTCCGGGTCGACGCTGATCGCCATGTGGTGCAGGCCGCCGAGCACCTCGGCATAGGGGCCCACGTCCAGGCCGGGGAAGTCGAAGAAGGCCAGCAGGTTGCCGTTGCCGATGTCGAAGAAGAAGTGCGAGGAGCCGGGGTAGTCGCGGTTCTCGATCAACTCCGTGAGCGGGAAGCCCAGGACGTCCTGGTAGAAGCGCACCGTCCTCTCGACGTCGCTGCTGATCAGGGCGGTGTGGTGCAGGCCGCGGGCGGTGGAGGTCGGTCGCTCGCCGGCGGGGCGGAGGTGCGCGTCGCGGATGCGGGCGCGCTCGGCCTCCAGCGCGGACAGGTCGCGGGTGCTCTCGGACGTGGTCACGGGGTGGATCCTCCTCGGTCGGGCCTGCTGCTCGCCACAACCGCGGTTCCCGCACCGGGCTTCCCGCCCCGGTCCGTAGGCTCCTGCCGATGATCCTGGAACACGCCCTGCTCACCGTGCAGCCGGCGCGCCAGGCCGCCTTCGAGGAGGCGTTCGCGCAGGCCAAGGGCATCATCGCGGCAATGCCCGGCTTCGGTGGGCTCACGCTCTCGCGCTGCATGGAGCGGGACGACGGCTACCTGCTCCTGGTGCAGTGGGCGCGCCTCGAGGACCACACCGAGGGGTTCCGCGGCTCACCGGCCTACCAGGAGTGGCGCGCGCTCCTGCACTGCTTCTACGACCCGTTCCCGGTCGTCGAGCACTACGCGACCGTTCTGACGGCGGATTCGGAGGAGGCACCGTGATCGAGCTCCGGACGCCCGGCGAGCTGGATGCGATGCGGGCGGCCGGTGCCGTCGTGGCCGACATGCTGGCGGCCGTGCGGGCGACCGCGGCGCCCGGCGTCCGGCTCTCCCAGCTGGACGCGGTGGCGCGCGACGTCCTGGCCGACGCCGGGGCCGGCTCTCCGTTCCTCGGCTACGCCCCGCTGCCGACCACGCCGCCGTTCCCGGGCGTGGTGTGCCTGTCGGTCAACGACGTGGCCCTGCACGGGATCCCGACGCCGGAGGTGCTCGGCGACGGCGACCTGCTGAGCGTCGACGCGGGCGCGACCCTCGACGGCTGGGTGGGCGACGCCGCGGTCACCTTCCCGGTCGGGACGGCGCACCCGGACGACCTCGCGCTGGTCGCGACGGCCGAGCGGGCGCTCGCGGCCGGTATCGCGGCGGCCGTCGTCGGCAACCGGGTCGGTGACATCTCCGCGGCGATCGGTGCCGTGGGTCGGGCCGGCGGCTGCGGCATCAACACCGACCAGGGCGGCCACGGGGTCGGCCGGACGATGCACGAGGCGCCGCACGTCCCCAACGAGGGCCGTCCCGGTCGTGGGGTGCCGCTGCGCCCCGGGCTGGTGATCGCCATCGAGCCGTGGTTCCTGGCCGGCGGCAGCGACGACTACCGGGTGGACGCCGACGGCTGGACGCTGCGCAGCGCCGACGGCAGCCGCGCCGCCCACGTCGAGCACACCGTTGCCGTCACCGCGGACGGCCCGCGCATCCTGACCCTGCCCCGCACCGCCGATCGTTGAACCGCCAGGGCCCGCAATCGACGGGTTTCTGGGCCCCTGCGGTTCAACGCTCGCGGTCTAGAGCGCCTGCTCGAGGTCGGCGAGCAGGTCGTCGACGTCCTCGATGCCGACCGAGAGCCGCACCAGATCGCTCGGCACCTCCAGCGGGGAGCCGGCGGCGCTGGCGTGGGTCATCCGGCCCGGGTGCTCGATCAGCGACTCGACCCCGCCGAGCGACTCGGCCAGCGTGAAGAGCTCGGCCCGCTCGCAGACCTTCAGCGCCTGCTCCTCGCCACCGCGCAGGCGGAAGGAGAGCATGCCGCCGAAGCCGGACATCTGCTTCGCGGCGATCTCGTGCCCGGGGTGGTCGGGCAGCCCCGGGTAGAGGACCGACGAGACGTCGGCGTGACCCAGGAGGAACTCGGCGATCCGGGCCGCGTTGGCCTGGTGGCGGTCCATGCGGACGCCCAGGGTCTTGATCCCGCGCATCACCAGCCAGGCGTCGAACGGGCCGGCGACCGCGCCCATCGCGTTCTGGTTGTAGGCCAGTTGCTCGCCGAGGTCGTCGTCCGCCGTGATCAGCGCGCCGCCGACGACGTCCGAGTGACCGCCCAGGTACTTCGTCGTCGAGTGGACGACGACGTCCGCGCCGAGTGTCAGCGGCTGCTGCAGGTAGGGCGAGGCGAAGGTGTTGTCCACGACCAGGAGCGCGCCGTGCTCGTGGGCGAAGTCGGCCAGCCGGGCGATGTCGGCGATGTTGAGCAGCGGGTTGGTCGGCGTCTCGCACCAGATGACCCGGGTGGTCGGCCGCAGCACCGAGCGCAGGGCGTCGAGGTCGTTCAGGTCGGCCGGGGTGTGCTCGACGCCCCAGCGGGAGGCGACGCGGGAGATCAGCCGGAACGTGCCGCCGTACGCGTCCCCGCCGAGGACGACGTGCGAGCCGGGCTCGCAGACCGTGCGCAGCAGCGTGTCCTCGGCGGCCAGCCCGGAGGCGAAAGCCATGCCGCGGGTGCCCTGCTCCAGTGCGGCCAGCGCCTCCTGCAGCGCCGTGCGGGTCGGGTTCGCGCTGCGGCTGTACTCGTAGCCGCCGCGCAGCCCGCCGACGCCGTCCTGCTTGAACGTCGTGCTCAGGTGCACCGGGACGTTGACCGCACCGGTGGCCGCGTCGGGCTCCTGGCCGGCGTGGATGGCCCGGGTGTTGAAACCGGTGTTCATGGCTCGACTCCGGCCTCGTTCCGCTCCTCGCTCGCTGGCGCTCGCTGCGATGCTCGCTCGGACGTCGTCTTCGGCGCTCATGCCCCGACCGTAGGCGTCAGCCCTGCAGACGGAAGACCAGCAAGGTGACCGAGCACGTCCTGCCGGGTCACGACCCCCGCCGGCTTGCCGTCGACGTGCACGACGAGCGCGTCGGCCGAGCCCAGCGCGGCCACGGCGGCGCTCACTCCCTCGCCCGAGCCGACGATCGGCAGCGGCGCCGACATGTGCTTCTCCACCCGGTCGGCGAGGCTCGCCGTCCCGGCGAACAGGGCGTCGAGCAGCGCCTTCTCGTCGACCGAGCCGACGACCTCGCCGGCGGTGACCGGCGGCTCGGCGCGCACGACCGGCATCTGGCTGACGCCGTAGGTGCGGAGGATGTCGATCGCCTCGCGCACCGTCTCGTTCGGGTGCGTGTGCACCAGCGAGGGCGTCTCGCCGGACTTCGCGCGCAGCACCTCGCCGACCGTCTCGCCCGCCGTGGCGTCGACGAATCCGTAGTCGGCCATCCACTTGTCGCTGAAGATCTTGTTGAGGTAGCCGCGGCCGCCGTCGGGCAGCAGGACGACGACGACGTCGTCCTTGGTCAGCTTCCCGGCGGTCTTCAGCGCGGCAACCACGGCCATGCCGCACGAGCCACCGACCAGCAGGCCCTCCTCGCGGGCCAGCCGCCGGGTCATGGCGAAGGAGTCGCCGTCGGACACCGGGATGATGTCGTCGGCGATCTCGCGGTCGTAGGTGGACGGCCAGAAGTCCTCGCCCACGCCCTCGACGAGGTAGGGCCGGCCAGTGCCGCCGGAGTACACCGACCCCTCGGGGTCGGCGCCGACGATCTGCACGCGGCCGCCGGAAACCTCCTTGAGGTAGCGCCCGATGCCGCTGATGGTGCCGCCGGTGCCCATCCCGGTGACGAAGTGCGTGATCCGGCCGTCGGTCTGCGCCCAGATCTCGGGGCCGGTGGTCTCGTAGTGCGACTGCGGGTTGGCCGGGTTGGAGTACTGGTCGGGCTTCCAGCCGCCGGGGGTCTCCCGGGCCAGCCGGTCGGAGACCGAGTAGTAGGACCGCGGGTCGGACGGGTCGACGGCCGTCGGGCAGACGACGACGTCGGCGCCATAGGCCTTGAGCACGTTGATCTTCTCCTGGCCCACCTTGTCGGGGCAGATGAAGATGCACTTGTACCCGCGCTGCTGGGCGACCAGGGCCAGGCCGATGCCGGTGTTGCCGCTGGTCGGCTCCACGATCGTCCCGCCGGGCTTCAGGGCGCCGCTGGCCTCGGCGGCGTCGACCATCCGCACCGCGATCCGGTCCTTCACCGAGCCACCCGGGTTGAGGTACTCGATCTTGGCCAGCACCAGCGGTGCGTCGGGGCCCAGGTCGCGGGTCACCGAGGTGAGCCGGACGAGCGGGGTGTTGCCGACCAGGTCCACGACGGACTCGGCGTACTGCACGGGGTCCTCCTCCACGCGGGCCCGATCGGGGCCTGCTTCCACCCCATCCCATCAGATGGACGCCCGGCGACGGACGACGGTGGCGGCTCCGGAACGCGGCGGGGAAGGATGCGGGCATGACCTCTCCCGTCGGAACCCGCACCCTCGGCCGCGACGGCCTCGTCGTCTCCGCGATCGGCCTCGGCTGCATGGGCATGAGCCAGGCGTACGGGGAGGCCGACCGGGAGGAGTCCATCGCGACCGTCCACCGGGCGCTGGACCTCGGCGTGACGTTCCTGGACACGTCCGACGTCTACGGCAGCGGCCACAACGAGGAGCTCGTGGGCCAGGCGATCGCCGGCCGGCGCGACGAGGCGCAGCTGGCCACCAAGTTCTCGATCACCCACGACGAGAACGGCCAGCACATCGACGGACGGCCGGAGAACGTGCGCACCTGCGCGGACGCCAGCCTGCGCAGGCTGAAGGTGGACGTGATCGATCTGTACTACCAGCACCGCGTCGACCCCCGGGTGCCGATCGAGGACACCGTGGGCGCGATGGCCGAGCTGGTGGAGCAGGGCAAGGTGCGTCATCTCGGGCTGTCGGAGGCCAGTGCCGCCTCGATCCGCCGGGCCGTCGCCGTCCACCCGATCGCGGCGCTGCAGAGCGAGTGGTCGCTGTGGACCCGCGACCTCGAGGACGACGTGCTCGGCGTGGCCCGCGAGCACGGCATCGGCATCGTTCCGTTCAGCCCGCTGGGCCGCGGATTCCTGACCGGCGCGATCACCACCCCGGACGACTTCGGCGACGACGACTTCCGGCGTGGCCACCCCCGCTTCACGGGTGAGGCGTTCACCGCCAACCTGCGGCTGGTCGACGAGGTCCGCGCCCTGGCGGCCGACAAGGGGACGACGCCGGGCCAGCTCGCGCTGGCCTGGGTGCTCGCCCAGGGCGAGGACGTCGTCCCGATCCCGGGCACGAAGCGGCGCAGCTACCTGGAGGAGAACGTCGGGGCCGTCGCTGTGCAGCTGGACGACGACGACCTGGCCCGCCTCGCCGCGATCGCCCCGCCCGGGGTGGCGGTCGGAGGCCGGTACGTCAACAGCGCCTACGCCTACGGCGACAGCCCGGAGCGCGGCGCATGACCACCGATCGGGTGCTGGTAGCCGTCTTCGCCTCCCCGGTCTCCGACGTGCTGCTGCGCTGGGGCGCCGAGCTCGGCTTCCGCACGGTGCTCGTCGAGCCCGATCCCGGGCGCGTTCCCGCGGGAACGCGCGATGTCACCGCCGGGTCCTTCGCCGAGCTGGACGACGAGCTGACTGCGGGGACCGCGGACGTCGTCGTCACCGACCACCACCGCGACGAGCTGGGCGAGATGCTCCGCGACGCGCTCGCCCGGCCGGCCCGCTGGGTCGGGGTCATGGGCAATCCGCGGCACGAGGGCCCGCACGTCGCCGCGCTGACCGCGCTGGGGGTGCCGCCGGAGCAGATCGCCCGGGTGCACCGGCCGATCGGTCTCGACATCGGCTCCCGGGCTCCGGCCGAGATCGCGGTCTCGACGCTGGCCGGCCTGCTCGCCGACCGCAACGACCGCAGCGGCGGCTTCGCGCACCGTGCCTGAGGACGTCCTTCTCGGCGCGGACCTGGGCACCAGCGGACTGAAGCTGCTCGCGCTGGACCGCGCCGGACGGGTGGTCGCCGAGGCCGAGCGCGGATACCCGGTCGACCGCTCCGCTCCCGACCGCGCGGAGACCGAGGTGCGTGTGTGGCGGCACGCCTTCGACGAGGCGCTGGCCGCCGTGGCCCCAGCACTGGCCGGCGTCCGGGTGCTCGCCCTCGGCCTGTCCGGCCAGATGCACGGCGCCGTCCTGGTCGACGCCGACGGTCGGGCGCTGCGCCCGGCGCTGCTCTGGGCCGACTCCCGCGCGACCGCGGAACTCGACCTCTGGCGGGCCCTGCCCGACACCGACCGTGCCGCCCTGGCCAATCCGCTGGTGCCCGGGATGACCGGTCCGCTGCTGGCCTGGCTGGCCCGCCACGAACGGAAGAGCCTGAGCCAGGCCGCCGCCGTCCTGCTGCCCAAGGACGCGCTCCGGGCGACGCTCCTGCCGGGCTCCGCGCCCGCCACCGACCGCAGCGACGCGTCGGCGACACTGCTCTGGGACGTCCCCGGTGACGACTGGTCGGCGCCGGCCGTCGCCGCCGCGGGTGTCGATCCCGCGCTGATGCCCCGCCTGCGCCCCAGCGCTGAGGTCCTGGGGACGGCGACGCTGCCGCTCGGGGACGTGCCCGTCGTGACCGGGGGCGCCGACACCCCGCTGGCGCTGCTCGCCGCGGGCAGCCCGGTCGCCCAGGTGAACCTCGGCACCGGGGCGCAGTTGCTGCGGCCGGGCTGGGTGCCCCGGCCGGTCGCCGACCCCGTCGTGCACGGCTACGCCGACGTCTCCGGGGGCTGGTACGCGATGGCCGCCCTGCAGAACGGCGGCTCGGCGTGGGAGTGGGTGTGCGGCGTGCTCGGGATGTCCTGGGGCGACCTGTTCGCATCCGCCGCGGCCACCCCGGCCGGGGCCGGGGGAGTGTCGTTCCGGCCGTTCCTGACCGGGGAGCGGGGCGGGGTCGCCCGCCCCTCGGACCGTGGCGGCTGGAGCGGCCTGCACCCGGGGACGACCCGCGCCGACCTGGCGCGGGCGGCGGTCGAGGGGGTGGCCTTCGCGGTCGGCGCGGCCTTCCGGCTGCTCGACGTCCCCGAGGGCGACGAGGCGGTCGTGCTCACCGGCGGGGGCGCCCGGCCGTCCGTCGTGCGCCAGTTGCTCGCCGACGTGTTGCTCCGACCGGTGCGGCACCTGCCGCTGCGCAGTGCCTCGGCGATCGGGGCGGCCGTGCTGGCCGGCCGCGGTGTCGGTGCGGAGCTCGTGCCGGCTGGACCGGCCGGTGAGGTCGTCGAACCCCAGCCCGACGCCCACCTCCGCGCGGCGGCCGACCGGTGGGCGCGGACGTGAGACCCGCCAGGCCAGCGACCGGACGGGCCGTGAGGCCGCCCCTCAGGGCGAAGGCCAGACCGGCACGAGGTCAGGCCCAGCCGCCTCCACCGCCACCCCGGCGACTGAGCACCAACCACAGGATGATCGGGCCGAAGAGGGCGAACGGCAGCATCCTGATCTGCCACTCCCGGGGATCCTCACCGAAGTTCTCGGCCACCCGGCCGGTCAACCGACTGCTGAGGAGGAGCACGGCCGCGACAACCGCGATCCCCATGATCGCGACGACGACGTCGACCATCATCGGACCGTAGTACGTGGGGCGGGCAGTCAGGACGGCGTGGAGCCCTCGGCGGCGGGCATCTTCAGCGTGCGCAGGGCCGCGTCGTGCAGCACGCCGTTCGTGGCCAGCGCGCTCCCGCCACCGGGTCCCGGTGCGCCGCTGAGGTCGGTGAACCGGCCGCCGGCCTCGCGGACGATCACGTCCAGCGCGGCGAGGTCCCACAGCGAGACCTCGGGCTCGCAGGCGATGTCCACCGCGCCCTCGGCGAGCAGGCAGTAGCTCCAGAAGTCGCCGTAGGCGCGGGTGCGCCAGACGGAGCGGGTGAGGTCGAGGAAGCCGTCGAGGGCGCCGCGCTCCTCCCAGCCGGACAGGCTGGAGTAGGACAGGCTCGCGTCGGACAGGTCGGTGACCTCCGAGACCCGGCACCGGGTGGCCGACTCCAGGCGGCGGCCGGTCCACGCGCCGACGTCCTTGGCCGCCCACCACCGCTTGTTCAGGGCGGGTGCCGACACCAGGCCCACCACCGGCTCGTCGCCGTCGAACAGCGAGATCAGCGTGGCCCACACCGGCACCCCGCGGACGAAGTTCTTGGTGCCGTCGATCGGGTCGAGCACCCAGCGGCGCGGGCCGTGGCCCGTGGTCCCGAACTCCTCGCCCATGACCGCGTCGCGCGTGCGGGCGCGGCTCAGGGTGATCCGGAGCATCTCCTCGACGGCGCGGTCGGCGTCGGTCACCGGCGTCAGGTCGGGCTTGGTGTCGACCGTGAGGTCCTGCGCCTTGAAGCGGTCCAGGCTGATCGAGTCGGCCTGATCGGCCAGCACGTGCGCCAGCCGCATGTCCTCGGAAAAGCCCCGGCCGGATGTCATGGGCACCGAACCTAGCCGGGCGAGGCCCGCAGCACGCTGAGGCGCCCTCCGGACGACGCCGATACGGTCGCTGGGATGGACGCCAGGCCGGACGCGAGGACGATCGTGGGCCTGCTGGCCGACCGGACGCGTCTGCGGGTCGTCGCGGCCCTCGCGCTCGGCGCGGGCACGCTGGAGGAGGTCGCCGAGGTCGCCGACCTGCCGCTCAAGGACGTGGCCCTCGCCGCGCGCCGGCTGGCCCGCGCCGGGCTGGTGCACCGCGACGGGCACGCCCTCGCCCTGCACAGCGAGCGGTTCGGCGCCGCGGCCCGGGCGGCGGCCGAGGCCGAGCCGGCCCCGGAACCGCTGTCGGACGATCCCGCGGAGGACGCGGTGCTCTCCGCCTTCGTGCGGGACGGCCGGCTGGTGTCGATCCCGGCCCAGCACAGCAAGCGACTCGTCGTCCTCCACCACCTGGTCCGGGTGTTCGAGCCCGGCGTCCGCTATCCGGAGCGGGAGGTGAACGCGCTGCTGGCCGTGTGGCATGCCGATGTCGCCGCACTCCGCCGATATCTGGTCGATGAGGGGTTGTTGACCCGGGAGGCAGGGGTCTATTGGCGCAGCGGCGGGCGGGTCGACGTCTGACGGCCGCGGCGGGCGGCTCCTGATGGACCGCCAGGTCTTCGCGTACTCGGGCGTGCTCGAGCCGCGGCCGGGGGAGCCGGGCAATCTGCCGCTCGTCGAGCACGCGCTCGAGCTGGGCCGGACCCGGTGGTTGTGGGACGGCGCGGTGCGGCTGTGCTACCTGCCGACGGCGGTCGGCGACGACCCCCGCGCGATCGCGATCCACGAGCACGTCTTCGGGGACCGGGCGGACGTCGACTTCTCCGTCCTGCGGCTGTTCCCCGGCCCGAGCGTCCCCGACGTCCGCAAGCATCTGCTGCGCCAGGACGTCGTCCTCGTCGAGGACGGCAGCCTGGTGAACCTCCTGGCGGTCTGGCGCGCGCACGGGATGCAGGAGGTCCTCTCCGAGTGCTGGGAGGAAGGCATCGTCCTGGCCGGCTCGGGCGCGGGTAGCCAGGTCTGGCACGCCGGCGGTCCCACGGCGTCCCTGTCGGACCAGCTGGAGCCGCACGCCGACGGGCTGGGGATGCTGCCGTTCAGCAACGGGGTGCACCACGACTCGCCCCGGCGGCTCCGC
>Ga0308173_10001463_pt1 | contig 11785 bp, 10 predicted proteins | sample PhyPR1_FD_203716 | JGI IMG/M metagenome (GOLD analysis project Ga0308173, IMG submission 203716) | Soil microbial communities from UC Gill Tract Community Farm, Albany, California, United States - DLSLS.P.R1 | ecosystem: Environmental > Terrestrial > Soil > Agricultural land | place: USA... | reverse complement strand
GGGATTTGCGAGTTGCGAATTGTCACCAAGACGGTGAGGAACATGTGCCACCCGCACCACGCCAGCGCCAGAGCCCATGCAATCACCAGCAGGTGTTCGGCATGCCAGAGGTAGGCAAACGGGAGCCGCCACCCTTCCGCGAGATCACCCTGCGTGACCTTGCCGGAGAAGGTGCTCAGCGCTCCGATCCACGAGATCCCGGCCAGCCGGAAGGCCGTGACCGTGGCCGCGACGACCGCGGCGACGCCAGCCGATGCGAACACCGTCCGCCGGAGCCCGTGACGGATGTCGGTCGCGTCAGCCACGTGGATCGCGCATACCGCTGCGGCCAGCGGCCACGCGCCCGCGTACGCGAGAAATGCGGTTACCGCCCACACTCCGGTTACGACGGACCTGACGGCGGAGCCGGTTCGCCGAACACCGACGAATACAGCGAACAGCCCGCACATCAGCGCGAGGTCGTAGCCGGTGAGATGTCTGGACCAGTACAGCAAGGCGGTGGACGACGCCGCGAGCAGCGCCGCGATAAAGGTCTCGTCCCGCGTCGCATCCAGGCGGCGCGCAATCGCGGCGACGAGCCAGATGCTCACGAGGGAACAGGCCCCGTACACCAGCGCCGGCGTGTGCGGATGTGGTCCCGTGAGCCGTTCGATCTCCGCTGGGACCAACCCCACGGTTCTGAAGAAAAGCGAGGAGGGTTCGTCGAGCGCATCCTTAAGCGCGCCGGGTTCGCCGCGCACCGCGGCGAGCAGCGTTCGCGCGCCGAGATATCGCTTCTCGTCGGGCCAGAAATACTGCCCCCCCGACAGCACCAGCCACACCCGGAGTCCGGCGGACACCATCACCACGGCGGCCACGCGCACGTCGGCGGCCACGCTCCACGCCCGCAGCTGTGGCCAGGCGATGACCAGCCCCGCGGCACAGAGGAGCGGACCGGCCACCCACCACGCCGCGGCGATCCAGTTCGCCGGCGGCCGGCCGTAGCGCGCCATCAGCCACGCCTGCAGCGGTGGCGCCTCCGGTGTCAGTGTGCGGCCCGGTCCTACGTAATGGCGATCTTCGACTGCCGGATGATCGAGGATTTGTCCGACGTGATCGCGCGAGGTATCGAGCAGGACGTAGCTCCACGTGCGCTCAGCCACCGGACGGGGTTGCATCAGGCGCAGCTGCTGCTCGAACCGGGCGCGGTCGCCGTCGGTTGTCTGTGGGGTCCAACGGACGTTGATGCGAGGGGGGCCCGGCGCCAGCACGCCAAGACCAGTCACCAGGAGTCCGCTCAGGACGAGCGCCAGGGCCGCGAACAGGCGGATCAGAACGCCCGGGCGTGCGACAGCGGCCACCATCGCACCTGCACCTTGCCGGTGATGTACTTCTTCGGCACCATGCCCCAGTCGCGACTGTCGGAGCTGTTGTTGCGGTGGTCGCCCATGACGAAGTAATAGCCGGGTGGGACGGCTTGCGGGCCGAAATCCTCGTGGCTGCGATACTCCGGCGCCACGAAGCTGTCGTCCATCGCCACGTCGTTGACGTAGACGTGTCCACTGACGATGCGGACCGTGTCCCCTTCCACGGCAATCACTCGCTTCACGAACGACTTGTCGGGGTCAATCGGGTAGAAGAACATGACGATGTCGCCTTTGCGCGGCGCGCTCAGGCGATAGGAGAACTTATTGACGATCAGGCGATCCTGATCAGCGAGCGTTGGCGCCATGCTCAGGCCGTCCACGCGCGCGACCTGGAATCCGAAGGTCACGATCACCGTTGCGTAGACGGCAGCCGACGCCAGCGTCTTCGCCCACGCCACCAGCTCCGCCGACCACGTACCGAACTGCTGCAGCATCGCCGGGCGCGAGTCGTCTGCGAACGATGGCTGAGCAGGCTGATCGCCCCGCGGCGAGAGGCGCCCCTCGAACAGCTCGAGTTGCTCCGCATCGAGAGTGGCTTCGCCCGTTGAGCCGTCGACGCAGGGATAGGCGGTATTCCAGGCGTCCTGGTCGTGTGGAGTGGGGTTCTGGTGCACGTCGTGGTCCGTCCCTCCATCGTGCCCGTCGACCGCCGCCGCGTCAACCGTTCGCGCATAGTTTTCTGTTGCGTCACGGCGGCTCGCCCGCCCATGCTACGCGCGCGGAGGTCAGCGAATGATCGGCATAGCCTTCATGCTTCTAGGCGCAGCGGCCACGATGCCCTGCGAGAGCCTGACGACGGTCAAGCTCGACAAAGCGGTGATCACCAGTGCAGAAATGGTCCCGGAAGGTCCGGCGCCGCGCGCGGGTGGGGGCGGACGCGGCGCCGCCGCCGGCGCGGCCGGACGCGGCGCGGCCGCACCGGGCGCTCCAGCTCCGGGCGGCGCACTCCCGGCGGCTCGCGGCAACGCGCCCCAGGCGGCGCGCGCCGGTGGTCCGCCAGCCGGGCCGGCGATGATCCCGGCACACTGCCGCCTCCAGCTCGATCTCAAGCCGTCGTCCGACTCGATGATCAAGATGGAGATGTGGCTGCCGCCCGTCGACAAGTGGAACGGCAAGTTCATGGGCGTTGGCAATGGCGGCTTCGCAGGATCGATCCAGGGACTCGCCAGCGACATGCCGCAGGCGCTGCGCCTCGGGTACGCCACCGCGGGGACGGATACGGGCCACCAGGATCAGGGCGGTGCGTGGGCGATCGGGCATCCCGAGAAGATGATCGACTTCGGCTATCGCGCGACGCACGAGATGACGCTCAAGGCCAAGCAGCTCGTCAAGGAGTTCTACGATCGCAGCGCGCAGTTCTCGTACTTCAAGGGTTGCTCGACGGGCGGACGCATGGCGCTGATGGAAGCGCAGCGCTACCCGGATGATTACGACGGTATCATCGCCGGCTCGCTCGCGAACCGGCACATCCACATGTGGACCGCCGGCGTCGCGCGCAGCGTGGACTTGTTTCGCAATCCCGAGTCCGCTATCTCCGCTGAGCAGGCGGCGCTGGTCAACAAGACGGTGATGGACAAGTGCGACGCGCTGAAGGAGGGATTCCTCAACAACCCGAAGGCGTGCTCGGTGGATTTCACCACGCTCAAATGCAAGGCCGGGTCGGCCGCCGACAACTCCTGCCTGAGCGACGCGCAATTGAAGAGCGTCGAGACCTACTACGGCGGCGTCAAGAACTCGAAAGGCGAGCTGATCTTCTCCGGCCAGGCGCTCGGCAACCCGATCGGCCCGATGCGTCCGAATCCGAACGGTCCCGGCGGCGTGTACGACCTCGTCAAGATCGCGCACAACGACGCGAACATGGACTGGAAGACCTTCGACCTCGACCGGGACATGAAATTCCTCGATGAGAAGCTCGGCTATGTCGATTCTGTGGATTTCGACCTGAGCAAGTACAAGAAGAGCGGCGGCAAACTGATCATCACGCACGGGTGGGCCGACACCGGCATCACGCCCGAGAACACCGTCTGGTATTACACCAACGTGCTGAACAAGATGGGCGCGAAGCAGGACGACTGGATGCGCCTGTTCATGGCGCCGGGCATGGGCCACTGCGGCGGCGGCCCGGGCATCAATTCCTTCGACTCGATCGGCGCGCTCGAGAAGTGGGTCGAGAAGAGTGTCGCCCCGGACACGATGCTCGGCGTGGGCCAGCAGGGCACGCTGACACGGCCGATGTGCCCCTACCCGCAGTACGCCGAATACAAGGGCACCGGCGACCTGAAGGACGCCAGCAACTGGGCGTGCAAGGCGCCCGCGACAGTCCCCTCTTCGACGAGATAGGCCCACACAGTTCACGCTTCTCAGTTCTCAGTTCTCGGTTCGTGTTCAGGTTCAGTGCTGGGTTCGGTTCTGGGTTCGGTTGCTGGTTCGGTGGTCTGACTCAAGTCGGACGCCCGAACCAAGAACCGAACCTGAACACGAACCGAGAACTGAGAACCGAGAAGCGTGAACAGTCGCCATGCCTTCGACGCCAGCCGTTCACGCCCTCCGCCGCCACAACATCCCGTTCACCGAACATCCCTATCGCTACGAGGACCGGGGCGGCACACGTGTATCGGCGCGCGAGCTCGACGTCCCTGAGCACATCGTCATCAAGACACTGGTCATGCAGGACGATGCAAAGCGTCCGCTGATCGTCCTCATGCACGGCGATCGCGATGTCTCCACCAAGGCGCTGGCGAGAGCCATCAGTGTCAAAACCGTCGAGCCCTGCCGGCCAGAGGTGGCCGAGAAGCACACGGGGTACATGGTCGGCGGGACGTCACCGTTCGGGACGCGAAAGGCGATGCCTGTTTATGTCGAGCTGACCGTGCTGGAACTGCCGCAGGTGTATGTCAACGGCGGCCGGCGCGGCTTTCTGGTCGCGATTGATCCGCAGGCGTTCGTGACTGTCCTCCGCGCTATCCCCGTCAAGGTCGCGCTCGATCCCAATCGTGCCTGATGTCATCGTCGCTCTCGAAACCGCCGAGCGCCGCACCTTCGCTCGCTCGCATTCGCGAGCATAGGATCATCAAAATGACAGTCCGCCATCACGTCTCATCACTTGCTGCCGTCGTCATCTTCACAACGGTCGCCTCGACCCTGCTTGCGCAACGTGGAGCGCCGGCGTCCGTGTCCCCCGCGCCGGGCGACGTGACGGCCCGTATTGCTGCGGCCGCGCAGGCCGTGCTGGCCACGCTCGACGCGACCGGCAAAGCGAAGGTTCAGTTCCCGTTCGACGGCGCGCAGACGACGCGCTGGTCGAACCTGCCCACCGGCATCTTCGAGCGTCAGGGCCTGCGACTCGGTGACCTCACGCCGGCGCAGAAGACCGCGGTCATGAACCTGCTCGCCGTCGCCCTCAGCCGGGACGGTTATCAGAAGGTGATCGACATCATGCGCGGCGACGAGGTGCTGCGCACGACGGGAGGAGGGCGTGGCGGAGGCGGACGCGGCGGGCGTGGAGGAGGTCCAACGTTCGGGGAAGGTGAGTACTATCTCGCCTTCCTCGGCGCGCCTTCACCCACGGCCCGATGGATGCTGCAGTTTGGCGGGCATCACCTCGCGATCAACCTCACGATCGCGGGCAGCCAGGCGACGATGGCGCCGAGCCTGCCGGCCGCACAGCCGGCCAGCTACACATTCGAGGGACGCACCGTGCGTCCGCTCGGCCGCGAGAATGACAAGGCGTTCGGGCTGATCAACGCGCTCGACGCGAATCAGCGCAAGCAGGCGATCCTGCCCTTCACCGTGTCCGACCTGGTGCTCGGCCCCGGCCAGGATGGGCGCAGGATTCAGCCGGAAGGCATCCGCGCCTCAGCGCTCTCCGCCGCGCAGCAGGCGATGCTCCTCAACATCGTGCACGAGTGGACGGGCATAGCCAACGACGCCTTTGCGGAGCCGCGGCTGGCGGAGATCAAGTCGAGGCTCGCCGACACCTACTTCGCGTGGAGCGGCCCGACGATCAACGGCAGCGCCGCGTACTTCCGGATCCAGGGACCGACGCTCGTCATCGAATATGCGCCGCAGGGCAGCGTCGATCACATCCACACGATCTATCGCGACCCGACCAATGACTACGGAGCGCAGCTTGCGCGCAATTAGGACGCTGGGCCCGGCGCTGGTCGTCGCGTTCGCGCTGACCGTCGGCGTCTCGGCGCACCGACTCGACGAGTGCCTGCAGGCGGCACGCATCGCCGTCGAACCCGACCACCTTGTCCTCGAACTCGACCTGACGCCGGGAGTCGCCGTCGCGGAGACGCTCATCCGAGAGATCGATCGCGACGGCGACGGCGCGATCTCTGCCGCCGAGCAGAACGCCTATGTGCCCGGTGTGTGGGGTTCGGTGGAACTCGCCGTCGACGGCCGGCGCCTGGATATCACGAACGTTTCGGCCAGCTTTCCCGAGACGGCGGCGCTGCGGCGTGGTGAGGGAACGATCACCATGCGCTCCGAGGTCCGGCTGGGGACTCTCAGCGGCGGTGAGCACCGGGTGCAGTTTCGCAACCACTATCGCAGCGATGTCAGCGTCTACCTGGCGAATGCGCTGGTGCCGGTGAGCGATCGCGTCGCCGTCACAGCCCAGCATCGCGCGGCCGACCAGCGCGATCTCACGATCGAGTACGAACTGGAAAACGACCGAAGCCAGCCGCTGGCCACATGGGTGCTCGGCGCGCTCATGCTCCTCGGAGTCTTCGCGGTCCGTCACCCAATCCGGGCGAAGACAGTCGCGACGATGCGGTCGCAGCGCGACTGGTGGAAGGGAAAAGCCCCCGACGCCGCCAGGCCGGCGCGCTCATAGAGGTCGCGCCGCAGCGCCACCTTGGCGCGTGACAACCGCGTCTTCACCGCATCCTCCGAAATGCCCAGCGAGACGGCCGTTTCGGCGGTGCTGAGTCCCTGCACCTCGCGCATGACGAACACTTCGCGGCCGCCGTCCGGCAGCCGATCGATTGCGCGCTCGATAAAGCCGGCCAGTTCGTGCGCGATCGCCTGATGTTCGGGATCCGGGTGCGTGAAGCTGCGCATTGAGGGCTCCGGCGCCTGTTCTTCGTCCAGGGACTGATACCGGCCGCGACGCCGCGCCCGGGCGATGGCTTCATTGACCGCGATTCGCGTCAGCCAAGTCGCGAATGAGGCACGGCCGTCGAATTGCCGCAGGTGCGTGTAGGCGTTGACGTAGGCCTGCTGCATGACGTCTTCCGCCTCGCGGTCGTCACGCAGGATCGCCCTGGCCGCCCTATAGATGCGCTCGTTATGGCGGCGCATCACCACCTCGAACAGCGCCGTCTGACCATCGAGAACCTGGGCCACGACCTGCTCGTCCGACAAGCCGCTCCATCGCTCCAGGGCCGTCCCGCTCACGATATGCATTCTGGCTCCTGACGCATTGAGTGGGCACGACGGAAAAGGTGACATCGGCCGGAAGAGCCGAGCGGCTGAGGTGAAGTTCGAACTTGGAACTGGGAAGTTGGATTCAGGGCGTGGCGGCGCTGAAGCGGAACGACACCCCGCCGGTAACCGCGAGACTGGCGCCTCCAGATGCCACGCTCGTCAGGCTGCGGCCGACGCTGCCGTACGCGCTCATCGCGCCGGTCACCGGCGCGGACAGCCCCATGCTGACGTCCGCGTGGCTGCGCTCCTGCCCGGTCGTGCTGATGGTCTTCGTGGAGTAGGACTGCATGACCGCGCCGGTCACGCTGACTCCGTTAGCGGACGTCCACTCCACTGCTCCGCCTCCAAACAACGCCCCGCGCGTGAAGTAACCGGCCGACCCGTAGACACGGAACGGCATCCGCCGCAGTTCCACGCTGACCGGCAGCGCGAAGTGCACGCGGCCGTCCGTCGCGTCGGCACTGAGGATCTCGACGACCGGGCTGATCGCCAGCCCCACTTCGCTCACCGTCAGCGTCGGGTCGAGCAGCATGTACTTCGCGCTCAGGTACACGTCGTCGAGGCCCTGCGCGGAAAAGGCGGGCGCCGCAATCCGATAGAAGGGCACCGACGCGCTCACGTGCATGCGGTCGGTCACGCCGAGCGCGCCGCTCAGCATCGGCACGTTGGTCTGCGTCATTCCGTCGAGTCGCCAGTAGCCCGCACCGATGCTGGCCGAACCATCGCCTTTGCCGAGTGCAGACGCATCGTCCAGCCACGCACCGAATTGCGGATAGGTGGTCACCGTCGACGGCGCCGCGCCCGTGGACGTCGTGCTGGTCGTTGTGGTGGTCGCCGTCGGTCGCGGGCCTTTGGGCCGGCCGTTGCCTTGGGCGCGCGCCGGGGAGGGCGAGCCGAAGGCAACGGCGGCGACGAGCACGGCGGCGATCAGGGGAAACCTACGCGCGAGCACCGGATGCTACGACTTCGTCGAGCTGTCCCCGGTGGTCGTGCCGGTCTGCGTGGGGGTGGGGGTCGGGGTCGGCCGCAGCTTCTTCACCGCCTGCCCGAGACTGAGACCATCGACGGTCATCGCCTTCTGCAGATCGGCGAACGGCACGCCCTGATTCTTCGAGGCGTTCAACGCCGCGATGAACTGTCCCTGGTTACGGAAACCGGCGGTCGCCTGATCGAGGGTCATCCCCGCGGGCAGCATCGCATTGATGCGCGCGAGCTGTTCCGGGTTGCCGTTGATCTTCGTCGCGATTGACGAGGGACCATGTGCGCTGTGCGGGGTCGCGCCGTTGTGCGACGTGGACTCCGTCTCCGCATCGTGATCGCCCTTGCCGTGCACGGCATCGGCGCTGTGACCGTGCGTCGCATCGCCGCTCTTGCCATGCGTCGCGTCACCGCTGTTCCCGTGCGTCGCAGTGCCAGTGGTGGCCGGCTGCCCATGCGTGGCCGTGGCGCCGCCGCCATGGGCGCCGGATTTGCCCTGCGCAGCCGCCGGGACGGTCGCGACCAGGCCGGTTATGGCCAACGCCGCCATCATTCGGAACTGGGTCATAGATCCTCCAGGCTGAACAGTGTAGCAACTGCGGTGCCGGTACAACCTGCGCGTCTTCTGCGTTTCGGAGCAGGAACTTACGGTATACGCGAGGGTAAGAGGTACTCGGCCGTGACACGATTTCGAACGGTCCGCTTCCATCTTCGTCGCATATACTCGGCGCCTCCTGGAGGCACAACATGGCGACTCCGTCCTGGGCCATCAGCGGCCGTTATTACGAAACCTGCAGCTGCGATTTCGTCTGCCCCTGCATCCTCACGCAAATGACCGCGCGCCCCACCAAGGACTCGTGCACTTTTGCGATGGCCATGGCGATCGAGACTGGGTCATTTGGCGGTGTCGATCTTCATGGCATTCCGTTCATCGTGCTTGGGTTCACCCCGGGACCGATGGGACAGGGCAACTGGTCGGTCGGCCTCGTCGTTGACGAGCGCGCCACCGACCAGCAGCGCGACGCGATCACCGCGATTGCCAGCGGTGGCGCCGGCGGACCGATGGAGCCGCTGGCCGGGTTGATTGGCAAGTTCCTCGGTGTCGAGCGCGCACCAATCGTCATCGAGAGCAGTGGAGTGAAATGGTCGGCCGTCGCCGACGGTCTCGTCGACATGGGCGCCGAAGGCGTGATGGGGATCGACCCGCACAATCCGGAGCCGCTCGCGATCGACAACACGGGCCATCCGGTGAACAAGCGGCTGGCGCTCGCCCACGCACTGCGCAGTCATGTGCATGCGCTTGGCCTCACGTGGGACGACACGAGCGGCCGCAACAACGGTCACTACGCGCCATTCAAATGGAGCAACGCCGCCGCTTCGTGAGCTGCAGGCGCGTTTCGCTCGTGAAGTTCTCACGAAGTCCTCTCTGACGGATCCAAAGTTCTTCGCCACGTCGAACTCACCGCGCCGGTGGTGCGACGTGGCGGCGCCCTTTTGATCAATGCGCAAAACTGCATGACACGAACGGCCAAAGAGCCGTAGTACCATGCGCCGTCTTCGCCATTCCTCAACACAAGTTGCCCCCGTGCTCCCCTCGAGGAGTGCGGCTTCGGAGGTCCAGTCATGAAGAAAGCTTTGTGCATTACGGGCGCGGTGGCCATTGCGGTCGCCGGTCTGATCAACACCACCGTCTTCGCCGCCGATGATGCGATTCCCGGTTGCAAGGATCTGCCGTCGTACACGCAATTGAAGCTCGCGCTGACCGCAGCACGACAGGCGAACAACGGCGGCTTCAATCTCGATATGTGGGGCACCGTCGTCAACCGCGACGGCGTGGTCTGCGCGGTCGCGTTCACTGGCGAGAACCGCGGCGACCAGTGGCCGGGCAGTCGTGTGATCTCGGCGCAGAAGGCGAACACGGCAAATGCGTTCAGCCTGCCTGGCCTGGCGCTCTCGACCGCCAATCTCTACACCGCAGTGCAGCCTGGCGGCAGTCTCTTCGGGCTGCAGGAGAGCAACCCCGTGAACGTGGATGTCGCGTACGGCGGCAACGCGAAGAACAACGGTCAGCCAAATGACTTCATGGTGGGCGGCCGCATCGGCGGCGTGAACGTGTTCGGCGGCGGGCTCGCGCTCTACGGTTCCGACCACACGCTGCTCGGCGCGATCGGTGTCAGCGGCGACTCCTCGTGCGCGGATCACAACATCGCGTGGCGCACGCGCAACAACCTCAGTCTCGATTACGTTCCCGGCGGCGTCAGCGGTGACGCGGCGCGTCCGGACAACATCGTCTACAACCAGACGAGCGGATGGGCGCACCCCGTCTGCGCGCCTGGCGTGCAGGCCATCGCCGCGACGCTTCCGGCCGTGAAGTAAGCGAGGCTCGTGGAGGACGCGTCGCTGACGCGTCCTCCCCTCCCTCGTTCGTTCCCTCCTTTCGAGTCCCACCGTCGTTCATCGAGCTCAGCAAGGAGCATCCGCGAAGTCACGCTACGATACGCCGTCGCGTGGTGTCGTCTCCTGCTCAGGCGGTTGACCCGGTTACGCATCCGGACGTACGAGCCGTACTCCTGGCTCGTCGCATCTCCGCGTTGTGCGGCATCGTCGTCATCGCCATCGCTACCGTCGTGCTGATCGGCTGGGTCTGGAACCTGCCGGCGCTCACCGGATTGCTGGGCGAGATCACGATGAAGACCAACGCCGCGATTGGCCTGCTGCTCTGCGCCACCGCGCTCCTCATCCAGCCACGCGCGCCCGGTCTTGCCGCGCTCTGCGGATTGGCCGCTGGCCTGCTGGGCGGTCTGACTCTCTACGAACACCTCTCCGGGTACGACCTCGGCATCGATCAGGCGCTCTTCACGGAAGCGGCGGGCGCGGCGGCGACGACGAGCCCGAATCGAATGGGTCCCAGTGCGTCGACACATCTGGTGCTGGCCAGCCTGTGCTTCGTCTTGTTGTCCTTCAACGGCGCGCGGTTGACACGGTTCGCGCAGAAGCTGAACGTCCTCGCCATTGTCCTCGCGCTGCTGGCGCTGTCGGGGTTCTCGTACGGGGCGACGCAGTTGTACGCGATCGCACGAGTGACCGGCATCGCCTGGCACACGGCGCTATCGATGCTGGTCCTGCACGTCGGCATCCTGACCGCGCGGACCGATGCCGGCATCATGACGCGCTTCGTCAGCGCCGGACCTGAAGGCACCATGCTGCGCCGGCAGGCGCTGCCAGTCACCATCGTGCCGTTCCTGGTCGGCTACCTGATCCTGCTCGGCCGCAACGCCAACCTGTTCGATCCCGGACTATCGCTCGCGCTGCTGGTAATGTCACTCGTCGCCGTGCTCTGGATCACGAGCTGGGCCACGGCCTGGTCGCTCGAACAGAGCGACGAGCAGCGCCGGCGTCTCGAACGCGGCGTCGACCAGTTGCTGATTCGCGAACGGCAGGCCCGGGATGAAGCGGAGCGCGCCAACCGTCTCAAGGATCAATTCATTGCCACGCTGTCCCACGAACTCCGGACGCCGCTGAACGTGATGCTGGGATGGACGCACGTGCTCGAATCGGGAGTCCGTCCGGAGCAGCATGCGCGCGCCGCCGCAATCGTGGCGCGCAATGGCCGGCTGCTGGCCAGGCTGATCGAAGACCTGCTGGACATCTCACGTGCCATGGCCGGTCAGTTCGAGGTCACGCGCACACCGGTCGAACTGAATGCGATTGCCCAGACCGTCATCGACGCGATCACGCCGGTCGCGTCAGCCAAACAGGTGCAGCTGCTGGTCGATCTCGATCCACGCCTTGGGACGATCGACGCCGATGCCGATCGATTACAGCAGGTGATCGGCAACCTGCTGTCTAACGCGGTCAAGTTCACGCCGACGGGCGGCTACATCGAGGTCAGAACGCACGCCCAGGACAACACGGCGCAAATCGAGGTCATCGACAGCGGCATCGGGTTCGACGAGTCGTTCGCTCAT
>Ga0308173_10001462_pt1 | contig 11788 bp, 11 predicted proteins | sample PhyPR1_FD_203716 | JGI IMG/M metagenome (GOLD analysis project Ga0308173, IMG submission 203716) | Soil microbial communities from UC Gill Tract Community Farm, Albany, California, United States - DLSLS.P.R1 | ecosystem: Environmental > Terrestrial > Soil > Agricultural land | place: USA... | reverse complement strand
GCGGTCGACCCGGGCACCGGGGAGCGGTACGACGACGTCATCGTCCTCTGGGTCGCCGACGAGGGCGACAAGCTCGCCCTCGTGCAGGACGACTCGTCGCCGTTCTTCACCACCCCCCACTTCGAGGGTCACCTCTCCGTGCTGGTCCGGGCCAGCCGGCTCCATGAGCTCGGGCGCGACGAGCTGGCGGAGGTGGTGCAGGACGCGTGGCTGTCGCGGGCGTCCCCGCGGCGGCGCGACGCGTGGCTCCGCGAGCACGCGGCGGACTGACGGCGCGCCGTGCCACGATGACGCCGTGACCGCGCTGAACCGCTTCCCCGAGCTGGGCGTGCCGGATCGCGGTGCCCTGGACGCGTTCCTCGACTCGCAGTGGGCGGGCGTGCTGTCGTGCGCTGTGGACGGCGAACCGCTGGCGGTGCCGATGCTGTACGCGCGGGACGGGGACCGCGTGCTGCTGCACGGTTCGACCGGCGCGGGCGCGTTGCGGGCGGTCGCCGCGGGGGCCTCCGCCGTCCTGACCGTGTTCGCGCTCGACGCGCTGGTGGTCGCGCCGACGACCTTCGAGTCGTCGGTCAACTACCGCTCGGCGACCATCCGCGGGCGGCTCACCCCGGTCGACGACCACGACGCCGCGCTCGACCGCTTCAGCGACGTGCTGGTCCCTGGGCGGACCCGGGAGGTGCGACCGCCGACCCGCAAGGAGCTGGCCGCCACGATGGTGCTGTCGCTGGGGATCCGGGACGGTGGCTGGCTGTTGAAGGTCGCCCGTGACTGGCCGGCCACGCCGGAGGAGGCCGGCGCCGACCCGAGCGTGTGGAGCGGGCTCGTGCCGGTCCGATCGATCCTGGAGGAGCCGGTTCCGGCGCCCTGGGCGTCCGAGGTCCCGGTGCCCCCGTCGGTGCGCAGGCTGGTGGAGAGCCAGACCACGGCGGACGACCCGGTTCTGAGCCCCGACGAGCCGATGGAGGAACAGCGATGAGCGACCGCCTCGAGGTCACGTGCGTCCACCCGGAGGACCGCCAGGTCGCCGACCCGACCCCCGGCAAGGTGCGCGAGGAGGCCATCGCCGTCGACGGCCTCTGGTCCGGCCTGGTGCGCACGCAGCCCGGGGTCGCCTCCGGCTGGCACCACCACGGCAACCACGACACCGCGGTCTACGTCATCGAGGGCAGCGTGCGCATCGAGTTCGGTCCCGGCGGAGGCCAGGCCCTCGAGGCGGGGCCCGGCGACTTCGTCCGCATCCCCAGGGGGATCGTCCATCGGGAGGTCAACGTGGGCTCCACCGCGTCGCAGGAGGTGATCACCCGCTCCGGCACCGGTCCGCTGACCGTCAACGTCGACGGACCGGAGCCGCGCCCCGGGTCTTGAGGCCGCTCGGGCACCTGAGGCCGCGTTGAGCGGCTGGGCGGCCGGTCCCTCAGGCCTGTGGATGACCGGTTCGGAGCCGACGCCATCAGGAACGCCTGGCGGCTCAAGCTCGACGTCGGGTTCCGGCGGCGGCAGCCGTGCGCTGACCGCGGTCAGACCCGCGGAGGCGTCAGGCGCCAGGTCACCGCGGGGTCGGGGTCGTAGCGGCACCTCAGCCCCGTGGTGACCCGGGCGGCGAGGTGCCCGGCGAGGGCGCCGTCCGCCCCGGCCAGCCCGTCCAGCGCGGCGCTGATCGCCTTCCGGACCGCCACGCGCGCCCGCTCCTCACTTCCACCGGGGGTGCGCCGCCGCCCGCCGAGCCCGGAGGCGGCGGCGAGCTCCGCGACCAGCGCGCTGCGCTCGGCCGCCAGCCGCTGCCCGGAGGAGGCGTCGCCCCGGTCGTCCGCGGCGTCGAGCTCGGCGTCGATCGCCACCAGCCGCGACCGGAAGCTCCGGACCGCCTGGTCGTCCAGCGTCGGCCCGAGGTCCCGCTGGGTCGCCTCGTCGAGGCCGTTGACCAGGGTCTCGGCCCCGATCTCGGCGCCCGGGTGCGAGAGGAGCGCGTGCAGGTACTCCAGGCCGCGGCGCGCCGGGACGGCCACGACGTCGGGCCCGGAGCCGACCAGCCACACGCCGTCCTGACCCGGGTGCAACGTCATCGTGGTCGGCCCGGTCGCCGCCTCGAGGCGCTCCCGCCACCATCGCGCGCCGATGCGGCGGTACGTCGCCAGGGCGCGCTCGCGCAGCTCGATCCCCTCGGCGGGGCGGCCGAGCGCGATCAGCGCCCGCGACAGGGGGTCGTCGGTCACCCCGTGGAACATGACGGCTCCGGCGTTGACGACGGCGCGGCCCTGGTGGGGGAGCAGCAGCGGCGTGACGCGCGCGACGAGCTCCCGGGCGTCGGTCGCGAGGGCGACCTCGAGGACCAGCTGCAGGACCAGCAGGTAGTTGAAGTTCCTCGGCAGGTCCCGCAGCACGCCGGGGTCGAAGCGCTCCGCCAGCTCCCGCGCGTGATCGGGACGGCCGCCGCCGAGCCAGAGCCACGCGCTCTCCGCGTAGAGCTCCCGGATGCCCTCGCCGTCGGCGATCTGCTCGGCCTGCGCGGCCTTCTCGACGGCGGTCGCCGGGTCGCCGGCGATGACCGCGCCGTAACCGCGCATGGCACCGACCACCAGGGCGCCGTCGGGCTCCGCGACCTCGGTGAACGCCCGCTCGGTGAGGTCCGCCAGGCTCTCGACGGTGTCGGTGCGGCCGTGCAGGAGGTCCAGCATGAGGCGACGGGAGGCGGCGAAGCCGCGGGCCCTCGGGGAGCGCTCACCCAGTACCTCCAGCGCGTGCAGCTGTCGGTGCATCGCCGCCACGTCGAGCGACTCGGTCGCGACGGTCAGCAACCAGAGATGTGCCCGGAGGCGGACGTCGAGGTCGGCCAGGTGGGCCGTCAGGTCGTCGAGTCGACGCGCGAGCGCCCGGCGCAGGTCGAGCTCGTCCACCCGCCAGTGGGCCGCGAGCGACGCGTCCAGCGCCGCGGCGACCAGGACCGGGTCGCCGGCACCCTCCGCCGCCGCCGTGGCCAGCGCGGCGAACGTGGCGGACCGGTCCGGCTCGCCGGCGTACGCCCAGCATCGGGCGAGCGCGGCGGCGAGGCGCACCCGGTCCTCGGCGCCCGTGGCCTGCTCGAGGGCGTCGTGGAGGACGGCCGGCAAGCGACCCGGGTCGGCGCCGAACACGTAGCGCGCGGCCAGGTCCAGGGCGGCCTGCACGCTGGTCACGACAGCCATCGTGGCACCGCCGCGGGCGGTGTCGCTACGGCCGGAGCAGGGTCACCGCCGCCGCGTGCTCGCGGACCCGAGCCTCGTCCCAGTCACCGGTGCAGTACAGCGTGAGCTGCGTGATCCGGCCTGCGGCGTCCAGCACGCAGATGAAGCCCTCTCGGCAGTACCAGTCCTGGGCGCCCGCCCGCCAGCGCTCCTCGAGCTTGATCGCGTACGCGCTGTCGTCGCCGGTCACCTGCTCCACCCGCACCGCGCCCGGCCACGGGTGCAGCTCCTGGCGCGCCCGGGCCATCGCCTCGGCACCCTCCAGCTGCACCCGCCACCGCGGGAAGGTCAGGTCGGCGAACACGTCCGGCGCGAAGGTGTCCGCGGGCGTCTCGGTCCCGCTCGTCTCCAGGAACCGGACGAACCGGTCCAGGCTGCTCCGGACCGTGGCCGGCAGCGGGCCGCTCGCCTCGGCGACAACGGGTGCGGTGACCACCGGGGCGGTCGTCGTCTGGGATGGCATCTCGTGCTCCTCTCGTCCTGCGCCCGGATCTCGGGCCTCAACCAGATGGCGTGACATCCCGCGTCACGACCGTGCCGTCGGGACCGCCGCGGCGCCGGGCCGGAAATTCGGACGACATCGCGGATCCCGAGGCGCACAATCGGCGGTGATGTTCGCCGCCGTCGCGCGCCACGTGCGCCCTCCGTCCCCCCTCGCCGGCCGGCTCGCGACCCAGTCGCTGTTCTTCGCCCTCGGCGAGGGGACCTTCATGACCGGGTCGGCGGTGTTCTTCACCCAGATCGTCGGGCTGTCCGCCGCCCAGGTCGGGCTCGGCCTCACGTGCGCCGGCGTCGCCGCCTTCCTGGCCGCGCTGCCACTGGGCAAGCTGGTCGACCGCTTCGGCCCCAAGCGGATGTGGGCCGTCAGCGCCACCGGGCAGGCGGCGATGTTCGCGTTGTGGCCGCTGATCACCGATTTCCACGGCTACCTCGCGATGGCCGTGGGCATGGAGGTCCTCGGCTCGCTCGGCGGGGCCGCGCACGGCGCGTACACGATCGACGCGCTGCCGCCGGCCGAACGGGTGCGGTCCCGTGCCTACATGTACTCCGCGCTCAACGTCGGGTTCACGCTCGGCTCCCTCGTCGGAGGCGTCGCGCTGGCGTTCCGGTCCAACGTCGTGCTCCATGCCCTGCCGTGGTTCACCGCCGCGGTCTTCCTGGTGAACGCCACCGCGATCGGCCGGCTCCCGCGGGCGCCGCACGACGACCTCACGCCGGAGGACCGGAGGGTCAAGGTCCCGGGACCCGGACCGCTGCGCAACCCGGGGTGGTTGCTCACCTCGTTCTTCGGTGGCGTGTTCTGGACCAACCAGGTGCTGCTCAACATCGTGATCCCGCTGTGGCTGGTGGAGGAGACCGACGCCCCGCGCGTCCTGCTCGCCTTCCTGTTCGGCACCAACACCGTCATGTGCATCTTCCTGCCGATGGTGGCCGCCCGCGGGGTCGAGGACGTGCCGACGGCGCTGCGGGCCGTGCGGGTGTCGTCGACGTTCTTCGTGATCTCCTGCCTGATCACGCTCGCGACCCACGACACCGTCGGGTGGGTCACGATCGCACTGGTGTGGCTGGGCCACGTGACGGTGACCGGCGCCGAGCTCTACCTCTCCGCGGCCAGCTGGTCGTTCGAGGCCGAGCTGATGGACCCGCGCCAGCGCGGGGCGTACCAGGGCGCCGACGAGCTGAGCGGCACCCTGGGCCGGGTGTGGGCTCCGGCGCTCTACACGTTCCTCGCGATGCACTGGGGTGCCGCCGGGTGGCTCGTGATCGCCGGCATCATCGTGGTGGCCACCATCGGCATGCACCGGTCGACACGGCTGGCACGGCGGTTCCTCGAAAAGCACGTCCCGGCCGACGTGCTGGCCGACGCGCGCGCCTCGGGCCACGATCCCCAGGACGCCGCGGCGGCCGGCCCGCCCTCGCTGATCGACGCCGACCCGCCCCGATGAGGCCGCGTCAGGCGCTCGGGGCCTGGACGATCCAGAGGTAGTTGCCGTCCGGGTCGGCGACCGAGAACATCAGCGGCACCGGGCCCTCGCCGCCCATGAAGTCGCCGACCTCGACGCCGGCCTCGGCCAGGGCGGCGTGGTCGGCCCGCACGTCGCTCGCCTCGACGCCGACGGCGGCGCCGCCCGGGGCGCCCCCGCCCATGGCCGGGTTGAGGGCCAGGACCGCCGTCGACCCCGGAGGGGCGACCTCGACCCAACGCCCCGCCTGCTCGTCCTCGCCGAAGGCGGTGTCGCTGCGGACCTCCCAACCGAGCTTCTCCGTGTACCAGGCGACCGCTCCGTCCTGGTCGGCGACGGTGAACATGGCGGTGGCGATCGAGCTCATGGTGGTCATGGAAGTGAGAGTGCCACGGGTCGCCGACGAAGGGCACCCCTCAGCCGGAGCGCCCGCCCACCTCTCCGACGGAGTGCGGGAGCGCGACGTCGTACGTCCCCTTGATCACGAAGAACGAGCCCCGGATGGTGCCGGCGAGCCTCGACCTCTGCCGCGCGAACTTGAAGCGGGACGCGAGCTCGTCGGGCACGTCCATCCCGTCGGAGAGCTTGAACCCGACGGCGCGCTTGCCTCCCTCGGCGAGTGTGTACATGACGTTGATCGAGAGGCCGGACTCGTAGAACACGTAGGCCATCCGGATCCCGTCGACCTCGAAGGCGGTCGCCTCGAGCGGCTTCGACCCGATGACGAGGTCGCGCTCCTCCCGGAGGATGTGCGCGACCAGGTCGACGACGTCCGCGGCCTCGGCCGCCGGCTGAACGGTGAAGACGTGGGAGTACTTGTTCCGGTAGTACCTCGCCTCGTTGGCCCGGAGGCCGGCCAGCGCCTCTGCGACGGGCGACGACTCGAGTCCGGTCGTGGTGACGTGCTGGAAGTCGACTTCGTAGGACATGTCTGCTCCTGGGGTGAGGGAGTCGGTCATCGTGGTGGTTCGGTCTGTCGACGACGCCCGGACCCGAACTGTGACACTGTCAGACTGGGTGTGTGGTCGTGCTCGCCGACCGGGCGTTCGAGGTGTTCGGGCCGGGGCACCTCGCGGTGCTGGTCGTCTTCGTGGTCGTCGCGTCGGTCGTGGCGGTCCTCGGGGTCCGGCTGCGCCCGGCGGCCGCGAGCCGCTTCGAGCGCACCGCCGGTCTGGCGATCCTCGTCGTGTGCGCGCCGTTCGAGGTCGTCGACTGGGCGGACGGGGTGGGGCACTGGCGCACCGACCTGCAGCTCCAGATCTGTGACCTCGCCTGGGTCGTGGCGGGTGTCGCGCTGCTGACCCGGGGCGCCCGGTGGTCGGCGCTGGCGTACTACTGGGGCCTCACCCTGTGCCTGCAGGGCGTGCTCACCCCGCACCTGGACCAGGTCTTCCCCGAGCCACAGTTCTTCGGGTTCTGGGTCCGCCACCTGGCGCCGGTGTGGGCGGCGGTCTACCTCGTCGCGGCCCGGGCCGGCCCGAGCTGGCGGGGGTACCGCTTCGCGCTCGCCGTGACGGCCCTCTGGGCGGCGCTCGTGCTGACCCTCAACGCGGCGTTCGGCAGCAACTACGGCTTCCTCAGCCGGAAGCCCGCCAGCCGTTCGCTGCTGGACCTCCTGGGGCCGTGGCCTTGGTACGTCGTGGCCGAGGCGGCCATCGTCGCGGGCGGGTGGGCGCTCATGACCTGGCCGTGGAACCGGCGTGGCGAGGGCGTACGGCGGGCGGACGAAGTGGGTACCGGCCCGGCATGACGTCGACCCGTCCCACGCTGCGGCAGCGCTACCGGGCGGCGTACGCGAAGCTGCCGCCGGGCCTGCAGCTGGTCGGGCTCCAGATGTGGATGCCGGTCTTCTTCGTGTGCCTGTTCTGCCTGTGCTACGTCAACGCCTTCCACGCACCGGCGGTGCACGGGGCGCCCGTCGCGGTCGTCGGAGCGGCCCGGGCGTCCAGCCTCGAGCAGGCCACCGGCACGATGTTCGACTATCACCCGGTCGCCGATCGAGCGGCCGCTGACGAGCTGGTCCGGGACGGCGCCGACATCGGGGCGCTCGACCTCACGAGCCCGGTCCGGCCGGTCCTCGTGGTGGCCAGCGCCCATTCCTACCAGGCGGCGAGCCTGGCCCGGCAGACCTTCAGCCCGGTCTTCGCCGCGACCGGGCAGAAGCTGACGGTCGAGGACCTCGCCCCGCTGCCGGCGCACGACTCGTTCGGCATGACGACCATGTACCTCTCGCTCGCCTGGTGCATCGGCGGGTACATGCTCGCGTTGTTCCTCGGGCTGATGGGCGCCCCGCTGCGCCACCGCGTCCGGGCCGGCGTGATCCTCGGCGGTGGCGCGCTGCTGTCCCTGCTCGCCATGGTGCTCGTCGGCCCGGTCCTCGGCGCCGTCCACGGCCACTTCCTCCAGCTGTGGGGGATCGGCTTCTGCTGGATGAGCGCGATCGGGCTGGCCACCAACGGGCTCAGCTACTTCTTCGGCCGGTTCGTGGCGATGCCGGCGATGGCGCTGTTCGTGTTCCTCTCGATCCCGTCGTCCGGCGCCGCCTACCCGGCCTTCATGCTGCCGCAGTTCTTCCAGTCGCTGCATCCCTACGTCGTCGGCTACGGCATCACCGAGATGCTCAAGCACACGCTGTACGGCGTCGGCGCGCCGTACTGGAAGGGCTTCCTGCTGCTCGGCTGCTACGCCGCCGCCGGGGTCGTGCTGATGCTGGTCGGCAAGCGGTGGCGACAGCGCCGGGAGATCCGCCGGGTCCTCGCCGGCCGGACGACGATGTTCATGGACGCCCAGGCGGCCTCGCGCGACCACGGGATCGCCGAGCGTGAGTCGATCCTCCGCGAGCACTGCGTGGACGACGACGACGCCCATGCGATGGCGGTCGCGGCCGAGGCCCAGGGGCGGGCCAACGAGGACGCCCTCGTCGCCAACGCCCAACCCTTCGACGGGGTCGAGCGGGTCGACGAGGACCGGGCGGCGGGCCGGGGCTGACCCGACCGGTCCGGACGGCCTGGAGGCCGCTCCCGATCGGGCGCACACTGGTCGCATGGCCGATGCGGTGGTCGCCGTCGTGGAGCAGATGGGGTCCCGCCGAGACGCCCTCACCACCGAGCAGGAGCCCCTGCGAGCCTTCCTCGTCACTTACCTGCGCACGACGATGGCGGTCGGGAAGGCGGTCGACGACGGCCTGTTCGAGGACGCCGATTGGGTGGCACGTTGGGACGTGGCGTTCGCCCGGCTCTACCTGGACGCGCTCGATGCACACCTGTCCGGAGGCGTGCCGTCGCGCCCCTGGCGTCTCGCTTTCGAAGCGCCGGGCGACCTGCCGGGGCTGCGGCGCGTGCTGCTCGGGATCAACGCGCACGTGAACTACGACCTTCCCCAGGCGCTGCTCGCGGTGATCTCGGACGCAGACTTCGCCGATCCGGTCCTGATGGCGCGGCGGCGTCGCGACCACGAGCGGATCGACGGCGTGCTCGCGAGCCGGGTGGCCGCGGAGGACGCGGAGCTGACCACCGGGTCGGCGCCGTCCGTGGTGGACCGAGCGCTCCGTCCGTTGAACCGGATGGCGTCGAGACGGTTCCTGCGGGAGGCCCGGACGAAGGTGTGGCTGAACACCGAGGAGCTGCACGTCGCCCGCCTCACCGGTCCGGCCGCGTACGCGACCCGGTTGGGCGAGCTCGAGGTCCTCGGCGCCGCCCGCGTCGCCGACCTGCTGGCTCCTGGTCAGGTGCTGCTGCGCCTGGCGGTGGCGGGCTTCGGCGTGGTCCTGCCGCCCGCCGGCTGAGCGTCCGGGTCCGCCGGAGCACCCGGCCGGCTTCAGCGGCGCGGGCTCACGTCGCGGGCGAGCTCCTCCGGCATCGGCTCGTAGCGCGCGAAGGAGCGGGTGAAGGTGCCCGCACCGTGGGTGGCGGAGCGGAGGTCGATGGCATAGCGCACCAGCTCGCGCTGCGGCACGTGGGCGCGGACGGTGCAGCGTCCGTCGGCCACCGTGCCGGTGTCGACGAGCCGCCCGCGGCGCGCGGACAGGTCGCTCATCACGGTGCCGAGGAGGTCGTCGGGCACCAGCACCACCACCTCGTCGTACGGCTCGAGGACCTGGACGGCGGCCTGCGTGGCGGCGTCGCTCAGGGCGAGGGCGCCGGCGAGCTGGAAGGCCATGTCGGAGGAGTCCACGCTGTGGGCCTTCCCGTCCACGAGGGTCGCACGGAGGTCGACGACGGGGTAGCCGAAGCGGACCCCCCGCTGCATCTGCGCCCGGATGCCCTTCTCGACGCTGGGGATGAACTGGCGGGGGACCGCGCCACCGACCACCCGGTCGACGAACTCGAAGCCGCTGCCCTCCGGCAACGGCTCGACCTCGATGCGGCACACGGCGTACTGGCCGTGGCCACCGGACTGCTTGACGTGCCGGCCGTGGCCGGTCGCCGGCTCGGCGAAGCACTCGCGCAGCGGGATGAGCAGCTCGCGCTGCTCCACCGTGACCCCGTAGCGGCTGTGGAGCCGGTCGAGCGCCACCTCGGCGTGCGCCTCGCCCAGCACCCAGATCACCAGCTGGCCGGTCTCGACGTGGTGCTCGACCCGCAGGCTCGGATCCTCCGCCGCGAGCCGCGTCAGCGCGCTGGAGAGCTTGTCCTCGTCGGAGCGGCTGGCGGCCTCGATGGCGACCGGGAGGAGCGGCTCGGGCATGCTCCACGGCCGCAGCACCAAGGGGTCGTCGACCGAGCTGAGCGTGTCGCCGGTCTCCGCCCTCGACAGCCGGCAGACGACGGCGATGTCTCCGGCGACCACCCGCGCCGCCTGGACCTGCTGAGCGCCGAACGCGTAGCTCAACGTGCCGAGCCGCTCGTCCTCGTCGTGGTCCTCGTGGCCCATCGTGTCCGCCCCGACCCCATCGGTGCCGAGGAGGGAGGAGAAGTGTCCGGAGACGTGCACGGGCGCGTCCGGGTCCAGCGTCCCGGAGAAGACCCGCACCAGGCTGGTGCGGCCCAGGTAGGGGTCGCTGGCCGTCTTCACGACCTCCGCGAGCAGGGGCCCGTCCGGCTCGCAGCCGGCGACCGGGGCCGCTCGGCCGGACGGGGTGAAGGTGTCGGGCAACGTGTGCTCCGCCGGCGACGGGAAGGCCCGGGCGCACAGGTCGAGCAGCTCCGCGACGCCCACGCCCGTGGCGGCGCAGGCCGGCACCACGGGGAAGATGCCGCTCGTCGCGACCGCCTTCTCGAGATCGCGCAGCAGCATCTTCTCGTCGATCTCCTCGCCGGCGAGGTAGCGCTCCATCAGCGACTCGTCCTCGGACTCCTCGATGACGGCCTCGATGAGCTCGCCGCGACGGGGGTCCTCGACGCCGCCGGTGATGAGCCCGGCGAGCCCGTCGCCGTCGACCACGTAGACCGGCCGGACGGCCTCCCCGAACGCGGCCCGCGCCTCCGCGACCACCCGGTCGGGGTCGGCGCGGGCGTGGTCGAGCTTGGTGACCACGATCGCCCGCGGCATGCCCACGGCGGCACATTCACGCCACGCCTGGCGGGTGCCGTCGTCGATGCCGTCGTTGGCGGCCACGACGACCAGCGCGCAGTCGGCCGCGCGCAGTCCGGCCCGGAGCTCCCCGACGAAGTCGGCGTAACCGGGGGTGTCGATCAGGTTGATCTTCGTCTCGCCGTGCCGCACGGGGGCGACGGCGAGCGACACCGACCTGCCGTGCGCCCGCTCGGTGGCCTCCACGTCCGAGATCGTCGTGCCGTCGGCGACGTTGCCCGCGCGCGCCAGGGCCCCGCCGCGCACCAGCATCGCCTCCAGCAGCGAGGTCTTCCCCGACTGGGTCGGTCCGACCAGGACGACGTTGCGGATCCCGTCGGGTCCGGTGACGTCCAGCTGCTGCTCGGTCCGGCGGGCGTGCTTCTCGGCCATGAGGACAACAAACCGCGATGGGACACGGGACACAAGGGGGCGGGGCGAAGCAGTGCGCGACTCAGGTGGCCGGGCCGCGGCAGCGGCCGTGGGCGTCGTAGAAGCCGGGGCCGTCGAGTCCCGGTCCGGTCAGCTGCGGGCGGTGGACGCCGCCCGCAGGGTAGGCGGTGTCGAACCACTGCGTGAAGAAGCGCCCCAGCCGCACCCGGCAGGCCCGGCTGCGGTCCGGCAGGAAGTGCGCGAACCCGGTCTCGAGCTGCGGCTCGGTGATGCTGCTGCCGCCGTACGTCTGCTGGATCTTCCGCAGCGCCTGGACGAATCGGTGCGGCCCGAGGACCTGCCGCAGCGCGAGGTACGCCGTCCCGGGCCGGGTGTACGTCGAGCTGTCGGCGAAGAGCCGGGCGGGCGTCGGGTCGGAGGGGGCGTTCGTCCAGAACCTGCCGGGACGGGCGTAGTTGCGGTTGAACCGGTCGACCAGGCTCTGCTGGAACGCCGCGCCACCGGCCGCGGTGCCCGGCCCGCCGGCCGCGGTCCGGGCGGCGCGTGCGGCGGCGAGGTACTCCCCGACGGTTGCCATGCCCTCCTTGAAGAACGTGAGGCGGAAGCTGGCCTCGGAGACGTTGTCGCCCCACCACTGGTGCATGTTCTCGTGGTGGAACGTGTCGAGGGAGATCCGCCCGTTCGCGAACGTGATCA
>Ga0308173_10001461_pt1 | contig 11789 bp, 12 predicted proteins | sample PhyPR1_FD_203716 | JGI IMG/M metagenome (GOLD analysis project Ga0308173, IMG submission 203716) | Soil microbial communities from UC Gill Tract Community Farm, Albany, California, United States - DLSLS.P.R1 | ecosystem: Environmental > Terrestrial > Soil > Agricultural land | place: USA... | reverse complement strand
CTCCGGAACGCGACCTTCAACCCGGACGCCGGCGAGCGCACGACGCTCGCCTCCTGCGGGCCGCCGTCCCAGTCGAGCGGCGCCGTCGTGCTGAGCAAGACGTAGCGGACGGCAGCCGAGCGCAGCCAGTGGCGGTATCCCGAGGCGTCGAGGTGGTTCGCGTAGAGAGCCGGGTTGTCCGCGACGTCGAGCTGCCGGTACCAGCCGCGCGCGAGCGGGAAGCCGGATTTCGGGACCCAGTAGGCCTCCCAGTGCTCGGCGGTCGGCACGACCTCGACCCGGAAGTCCGCCTGCTCGTGCCGGCGGAGGAAGCGGATCGCGGGCCGCCAGAAGCTCGCCTGCTCCGTGTCGTTGCCGAGGCGCGACGGCACGAGCAGGGCGTACGGCACGACGTTGTAGGCGAACGCCGCTGCGAGCGCGAGCACGACGAGACGCCGCGGCTGGAATCCGGCGAGGCTCGCCGTGAGGAGCATGACGGGGAAGATGAAGGCGCTCAGCCGCGTCCAGTTGTCCCCGAGCGGCGACGGCACGGCGTAGACGACAACGCTCCCGAGCCCCCAGAGCGCGTAGAACGCGACGAGCGGCCCGGCCCCGCGAGCCCTCCTGGCCAGGAGGACGCCGAGCGTCGTCACGCCGAGAACTGCGACGAAGTCGATCCAGTGGAACGGGAAGACACCGCCGCCCGCGCCCGGGAAGAGGACGAGCGTCAGCACCTCGATGCCGGCCGCGGCCGCCAGGCCCACCCCGAACCAGAGGTGCCGGCGCGCGATCTGCCCGCGGGAGACCGCCCACGCACCGACGATGAGGCAGAGGAAGGCGAAGGCGAGCGGGCTGAACCCGACCGTGAGCGCGGCGAGGACGACCGCGAGCCACAGCCGCCGCAACTGGAGCAACTTGAGCGTGGCGAGCATCGCCGTGAAGCCGAGCGAGTATGCGTAGAGCCCGGTGAACATCGGCGCCGCGGCCAGCACGCCGAATACGCGTGACGGCCACAGGGCGGCCGTCCCCCATTGCCGCAGCGCGATCGAGGCGAACAGGACGGTCGACGCGACCGCGGCGAAGAAGACGAGCGGGAGGTTCCCGACCAGCGCGGCCGGGAGGTAGTAGAGAAGGCTGTACGAGGCGAGCGGGTACGTCCCCGAGTACCAGAAGTTGTCCCACACGAGGGCACCGTCGCGGACGAGGAACGTCCGGTAGAGATGGACTGGCGCGTCGCCCGGCGCCGGCCCGACGGCGAGCACGAGCGCCGCGAAGGCGGCGGTCAGCGCCGCGCCGAGCACCAACTCGCGACGGGGCGAGAAGCGAAAGAAGTCGGAGACGCTTGCGGCGGCGGAGCTCATCCCGTGCATTGTCTCTGTCCGGCCGCGGCCGACTACAATCCGCTGTGCCCGGCATCCGGTTCGGAGCTGGAGCCACAGAGTGATCGAGAGAGCCCACGTCATCGGTTCGGGCCGCGTCGGTTCGGCCATCACCGCCCGCCTGAGCGAGCGCGGCATCGCCCTGGCCGAGGACGATCCCGACGTCGTCCTCCTCTGCGTCCCGGACACGGCCATCTCGGACGTGTCTAGGTGTCTGACACCTGGACGTGCCTGGGTGGGACACGTCTCGGGGGTTACGCCGCTCGCCGCGCTCGACCCGCACGAGCGCCGCTTCTCGCTCCATCCACTGCAGACCTTCGATCGGAGCGGCAACCCTGCTCAGCTCGACGGTGTGTGGGCCGCGATCACCGGTGAGACCGCCGACGCGCTCGCGGTCGCGCGGGAGCTCGCGGAGACCCTCGGGCTGGAGCCGTTCGAGCTCGCGGACGAGGACCGGACGCTCTACCACGCCGGGGCCGTGTTCGCCTCGAACTACCTCGTGACGCTCCAACGGGCAGCCATGCGGCTCGGCGTTCCCGCGGGAGGCATCGTGCCGCTCATGCGCGGGACGATCGACCACGGCTTCGAGTTGACCGGACCGATCGCGCGGGGCGACTGGGCGACGGTCGAGGCGCACAAGCGAGCGATCCAGGCGAAGCATCCCGAGCTCGAGCAGCTCTACGAGACGCTCGCCGAAGCGACGGCGGCGATCGCATGAAAGTCGTCCGGACGATCGCGGCGCTCGAGACGGCTCCCGGAACAGGGCTCGTCCCGACGATGGGAGCCCTCCACGACGGCCACGTCGCCCTGCTGCGGGCGGCCCGCCGGGAGAACCGGACCGTCGTCATGTCGCTCTTCGTCAACCCGGCGCAGTTCGACGAGCAGGCGGATCTCGCCGCATACCCTCGCGACGAGGCGCGCGACCTCGTGATCGCGGAGGCGGAGGGAGTCGACGTCGTGTTCGCGCCGGCGGCCGAGGAGCTGTACCCGCCGGGGTTCGCCACCTGGGTCGAGCCCGGCGAGACCGGAGCCGAGGGCGCGGCCAGGCCCGGGCACTTCCGCGGCGTCGCCACCGTCTGCCTGAAGCTGTTCGACCTCGTCCGGCCGGAGCGCGCCTACTTCGGCCAGAAGGACGCGCAGCAACTCGCCGTGATCCGGCGTCTTGTCCGCGACCTGAACGTCCCGGTCGAGATCCGGGCGGTGCCGACGGTGCGGGACCCGGACGGCCTCGCCCTGTCGTCGCGCAACGGACGCCTCTCGGCGCAGGAACGGGAGCGGGCGCTCGGCCTGCCGCGCGCGCTCGCGTCGGCCTCGGGCGATCCCGATCCCGTGGCCGCCGCCCGCAGCTCGCTCAACGGGCTCGAGGCCGAGTACGTCGAGCTGCTCGACCTCGGCGACGCCAAGGTCCTCGCCGCCGCGATCCGCGTCGGCTCCACCCGCCTGATCGACAACGTCCTCGTGGAAGGAGAGCTCGCATGAGCGACAACCCGAAACCCCCGCGTTATGCCTCCTGGACGGCGGGCAAGCTCCCGCTGCCGGAGCTCGCCGAGATGAAGCGGCGCGGCGACAAGATCGTCATGGTCACCGCTTACGACGCGCCGAGCGGCCGTCTCGCCGACGCCGCCGGCGTCGACCTCATCCTCGTGGGCGACTCCTCGGGCATGGTCGTTCACGGCCGCGAGTCGACGGTGGCGGTGTCCCTCGACGAGATCCTGTTCATGACTCAGTGGGTCGCGCGCGGGGCGAAGCGGCCGATCGTGATCGCCGACATGCCGTTCGGCTCGTACGAGGAGTCCGACGAGCAGGCGGTGCGCAACGCGGTACGGGTCGTGAAGGAGGGCGGCGCGGACGCGGTCAAGCTCGAGCGCGGCGGGACCTCCGTTTCCCGTGCGCAGGCGATCGTCGGCGCGGGGATCCCGGTGATGGGCCACGTCGGCCTCACTCCCCAGACCGCGACCGTGCTCGGCGGGTTCAAGGCGCAGGGCAGGACGGCCGAGCGTGCGCAGCAGCTGGTCGAGGACGCGCTCGAGCTCGAGGCTGCGGGCTGCTTCGCGATCGTGCTCGAAGCCGTCCCTCCGGCCGTGGGGCAGGCCGCGACGCAGGCGCTCACGGTCCCGACGATCGGCATCGGCGCCGGCGCGGACACCGACGGGCAGGTGCTCGTCTGGCACGACATGCTCGGCTTCTACGAGGGCCGCTCGCCGCGCTTCGTCAAGCGCTACGCGGAGCTCGGAGAGGCGATCGTCGAGGCGCTGGAGCAGTACGCCGAGGAGGTACGGAACGGCTCCTTCCCGGAGGAGCGGCACACGTACAAGATGCCCGAGGAGGAGCAGGCCGACTTCGAGCGATCACCGACCCGGAATCCCAAGTAACAGTCTGTTACTAGGTTAGACAGGTCCGGACTAGAGGACTGTCGCGAGGACGACCAGCGCCGGTAGAGCGCCGGCGAGAGCGACCGTCGCGAGGCTCCGGCCCCAGCTCCAGCCGTGCACGCTGCGCACGCCGACGACGAGCAGGAGCGCGCTCCAGACGAATGCGAAGTACATGAGCCCGCCGAACGTCCGATCGCCCGGGCCCCAGTCCGTGCCGCCCGTGCGGAAGAGGTCCTGGCCGTAGATCGCGATCCGGATCGGCCAGACGGTGAGCAGCGCGAGCGCAAGCGGCGCGCCCGAGAGGGCGAGGACGCTCCGCGCCCGCCGGTAGCTGCCGAGGCCACCGAAACGGCGGGCCGCACCGTAGAGGAGCCCACCGCCGAGCCAGTAGACGGCTACCGCGTAGAGGACACCGCCGAAAAAGGCCCAGACCGGAATCAGCGACACCGAGAACGAGGCGTCGTTCAGGAGCTGACGAGCGATCGGCGTCGCAAGCACCGCGGCGATTCCGGCGAGGCCGGCGATCGCCAGCAGCGGCTCCTGCCGCGCCTCGATCGCCGCGTCCGACTCGTCGCGCAAGGAGGCGAAGACAGCGCGTGGCGCGACGAGCACGGCCGGCGCGCGTAGCCACCAGCTCCGCTCGAGCCCCGAGCCGCGCGCGGTATCGACCGTCGCCGCCATCAACGTTGAGGTTAGCCCGTCCCGGTCAGTGCCAGGCGACCAAGGCCAGAAGAACGAGGACGAACCCGAACGCCACGAAGGCGCCCGACGCCCAGGCCCAGGTGCGCAGCTGGGAGCGCCTCTGCGGGCTGCTCTCGTTGCCAATCAGCAGGAGCGCCGCGATCAGCGCGATCAGCGGGAAGACAGCGTGGCCAGCACGGCTCCCGCAACCGCCGCGCCGTTGTAGGGGCCCGGTGTCCTGGGGCTGCGGGGAAGTGCTTGCCTCCATGCCTCGAGTCTGACGTCGGATCGCCGCAGCGACAAGGGTCCGCTTCGAGCGGGTCTACGCGGCGGCGACTGCCGGCTCCGGAAGCACGTGGCGCAAGAAGTCGCCCGTGAAGGAGCCCTCGACCCGCGCAACGTCCTCGGGCGTCCCCACCGCGATCAACTCGCCGCCCGCCTCGCCGCCTTCCGGCCCGAGGTCGATCACCCAGTCGGCCTGCTTGATCACGTCGAGGTTGTGCTCGATCACGATCATCGTGTTGCCGCCGTCGACGAGCCTCTGCAACGTCTCGAGCAGCTTCTCGATGTCCGCGAAGTGCAGCCCCGTGGTGGGCTCGTCGAGGATGTACAGCGTCTTCCCCGTCGCGACCTTGCACAGCTCGGCCGCAAGCTTGACGCGCTGCGCCTCGCCGCCGGAGAGCGTCGTCGCGGGCTGGCCGAGCTTGATGTAGTCGAGCCCGACGTCGTGGAGGGTCTGCAGCCGGCGCCGGATCTTCGGGATCTTGGCGAAGAACTTCAGCGCCTCCTCCACCGACATCTCGAGCACGTCCGCGATCGAGCGGCCCTTGAACCGCACCTCGAGCGTCTCGCGGTTGTACCGCGCGCCCTTGCAGGTCTCGCACGGGACGTAGACGTCCGGCAGGAAGTGCATCTCGATCTTGATCTGCCCGTCGCCCTTGCACGTCTCGCAGCGGCCGCCGCGCACGTTGAACGAGAAGCGGCCCGGCTTGTAGCCGCGCACCTTCGCCTCGGGCGTGAGCGAGTACAGCTCGCGGATGTGCGTGAACAGGTCCGTGTAGGTGGCCGGGTTCGAGCGGGGAGTGCGGCCGATCGGCTTCTGGTCGATCTCGATCACCTTGTCGAAGACCTCGATCCCCTTCACGCCGGCATGCGCGCCCGGCTTGACCCGCGCCCGGTTGAGCCGGTTAGCGAGCGCCTTGAACACGATGTCGTTCACGAGCGTCGACTTGCCGGAGCCCGAGACGCCGGTCACGCAGATGAACTTGCCGACCGGGAACTCGACGTCGATCTCCTTGAGATTGTGCTGCGCCGCGCCCTTGATGAGAAAGGTGCCGCGTTCCTCGTCGCGCCGCTCCGGCACCGCGATCGAGCGCTTGCCCGCGAGGAACTGCCCCGTGACCGACTTGCCGACCCGCTCGACCTTCCGCGCCGGGCCCTCGGCGACGACCTCGCCTCCATGGAGGCCCGCGCCAGGCCCCATGTCGACGAGCCAGTCGGAGCGGCGCATCATCTCCTCGTCGTGCTCGACGACGAGCACCGTGTTGCCGATGTCGCGCAGCCGCTCGAGCGTGTCGATCAGGCGGGCGTTGTCGCGCTGGTGGAGGCCGATCGAGGGCTCGTCGAGGATGTAGAGGACGCCGACGAGCTGCGAGCCGATCTGCGTGGCGAGCCGCAGCCGCTGCGCCTCGCCGCCCGAGAGCGTCGCCGCCGCGCGGTCGAGCGTGAGATAGCCGACTCCGACGTCGTCGAGGAAGGTGAGCCGCTCCCGGATCTCCTTCACGATCCGGTGGCCGATCAGCTCCTCGGTCGGCGTCAGACCGAGCTCGTCGAGGAAGGAGAGGGCCCGCGCGACGGACAGCGTCGTGAACTCGTGAATCGACCTGTCGCCGACCGTGACCGCGAGCACCTCCGGCTTCAGGCGGGCGCCCTTGCAGACCGGGCACGGGCGAAGCGACATGTACTCCTCGATCCGTTCGCGCGCCGTCGACGAGTCGGTCTCGCGGTAGCGGCGCTGGAGGCTCGCGACGATGCCGTCGAACGCGAGCATGTACTGGCGCCGCCGTCCCATGCGGTTGCGGTACTGGACGTAGATCTTCTCGCCGTCGGTGCCGTCGAGGAAGCGGTCCTGCTCCGCCTCGGTCAGGGCGGACCACGGCTTGGAGGTGTCGATCTCGTAGCGGTCGGCGATCGCCTGGATCACGGCCTCGTAGAAGCCCGAGGAGCCGCCCACCGACCACGGCACGAGCGCGCCGTCGTCGATCGAGAGCGATGGGTCGGGAACGAGCAGGTCCGGGTCGATCTCCTGCTGCGAGCCGAGGCCGGTGCAGCGCGGGCAGGCGCCGTGCGGCGCGTTGAAGGAGAAGATCCGCGGCTGGAGCTCCGGCAACGAGACGCCGTGGTCGGGGCAGGCGAAGTTCTCGGAGAAGATGAGCTGCTCGCCGGTGTCGACGAGGTCGACTGCGACGAGTCCGTCGGCGAGCCCGGCCGCCGTCTCGATCGACTGCGTGAGCCGCAGCCGCAGGTCGGCGCGCATCACGAGCCGGTCGACGACGACCTCGATCGTGTGCTTGAACTTCTTGTCGAGCTCGGGCACGCCCTCCTCGAGGACGTACTGCTCGCCGTCGACCTTGACCCGCGTGAAGCCCTCCCGCACCAGATCCTCGAAGACCTCCCTGTACTCGCCCTTGCGGTCGCGCACGACCGGCGCGTTGACCGTGAACCGCGTGCCCTCCTCCAGCTTCAGCACCTGGTCGACGATCGCGTCGAGGCTCTGCCCCGCGATCGGCTTGCCGCAGATCGGGCAGTGCGGCCGCCCGACCCGCGCATAGAGCAGGCGCAGGTAGTCGTAGATCTCGGTCACCGTGCCGACCGTCGAGCGCGGGTTGCGCGAGGTCGTCTTCTGGTCGATGGAGATCGCCGGGCTCAGGCCGTCGATGTGGTCGACGTCCGGCTTTTCCATCATCTGGAGGAACTGCCGCGCGTAGGCCGAGAGCGACTCGACGTAGCGGCGCTGGCCCTCGGCGTAGATCGTGTCGAAGGCAAGAGACGACTTGCCGGAGCCGGACAGCCCGGTGATGCAGATGAGGCGGTTCCGCGGCAGTCGGACGGTGATGTCCTTCAGGTTGTGCTCGCGGGCGCCGTGGACGACCAGTTCTTCGGCAGCCATACGGAGGCCATTCTACCGGGCCGAACAGACGTTCGGGCGATGCTATCGGTGTTGCTGCAGGAGGCTCGTCAGCCGACGCGGGACATAGTCCATCTCGAGCTCGCCGGCGACGACCGTGCCGTAGCCGAGAATGCGGCCCGGCAGGGTCCGCTCGACCTCGAACACCGTTCCCTTGAGCGCGATCGACGCGGTGCGGCGGCTCAGGAACCCGTGCTCGACGACGAGCGCGCTCCCGGTAACGGCAAGGTGCGTCCGGTCCCAGCGCACAACCGCGGCGACCGCGATCACGGCGGCCAACGCGAGCAGCGCCGCGCCCACGACCGCGACGACCGGCCACGGAGCAAGGAAGCAGGCAGCTCCCGCGAGCGCGAGGACGAGCGCGCGCAGGAACGGCCGGGCAAGCGCGATCCCGTGCCGGTGCGCTTCGAGGACGGGCGTATCCACGGCCGCTTGCTTCGAGTTATCGCAGGGAATCCCTCGCCAAATGACCGGAACCGCACGCAAAGCGGCGACCGCGACCCTCGTCGCCGTCGCGATCATCGTCGCCGCACTGGCGCTCTGGGAGCTCAGGGTGGTGATCGCCCTGCTCTTCCTCGGCTTCGTGATCGCTTCGGCGATGCGGCCGAGCGTGGAGTGGCTGCATCGCCGGGCCCGCGTGCCGCGCGGCATTGGCGTGATCATCCACTACCTCGGCTTCCTCGCTGCGATCGCACTCTTCCTCTACCTCGTCGTGCCGACCGCGATCACGCAGGTCGACCACGCGATCGGCCAGGTGCCGACGTCGCGGTCGCAGCTCCACCAGGCCGCCGTCCACTCGCACGGGATCCGGCACGAGATCCTGACCGCGGTCGAGAAGCGGCTGCGGCAGCTGCCTTCGGGCGGGAGCCTCCTCCACCCTGCCGTCACCGTGACGAAGACGCTGTTCGAGATCCTCGTCGGGATCCTGCTCATGTTCGCGGTCGGCGCCTACTGGATCTTCGAGCGCGACGGGGCGATCGGGCTCGTGCAGTCGATGGTCCCGCGCAAGCACCGGCGGGTGCTGCGCGACACGTGGGTGTTGATCGACATGAAGCTCGGCGCGTTCGTGCGTGGGCAGTTCCTGCTCGTGCTGATCGTCGCGGTGCTCCTATCGTTCGCCTTCTGGCTCGACGGGGAGCCGTACTGGCTGCTGCTCGGCGCGTTCGCGGGGGTCGTCGAGCTCATCCCGATCATCGGGCCGCTGGCCGCCGGTGCGATCGCCGTCGGGGCCGGCCTGACCGCGGGCTGGATGGTCGCGATCGGCGCCGGCCTCGCGGTGCTGATCCTGCGCCAGCTCGAGGACTACGTCATCGCCCCGCGCGTCATGGGCCACGCGGTCGGGTTGTCGCCGCTGGTCGTGCTCGTCTCGGTCGTCGCGAGCGGCTACCTGCTCGGGCCGATCTACGTCCTCATCGCGATCCCGATCGCCTCCATCGCCGCGACGGTCGTGGACGTCGTGGTGCGCGGCCGCGACCCGGCGGAGGAGGAGGCGCCCACCGTCCTGTTCGCCGGCACGGGCGAAGCGCAGCGCTAGCCGCGGGGGTGCCTCGGACCGGCGCGGCTGCGGCTAGGCCCTGCGCCAGCGGCCGAAAACGAGGCCGCCCAGCGTGAAGCCGAGCCCGAACGTGCCGAAGGCGAAGGCGCCGATCGCAGCTGCCTTCCGCGCCATCGAAAGGCGCTGCCACCGGCTGAGAGCCTCCTTCTCCTCGTGGGTCAGCTCCTCGCCTCGCCGCTGCTTGCGCAGGGCGCCACCCGCACGAACCCCGAGGTAGAGGTCGTCGAAGATCTCGGCACTGTCTTCGGCCATCACTGGAATCTATAGCCTCGTTCGGTTGTGAACGCGAGGCTCCTCCATGTTTCCGACCTGCACACGGGTACACATGAGGAGCTGGAAGTAGAGCACGCACTGGCGCGGCTCGTGGGAAGGGTCGAGCCCCAGCTCGTGGTCGCTTCCGGCGATCTGGCCCACCGCGGCCGCCGGCAGGAGCTCGAACGTGCAGCGAGCCTCCTGCGCTCGCTTGGTCCAGCGGTGCTCGCCGTGCCCGGCAACCACGACCTCCCGTACACACCGTCGCGCTTCGTTCGACCGTGGGCGGAGTTCGAGCAGGTCTGGCAGGCGACCGACCCGACGGCCTCGCTGCCCGGGCTGCACGTCGTCGGGCTCAACTCGGCGCGCCCTTTTAGGCATCAGGGCGGCGCGCTCAGCCGAGCGCAGCTCGAGAGCGCAGCCGAACGCCTCGGTCGAGCCGAGGAGGGAGCGCTGCGCGTTGCCGTGCTCCACCACCACCTGATCGGTGCGCCGTGGCGGGCGGCGCGCAAGCGGCCGGTTTCGCGCCGGAACCACGTCCTGCGTGCGCTTGTGGACGCCGGGGCGGACCTCATCCTCGCGGGCCACATCCACCAGGCGGCCGTGAGCGAGCGGCACGAGTTCGAGGTCGTCGGCGGCGAGGCGCGCACCGCCGTGGTGGCGATTGCGCCGGGGCTCGGGCAGCCGCGGCCGCGACGGCTGGGCGAGGCGCGCGGGCTCCACCTGCACGAGGCGGACGCCGACGCGATCGTCGTCCGCACCTTCCTCTGGTCGGGCGGCGACTGGACGCAGAGCGCCGAACGCCGCTTCGTGCGTTAGCGGGGCGGCAGCTGGTGCGCGCCCGGCCCGGTCAGAGGTCGGTGCTGAACGAAGCGGCGGTGGAGATAGAGCAGCAGCGTCGCGACGAGGATCGAGACGATGAGGCCGCCCGCGTGGCCGAGCACGAGCCACGAGAGGATGCCGCCGACGAACGAACCCGCGAGGCCGAGCCCGATCGTGGCCAGGATCCCCATCGGATCAGGCCCGGGGAGCGCGAGCCGCGCAAGTGCCCCCACGATCAGCCCTTCGAGCGCGAGAACGAGGAGAAACCAGAGCACCATCTTCGATCCTACGCTCGCAGGCTCTCGAGCAAACGCGTTCGGGCTGCCGTGTACTCGTCGTCGGCGAGGACTCCCGTGTCGTGGAGCTCCTCGAGCAGGCCGAGAAAGTACGCCGGATTGTCGGTCGGGACGTCACCCGAATGGGCCTGAGCGGTGGGTGACGGCGTCTGCATCGGCGGCCTCGCCTGGAGCACGCCGAACTGCTGTGTGCCAATCTGGTCGGGGTCGATCCCGGCCTTCTTCAGACGCTCGCGATACTGCTCGACGCCGAAGCCGCGCTCGGGAAAGCGATAGGCGTCCTTGCCCCAGAGGGGCCGCTTCTGGACGAAACGCCGGTAGATCACGACGAGACCGACTGCGACGAAGAAGCTCGCGAGCCCCGACCAGGAGGCGGCGTCGCGGCCGCCGAGGGCGAACACGATTCCCGATCCGGCGACGAAGCCGATGAGGCCGATCGCGATCGTGAGCCACGGAGGCATCGGATCGGGGCCGGGCAGCGCGAAGCGCGCCAGCGCGCCGGTGATGAACGCGATGAACAGGGCAGCGATGATCGCTCCGAGCATGCGGGGAGGGTAGCGCGGCCGTCCGAGGGCAAGTGCGGACCGTTACGCGGCGGTCTGCTCGAGCGCCTGCAGGTCGCGTCGCAGGTCTTTGATCTCGTCGCGGAGCTTCGCCGCGTACTCGAATCGCAGTTCCTCGGCGGCGAGGTACATCTCCTCCTCGAGCGTGACGACGAGCTTCTCGAGGTCCTCGCGCGACATCCCCTCGACCTTCGTCCCACCACGCCGGCGGCGGGAGGAGGGAACAGTCGGCGACTCGAGCTGGAGCAGCTCGGCGATGTCGGAGACGCCCTTCGCGATCGTCTCCGGCACGATCCCGTGCTCCTCGTTGTACGCGAGCTGGACGGCTCGGCGCCGGTTGGTCTCGTCGAGCGCCTCCTTGATCGCCTCCGTCTGCTTGTCGGCGTACATCAGCACCTTGCCGTTGACGTTCCGCGCCGCGCGGCCGATCGTCTGGATCAGGCTCGTCCGCCCGCGCAGGAAGCCCTCCTTGTCGGCGTCGAGGATCGCGACGAGCGACACCTCCGGCAGGTCGAGCCCCTCGCGCAGGAGGTTGACGCCGACGAGCACGTCGAACTCCCCGAGCCGCAGCGAGCGAATGATCTGGATCCGCTCGATCGTGTCGATCTCGGAGTGGAGGTAGCGCGCCTTGACGCCCGACTCGAGGAGGTAGTCGGTCAGGTCCTCGGCCATCTTCTTCGTCAGCGTCGTCACGAGCACGCGC
>Ga0308173_10001460_pt1 | contig 11790 bp, 11 predicted proteins | sample PhyPR1_FD_203716 | JGI IMG/M metagenome (GOLD analysis project Ga0308173, IMG submission 203716) | Soil microbial communities from UC Gill Tract Community Farm, Albany, California, United States - DLSLS.P.R1 | ecosystem: Environmental > Terrestrial > Soil > Agricultural land | place: USA... | reverse complement strand
TGCGGGCCGGCGTCGAGCGTGTTCTTCGCGAGCAGCGGCAGCAGGATGTTGAAGTTGAAGCCGACCGACGAGAAGACGACCATCATCCCGAGGATCACGGCGACCGAGCGCGTGCGTCTCGCGTAGGCGATGCCTTCGCGTGTGCCGCGCCAGACGGTGGGGCGGCGGCGGCCCGCGAGCGGGTACAGCTCGGAGACGCGCATCGCGAGCAGCCCGGCGAGCACCGCGAGGAAGCTGACGGCGTTGACCGCGAAGCACCAGCCGGCGCCGACGGCCGCGATGAGCACCCCGGCGAGGGCCGGGCCGAAGATGCGAGCCGTGTTGAAGACGCTCGAGTTGAGCGCGATCGCGTTCGGCAGCTCGTCGCGGCCGACCATCCGGAACGTCAGGTTCTGGCGCGACGGCGCGTCGAAGACGACGGCGGTGCCGGTCAGCGCCGCGATCACGTAGACCTCCCACAGGTTCGCGTGCCCGAGCAGTGCGAGCGCCGCGAGGAGCGCGGAGAAGACCATCTGGACGCTCTGCGTGATGATCACCGTGCGGCGGTTGTCGAAACGGTCGGTGACGACGCCTGCGAAGAGACCGAAGATCGTGAACGGGCCGAACCGGCACACCGACAGGAGGCCGACGGCGAGGCCGCGCGAGTGGGGCGCGAGCTCGACGACGAGCCATGCGAGCGCGATGTTCTGCATCCACGTTCCCGCGACGGACGTCAGCTGCCCGAAGAAGTAGAGGCGGTAGTTGTGGTGGTTCCTCAGCGAGGCGAACGTGCGGCGAGAGGCGACGCGGAGGAGGCTCACTCGTCGAGCAGCTTCTCGAGCGCGTCGATCGCCACTTCGATGCGCTCGCGTTCTTCCGGCTCGAGCCGGTCGAGCCTTCCCGTCAGCAGGGTCGTGCGGCGATTCCGCACGGACCTCAGCACCTTGTCGCCCTCCGGTGTGATCGTCAGGCCGATGCGCCGCCGGTCGGCGGCGCGCGTTCGCTCGATCAGCTTCGCCGCCTCGAGGCGGACGAGATGGCCGGACATCCCCGGCGCAGAGACGCGCTCGCGCTCGGCGAGCGCGGTGGCGGTGATGCCGGGGTGGTTCTTGATCGCGACGAGGAGCGAGACCTGGCCCGCGGTGACGCCGAGGGAATGGATCTCGCGGCGCAGCTCACGGGCGAGACGCAGGAGAACCGGCCGCAGCCGGTTCGCGATCGTGAGCGAGTCGTTAACAACACGAACCATTAACTCGGTTAACTATAGCGGGAACGCGTCGCCTCGGGGGCGAACGGGTACCGTCCGCGCATGCCGTCGAACCCGCTCGAGTCGCTGAAGGCGCTCGGCGAACAGCTGCGGGCCCAGATCGGGGACGAGCTCGAGCTGGATGCCCTACGCCGGCAGGAGCCGCCGCGGCCGCTCGAGGAGCTCCTCGCCGAGCTCGACGCGCTTCCGGGGCTCGAGTCGGTGAAGGAGCAGGTGCGCGCACTTGTCGCGTTCCTGCGCGTGCAGGCGAAACGCAAGGAGGCAGGGCTGCCCGAGGTGGCGACGACGCAGCACCTCGTCTTCCTCGGCAACCCGGGTACGGGCAAGACGACGGTTGCGCGGCTGCTCGCGCAGATGTACCGGTCGATGGGCCTCCTCAAGCGCGGCCACCTCGTGGAGGTCGACCGCGCCGGTCTCGTCGGCCAGTACGTCGGCCTGACCGCGGTGAAGACCGAGCGTGTCGTCCGGAAGGCGCTCGACGGTGTGCTCTTCGTCGACGAGGCGTACGCGCTCGCCCGCGAAGGCGAGCGGCTCGACTTCGGCGACGAGGCGATCGAGGCGCTGCTCAAACGGATGGAGGACCACCGTCACCGCCTCGTCGTGATCGTCGCGGGCTATCCGCGGCTGATGCGGCGATTTCTCGAGTCCAACCCGGGTCTCCGATCGCGCTTCTCGCGCGAGATCGACTTTCCCGACTACTCGACCGACGAGCTCGTCGAGATCTTCGGGCGCTTCGCCGACGAGCACTCGTACGCCCTCGGTGAGGGAGGCGCCGACACGCTCCGCGGGATCTTCGCGAACGCCGAGCGCGGCGAGTCGTTCGGCAACGCGCGCTTCGCGCGCACGCTGTTCGAGCAGGCGCTGAACGCGCAGGCGCTGCGACTCGGCGAGCTCGATGTGGAGTCCCTGTCGAACGACGATCTGCAGCGCCTCACGCCGGATGACCTGCGTGCGGGTGCGCGCTCCCTCGGCGAGGAGCCGGCACCGGCGGCGCGTAGAGGTTGGTTCAGAGGGTCTCGAGCCTGACGATCGACCGCACGACGCGCGAGTCGAAGTGCGAGCCCGCGCAGCGCTCGAGCTCGTGGAGCGCCTCGTCGCGCGTGCGGGCCGCGCGGTACGGACGGTCGGTCGTCATCGCGCTGTAGGCGTCGCAGGCGCAGACGATGCGCGCGATCAGCGGGATCTGCTCGCCGGCGAGCCCGTCGGGATAGCCGCCGCCGTCCCAGCGCTCGTGGCACGAGCGGACGAGGCTGCCGACATGACCGATCAGCCCACCGACCCGCACCAGCATGCGCTCGCCCTCGATCGTGTGCGTCTCGATCAGCGCGCGCTCCTCGGCGTCGAGCGCGCCCGGTTTGTTGATGATCTCCGACGGGATGCGGATCTTCCCGACGTCGTGCAGCAGCGCGGTGAACTCTGCGTCGCGGCGGTCCCCCGGCGCCAGGCCGAGGTCGTCTGAGACGGCGAGCACGAGGTCGACGACATGGCGGCTGTGGCTGCCCGTATATGCGTCGTCGGCCTCGACGACGTCGCCGAGCAGGAATGCGGTGCCGCGATACGCGTCGGAGAGCTCGAGCGCGTTGTCGATCCTGCGCGTCCGCTCCTGCGAGAAGTAACGGAGCAGTGCGACGAGCGGCAGGATCACCACGACGAGCGCAGGGTGCGCGTGCGTCGCGAACGCGAGCGCGAGCGCGATGGGCGCGAGAGCCGCGTCGACGGCGTATGCGAGGCCCGCGAAGCGCGCAACCTCCTTCACCTGTGCTCCCGTCGCCGAGCCGTTCACTGCGGCGTTCGTGAAGTCGAACGCGAACTGGGCGGCGAGCGCGCCGACGTAGATCGGCCATGCCGACCACCGCAGCGGCAGCCCGTTCGCGAGGCCGATCACGAGGACGGGTCCGAGCGTGTGCGTCGCGAGCCCGACGTGCGCGAGCGCGCGTGACGGGCTGCGAAGCGGAGACGGCCGGTCGAGCGCTGAGCGGAGCAGGAATGCGGCCGCGACGACGGCCGGTACGACCCCGAGCGGGAGCGAGAACAGCATCGGCACGAACAAGAGCTCGGTAGGCACCGCGACGCCGGTGCCGATCTCGAACTCGACCCGCGAGACGAGCGCGTACATGATTGCGAACAGCAAGACACGCCAGGCCGTGAACGACGGCCCGCCTTGCAGGAAGACGGCAGTGGCGACGATCGCCGCCACGGCAGCCGCGCCCGTCGCCGCAAACGTGATGCGCGTGCGCGCCTGGGATGCGCCGCCGGCGACACGTTCGCGCGCTTCGCGCAGGATCTCGTCCCCCGGCTCGGAAGCGAGCGTGACCGGTTGTGCCGCAGTTGTCGTCACCAGGAGATCATCGGACTTCCCTCGCGCCGAAGGTTCACTCGGATGAGGGATCAGTCGAGGCGAAAAGGCACCCCAAAGGGGCATGCGCCGTCCTCCGTTCTCCAAGAAAGTCAGCGCAGTTTCTGCGGGCCAACAAGCGGGAGGCACCATGCGGCGGGTTGCGGCACTCATTTCGATCATCGCGGTTGCGGCACTGGCCGCGACGACCGCGGGCACGGCGAAGGCGGGCGGAGGTCTCCTCGGCGGGCTCCTCGGAGGGCTCACCGGAGGCAACTGCGGGACAACCCTGCCGTACTTCCTGCCGTGGGGCGACTTCTCGGGCTACTACTTCGCGCCGAACGGCGGCTTCGAGAGCGGCAGCAACGGCTGGTCGCTTCGCGGCGGCGCCGCGGTCGTGACGCAGGCCAACGAGCCGTGGTACCTCGCCGGCTTCGGGTCGCACGCGCTGCAGATCCCGACCGGCGGCAGCGCAGCGGTCAACGTCTGCTACGGCCTGACGTACCCGGGTGTGCGCTTCTTCGCCACCGGCGTGAACGGTGACGCGCGGATCCACGTGAGGGTGGTCGCGCACAGCCTGCTCGGCCTGCTCTCGGTCCTCGACGGCGGGACGTTCACGGCGAGCCAGGGCTGGGCGCCGTCGCCGAAGGTGTCGACGCTCTTCAGCGCGCTCGCCGCGCCGCTCGGATCGAAGTCGATGACGCTCGAGTTCACGGTCGAGAGCGGCACGGCACAGGTCGACGATCTCTTCGTCGATCCGTTCCTGACCCGCATGTAGCGGTACGCTCGTCGGCCTGGAGCCGCTCAACGTCTGGGACTACGAGGCGCTCGCTCGCGAGCGCCTCGCCCCTGGTCCGCACGGGTACTACGCGGGCGGCGCCGGCGACGAGCTGACGCTCCGCGACAACGTCGAGGCGTTCCGCCGCTGGCAGCTGCGGCCGCGCCTGCTCGTCGACGTGGCGGCATGCACGACGGCGACGACGGTTCTCGGGCAGGAGATCTCGATGCCGCTGATCGTCGCGCCGGTCGCGTTCCAGCGCGTCGCGCATCCGGAGGGTGAGGTCGGGATGGCTCGTGCGGCGCTCGCTGCCGACACGGTCGTGTGCCTGTCGACGATGGCGACCTCGACGCCCGCGGAGGTGGCCGCGACCGGGGCCAAGCGCTGGTTCCAGCTCTACGTCTTCCGCGACGAGGGGATGACGCGCCGGCTCGTCGCGCAGGCGGTCAACGAGGGCTACGCAGCGTTGGTGCTCACGATCGACACGCCGGTGCTCGGCCGGCGCGAGCGCGACTTCCGCACCGGGTTCACGATTCCGCCGGAGATCACGGTCGCCTCCCTCGGCGGCGGGGGCGTGACACCGCTCGGTGCGTTCTCGCAGGTCTCGTCCTCCGTGACGTGGCGCGACGTCGAGCGGCTCGCGGAGTCGGGTCTGCCGGTGGTCGTCAAGGGGGTCCTGACGGCGGAGGACGCGCGGCTCGCGTGCGAGCACGGCGCGGCGGCGATCGTCGTCTCCAATCACGGCGGCCGCCAGCTGGACGGCGTCGCCGCGACGATCGACGCGCTGCCCGAAGTGGCCGAAGCGGTCGACGGAAGGATCGAGGTGTTGATCGACGGCGGGATCCGCCGTGGCACCGATGTCGTGAAGGCGCTCGCGCTCGGCGCGCGCGCGGTGCTGGCCGGTCGTGCGCCGCTCTGGGGTCTCGTCTGCGGGGGCGAGCAGGGAGCGACGCACGTGCTCGAGCTGCTGCGGGCGGAGATCCTCTCGGCGCTGCAGCTCATCGGCTGCGTCTCGCCGGCGGACGTGACACGCGACCGCGTCGGGCGCCGTCCGTTCTAGGCGGTGAGTGCGGCGGGCCGCTCGGCGCGGCGGTACTCGAGCGTGTAGCCGAGCGACCGCGGAACCGCGAGCAGCGACTCGAGGTCGAGCTCGATCCGCGCGCCGGCTTTCTGCGTCACCTCGTCCTCGATCGGCAGGTCGAAGTCGTCGGCTCCGAAATCGAGCGCGCGGAACGCGTCCTCGTTCACCGTCAGCACCGACGTGCGGATGTGCGCGACGTTGTCGAGGAAGATCCGGCTGAGCGCGATGTGCCGCCAGTACTCGCGCGCGCCGACCTCGCGGCCCCCGAACGCGGTTCCGTACGGCTTGTAGGTCCAGCAGAGGAACGAGAAGAGGCCGCCGGTCTCGTCCTGGAAGTCGCGTGTCCGCTGGAGATGCTCGAGCCGCTCGTCGAGCGTCTCGTCGAAGCCGATCACCATCGTCGCGGTCGTGCGCAGCCCGCTCTCGACGATCGCACGTTGTGCCTCGAAGTAGTCGGCGACCGTGTACTTGAACTTCGCGTGACGCTTGCGGAAGTCCTCGGTGAGGATCTCGCTGCCGCCGCCGGTGATCCAGTGCACACCCGCGTCGCGCAGACGCGCGGCGGCGTCGTGGTAGGAGACCTTCGCCCGGTCTGCGAGGTAGACGAACTCGGCGATCGTCAGCGCGTAGAACTCCACGCTGTCGCCGTAGCGCTCGCGCACCGACGCGAAGAGGTCGCAGTAGAAGTCGAGCGGCAGCTTCGGGTTGAAGCCGCCGTTGAAGGCGACGAGGTCACCGCCGGCGTCGACCAGGTCGTCGATCTTCGCGAAGACGTCCTCGCGCGAGAGGACATAGCCGCCGTCCTCGTTCGGCAGGACGTAGAACGCGCAGTAGTCGCACTGCGCGACGCACACGTTCGTGTAGTTGATGATCCTCATCACCATGTACGTCGCGCGATCCGGCTCGTGGTAGCGCGCGCGGACGGACTGGGCGAGCCGCTGCAGATCGTCGTCGGAAGCGTGCCGCCACAGCGTGCACGCCTCGTCGGTCGTGATGCGCCCCCCGTCCTCGACCTTTGCGCAGATCGAGTGCAAGCTCACGGGGAAAGCGTATCCATGAAAGAGCTGACGGAGAAGACAGCATTGCCGGGCCCGGCGGGACCGTAGCCTGGCGGCGGCTCCAGGCCGTTTCGGCCGAGCGCGGCCTTGTAGGCCTCGAGGAGACGGATGTGGTACTCGAGCGGCGCGCCGTGCGGGTTGTCGCGGCCGAGCGGCGTAGCCGGCTCCGGGCACCACGTCGTGAAGCGCGGCGTGATGCCGCGGCTCATGAAGTAGTCGAGCCCCTCGGTCGTCGAGCGGATCGCCTCGTCCACCGTCTCGAACCCGAACGGCTTCGCCATCTCCACGCCCGCGACGAAGTTCGGGATCACGTAGCGCGGGCCGAACACCTCGGCGGCGTCGAAGATCCGGCGGTGCCACTCCTCGCGGCCGACATAGCGTTCCTTGCCGGGCGAGACGATCTCGAAGAGGCGCTTGTCCCACACCTCGTAGTTCGGGTGGTAGATCGTGATGCCGTAGTCCTTGAAGCGCTGCACGTCGGCCTTCGGGAGCGCCTGCGCGACGACCTTGCCGATCCAGCGGCCGGGGAATCGCTCCTCGATCGCCTGCGCGTAGCGGCCGTAGAAGTCGGCCTCCGCGAGTCCGTCCACGGTGCTCGTCACGGAGCCGCCGGTGAGCGTGTACGCGGTCGAGACCCTGTCCGTGTCGTAGCGGTCGATCAGCGCGAGCGCCTCGAGGACGTCCTCGACCGGCTTCACGCCGGTATACGGGCGGCCCTCCTTCTTGTGCTGGCGCCAGTTGTGGTTGATGTCGCAGAACTGGCATTCCTCGTGCGCGCCGAAGTACTGGCAGAGGCGCAGCACCGTGAGGTAGATCAGGTAGCCCCACTGGATCGTCGGCGCGGTCTCCATCACCGTCTTGCCGTTCTCGAGCAGGTGGCGGTAGTACTCGGGCATCGGCGGCAGCGCGGCGTCGGCGAGCGGCCGTCCGTCGAGCGTCATCGCGAGCGTGCCCGCGTCGGTGCGCGTGACGCGGTACGGCGAATCGGGGTTGACGCGCACCGAGACGATCGTGCGGCGCAGCTCGTACGGCCCCCCGGTGAGAGCGAGCTCCTCCGGAGGCCGGCGCTTCGCCGCCTCGCCGAGCTCGGCCAGCGGTTTCTGATCGAACGAGAAGATGAAATAGGACTTCGGCTTGACCTCGCCCTCGAGGTTGTCGGTCAGCGCGGACTCCTCGAAGGCGATCCCGGTGCGGAGCAGGTCCTCCTTCAGCACCGCCTCGGGCGGGACATCCGGGAACCGCTCCATCAGGTCCTCCACGAGCGCGGTCCGGGTCTCGGCGGTCGCGGTCACCGCGGGAATGGTAGATGGCTGAGCCCAGAACCGATGCCGTGGCGTGGGCGTAGGGTCTGCGGATGACGCGGTTCGTGCTCGCGAGACTGGCTTCGACTGCGCTCATGTTCCTCGCGATCACGCTGTTCGTGTTCGTCGCGTTCTCCCGGCTCGGGCGGTCGTATGCGTATCGGCCGCACGGCACGCTCCCGGGGCAGTACGTCCATTATTTGTGGCGGCTCGTCGGGCACGGCGACCTCGGCTATTCCTCCGTGACGCGCGAGGCGGTGACGACGCAGCTCTTGCGTGCGGCGCCGGTGACGCTCTCGCTGGTGGTGGGCGGGCTGCTCGTGTGGCTGCTGATCGCGCTTCCGCTCGGGCTCCTCTCGGCGCTGCGGCCGCGGCGGCCGCTCGACCGCGCCTCCTCGGTCTTCGTCTTCGCGGGGCTGTCGCTGCACCCGGTATGGCTCGGGCTGATGCTGAGCTGGCTCTTCGGGCGCTACCTGCACGTGCTGCCGGCTGCGGGCTACTGCAGCATGGGAAACGTCTCGACCGGGTGCGAGGGTGTCGGCCGGTGGGCGTCGCACCTGCTCCTTCCGTGGATCACGTTCGGGGTCGTGAACGCCGCCCTGTTCACGACGATGGTGCGCGCGCTCGTGCTCGAGGAGCTCGGCTCGGACTACGTGCGGACGGCGATCGCCAAGGGCGCGGGCGGCTTCCGGATCGTGCGCGCCCATGTGCTCCAGAACGTGATGCTGCCGCTCCTGACGATGGCCGGCTTGCTCGTCGGAACGTCGCTGGCGGGCGTGATCTTCGTCGAGTCGGCGTTCGACCTGCCGGGGCTCGGCGGCATCCTGCGCCAGGCGGCGGTGCGGCACGACCTCCCGGTGATCGCAGGCAGCGTCGTCTTCCTCGGGGTTGCGATCGCGCTGTTGAACCTCGCGGTCGACCTCGCCTACGCGGCGTTCGACCCGCGGCTCCGCGGCATGCTTCGGGCATGAAGACCGTCGTCGTTCTCTCGGGCGGGCCGGACGTGCCCGCCTCGATCGCGCTGCCCGCCGGCGCGATGGTGATCGGCGCGGACGGGGGTGCCGGTCTCGGCGTGCCCGTCGACCTCGCGGTCGGCGACTTCGACTCGCTTCCCCCCGAGGCGCTCGCCGGCCTCGGCCGCGTCGAGCGTCATCCCGCCGAGAAGGATGCGACCGACCTCGCGCTCGCGCTCGACGCCGCGCTGCGCGAGTCGCCCGAGCGCATCCTCGTGGTCGGGAGCGCGGGCGGGCGACTCGACCATCTGTTCGGCTCGCTGGAGCTGCTCGCATCGGAGCGGTACGCGCGCGTCGAGGTCGACGCGCAACTCGGCGAGGCCGCCGTGCACGTCGTTCGCGGGACGCGGAGGCTACGGGGCGAGGCCGGCGAGCTCGTCTCGCTCTTCGCCGTGCACGGTCCCGCGCGCGACGTGCTCACCGAAGGGCTCGTCTATCCGCTGCGCGGCGAGACGCTGGAGCCGGGCTCGAGCCGCGGCACCTCGAACGCGTTCGCCTCCGCCGAGGCGACGGTTTCCGTCGGTTCCGGCGTCGTCGTCGCGGTTCGCCCTAGCGGCAGCTGCGCGGCAGGAACCGCGTCGTAGCGACCGACGACGCGGCGACAGGCTGCTTCAGCAGCCCGCGTGCGTGCATCCAGTTCCCGAACCGCTGCCAGGCGGCGACGCTGAGGCAGCCGACGCCGTGCGGGCCGGCGAGCAGGTGCAGCGTCGCCGGCGTCGCGCGCGCGAGGAACTTCGCGTCGGACGCTGTCTCCTTCTTCAGGATTGAGAGCGCCCGCGACGGGTGTGCCCGCGCGTCGCGCGTCCCCGCGAGGAAGGCCGATACGAAACGCTGCACCTCGGAGCGGTAGGCCGGATCGTGCAGCCGCGTCTTGCTCGCGACGAGCACGAGCTCGTCGTAGCTCGGAACGCCCGCGTGGTCGACGGGGATGATCGTCGGGTGCAGCCCGCGCAGCTGGAGCTGCACGCCTTCGACGTTGCGATAGACGCCGAGCACCGCGTCGACCCGATGCGAGAGCAGCGCGGGCAGAAGGTTGTAGCCGACGGTCACCACCTTGACGCGGCCCGAGAGGCCGGCGCTCTTCAGCGTCGCGTAGTCCGACGGCACGCCGGTGATGCCGATCGTGCCGCCGCGGAGGTCGGCCAGGGAGCGAACCTTCGGCTCGATCGACATGAACGAGTTGAGCGGTTGCGGCACGACCGCAGCCACCGCGACGACGGGGAGCTTCTTCGCGGCTGCGAAGAAGACCTCTTGCTCGTAGCTGACCGCAAGGTCGCTCTTGCCGATTCCGACGAGCTTCAGCGGCGCGGTCGGGTCGGACGGCGCGCGGATCGTCACGTCGAGCCCGTTGCGCGCGAAGATTCCTGTGTCCTTCGCGTCGAAGAAACCGACGTGGTCGGGGTTCGGCGTCCAGTCGAGCGTCAGCGTGACGGAGCTCTTCGAGCTGCCGCCGCCGACGGCGACCGCGACGCCGATCGCGCCCGCGGCGATCGCGAGCAGCACGGCGAACCCGACCCGCTTACGCACGCTCGGCGCTCCAGGGGACGAGCAGCCGCTCGGTCGCCGCCACGACGGCGTAGAGCGCGAGCGCGAGCGCGCTGAGGACGAGCACCGCGGCGAAGATGCGCGCAGTGTCGAGCGCCGGCTGCGCCTGCAGGATCACGAAGCCGAGACCGGACGACGAGCCCGCCCACTCCCCGAACACCGCGCCCACGGCCGCGTAGGTGGCCGCGACTCGAGCGCCGGAGAAGATCGCGGGCAGCGCGCCCGGCAGCTCCACGCGGCGGAAGATCGCGAACCGGCTGCCGTGCAGCGTCCGCATCATCCGCACGAGCTCCGGGTCGGTGGAGCGGAAGCCGTCGACGGCGTTGACGACGATCGGGAAGAAGCAGACGACCGCGACGACGACGAGTTTCGGCTCGATGCCGTAGCCGAGCAGCACGGCGAGGATCGGCGCGAGCAACACGGTCGGCACGGTCTGCGAGAGGACGAGCAGCGGGAGGAGCGCGCGCCGCAGCGCCGACGATTCGTGGATGAGAATCGCGAGCAGAAGCGCAGCGGCGACCGCGACGAGGTAGCCGAGCAGCATCTCGCGCACGGTCACGAGCGTCGCGTGACGGAGCAGCGAGCCGTCGTTCCCGAGCGCGCGCGCGACCGACGACGGGGAGGGGAAGAGGTAGTCCGGGACATGCGCGGCATGGACGACGATCGCCCACACGCCGACGGCGGCTGCGAGCAGCGCGAGCGGCGGCCACCAGGCGTGGACGCGCTTCATCCGATCGCCTCGAGTGCCCGCTCGCGCAGCGCGACGAAGCCGGGGTCGGTGACGACGCGCGGGGCGTCGACATCGAGGTCTGCGGCGATCCGTCCGTCCCTCAGCACGAGCACGCGGTCGCAGAGAAGGAGCGCCTCCTCGACGTCGTGGGTGACGAGGAGGACGGTGCGCGGCTCCTCGTCGAGTGTCGCGGCGAGCCATTCCTGGAGCTCGGCGCGAGTGATCGCGTCGAGTGCGCCGAACGGCTCATCGAGCAGGAGCACCGGCTTGCCCGCGAGCAGGGTTCGCGCGAACGCGACCCGCTGGCGCATGCCGCCGGAGAGCTTCGCGGGCCGGAGCTCCTCGGAACCGGCGAGCCCGAGTCGCGCGAAGAGCGGTCGCGCCTGGTCGCGGGCCTCGCGGCGGGAGAGGCCGGCGTTCTCGAGTGCGAGCGCGGCGTTGGCGAGTGCGGTGCGCCAGGGAAGCAGACAGTCGCGCTGCGGCATGAGTGCGCAGCGCGTGAGCCGCTCCTCGGCCGCGGTTGCTCCCGCAACGGACAGGTGGCCCGCGTCGGGCTCGTCGAGCCCGGCGACGAGCGAGAGCAGCGTCGACTTGCCGGCGCCGCTGCGGCCGACGATCCCGACGCGGCCGTCGGCGGGAACTCGAAGGTCGACGCCGTCGAGCACGCGCCGCCCGCCCAGCACGCGCACGACTCCTTCGGCAG
>Ga0308173_10001459_pt1 | contig 11793 bp, 11 predicted proteins | sample PhyPR1_FD_203716 | JGI IMG/M metagenome (GOLD analysis project Ga0308173, IMG submission 203716) | Soil microbial communities from UC Gill Tract Community Farm, Albany, California, United States - DLSLS.P.R1 | ecosystem: Environmental > Terrestrial > Soil > Agricultural land | place: USA... | reverse complement strand
CTTGGTGGTGCCCAGGGTCTCGGCCAGCGCCTCGGCCGATTCAAGGTTCGGATCCGCGATGGCCGCCAGGACGGCGTCGGGGATCCTGCGGGCGATGCTTTCGGCGTGGAACGCGCCCATCCAGCCTGAGCCGATCAGCCCGATCCGGACCGGCACGCGCGCCGGCACGGAGGGGTCAGCGGGGTTGCGGTTGAGGTAAGCCAAAGGCTTGTCCTTTCAAAAGTTGGGACGGCGGTTACTCGTAGGTCTTGCCGGTCGTCTGGGCCACGCCCGCGACTTCGCTCTGGACTTCCTTGATCAGGTCGCCGTGGCCTCCGAGCTGTTCGAGTTCGTGGGCGAGTTCGGCCAGTTCCGCGCCGCCGGCCATCTGGGCGGTGAGCTCGTCGAGGGTGATGTCCTTTTTGTCGTAGTAGCCGATCGACTTGCCGCGCTTGAGCAGCAGGAACCGGTCGCCGACGGGAAAGGCGTGGTGCGGGTTGTGGGTGATGAAGATGACGCCGAGGCCGCGGTCGCGGGCCTGCAGGATGTAGCGGAGAACGACGCCGGACTGCTTCACGCCCAGCGCGGCGGTGGGCTCGTCCAGGATCAGGACCTTCGCGCCGAAGTACACGGCCCGGGCGATCGCGACGCACTGGCGTTCACCGCCGGAGAGCTGGCCGATGGGCTGCTCGACGTCGCGCAGGTCAATGCCCATTGCGGCGAGTTCCTTGAGCGTGATGTCCTTCATCTTCTCGACATCCATGCTCTTGAACGGGCCGAAGCCGCTGGTCAGTTCCGAGCCGAGGAAGAAGTTCCGCCAGATCGGCATCAGGGGCACCACGGCGAGATCCTGGTAGACGGTGGCAATGCCCACATCCAGGGCGTCGCGGGGTGAGTTGAATTTCCGTTCCTCCCCCATCACCTTCAGCACTCCGGCGTCGTGCTGGTGCAGGCCGGCGATGATCTTGATCAGGGTGGACTTGCCCGCGCCGTTGTCGCCCAGCACGCACGTGACGCGGCCGTTGTCCACGGCCATCGTGACATCGCTCAGGGCGATGATGTTGCCGTAGTGCTTGGCCACGCCCTCGAGGGCGAGCAGGTGGACCGCGGTGTGGGTCAAGGGGTCTTTTTCGTTCTGGAGCAGCGTTTGCTGGTTGATCTCGTTGGCATTCATTTCCGGCCCCTTTTACTTGAGTTCCGCGCGGCGCTTGACGATGAGGTTGACGATGGTGGCCAGCAGCAGCATCAGACCCAGGAAGAACTTGAACCAGTCCGGGTTCCACTGCGCGTACACGATGCCCTTGTTGGCCATGCCGAAGATGAACGCGCCGATCGCGCCGCCGATCGCCGAGCCGTAACCGCCCGTTAGCAGGCACCCGCCGATCACGGCGGCGATGATGTAGAGGAACTCGTTGCCCACACCCTCACCGGACTGCACGGCGTCGAAGGCGAAGAGGTTGTGCATGCCCAGGATCCAGGCGCAAAAACCGACGGCCATGAACAGGCCGATCTTCGTGGCCTTGACCGGCACACCCACGGCGCGCGCCGCGTTCGCGTCCCCGCCGACGGCGAAGATCCAGTTCCCCACCCGGGTCCGCATCAGCACCCAGGTGGCCACAGCGACGAGCGCGAACCAGATGAACACCGTGATCTTGACCTCGACGCCGCCGATGTTCACCGAGGAGGCGAACACCGCCTGCGCGGACTTGAAACCGTCCATGTTCGAAATCGACGGGGACGACACACCGCCGCCGATCAGCCGGGTCAGGCCCAGGTTCAGGCCCGTGAGCATCAGGAACGTCGCCAGGGTCACGATGAAGCTGGGCAGCTTGGTCTTCACCAGGATCCAGCCGTTGATGAAGCCGATGCTCAGCGATACCACCAGGGCGAGGACGACACCGACCCACACGTTCGTAGTGAAGTACCAGCTGAACAGCGAGGCCGTCAGCGCCGAGCTGATCACGGCGACACCGGCAGAGAGGTCGAACTCCCCACCGATCATCAGCAGCGAGACCCCTACCGCCATGATCCCGATCGTGGAGGAACCGTACAGCACGGTTGCGAAGGCATTCGGCTGGGTAAACGTCGGGGAAACCAACGCAAAGAAGACGAACAGGACAATCGCGCCCACCAGGGCACCGATCTCGGGCCGGCCCAGCAGCTTCTGGAACGGGCCGCGCTTGGCCAGGCGGTCATCGGCCGCCGCCGACGGTGTCTTTGTCTGGGTGATGGTCATGATGATTCTCCTTGCTGCCGGGCCGGCGCAGGCCGGCCGGGCCAGCGGGCTGTTAGCGGATGCCCTGCTGGGCGAACTTCAGGACATTGGCCGCATTTGACTTGTCGACGATGCTCGGGCCGGTGAGGACCGACTGGCCACCGCCGATCTTGAAGCCGCCGCGCTTGTTCTGCCAGATGGCGTCGACGGAACTGTAGCCCTGCAGCCACGGCTGCTGGTCTACGGTGAACAAAACTGCACCATCCACGATTTTCTGGGCGAGATCCGCGTTCAGGTCGAAACTTGCGACCTTGGCAGAGCTGCCGGCGTCCGTGACCGACTTGAGGAGAGTGAGGGTGAAGGGGGCGCCCAGGCCGATGATGACGTCGGCGTCCTTTGAAGCTTGGAGCTTGGCCGTCGCGGTGGACTGGACCGAGGTCATGTCCTTGCCGTCGACGTAGAGGATCTCCGTTCCGGGCACCTTCGCCTTGACGCCGGCGCACCGCGCTTCAAGTCCGACGTGGCCCTGCTCCTGAATGACGCAGATCGGGTGCTTGAAGTTCTCGGCCGCGAGCCGGGTGCCGACTGCCTCACCGGCGAGCTTTTCGTTCGAGCCGAAGTGGGTGAAGGCCCCCATCTGCGCCGAGACATCCTCGCCGGCATTGAGGCTCACAACCGGGATCCCTGCGTCGGTGGCCTTCTTCAGGGTGTCCTTGAGGGCTTCAGGCTTGGCGAGCGTGACAGCGATGCCGTCAACCTTCTGGTCGATGGCCTGCTGGATGAGCTGGGCCTGGCGCCCGGCTTCGGGATCGGACGTGTAGAGGAGCTCGACGTTGTCCTTCGCCGCCGCTTCCTCGGCACCCTTGCGGACGATGTCCCAGAAGGTGTCGCCTGCTGCGGCGTGGGTGATGAGCGCGACCTTGATGCGCGGGGTGCTGGCTGCCTGTCCCGCACCAGCGGCATTGCCGGTTTCCGCGGGCTTGCCGCCCGTGCTGGAGCAGGCGCTGAGGGCCATCATTGGAACGACGGCGGCCACCAGCGCCGCTTTCCGCCACGAAAACTTCGTCACGAGTAATCTCCTTTGATTCCGGGCCACGCCGTCCGCTTCATCGCGTAGGTCTGTGGGCCATCTACAACCGATAATGGTGACTCCCATCACAGATGTCAATCCTTTGTCCTGACATTAGAATGTTTTGACGCAGTAGCACCTCTTGGCTCCCCCAATTAGCCCTGCTACTATCAGAAAAGGCAGTATGTCCTATCAAGCGAACATGCGCCTGACATACGCGCACAGGCCGGAATTCCGGCCGCTGCGGAGCATAAGGGAGCACGCCCAGTGGCGAATCAACTAAATCTGCGGATCGACCGCTCTTCCCCGGTGCCGCTGTACCACCAGGTGGTTCAAGGCATCGAAGCCGCCATTCACACCGGCGTGCTGGAGCCCGGCAGCCGGCTGGAAAACGAGATCGACCTGGCCGCCCAGCTCAACCTTTCGCGGCCCACGATGCGCAAAGCGATGGATGAGCTGGTCCGCTCCGGGCTGCTGGTCCGCAAGCGCGGCGTGGGCACCCAGGTGGTATCCAGCCAGGTCCGCCGGCCGCTGGAACTCTCCAGCCTCTACGACGACCTGAGCAACAACGGCAGCAAGCCCACCACCGACGTGCTCAGCTTTTCGCATGAAGAGGCGGACGCCTCAATCCGGAAGGCACTGCAGCTCCCCGCCGGCGCCAAGGTCTACCACTTCACCCGGCTCCGGAAGGTGGGCGGCAAGCCGCTCGCCCTCATGGAAAACTGGGTGCGCGACGACATCACCGCCATTGACGAGCCAGCACTGGCCTCGCAGGGCCTCTACGGCATCCTGCGCAACGGCGGCGTGAACTTCCGGCTGGCCTCGCAGCGGATCGGCGCCATGATCGCCGACGACCACCAGGCACCGCTGCTCGAAACCACCGCCGGCTCCGCCCTGGTCACCATGGAGCGCACCGCCGTGGATGACACCGGCCGGATGGTGGAAACCGGCCACCACGTCTACCGTGCAGATTCCTACAGCTTTGAAATGACACTGGTTCAAAGGTAGAAAACCTCAGCAAGTCCTCCCGACGCGCTCGGAGCCTGGCGTTCACCAACGAGCGCCACCTTCTCCAACCCCGAAAACACCCGCGCCCCTCCTCCGGCGCGACAACGAAAGGGCAGCTTCCATGGCCAACTGGGTCTATCCGCTCGGCACCGCCACCCACGGCAAGTGGGATGTCTCCATCGGGGCTTCCGACTCCGAGCTGGAGGTTGAGGGCTGGGCTCACACCGGGCTGAAGGTCGCCACCCTGGCGGCGGGCGGCGCCGTCGAACTGGACGCCGCGGCGGAGGAACGCATCGTGGTGCCGCTCAACGGCTCCTTCGTGGCCACCGTGGACGGGCAGGACTACCCGCTGGCCGGGCGCGACAGTGTCTTCAACGGCCCCAGCGATGTGCTCTACACAGGCACGGGCAAGGCCGTCACCATCAGCTCGGCCGACGGCGGCCGGGTTGCGGTCGCGACCGCACCGGCCAAGGCTTCCTACCCGACCCGGCTCATCACGGCCGCCGAGACGCCGGTGGAGCTGCGCGGCGCGGGCAATTGCTCCCGCCAGGTCCACAACTTCGGGACCCCCGCCACGCTGGAGGCCGACCGCTTCATCGTCTGCGAGGTCCTCACCCCGGCCGGCAACTGGTCCTCCTATCCCCCGCACAAGCACGATGAGGAAAAGGACGGCGAGACCAGCCTCGAGGAGATCTACTACTTCGAGACCCGCGTGACGTCCGGAGCGCCGCAGCGCCCGGGGGCTGACGACGCCATCGGCTACCAGCGCGTCTACGCCTCGGACGAACGTCCCATCGACGTGTCGGCCGAGGTCCGGACCGGCGACGTCGTCCTGGTGCCGTACGGCTGGCACGGGCCCGCCATGGCCGCCCCCGGCTACGACATGTACTACCTCAACGTCATGGCCGGCCCCGGTCCGGTCCGCGACTGGCTCATCAGCGACGACCCGCACCACGGTTGGATCCGCCAGACCTGGGAGAGCCAGAACCTGGACGCGCGGCTGCCCTTCGGCCGCCGGGCCGGCCGTAGCTAATCAGGCGCGCTGCAGCTCGGTCCCGGCACTGGCTTCGGCGCTGTCGACGTCGGCCGGCCGTCCGGCGTCGTGCTTCTTCGCCCGGGATACCTTGGCCCGGGACGCCGCGAACGCCATCACCGCCAGGCCCAAGAGGGTGATCCCGGCGCCGGCCCAGATCGGCGAGGTGTAGCCGAGACCGGCGGTGATGGTGACGCCGCCCAGCCAGGCCCCAAGGGCGTTGCCGACGTTGAAGGCGCCGATGTTCGCGCCGGAGGCCAGGGTGGGGGCGCTGGTGGCGTACTTCATCACGCGCATCTGCAGGCCGGGCACCGTGGCGAAGCCGAAGCCGCCCAGCAGCACCATGGAGGCGATGGTCATCGGCTGGTTGCCGGCGGTCAGGGCGAAGGCCGTGAGCACCACAACCAACACGGCGAGCGCCACCAGCAGGGTGCGGTCCACATTTTTGTCGGCTGCCTTGCCGCCGATGGTATTGCCGATGAAGAGCCCGACGCCGAAGAGGATCAGCAACCACGGGACCGTGGTGGCCGAGAAGCCGGTGACGTCGGTGAGCGTGAACGCAATGTAGGTGAAGGCACCGAACATGCCGCCGTAACCGAGGATGGTGACAAGGATGGAGAGCCAGACCTGGCCGGACCGGAACGCGCGGAGTTCGCCGCGCAATCCGCCAGAGGCAGAACCAGCTGCAGTACTGGCGGCCTCCTCGGTGGAGCCGGTGTTGGGCACGAGTGCCAGAATGCCGGCCAGGGCCAGGACGCCAATGACGGTGATGGCCCAAAAGGTGGAGCGCCAGCCCGCGGCCTGGCCCAGCATGGTGCCGAACGGGACACCCAGCACATTGGCTGCCGTGAGGCCGGTGAACATGATGGCAATCGCGCCGGCCTTTTTGGTGGGTGCCACCATGCTGGCGGCCACCACGGCGCCGATGCCGAAGAACGCGCCGTGCGACAGCGCGGCGATGATGCGGCCGGTCATCATCAGGGCATAGTCGGGCGCGACCGCAGAGACAAGGTTGCCGGCGATGAAGAGCACCATCAGCACCGCCAGCACGGGCTTGCGTTCGAACCGTGTCACGGCTGCGGTGAGGCCCAGCGCCCCGACCACGACGGCGAGCGCGTAGCCGGAGATGAGCCAGCCCGCGGTGGCCTCGGTGACGGAGAAGTCGGCTGCCACTTGCGGCAGCAGACCCATGATGACGAACTCGGTGAGTCCGATGCCGAACCCGCCGAGGGCTAGGGCGATCAGGCCAACAGGCATGGAGGTGCTCCTTACAGAGGCTGTTTGGAAATCCGTACAGGCGACGCTGTACGGGGAGAGGTACCGAGCGTAAGCTAGTAGTTGCATACGCGCTGTTTAGTGCTGTGCAAGCAATTGTTGCACGAGCAGATACAGCGCGCAAGCAACTATTATTTGATGTGTCCGACGCCACCCCTGCCGGGCACGCGAGCTGAAGGGAATCAGCAGATGGGCATCAAGGACGACGCCGTCGAGGTCCGGGCGCAAGGCTGGCGGACCCTGGCGGCCCTGCACGGGCTGATCGAAGCGGAGCTGGAGCGTTCCCTGCAGGCCGAGGCGCAGCTCTCCGTGGTGGAGTACACCGTGCTGGACGCGCTGAGCCGGCAGGATGGCTGGCACATGCGGATGCAGCAACTGTCCCGCGCCACGGCATTGAGCGCGAGCGCCACCACGCGTCTAGTCAACAGACTCGAAGACCGCGGGCTGCTGACCCGAATCCTGTGCGCCGATGACCGCCGCGGGATCTACACTGAGCTCACGCCCAGCGGCATCGCGTTGCTTGAACAGAGCAGGCCGGTCCACGACGCCACGCTGGAGCGGGCACTGGCCGAGGCCCAGGAAGTCCCCGAACTCGCGCCCTTGGTCGACGCCCTCCCCCGGCTGCACGCCGGCGTCTAGCCCAAGAATGAAAGAAGGCTCCGCCCGGCCCCCACGGCAGAAAGCCACACGCCTGGCCGCCGCCGCAATACTTCGACTGACCCCGCACCTACTCCCTTCGGCCCGGACCGGCAATTCGGCCGCCCTCCCATCAGAGGATGGCGAGGGAGCCCTTGGCGCTTTCCACCAGAACATGGGTGGCGGCGGGAAGATGCCTGACTTCGCCGTCGATCTGGCAGGGAACGGCGTCCCGCGTCGTGAAGGCGTAGCTGCTGACGCTGGGCTGGTTCCCGAGTCCCAGCGTCACGGCTCGAAAGGTCATCAGGGCCATCTTCCAGCGCCCCGAATGGGGCAGCGTCACAACCTCGAACCGGCCGTCGTCGGGGGAGCCCGACTCGCTGACCGTCCCGTACTTGGCCATACGCGAAATGTTGGCGAGGATCAGACTGTCGAAGCGGGCGGTGGCCCCGTCTGCCCGGACGAGCTCGAACGGCCTCAAGTCAGAGAGCGTCCGGGCGACGGACAGGAGTTCGAGAATTTTGCCCTTTCCGCCGCTCTCGATGCCGACCGCCATCAAGGATGTGAGCCCGAAACCTATATATGAGTGGGCGTAGTGAACCCGCGCCGCCGGTTCCTCCCCGAATGTAATGCGTAACAGGTCGATTTGCCGGACCTGGCCTTCGCGGACAGCCGCCGGCAGCGGCCTTGCGGGCATGCTCCGGTGATGGTCATTGGCGTTGCCTGCCGCGACAACGGTGCACACTGCCCTGCTTCCGGGAACGTCCATCACCCCGTTGACGACCTCGTTGTATCCGCCGTCGCCGCTGACCGAAACAATGAGCGGTCTCCCTGCCGCCGCCACGGACCGTGCAAGGTCCCGTGCGTGCCCGGCAAAGTCCGTCGGCAGAAACTCGATTCGCACATCCGGCACTCCGGCGCTAAGGTCCCGTTGTAGCTCCTCGATCTTGGCGGTCATGCCAGACTTACCCGGATTGAAGACCAGGACAATCCGGTCAAAACGGGCAATGGGTGCCCCTTCAGTGACCATGGCGCGTCCTTCCAAGCCCTGGGATAAAGACTATGCCTGCCCCTTGAGGTCAGGGTTACTCGCTGCCAGCGGCACCGTTCCGGGCGCTGCCTTCCCCTAAGGCGTCCGCCACACGGTGAAGGTCCTGGACCCAGCCGGTAGAGCGGCCAGGTACTCCCAGTCCGGCTTCAAAGTTCGCAAGCGCTTCCGCGATGCTTTCCAATGCCTCCGAGAGGTTACTTTTAACGGCGGCATAGCCCTGATCCGAACGGGGGTCAGATGACGCCGCGCGCAGCAGCTCCGCTCCGGACTTGATGATTAGTGAGGCCTCGTACTCATTCAAACTCATACCCCGGGTTACCTGGTCATGGACGGTGTGGACTTTCTGCCCGCCAGCACAACCTTACCCCCGCTCCGCTTAGCCTCGACAGGAAGCCCGTCAACAGGGAAAACGGTGAATCCGGCGCCGGCCACCTCATGCACATACAAAGCGGGCTAGGCGGTGACGGGCTGTTTGGCGGCCTGCTTGAAGTGGTGCTCCAGGTCTTCCAAGCTCTTGTCCTTGGTCTCCGGAATGTACTTCGCGGCGAAGGCGATGGCCCCGACACCCAGCACGGCGAAGACGAAGAAGGTGTTGGAAATGCCGATCGCGGCCAGGAGCTGCGGAAAGCCGAATCCGATCAGGAAGTTCACGATCCACAGCACGAACGCCGAGGCCCCCATGCCGAGGCCGCGGATCTTCAGCGGGAAGATCTCGGAGAGCATGAGCCACGTGACAGGGGAAATGGCGCCCTGCTGGAAGGCCAGGAACGTGACGGTCAGGGCCAGGATGACGAATCCCCGGCCGGTGCCCTCCGGCAGGATGAGCGAGAAGACGCCGATCAGCAGCAGCGCCGTCGTGGTGCCGAGCTGGCCGGTGATGAGCATCTTGCGGCGGCCTACTTTGCCGAGCAGCCAGATGCCCACGAACGTGGCCAGCACCGAGATGGCGCCGTTGGCAATGTTGGCGGTCAGGGCCGCTTCCCGGCCGAAGCCGGACTGTGCGAGGATCTGCGTGCCGTAGTACATGATCGAGTTCACGCCGGTGATCTGCTGGATGACGGCCAGGCCGATTCCCACGACGAAGATGTGCCGCAGCCAGGGAACGCTGAGGTCCTTCCAGGAGCCCATCTTGGACTTGTAGTCCTCCACGGCCATGGCTTTGACTTCTTCGAATTCCGTCCGGGCGTCGGCCTGCGAGCGGATCCGTTGCAGCACGCTGAGCGTCTCGCCGAAGCTGCCCACCGACGCCAGCCAGCGCGGGCTCTCGGGCATGAAGTTCATCCCGATCCACAACGCGATGGCCGGCAGGGTCGCGATGACGAGCATCCACCGCCAGATCCCGCCCGCTTCGCCGAAGCTGTTGCCGAGGTAGGCGTTGAACATGAAGGCCAGCAGCTGGCCGGTGACGATCATGAGCTCGTTCTGGGTCACGATCCGTCCGCGCCGCGCGCTGGGTGAGACCTCGGCCAGGTACACCGGCACTGTCACGGACGCGCCGCCCACGGCCAGGCCCAGGACGAAGCGCGCCGCGATCATCACTTCGGTGCTGGGCGCGAAGGTGCAGGCCAGGGTGCCCAGCAGGAAGATGGCGGCGAGCACCATGATCATCTTCCGGCGGCCGTTGCGGTCGGCGAGACGGCCGCCGAACAAGGCGCCGAAGGCTGCGCCGAACAGCAGGGAGGACGTCACGAGGCCTTCGGTGAGCGGAGTGAGGCCGAGGTCTTCCTGCATGTACGGCAGGGCGCCGTTGATGACGCCGGTGTCGTAGCCGAAGAGCAGGCCGCCGAAGGTGGAGATGATGGTGATGGTGCGCAGCGCCCTCTTGTGGCTGACCGGCGGCTTGCGTGTGGACGTTCCGGCCGTCATAGGCTCGCCTTCTCGATGCGCCGCGTCATGGTCTCCAGCTGGTAGCGGGACACCTCTTCAGCGTTCTCGTTCTCGGCGAAGACGCTGGAGACCATGACCGAGTCCTCGCGGTCCAGGAAGCCGATTTCCTTCAGGCCGCTGAAAAACTCGTCCCAGTTGACGTCGCCGTCGCCAATTTTCAGGTGCTGGTGCACGCGCACCGGGTTCCCGGGCGGATTGGTTATGTAGCGCAGCCCATGGGAGGCGTGGTGGTCCATGGTGTCGGCGACGTGGACCAGTCGCAGCTTGTCCCCCGCGGCGCGCATGATCTCCAGCGGCGCGTTCTGCATGTGGAAGCTGTGCGAGGCGACGTAGACCAGGCCCACGTTCTTCGAGTTCAGCCCGCGGATCACCCGGATCGCGGCCAGGCCCTCCTCCACGAAGTCGTCCGGGTGCGGGTCGATCAACAGGTCGATTCCCTCCCGCTCGATGATCGGGAGCAGTTCCTCCATGGAGCGGTAGAAGGCGCGCTCGGATTCCTCGGCTTTCTCCGGCCGGCCGGAAAATTCGGTGTTCATGGTGCCGACGCCGAGGTCCACCGTGATCTGGATGGCGCGCTTCCAGTAGCGGACGGCGGCCTCGCGGGCGTCCTCGTCTGGGCCGGACCAGCGCAGCACGGGCAGCACCGATGCGATTTCGATTCCCGCGTCCTTGCAGGCCTTGGCCAGCTTGCCCACCAGCTCGTCGTCGGCCTTCGGGTGGTTGAAGAAGGGGATGAAATCGGCGTGCGGGGTCATCTGCATGTACTTGTAGCCGAGGTCGGCCACCACCCTGGGGAATTCCAGCAGGCTGTGCGAGTGGTGGAAGGGCGTGGGATCGAGGGCGATTTTCACGTAGGACACTCCATGGTGGATCAGTCAGGTTGTGCGGGTACCGGAGCACGCGGAAGGGGCGGAGGGATCCGCCCCTTTCCGGAACTTCCTAGTTGTACAGGGCAGGTCTGGCGTTGAGCTTCACGGCGACCTTTTCGCCGTTCTTCTGTGCCTCGACGCCGGCCTCGCAGCAGGCGGCGGTGGCGTAGCCGTCCCAGGCGGTGGGACCGCCAATCTCATCGCGGAGGGCAGCGTCCACCCAGGACTGGATTTCGACGTCGTACGCGGCCCCGAAACGCTCCTCGAAACCGGGGGGGACGGCGCCGCCCCAGCGGCCGTTGCTGCGCGTGTACGGGCCTTTGTCCCCGCCGATGCTGACGATGCCGTCTTCGAAGGAGGCCTGCGTGGCCACTTCGTAGCCGAACTTCGCGTTGACGTAGATCTCGACGTCGGCCAGGACGCCGGATTCGGTCTCGATCAGCACGTGCTGCGGGTCGTGCTGCCCGGCCGGGGCGTTCCGCGTGGCCTTGCCGAGGCGGACCTGCACCGAGGTGATTTCCTCACCGGTGAAGTAGCGGATGGCGTCGAATTCGTGGACCACGGAGTCGTTGATCAGCATCTCGTTGGTGAAGCCCGCCGGCGTGCTGGGGTTCCGGTGCTGGTGGTGCAGCATCAGCAGCTCGCCGAGTTCGGCGTCGCGGATGGTCTTGCCCAGGGCGGCGTATTCGGAGTCAAAGCGGCGCATGAAGCCGACCTGGATGCGCTTGTGGCCCAGCTTTTCTTCGGCCTCCACGATTTTCCAGGCGGACT
>Ga0308173_10001458_pt1 | contig 11796 bp, 5 predicted proteins | sample PhyPR1_FD_203716 | JGI IMG/M metagenome (GOLD analysis project Ga0308173, IMG submission 203716) | Soil microbial communities from UC Gill Tract Community Farm, Albany, California, United States - DLSLS.P.R1 | ecosystem: Environmental > Terrestrial > Soil > Agricultural land | place: USA... | reverse complement strand
CTTGAAGCTGCTCTGAAAGAAGCTGGCGCTGAAGTTGAAGTTAAGTAAGACAGCCTTCGGGTTGCAGTCTGAGTAGTTTCAGGCTGATGGCTGGTGACTTTTTGGTCACCAGCCTTTTTGCGCTACAGGGTCTCAATGGGGTTTCACACTGTTTGTCCATTGTTACTCTTCAATATCTTTCTCTATCGACGACTTAATATACCGCTCTACCTGTGCGGGTTCCCTGCCCTCGCAACAGCGATGAAATGATTTAAGCGTGATAGAAAGAGGTATTGCACTGCTGCTGCGCAGCCAGTGAATCAAACAAAATCGTGTTGCATGAACTGTCCTGTCAGGACGGACAGCGTGGGTCGACTTGTCAGCTAGCTGAGGAACCCTATGGTTTACTCCTATACCGAGAAAAAACGTATTCGTAAGGATTTTGGTAAACGTCCGCAAGTACTGGACATACCTTATCTCCTTTCCATCCAGCTCGACTCGTTCCAGAAGTTTATCGAGCAAGATCCAGAAGGTCAGTACGGACTGGAAGCTGCATTCCGCTCTGTATTCCCTATTGCGAGCTACAGCGGCAACTCTGAGTTGCAGTATGTCAGCTATCGCCTGGGTGAACCTGTCTTTGACGTGAAAGAGTGTCAGATCCGTGGCGTGACCTATTCGGCACCGCTGCGCGTGAAACTGCGTCTGGTGGTCTATGAGCGCGAAGCGCCAGAAGGCACCGTAAAAGACATTAAAGAACAAGAAGTCTACATGGGCGAAATTCCGCTCATGACCGACAATGGTACCTTTGTTATCAATGGTACCGAGCGCGTTATCGTTTCTCAGCTGCACCGTAGTCCTGGCGTGTTCTTTGATAGCGATAAGGGTAAAACCCACTCATCGGGTAAAGTGCTCTACAACGCACGTATCATCCCTTACCGCGGTTCATGGCTCGACTTTGAGTTTGACCCGAAAGATAACCTGTTTGTCCGTATTGACCGTCGTCGTAAGCTGCCGGCCACTATCATCCTGCGTGCGTTGCAGTTCACTACACCTCAGATCCTCGATATCTTCTTCGAGAAAGTGGTGTTTGAAATTCGCGACAACAAGCTGCAGATGGAGCTGGTGCCTGAGCGCCTGCGCGGTGAAACTGCGACCTTCGATATCGAAGCGAACGGCACCGTCTACGTCGAAAAAGCACGCCGTATTACTGCGCGCCATATCCGTCAGCTGGAAAAAGATGGCATTCAGCACATCGAAGTTCCGGTTGAATATATCGCGGGTAAAGTGGTCGCTAAAGACTACATCGATGAGAGCACCGGTGAGCTGATCATTGCAGCGAACATGGAACTGTCACTGGATCTGCTGGCCAAACTGAGCCAGTCCGGTCACAAGCGCATCGAAACGCTGTTCACCAACGATCTGGACCACGGTCCATATATGTCCGAGACCCTGCGTGTCGACCCAACCAGCGATCGTCTGAGCGCACTGGTTGAGATCTACCGCATGATGCGTCCTGGTGAGCCGCCAACACGCGAAGCAGCAGAGAACCTGTTTGAGAACCTGTTCTTCTCTGAAGATCGTTACGATCTTTCTGCTGTGGGTCGTATGAAGTTCAACCGTTCATTGCTGCGTGATGAAATCGAAGGTTCAGGCATTCTGAGCAAAGATGACATCATCGAAGTGATGAAGAAGCTGATCGACATCCGTAACGGTAAAGGCGAAGTGGACGATATCGACCACCTCGGTAACCGTCGTATTCGTTCAGTCGGTGAAATGGCTGAGAACCAGTTCCGTGTCGGTCTGGTACGTGTTGAGCGTGCGGTGAAAGAGCGTCTGTCACTGGGCGACCTTGATACCCTGATGCCACAGGACATGATCAACGCGAAGCCAATTTCGGCCGCGGTGAAAGAGTTCTTTGGTTCCAGCCAGCTTTCTCAGTTTATGGATCAGAACAACCCGCTGTCAGAGATTACGCACAAACGTCGTATCTCTGCTCTCGGCCCGGGTGGTTTGACGCGTGAGCGTGCCGGCTTCGAAGTGCGTGACGTACACCCAACGCACTACGGTCGTGTCTGCCCAATCGAAACCCCTGAAGGCCCGAACATCGGTCTGATCAACTCCTTGTCTGTGTATGCACAGACCAACGAGTACGGTTTCCTTGAGACGCCTTACCGCCGTGTTATCGACGGTCTGGTTTCTGACGAGATTCACTACCTCTCTGCTATCGAAGAGGGTAACTACGTTATCGCTCAGGCGAACGCCCCTCTTGATGATAACGGCGCGTTTGTTGATGACCTGGTCACCTGCCGTAGCAAAGGCGAATCAAGTCTGTTCAGCCGCGATCAGGTTGACTACATGGACGTTTCGACTCAACAGATCGTTTCTGTCGGTGCGTCCCTGATCCCGTTCCTGGAACACGATGATGCTAACCGCGCCCTGATGGGTGCGAACATGCAACGTCAGGCCGTTCCGACTCTGCGTGCTGATAAGCCGCTGGTTGGTACGGGTATGGAACGTGCTGTTGCCGTTGACTCCGGTGTAACTGCCGTTGCCAAACGTGGCGGTACCGTACAGTACGTCGACGCATCACGTATCGTTATCAAAGTTAACGAAGACGAAATGCATGCTGGCGAAGCCGGTATCGACATCTATAACCTGACCAAATATACCCGTTCTAACCAGAACACCTGCATCAACCAGATGCCATGTGTTTCTCTGGGTGAGCCGGTTGAGCGCGGCGACGTGCTGGCAGATGGCCCGTCCACCGATCTGGGTGAACTGGCACTGGGCCAGAACATGCGCGTAGCGTTCATGCCGTGGAACGGTTACAACTTCGAAGACTCCATCCTGGTCTCCGAGCGAGTGGTTCAGGAAGATCGCTTTACGACTATCCACATTCAGGAACTGGCTTGCGTGTCGCGTGACACCAAACTGGGGCCGGAAGAGATTACCGCTGATATCCCGAACGTGGGTGAAGCTGCACTCTCTAAACTGGATGAGTCGGGCATCGTCTACATCGGTGCTGAAGTGACCGGTGGTGACATTCTGGTTGGTAAGGTTACGCCAAAAGGTGAAACCCAGCTGACGCCAGAAGAGAAACTGCTGCGCGCTATCTTCGGTGAAAAAGCCTCTGACGTGAAAGATTCGTCACTGCGCGTACCGAATGGCGTGTCAGGCACCGTGATCGACGTTCAGGTCTTTACCCGCGATGGCGTGGAAAAAGACAAGCGTGCGCTGGAAATTGAAGAGATGCAGCTGAAGCAGGCCAAGAAAGACCTGTCTGAAGAACTGCAGATTCTGGAAGCGGGCCTGTTCAGCCGTATCCAGAACGTATTGATTTCTGGTGGCGTTGAAGCAGACAAACTGGACAAGCTGCCGCGCGAGCGCTGGCTGGAACTGGGTCTGACTGACGAAGCCAAGCAAAACCAGCTGGAGCAGCTGGCAGAGCAGTACGACGAGCTGAAGCACGAGTTTGAGAAAAAACTCGAAGGTAAGCGTCGTAAAATCACCCAGGGCGATGATCTGGCACCAGGCGTGCTGAAAATCGTTAAGGTTTATCTGGCTGTTAAGCGTCAGATTCAGCCGGGTGACAAAATGGCAGGCCGTCACGGTAACAAAGGTGTTATCTCCAAGATCAACCCGATCGAAGATATGCCTTACGATGAAAACGGCACGCCGGTTGACATCGTTCTGAACCCGCTGGGCGTACCATCGCGTATGAACATCGGTCAGATTCTGGAAACCCACCTGGGTATGGCAGCGAAAGGCATCGGCGAGAAGATCAACGCCATGCTCAAAAAGCAGGAAGACGTCGCGAAACTGCGCGAATTCATCCAGCGCGCCTATGACCTGGGTAGCGATCTGCGTCAGAAAGTTGACCTGAACACCTTCTCCGACGACGAAGTATTGCGTCTGGCTGAGAACCTGAAGAAAGGTATGCCAATCGCCACTCCGGTGTTTGATGGCGCGAAAGAGAGCGAAATCAAAGAGCTGCTGCAGCTCGGCGGCTTGCCTTCTTCCGGTCAGATTACCCTGTTTGACGGCCGTACCGGTGAGCAGTTCGAACGTCAGGTAACCGTTGGCTACATGTACATGCTGAAACTCAACCACCTGGTTGATGACAAGATGCATGCACGTTCAACCGGTTCCTACAGCCTGGTTACTCAGCAGCCGCTGGGTGGTAAGGCACAGTTCGGTGGTCAGCGCTTTGGTGAGATGGAAGTATGGGCACTGGAAGCATATGGTGCCGCGTATACCCTGCAGGAAATGCTTACCGTTAAGTCTGATGACGTCAACGGCCGTACCAAGATGTATAAAAACATCGTTGACGGTAACCATCAGATGGAACCGGGCATGCCGGAATCCTTCAACGTACTGTTGAAAGAGATTCGCTCGCTGGGTATCAACATCGAGCTGGAAGACGAGTAACCCCTTTTCAGGCTGCGGTTCGCCGCCGCCTGAAAGCGCAGGGTTTAAAGCGCTCGCAATTGTACTGGTTACGGGGCGTTCAATTTCGGTTGGACGCCCTCTGAGTCTCACTCCGACGGGAGCTAATCCGTGAAAGACTTACTTAAGTTTCTGAAAGCGCAAACTAAGACCGAAGAGTTTGATGCGATCAAAATTGCGCTGGCTTCGCCAGACATGATCCGTTCCTGGTCTTTTGGTGAAGTGAAAAAGCCAGAAACCATTAACTACCGTACTTTTAAGCCAGAGCGCGATGGTCTGTTCTGTGCCCGTATCTTCGGGCCGGTAAAAGACTATGAGTGCCTGTGCGGCAAATACAAGCGCCTGAAACACCGTGGTGTGATTTGTGAGAAGTGCGGCGTTGAAGTGACCCAGACTAAAGTACGCCGTGAGCGTATGGGCCACATCGAACTGGCGTCGCCGACTGCGCACATCTGGTTCCTGAAGTCACTGCCATCGCGTATCGGCTTACTGCTGGATATGCCACTGCGTGACATCGAGCGCGTGCTCTACTTTGAATCTTACGTGGTAATCGAAGGTGGCATGACCAACCTCGAGAAGCGTCAGATTCTGACTGAAGAGCAGTACCTTGACGCTCTGGAAGAGTTCGGTGACGAGTTCGACGCCAAAATGGGCGCCGAAGCGATCCAGGCCCTGTTGAAAAACATGGATCTGGAGCAGGAGTGCGAGCAGCTGCGTGAAGAGCTGAACGAAACTAACTCCGAAACCAAACGTAAAAAGCTGACCAAGCGCATCAAGCTGCTGGAAGCGTTCGTACAGTCTGGCAACAAGCCAGAGTGGATGATCCTGACCGTGCTGCCTGTTCTGCCACCGGATCTGCGTCCGCTGGTACCGCTGGATGGTGGCCGTTTCGCAACGTCGGATCTGAACGATCTCTATCGTCGCGTGATCAACCGTAACAACCGCCTGAAACGCCTGCTGGATCTGGCTGCGCCAGATATCATCGTGCGCAACGAAAAGCGTATGTTGCAGGAAGCGGTCGATGCACTGCTGGACAACGGTCGTCGCGGTCGTGCGATCACCGGTTCCAACAAGCGTCCGCTGAAATCACTGGCTGACATGATCAAAGGTAAGCAGGGTCGTTTCCGTCAGAACCTGCTGGGTAAACGTGTCGACTATTCTGGTCGTTCGGTTATCACCGTAGGTCCATACCTGCGCCTGCATCAGTGCGGTCTGCCGAAGAAAATGGCACTCGAACTGTTCAAACCGTTCATTTACGGCAAGCTGGAACTGCGTGGCCTGGCCACCACCATCAAAGCCGCGAAGAAAATGGTTGAGCGCGAAGAAGCGGTTGTCTGGGATATCCTCGACGAAGTGATCCGTGAGCACCCGGTTCTGCTGAACCGTGCGCCTACGCTGCACCGTCTGGGTATTCAGGCCTTTGAACCGGTTCTGATCGAAGGTAAAGCGATCCAGCTGCACCCGCTGGTTTGTGCGGCATACAACGCCGACTTCGATGGTGACCAGATGGCTGTTCACGTACCGCTGACGCTGGAAGCCCAGCTGGAAGCACGTGCGCTGATGATGTCGACCAACAACATCCTGTCACCTGCGAACGGCGAGCCAATCATCGTTCCTTCTCAGGACGTTGTACTGGGTCTGTACTACATGACCCGTGACTGTGTTAACGCCAAAGGCGAGGGCATGGTGCTGACTGGCCCGAAAGAAGCTGAGCGTATTTATCGCGCTGGCCTCGCATCGCTGCATGCTCGCGTTAAGGTGCGTATCACCGAACACGAGAAAAATGAGCAGGATGAGTGGGTTGCTAAAACCAGCATCATCGACACCACTGTTGGCCGTGCCATCCTGTGGATGATCGTGCCAAAAGGTCTGCCTTTCTCCATCGTTAACCAGGCGCTGGGCAAAAAAGCTATCTCCAAAATGCTGAACACCTGTTACCGCATTCTGGGCCTGAAGCCGACCGTTATCTTTGCTGACCAGACCATGTACACCGGTTTCGCTTACGCAGCCCGTTCAGGCGCGTCTGTCGGCATCGACGACATGGTTATTCCAGAGAAGAAAGTGGAAATCATCACCGAAGCGGAAGCTGAAGTGGCTGAGATCCAGGAGCAGTTCCAGTCTGGTCTGGTAACCGCAGGCGAACGTTACAACAAAGTCATCGATATCTGGGCAGCAGCCAACGAACGTGTTGCTAAGGCGATGATGGAAAACCTCTCAACCGAAACCGTTATTAACCGTGACGGCGTAGAAGAGCGACAGGTTTCCTTTAACAGCATCTTTATGATGGCTGACTCCGGTGCGCGTGGTTCTGCTGCACAGATTCGTCAGCTGGCCGGTATGCGTGGTCTGATGGCGAAGCCAGATGGCTCCATCATCGAAACACCAATCACGGCGAACTTCCGTGAAGGGTTGAACGTACTCCAGTACTTCATCTCAACCCACGGTGCTCGTAAAGGTCTGGCGGATACCGCACTGAAAACGGCGAACTCCGGTTATCTGACGCGTCGTCTGGTTGACGTTGCACAGGATCTGGTTGTTACCGAAGATGACTGTGGTACACACGAAGGCATCATGATGACACCTGTCATCGAAGGTGGCGACGTTAAAGAGCCACTGCGTGAACGTGTTCTGGGTCGTGTGACCGCTGAAGACGTTCTGAAGCCGGGTACTGCTGATATTCTGGTTCCACGCAACACGCTGCTCGATGAGCACTGGTGTGACGTGCTGGAACTGAACTCAGTCGACAGCCTGAAAGTCCGCTCAGTAGTAGGTTGTGAAACCGACTTTGGTGTGTGTGCGCATTGCTATGGTCGCGACCTGGCACGTGGTCACATCATCAACAAAGGTGAAGCGATTGGTGTTATCGCGGCACAGTCCATCGGTGAGCCAGGTACACAGCTGACGATGCGTACGTTCCACATCGGTGGTGCGGCATCACGTGCGGCTGCTGAATCCAGCATTCAGGTGAAGAACAAAGGTACCATCAAGCTGACCAACGCTAAGTCGGTAACGAACTCGGCAGGCAAGCTGGTGATCACCTCGCGTAACGTTGAACTGAAAATGATCGACGAATTTGGTCGTACCAAAGAGAGCTATAAAGTTCCTTATGGTTCTACCATGGCGAAAGGTGATGGTGAGCAGGTTGCAGCGGGCGAAACCGTCGCAAACTGGGATCCGCATACCATGCCAGTCATCACCGAAGTGGGCGGTTTCATTCGCTTCACGGACATGGTTGATGGCCAGACCATTACCCGTCAGACAGATGACTTAACCGGTCTTTCTTCGCTGGTGGTTCTGGACAGTGCTGAACGTACTGCGGGCGGTAAAGATCTGCGTCCTGCGCTGAAAATTGTTGATGCCAACGGCAACGACGTTCTGATCCCGGGCACCGACATGCCGGCTCAGTACTTCCTGCCTGGTAAAGCGATTGTTCAGCTGGAAGATGGCGTGAAGATCAGTGCTGGTGACACGCTGGCGCGTGTTCCGCAGGAATCTGGCGGTACCAAGGATATTACCGGTGGTCTGCCACGCGTTGCTGACCTGTTCGAAGCGCGTCGTCCGAAAGAGCCAGCTATTCTGGCGGAGATCAGCGGCATCATCTCCTTCGGTAAAGAGACCAAAGGTAAGCGTCGTCTGGTCATCACTCCGCTGGATGGCAGTGAGCCGTACGAAGAGATGATTCCGAAATGGCGTCAGCTGAACGTGTTCGAAGGTGAACGTGTTGAGCGCGGTGACGTGGTTTCCGATGGCCCAGAGTCTCCACATGACATCCTGCGCTTGCGTGGCGTGCATGCGGTGACCCGTTACATCACTAACGAAGTGCAGGAAGTTTACCGTCTGCAAGGCGTTAAGATTAACGATAAGCACATCGAAGTTATCGTTCGTCAGATGCTGCGTAAAGCAACCATCGTGAGCGCAGGAAGTGCAGACTTCCTGGAAGGTGAGCAGGCTGAATTCTCTCGCATCAAGATCTCTAACCGTGATCTGGAAGCGAACGGAAAAGTTGGCGCAACCTTCATGCGTGACCTGCTGGGTATTACCAAAGCGTCACTGGCTACCGAATCGTTCATCTCTGCAGCATCGTTCCAGGAAACCACGCGTGTCCTGACCGAAGCAGCAGTAGCAGGTAAGCGCGATGAACTGCGCGGCCTGAAAGAGAACGTAATCGTGGGTCGTCTGATCCCGGCCGGTACCGGTTATGCGTACCATCAGGATCGTATGCGCCGCAAAGCGGCAGGTGAAGTTCCGGTTGCACCGCAGGTTACTGCGGATGAAGCCTCAGCCAGCCTGGCTGAACTGTTGAACGCCGGTCTCGGCGGCAACAAAGACGATTAATCGTCCTTTGCCTGATAAAAACCCTGCCTCGGCAGGGTTTTTTTTTGTCTCTGATTCAGATATTCCAGTCGTTACGGCCAAGGCCAATGTCTTTCAGCTGACTGTCACTCAGCTTCGACAGGATGACGCGCGTCTCACGCCGCAGCTGCCAGCGTTTATAACTGCGCCACAAGTAACGAACCAGCTGGTAAGGCGTGCCTGTGAACGGTTTAGCTGCGCGATTCTCGTCGTATCCCATGATAGTGCCCTCAGTGAATTGTCTGAGGACTATTCTCAGCGGATCGCTCTGTATGATACAGACGCAAAAATCACCTTTCTTTAACATACAGATTGCGGTAATGGCGATCTGAATGGTAAAAAAGAGGCATAACTGTACCGGTTAATGCTCAGCTACTGAGTCAGAGGAAATACAATGACGCGATATGAACATCTGGCCACGCTGCTGGCTCAGCGTATCGAACAAGGTTTATATCGCAGTGGTGAGCGCCTGCCCTCGGTACGCAGTCTGAGTGCCGAACATGGCGTCAGTATCAGCACCGTGCAGCAGGCTTATCATCTGCTGGAAGAGAAGCAGATGATTACGCCGCAGTCGCGCTCTGGCTATTTTGTGGCCTCGCGTAAGGCGACGCCCCCGATGCCTGCGCTGACCCGTCCCGCACAGCGGCCGGTTGAGGTAACGCAGTGGGATGCGGTGCTGGAGCTGATTAACAGCCGTCTGGAAGATGATGTGTTGCAGCTGGGAAGCGGTATGCCCGATCTGACCCAACCGACGCTTAAGCCGCTGTGGAAAGCCTTCAGCCGACAGGCTCAGAAGCAGGACATCGCGCTGCTCAATTATGACAACCTCTATGGTGTTCTCGCACTACGGCAACAGGTTGCACGACTGGCGATAGATAGCGGTTGCCAGCTCACCGCCGATGACATTGTTATTACCACCGGCTGCCATGAAGCCTTATCGGTAGCCGTGCGTGCGGTCTGCGAGCCGGGCGATATCATTGCTGTTGAGTCGCCTTCGTTTCACGGGATCATGCAAACCCTGCGCGGATTTGGCATTCGTGCCATTGAGATCCCGACTGATGCGGTAACCGGCATCAGCCTGGAAGCGCTGGAACTGGCGTTTGATCAATGGCCGATTAAAGCAGTCGTTGTTGTACCGAACTGTAATAATCCGCTGGGATTTATCATGCCTGAGCCGCGTAAGCGGGCATTGCTGGCCCTGGCGCAGCGGTTTGACGCTGCGGTCATTGAAGATGATGTCTATGGTGAGTTAGCCTGGGAATATCCGCGCCCAGCGACCATTAAAGCGCTGGATCTCGATGGCAGGGTTCTGCTGTGCAGCTCCTTTTCCAAAACGCTGGCGCCAGGTTTGCGTGTCGGCTGGGTTGCACCCGGCCGCTATCGCGACCGTGTACTGCACATGAAATATATCGTCACAGGTTCCACCGCCACACAGCCTCAGCATGCGGTCTCCGAGTTTATCCGCCAGGGCCATTATCAGCCCCATCTGCGCCGGATGCGGCAAATCTATCATCGTAACTATGAAACCTTTAGCTGCTGGGTGCGCCACTACTTTCCCTGCGGCATCTGCGTTTCCCGTCCTCAGGGCGGTTTTCTGATGTGGATAGAACTCCCCGAAGCGTTTGATGCGGTCCGGCTCAATCGCGAATTGCGCGAGTCAAAAATTCAGATAGCCGTAGGCTCACTCTTTTCGGCCTCGGGTAAATACCGTAACTGTCTGCGCTTAAACTACGGGCTGCCGATCAACGAGCAGACTGAGAAGGCGCTGGCGCTGGTGGGTGCAGCCGTCGAACGCGCCATGATCTCGTGCCAGCATGAGACGCAGATTTCAGCTTCAACTCTCGCATAGCGAAAAGAAGAAGCAGGGCCGGCAAGAGGAGGGAACCGGCCCTGGTCAGATAACCTTAACCTGACGGAGGCCACGTTAAGGTTTTGCATCAGAGCACGCCAGCGGCAACTTACGCTTTTGCGCACCGCTTTCCCGGCAGAAACGCTGGCGTTACTGGTTTTGCAGCCGCTATGCGGGACAGCTTCCACAAATACTTATTGGTGAAGCTCTGCCAGCGCCAGCAAAGTACGTGTTGCTTCACGCCAGTCATCTGCCTGGGTAATCGCACTCACCACCGCAATACTCCCTACGCCGGTTGCCAGCACGTCAGGTGCCCGAGCAATCGAAATACCGCCAATTGCCACGGTGGGGATATGCGTCAGGCGCGTCAGATGCCGCTTCAGCTGCTCAATGCCCTGCGGCGCAGAAGGCATCTCTTTGGTCTGCGTCGGGAAAATATGTCCAAGCGCGATGTAAGAGGGCTGGATTGCCAGTGCGCGGTCCAGTTCAGCATCGTCATGGGTGGAGAGCCCCAGACGCAATCCTGCCTGATGAATCCGGGCAAGATCGGCGACATCGAGATCCTCCTGACCCAGATGCACGCCATAAGCCTGATGCTTTATCGCAAGCTGCCAGTAGTCATTGATAAACAGGCGCGCGTCATAGCGTTTACCCATTGCAATCGCCTGAGCGATGGCGGGCTCGGCGACCTCATCGGGCTGATCTTTGATGCGCAGCTGCAGTGTACGAACGCCCATCTTCAGCAGGCGCTCAATCCAGTCGGGGCTATCAACCACCGGATAAAGCCCCAGGCGCGGGGCGGTAGCGGGAAATGCGGGCATCGTTACTCCTCCTTAATGGCATCGGCGGGATGATAAAGCTCACCGCCGCGCCGACGAAAACGGTCTGACATTTGCGCCATGCCCACTTCAACGGGCTCGGCGTGCGTATCCTGACGTGCTGCGAACTCGCGCACCTCCTGGGAAATTTTCATCGAGCAGAACTTAGGGCCACACATCGAGCAGAAATGGGCCACTTTGCCCGACTCCTGCGGCAGGGTTTCATCATGCATAGCCCGCGCCGTATGGGGATCCAGCGCCAGATTAAACTGATCTTCCCAGCGGAACTCAAAGCGCGCTTTGGACATGGCGTTATCACGGATCTGCGCACCCGGATGGCCTTTCGCCAGA
>Ga0308173_10001457_pt1 | contig 11798 bp, 9 predicted proteins | sample PhyPR1_FD_203716 | JGI IMG/M metagenome (GOLD analysis project Ga0308173, IMG submission 203716) | Soil microbial communities from UC Gill Tract Community Farm, Albany, California, United States - DLSLS.P.R1 | ecosystem: Environmental > Terrestrial > Soil > Agricultural land | place: USA... | reverse complement strand
TCGTTTACATTTCTTGAGCGCCAATTCACAGAGCAAGTCCGACCAGTCTGACCGAGGAGGGTGCCATGTCTCACGTCTCTGGATGTCTGAAAGCAGCGGCCGCGATCGCCATCGCCGCCGGATTCACGACCGTTCATGCGGGTCATGACGACGCTTATGTCGTCACGCCGCTCGTGTCGAACGTGGCAGGCTCTGCCCCCAAGGTGGACGGGGTATTGCAGAACGCCTGGGGCATCGCCTTTAGTCCCGCAGGCAGTCCCTTCTGGGTCAACGACAACGCCACGGGCTGTTCCACGCTCTATGACGGCGAGGGCACGAAGGTGGCGCTGCAGGTCGCAATCCCGCTGCCAGGCAATGTCATTCCGGCCGGCGCCTGTCGTCCGGCCTATCACAACAATCCGCCGAATCCCGCCCCTGCGGCGCCGACAGGAATGGTTTGGAACGCCTCGCCGGCGTTTCTCGTCCCAGGCACGACGATCCCGGCAGCGTTCATATTCGCGACGGAGGACGGCACGCTTTCCGCGTGGGGCGGCGGACTGAAACCGGCGAATCACGCGGTGATCGCGGTAGACAACTCGGCCTCTCCGTCTGTCGCCAACCACGCCGTCTACAAGGGACTCGCGTTCGGCGTGAACAAGAAGGGTCTGTTCCTCTTCGCGACCAATTTCCGCTCGGGGCGGGTCGACGTGTTCGGGCCGAGCGGCGGCACGAACGGCCTGTTTACGACCGCGACGACGGATGGCGGATTTATCGATGAGCATATGCCAGCCGGATACGCGCCCTTTGGAATCGCGAACATCGACGGCGACCTCTTCGTTACCTACGCGCAGCAGGACGACCAGAAGCACGACGACGTTGCCGGCAACGGTCGCGGCTTCGTCGATGTATTCGACACGGATGGGCACCTGTTGCGCCGCTTCGCAAGCCGCGGGACGCTCAACTCGCCCTGGGGTATCACACGTGCCTCTTTCGACTTCGGTCCATTCAGCGGCAAGATTCTGGTCGGCAACTTTGGCAACGGCAGAATCAATGTCTTCAATAACGACGGCGCGTTCGTGGATCAGCTGGAGGATGCCTATGGAAATCCTTTGGCCATCGACGGCCTTTGGGCCTTGACACTGGGCGGTGGCCGCAACTCGAATTCGGACACCGTGTACTTTTCGGCTGGTCCTAACGACGAGGCCAATGGACTTTTCGGGACGATCACTTCGGCGAGCGGACACAAGCCACGGACGTCAACTGGCCGCGGTCAATGATCGATGCGGTGAGGTTAAGAGCCGGCCGCATAGCGTATATGGGTATCCATACAAGGTCGAACGAATTTCAGTAGCACGAGTACACGGAGAGCCGGGCGACTGTTTTCTCGGGCATGAACGGCTCTTACTATGCAACTTAGAAAACGCGCCTGTGATTACGTCGGGTAGGGGTGAACTTGGGACGCTGACTGGCGCGGTTCCGAAATTGAATGTCTACGTCAACCGACTCGGTCAGTACGTCGGCTCGCGTACTCGCTGCTGACGACTGCATTCGGCCGCGTCGAAACGAGCTTCCGTGCGAGCCCGTTTAGGAGGGTGTTAGGTGATCCGTGGAGTAGTGCTGAAGTACTGACTAACGATTCAGTGCACTGACGCAAGCGCATGTCCTTCTGATCGTTAGTGATGCCATTTGCATGGCGTTCGAAAACGAACGCAATTCCGTGAACCGCTCGATCGTTCCTATTCCGCATGCGCGCCTGTCGTCGCCAGATTCAATCTTCGTCCGTACCTCGGCGATGGTGTTGGAGACCTTTTCCTGGCCACCCTGCATGCGCTCGTTCCCGATCCACTAACCGCCGAGGCCCGCAACGCCAGCCGCTTTAGCGCGCGGGCGATCCCACTGCCGTACGGCCCGTCGCAGTAGCCGTGGTTGGATGACGTGAGCGGTAAGCTGCCAGCGCACAGACGCTGATCGCCGCGAGGATCAACGGCGCGGCGACCGCACCGAAGATGAACTTCGGTCCCCAGTGCGCGGTGAGCATCGCTCCACCGGTCATCGAGCCGACGATGGAGCCGACGCGCCCCATGCCGAGCGTCCAGGCAACCCCCGTCGCGCGACTGGCGGTCGCGTAATAACCCGCCGACAGGATGTTGGTGCCGGTCATCGTGCCGCCAGTGCCCACGCCAGTGACGAATAGCGCCACCAACGCGAGTGCAGGCGCGCCGGACAAGTGACCGAACGATGCGAGACTGATCGCGGCGCAGACAAACGCAACGCAAAGCACATATTGCGGATTCATCCGATCCATCAGAACGCCCAGAAAAATGGCGCCGAGGCTGTTGCCGGTGAGATAAAGCGCCGTCATCAGCGAAGCGTCGTGGAACGACACGCCGCTTTGCTGAATCAGGATGGGCAACCAGTTGCCAAGGAAGTAGATCACAAGCAGCGCCATGAACGCGGTCGCCCAGAGCAACAGCGTGCCGCCACGGATGCCGGGCTGCAGCAGTTGCCCAATTGGCAAGCCTTGCGCACGCTTCTCTTCGAGCGTGATCTCGGCGTCCCCGAAATCGGCATCTGGCGCGATCCGGTTCAGGATCGCGCGCGCCTCTGCCTGCCTGCCGCCGCGAGCAACCAGATACCTCGCCGATTCGGGCAGCCAGCGCGCGAGCACGACGACAAGCAAAAGCGGAAGGACGCCGCCAAGCACCAGCATCGACGCCCACCCGAACGCGCCGATCAGCCGCGACGCGAAAAGCCCGCCTAGCGCACCGCCCACCGCGATACCGCATCCGATCGGCGCAACGAGCGTCGAGCGCAAGCGGTCGGGGCAATATTCGGCCGCGAGCGTGTACGCGTTCGGCATCGCGCCGCCGAGCCCGAGCCCCGTCAGGAACCGCAAGGCGATCAGCATACCGATAGAGTTGGCCCACGCCGACGCGAGACTGAAGAGCGCGAACACGGCAATGGATGCGATCAGCGTCGGTTTGCGTCCGAAGCGGTCCGCAACCGGACCGAATATGAACGAGCCGAGCGTCAGGCCGAAAAGACCCGCGCCGAACATCGGCGCGAGCTGTGCGGGTGTCGCTCCGAAGTGCGCCTTGAGCGCAGGCGCGATATAGCCGACGACGACCGTGTCGTAGCCGTCGAGCACGAGGATCGAGAAACATAGCAGGAACGTCACGACCTGAAAGCGTGACAGGCGCCGCTCATTGATCACGTCCTGCAGAACCAGCGTGCGAGGCTTCCGCGTCGCATCTTGCATGTTCATCGCGTCTCCGTTTGCCGTTCGCGGCTTGTTTTATTCGGTGCGGTCTCGTCCCGCGAGTGCAATGTGGCCGGGAGGCGGTGTTCGTTCCCGGCCGCAAATCCCAGCGGGTGTCAAATCTTGAAACTTTCCAGCGTCGCGGGATGGAAAAGCTCTTCCGGCTGCAGCAGGCGGCTCGACAAGCCTTCCGCGTGATGCCGCTCGAGAAAGCGCGAAAGCACATGGCGGTTGGCCTCGAAGCCGTAGGACCAGAAGTCATGGCCCATCAGACGACGCGCGTTGCTCAATTGCTCTTCGACAAAAGGCAGTGTCACCTTGGTCGCCGACGTATCGCTGAGCCTCGCGAGCGCAACCGACTTGCTCTTCTCGAACGCCTTCGCTATGGCACCTGGCAGCCACGGATGCTGCTCCGCGAGCGTTCGCCGCACGCCGAGCAGATGCATGACCGGGAACAGCTTCGTGCGCGCGTACCAATCGGCGGCGGCCTTCTGCGGGTCGTCGTAGAGATACTTCACGTTCGGATGACCGTTCGTGAAACACGACGGCGCGCGCGGACCGATCACCGCATCGATTTCACCGGACGCGAGGAGGCCGGTGATGGTCGCATTCGACGGCGCGTTCTCCAGCCGCACATCGGCGGGAAGATCGAGCCTGATCTTTTCCTCGCGGCCTGCCTCCTCGTAGCCGCCGCGCACCCAGGCCACATCCGACGCCTTGACGCCGTGATCCTCTTCGAGGAACAGGCGCGTCCACACGTTGGCCGTCAACTGATATTCCGGCACGCCGATGCGCTTGCCCTTCAAATCGGCGGGCGACTCTATGCCGCGATCGTTGCGCACGTAGATCGACGTATGGCGGAACGCGCGCGACGGAAAAACCGGCACGCCGACATATGGACTCGTGCCTGCCGCGGTCTTCACGCTATAGCTCGAAAGCGACAGTTCGCACACGTCGTAATCGGCATGACGGAAGGCGCGGAAGAAGATTTCCTCCGGCTCTTGCAGCATGAACACCGGATCGACGCCGTCGATCTGCACTTCGCCATCCACGAGGGGACGCATGCGGTCGTAGTTGCCCACTGCGACCGACAGGTTGAGCTTGCTCATAGTCTTCTTCCTTGATCCTGCTGGTTGTGTATTAACCGCCGATGAGCACGTCGCGCTGTTCCGCGCTGGAGCGCAGCATCGCGAGGCAGATTTCGAGCGTGCCGCGCGCCCACGTGCCGTCGTGCAGCGGCGCGATATCGTCATGTACCGCGGCGGCGAGTTCGTCGATCACCTCGGCGCGCGGCACCGCGGGTGCGTCCAGTTCGATGCGCTCGCAACGCGTGTCGCCATGGACGACGATGGCATCCGGCATCGGCCGCAGATCGGCGCACTCACACGACACGATAAGCGGCCCGAAGTGCTGATGCCTCCGCGCGTCGGCCCGCTCACGCGAAGGCGGCGTGTAGGCGTCGCCGCCGTAGGTGCCCGCCGCTTTGAGCCGCGCTTCCTCTTCCTTCGATACTACACGCGACAGCTTGCGGCGCGCGTTGCCGTATTCGTCGGCGCTGCGCGTCTGACCCATTTCGCCGATCCAGCCCATCCATTCGTCCGAATCAAAATGCGCGTAGCCGTTGTACGCGAGCGTCGCGAATGCGCCGTTCTCGAACCATAGCGTCGCCGTGTAGGCGCCTTCGGTCGGACGCGTCGCATCCCAGTTGCCGACCGCCGCACGAATGCGCGTCGCGCGGCTGCCCGCGAGCAAGCGCACGATATCCACCTGATGCGCGGCCTGGCTGAACACCGCGCCGCCGCCCGCCTCCGTTTTCAGTTCCTCCGGCCTGCGCGGACGAAACAGATAGTCGGTGTAGTTGAGCGCCTGGATCATCTTCACGCCGCCGTATGCGCCCGATGCGATCAACTCGCGCGTGCGCAGATACGGCGTATCGAAGCTATGGCAATGACCGACTATCAGATGCACGTTCGCCTCGCGACAGGCGCGAATCATGTCGTCGCATTCAGCCAGCGAAAGCGCCATCGGCTTTTCGACCAGTATGTGCTTGCCGTGCCGCGCCGCGATGCGCGTATGCGCCGAATGAAACTGATGCGGACTCGCAATGTAGACCGCGTCGATTTCCGGCATGCGTGCAAGGGCTTCAATGTCGTCGAAGGCCGGCGCATCGAAATCGGCTTCGAATTGCCGGCGTGCCTGGCCGCGCGGATCGCATGCGCCGGCGAGCTGCACGCGCTCGTCGGCGAGAAAGGTCGGCAGCATCAGCGAGAACGCGCGACCCAATCCGGCGATGCCGAGCCTGAGCTTCCGCATCACTCTTGAACCTGATAGTTCGGCTCGACTTCAGCGGCTTCGTCCAGCTCGATCCATACCGGATGCGCGGCGTACTGCTTCCAGTCCGTTTCCTTCGACACCATCGCCTGGAACGAGCACACGCTGCGCGGAATCGCCTTGTCACCGGTGCCGATGGCTGTCTCGCCCGCCTGGAATTCCTTCACTGCGTCGAGCATGCGGCGACGGAACTCGACCACGGCGACGTCGCTTGCGCCGAGCCGCTCTTCGGTACGGTCGGCGATAGGGCCCATCGTCAGCCACATCGCAATGTCCTGATTCGGGAAGCCCTTGATGCCCGTGAAGTTGCCCGCCTTCATCGCCTCGCGGTCCTGCCAGAAGCGGTTCTCCATGTTGCGCAACGGCCGGTAGTACTCGTCGAGATCGATACCGACGCGCTGTCCCAGGAACTTGCGCCACGTCTCCGTCTCGGGCGTCTTGTCGGGATGGCCCCACGCCATGAAATAGAAGGCGGTGCTCGTGTCGTCGCACGGCACGTTGATGTTCGCGACGTTGTACAGGTTGTTCGGCGGAATCAGCGCGGTGGCGGGAGCGACGAACACGGTCGAGCGCACGTAGTCGTGCGTGGCGGCGTTCTGGATCGGACGGCGCAGCGCTGCATAGCGGAAGCCGTAGCTCGTGCGATGCACCTGCATGCGCGGTGCCTTGTCCGTCGATGGACGCAGCCAGTTCTTCGAGGTCGCCTCGGCGCCGCCGACGCGCGCCGGCACGAAATCCGACGAGTGCAGACTCGAACTGTGGGCGGAATCGATCGCGCCTTCGAGAATCTGCGCCCAGTTGCACGGCAGAACGGCCTTCGCAATGGCGACGCGGGTGTCCTCGGTCGGAGCCCAGGCAGGCGGTACGAACTCGGCAATCGCATCCTGCGGGCCCATGTACGCCCAGACGAAACCGCCCCATTCCTTCGTTTCATAAGCCTTGTGCTTGACCTTTTTCGTCATGTCGCTGCACGAGGGCTCCGAGACCATTTCGATCACGTTGCCCTTCACGTCCATCTTCCAGCCGTGATAGAGGCACCGCAGGCCGCAGTCCTCGTTGCGCCCGTAGACGAGCGAGACGCGACGATGCGGGCAATACTCGTCCATCACGCCGACGTTGCCGTCCGTGTCGCGGAACACCACGAGATCCTCTCCGAACACGCGCGCTTTGACGGGCGTGCCATCCGGTTCGCTGACTTCTTCGATGAGACACACGGGCGTCCAGTGACGGCGCATCAGCTGGCCCATTGGGGCATCGCCTTCAATACGGCACAGCAATTCATTTTCTTCATGCGTAAGCATCGGCGCTTCTCCTGACCAACGTATTCAAAGGGACGACTTCAGAGGTCCAGCACCAGTTCTTCGCTCTTCGCGCGCGACACGCAGATCATGATCTGGTCGCGCTTCTCGTCTTCGCCAAGCACCATGTCGCGGTGGTCCGCCTGGCCCGCGCGCAGCGTCGTGCGGCACGATCCGCATGTGCCGCTCTCGCATGAACTGGGCGCACGGATGCCGTTGTCGCGCAAGATTTCCAGGATGGAGCGGTCCTCTGGAATATCGAAGCAGTGGCCCGAACGCTCGAGCCTCACGCTGAACCGTGTGTTCTCGGCCGCGCGCGACTGATCCACGCCAAAGCTCTCGAAATGCACGCTGCCTGTCGGCCAATGTCCGGTCATGTCGCGCACGCCGTCCATCAGCGCGCGCGGGCCGCAACAGTAGACGTGCGCGCCGCTGCCGGGCTTTTCGAAGACCGGCCAGAAATCGAATGCGTTGGCGAGATCGCCGTGATCGTGGTGCACGACGACATGCGGCTTCCATTCCGCGCTGGTGAGCTCGTCGATGAAGGCCGTTGTCTCGGGGCTGCGCGAGACGTAATAGAGCTTGAAGCGAGGGCAGCCCGCGGCCTTCAGATGACGCATCATCGAGAGAATCGGGGTGATGCCGATGCCACCCGCGACGAACACGAAGCTGCGCGCGCGTTCGCTCAGTCCGAATTCATTGCGCGGCATGGAAACGTCGATGCGATCCCCTTCCGCAACGTCGTCCGTCATGCTGACCGAGCCGCCGCGACCCGCTGCATCGCGCTTCACGGCTATCAAGTAGCGGTTCGTTTCATCGGGGTCGTTGCACAGTGAATAGTTGCGGTTCGCGCCATTCGGCACGCGCACCGTCAAATGCGCGCCCGCCGTGAAGGGCAGCAGTTCGCGGCCTTCTTCGTCCCGCAGTTCGAAGCTGAAGATGCCTTCCGCCACCGGTTCCTTCTTCGTCACCACGAGCGTCCTGAATGACATCTCATTGCTGGCCGAATCCCTCATTGCACCTGCTCTCCCGCATTTGTCTTCGTTCGATCGCACCTTCACCGCGGCGCCGACCACCATGACATTTATGTTAGATATCTAATTATATGCGCGCAAGCGGGTTTTCCCTGAAATCGTTGGGGCGATTCAAATGAAAACGGCGTCTCGAAGTCGAAGACGCCGCCGGTGCTGCGAGAACTGAAACCGCTAAGACTGTTTTTCCGCGTGCTCGCGCAGCGTATTGGCCGGCACGCCGATCAGCACGGCGAGTCCACCGAGCAACACGATTGCGGCGATTGCGGACAGGCCGATCGCAAGACTGCCCGTCATCGTCTTGATCCAGCCGAGCGCGACCGGTCCACAGAACGCGCCCACTTGCCCCAGGCTGCTGATCGCGCCGATGCCTGCGGCGGCAGCGTCATCGGAAAGGTAGGCAGGAGGGATCGACCAGATGATGGCTGCCGCGCCGAAGTAGGAAATGGAGATCATCCCGAGACAGACGATGGCCGCCGTCGTATTGCCCGACAGTACGGGCAGCAGAAAGCCGCCCAGCGCGCCCACCGCCGTGCATGCAAAGAAATGCCAGCGCCGCTCCAGCGTGACGTCCGAACTGCGCGCGACCGCGAACATTCCCAGCGCCCCGATGATGTACGGCAACGCGGACAGCAGGCCTACATTGAGCACGTCCGAGACGCCGGCCTGACGAATGATGGTCGGCGTCCAGTAATTCAGGATCGTCCCGCAGAGAGGCACCGTGCCCCAGCCCGCCGCGAGGATATACACGCGCGGGTCCTTCAGTGCGATCAGCAACTGGTGACGCGTGTGCTTTGCGGGCTTCTTCTCCGCGCGGTCCGCGGCTAGCGCATCGATGATGATTCTCTTCTGCTCGTCGTCGAGCCAGCGCGCGTCCTGCGGACGATCCACGAGATAGAAGAACGCGACGACGCCCATCAACAGCGCGGGCAAACCTTCGAGAAAAAACAGCCACTGCCAGTTCCGGTAGCCGAGGACATCGACGAAGTTATGCAGGATCCAGCCGGACAGCGGCCCGCCGATGATGCCCGCCGCGGCGATCGCCAGCAGAAAACGCGACGTGATCCGCGCGCGCCGCGCACCGGGGTACCAGTACGTCAGATACAGAATGATGCCGGGCCAGAAGCCGGCTTCGGCGGCACCGAGCAATATCCGCGCGATATAGAACTGCATCGGCGTGGTCATGAAGGCCATTGCAGTCGAAATGCCGCCCCACAGAATCATGATGCGCGAGACGGTGAGGCGCGCACCGATCTTCTTGAGCAAAAGCGTGCTCGGCACTTCAAGCAAGATATAGCCGATGAAGAAAAGGCTGACGCCGAGGCCGTATGCGGCATCGGACATGCCGAGATCCTGCTTGAGATGCAACTGTGCGAAGCTCACGTTCACGCGGTCCAGGTAGTTCAGCACCCAGCAGACGAAGATGAACGACATCAGTCGCCACGTGACCTTGTGATATGTGGCCTCGACGCGCGCTGCCGTCGCATCCGATTCCGAAATGAATTCCGTGACTGTGGATTTGGCCACCAAACGTCTCCGATTGCGTACTCACGAGGACGACACACCAGCGTGCGATGAGTGATCGCATACCCCGTATATCGCGCACATTTTAGTTCGATATCTAATCATAATGGTAAGGAGACGCTCACGTGTCAGCAAGCTCGGGTTTGCACTGAGCCAGTCAAGGAGCATGCTGCCTTCCGAAAGCGCAGGAGCTAGCGGCTATCATGTCGGGAAAGACACCCGCACTCGAAACGAGACATCGCCATGACACGAAAGAAGAATGTGGAAGGCGCGCCGCGCGAAACCGCTGAAATGCTGCGCCACTGGCACGAATCGGTGCCGAACGACCGACTCGCGCACCTTGTCAAGGACGCGGGGCGATCGATGGTGCGAGCGTTGCAGATGCGCCTCGCGGAGCACTCCGTTTCGTTCGGGCACTGGACGTTTCTGCGCATCCTGTGGGAGACGGACGGACTCACGCAGCGCGAACTCAGCGAACAGGCGGGCGTAATGGCGCCCACTACGTTCGCCGCCGTGACGGCAATGGAAAAGCTCGGGCTCGTCGAGCGGCAGCAGCGTCCTGAGAACAAGAAGAACACGCACGTCTATCTCACGGCACAAGGTCGGACGCTCAAAGACAAGCTGGTGCCGCTCGCGGTAGAAGTGAACGAAATCAGCGTGACCGGCTTGAGCGAGCGGGAGATCAAGACAGCGCGCAAGGTGCTGCTGACGATCATCGAGAATCTGGCGGAGGATGAGTCCGGATCGACGAATCCCATGCGACGCGTGCTTTCTACTCGAGAACTCGGCAAGCTGATTGCCGAGCGCGGTGAAAGTCTGGAAGACGCTTAGGTGGGAGCGGATCGGCGGGTTAGTCTTCGAGGCTGCCCGCGATCGCTTAACTGCTCACGCTTTCTTTTGATGAGTTGATGGGACAGTTCGTGAGCCGCCGCAACGGCAAGCGTGGTCCACATCGCGACTGCAACAGCAGATCGCCGCGATTGAGCAGTTGCCCAAGGCCGAACAACCGTTTGTTTCGCAGATGCTGGTACCGTGCTCGCGCGGGCGCGGTAAGACACCAAGGAATGGACCGTAAGCGAAGCGCGGGCTGTGCCTACATCAACGCCCACGGCTCCGGGTCCGACCGGGCTCCACTCTCGACCTTTTGCTCTTCGAGTTGCCCCTTGCCGTTCTGCTTCTTCGCCTGGCTGATCTCCTGTTCCCTGACGTTGGCGCCCTTACCTTTCTTCTTCTTGCGCCAGGCTACGATCACGCTCAGCAGCACGTTGAGCAGCTTCGCAATCGCGCCCGCGTGCGGGTCCGCCAGCGCCGCCAGCGCCTTGCGGCACATCACAGCCATCTTTCTGAGTTCGGCTTCGACCGCCAGGCCGATGACCACGCGATCCTTCTCACTGGTCATCGCGTGGACGACCTCATTGGACGCCGTCTCCAGGCCGGCTTTGTGCGCATGCCACAAGGCGTGCCAACCCGTCTCGAAGCTTTTGAGCGGATCGTGCACCAACGCGGCCGCCGCCTCGCTCGCCTGCCGTGTCGCCAGCCGCGCGTCGCCTTGCGCGTCAAGCGTGCCCATCGCGACTTGTTTCATGCCATCGGCGAGCTGATACAACATCTTCTCAAGCAACTCGCCGGCGTCCTTGAGCACCTGATCGAGCCGGGTTTGCGCCTCGCGCACGAACGTTTCGAGATCACCGATGATCGTGGCGTTCAGGTGATCGGCCAGCAGTCCCACCAGCGTGTCGCTGAGCGTCGCCTTCGCGTAGTCCTTGGCCAGCATCTTGCCTTGCGCGACCAGTTCACCGCGTACCATTCCCAGCATCGGCCGCAGGCTCATGCGCATCGCCGCGAGGCTCGGCGGTATGGGAACCACGCCGATCAGATCCACGCCGATATCGACGTAATCCAGTACGTCGGCCGATTTTTTTTCGTACAGCTCCCTGATGTCCATCGCCACCGACACCAGCGCGATGATGTTGCCCACGACGGGCAATCCACCCGCGACATTCTTGAGGCGCTCAAGATTGACCAAGCCGCCGCTGATCTCCCGCAGCCAGTCATCAAAACGACCCGCCGCCGCCGCGACATCCGTCGGGTGAACGTTGCCAATGGGCGGAAACGCCGTTTGTCGCGGACGGCTCGGGGATTGCGTTGTGCACAAAGCTCGACGGCGCCCACGGATCGGCCTGATCGGTGCCAAACGTCACCATCGCAGGACCGGGCGCAAGCCCGCTGACCGAGGCGAAGCCCTTTGCGCTGAGCATGCCGCTCACGACATTGCCAAGCGCGTCTTCGACCTTGTAGTTCGACATCACGCCGTGCTGGGTCGCATAGGTGTGGAACAGTTCGAGCGTGCCCTTGCCCGGCTTCGGGTTGTCGGGA
>Ga0308173_10001455_pt1 | contig 11804 bp, 5 predicted proteins | sample PhyPR1_FD_203716 | JGI IMG/M metagenome (GOLD analysis project Ga0308173, IMG submission 203716) | Soil microbial communities from UC Gill Tract Community Farm, Albany, California, United States - DLSLS.P.R1 | ecosystem: Environmental > Terrestrial > Soil > Agricultural land | place: USA... | reverse complement strand
GAAGGGGCCGGAACCACTCCAACCGCCCACCGCCGTGGTGTCCTGCCAGGTGCTCTTGAGACCCGAGATATATGAATTCTGGATGACGGCGGTTCCCGAGTTCAGAGCCACGCCGCGCTTGCCGCCGGCCACTGCGTCGCCGTGGATATAGCAGCGGTCCACAATGAGGTCATGGGGAAGCGCGGCCAGCGACGTGGTGCCGCCACTGCCGAGAGTGACCAGGTCGCCGCTATAAACTCCCGCGGGCGGGTGAATCTCCAGCCCGATCAACTGGTAGTGGTGCGCATAATCGTTGACGCCAATGGCGGCGGCGCCGTTCGGCGGAGCGAGAGTCGCCATGAGAGAAGCCTGCGATGGGTTGACGCGCAGGCCGGCGGGAAGCGATGCCGCCATCGAACTGGTGATGGTGATGTATGCCGTGGAGGACGAGCCCTTATTCGGCAGCGTGAAGTTTCCCGTGTACGTAGCGCCGGCCTGGAGAACAATGGTGTCGCCGGGGCTCGCGTTATTAATGGCCTGTTGCAGGTTACCGCCTGCGGGAACAGTTACGACAGCGCCGTGAGCCGCCGCCGCACCCCATAGGGTCACAACGAGGCAGATATAGTTCTGGAGCGTAGAAGTCTTCATGTCTTAGGTGGTCTTCCGCTGCCGGCGTACAGACACACGAATCCCGCGCACACGGAGTCCGTGTGAACAGGCGTGGTTATACGCCGCCCTTCCGTTAAGTTTGTTGGGTAATGCTCAACGTCTTGCCAGGCGTGGAACGACGGAGTTCGGGACGCCGCTCGCTGCTTATGTGCGTCGAGAGTAGCGGGAGCCTGTGGGGAGCATGAGGCTGAAAAGGTACCGTTCTAAGCAGCGTACTAAATCATACATAGATGAGGCTTGCTAGTCAACCTTATCTTCAGGTGGTATTTTTTACAGACAGTTTGATCAAACGTCTGTTTCCATGCAAGTGTCGGGCCATTGTGTATGTGATCGACCAATAGAAATGCATGTCGTATACTGAGCCAAAGGGGTCGAGGACCACGTATCTGACAGCGCCAGTAACCGGCGGCGCCACCGACCGTCGCGCCGTGATCGCTCATGTTTTGCCCTTTGCCGTGTTTGTCGGCGTCATGGCGCTGGAGCGCGGTTTATCTATCCCATGGCAATGGGTTTATCCGACTCGCGCGCTGGCGACTCTGGCGGTCCTGTTGGCGTATTCGCGTCCATGGATTCCTCTCCGGCCGTCGCGCCCTTTGGCGAGTTTTCTGCTCGGTGTCGCCGTATTTATCATCTGGATTGCGCCCGATCTGCTATTTCACTATCGGACGAGCGTTCTATTTCAAAATCCTCTCACCGGGAGCGCCGCAACCACATTTCCGGCTAAATTCACTGCCAATATTCCCATCCTGTTGCTGAGAAGCGCCGTGGCCACGCTTCTGGTGCCCATCATTGAAGAACTGTTCTGGCGATCGTGGCTGATGCGTTATCTCATTGACGTGAACTTTCTCTCGGTGCCGCTGGGCACCTATGCGCGCGGGGCTTTCTGGATTACGGCGGTGCTCTTCGCCTCCGAACACGGAGCTTATTGGGAAGTTGGCTTAGCCGCAGGCATCATCTATAACTGGTGGCTCATCCGCACGCGGGACTTAGCCGATTGTATTTTGGCGCACGCGGTCACCAACGGCGTTCTGTGCGTTTACATCATATCCGGCGGCCACTGGCAGTACTGGTTGTGACATAATTCCGCGACCAATCCACCGTCCCGTAAAGGGCCTGACATACCCTTTCCGTATACTGAAATAGCACTTATGTGCGGAATCGCGGGGATTGTCGATTTTCAAAATCGCCTCACAGAACCGGATATCGCGCCGCTTGTCGATTCGTTGCGCCGCCGCGGCCCGAACGGCAGCGGAAGCGAACGCTGGCCTTTTGCCGTCCTCGGTCATTGCCGCCTTTCGATCTTCGATTTGAGCGATGCCGGCCGCCAGCCGATGCTCTCCCCGGACCGGCGTATCGGCGTCGTCTTTAACGGCGCTATCTACAATTTCCATGAGCTTCGCGCCGAGCTGGAACAGCGCGGTTACTCCTTTCACAGCCAGACAGATACCGAAGTTCTGGTGCACGGATACGACTGCTGGGGCATCGACGCCTTGGTGGCGCGGCTTCGCGGCATGTTCGCGTTCGCCATTTGGGACAATTCGAAGCGCCGTCTCTTCCTGGTCCGCGACCGCTTGGGCGTCAAGCCGTTGATGTACGCAATTCGCGACGGGGTGCTGGCGTTTGGCTCAACCGTAAGAGCATTGCGCGAAGGCGGTTTCGCCGGCGAGCTCGACGACGCGGCCGTTCTCGATTTCCTGGAGCTCGGGTTCGTGCCGGACTCGCGCGCCATCTATCGCGGAGTCGCGAAGATGCCCGCCGCGACCATCGGCGAATGGGACGGGCGCGACCTCAAGATTCGGGAGTATTGGAAGCTGCCCGAGGCAGGCTCGGCGGGACGCGTCACCTTCGACGAAGCAGTCGAGGAAACCGAGCGGCTTTTCCTCAATGCCGTCAAACTCCGGCTGCAGGCGGATGTGCCGGTAGGAGCGCTGCTCAGCGGCGGCGTCGATTCGAGCCTGGTTTGCTGGGCCATTTCCCAGGTCGGCAGCGGCATCACGGCATTTACCGTAGGCACGCCCGGCGATGAATGGGACGAAAGCGCGGATGCGCGTCAGACCGCGCGCGATCTCGGCATCCCTCATCGCATTCTGGAACTCGACAGTTCCGTACCACCGGATATCGATGCGCTGGTTGAGGCTTATGGCGAGCCCTTCGCATGCGCATCCGCCCTCGGCATGATTCAGGTGTCCGCGGCCGTGCGCAGCGAAGCCACCGTGCTGCTGACCGGGGATGGCGGCGACGATGTCTTTCTGGGCTACCCCGAGCACCTGCACTTTTTGCGCGCCCAGCAAGTGGCCAACGCAACGCCGTCATTCCTGACACCGCTGTGGCGCGCGGCCAGGAAATTAACGCCCGCGAGCGGCATGTGGGGTCGCGGCCGGCATTTCATCGATTACGCCACTGGCGGATTGGCTGCTGTCGCCTCTGCGCATGATGGGCTGCCGTTTTATGAGCGGCATGGAATTCTCGGAGCTCGCTTGCGGGGCATGCAGACACCGCAGCGGTCGATGCCTTGGACGATGTCCTCGGCAAGGCGCCTTCTGCCCGAATTCCTGGCGTATGACCGCAACATGCGGTTCACCGGGGAATACATGACGAAGGTGGACGGCGGAACCATGTATCACGCGCTCGAAGCGCGCTCGCCGTTCCTCGATCAGGAAATATGGAACTTCGCCGCCGGCTTGCCGCTGGAACTCCGGCTGCGGGGTGGTGAATTAAAGGCGATCCTGCGCCAACTCGCTCGCAAGCATCTCGGCGAGCGTGTAGCGGCGGGTAGGAAACGCGGCTTCGGCATACCGGTGCAGCGTTGGATCGCTGGACCGTGGAAGTCCGCGCTGGACGCCGCATTTCAGGATTCGCTCGCGGCGTCGAAAGGGTATATCCGTGACGACCGGTTGCGCGCGCAACTGGCGCTTACGCGGGCTGGCGGCACATCGCCGAAGCAGCTCTGGTACCTATACGTTTTGGAATGCTGGCTGCGCCGCGAATCGACCGCGGCCCGGCAGGATGGGGTTGCCGCACTGAATGCCATTTAAGCGAAAAAGCATGCAGCGGCCCTTGCGAGTGGTCCTGGTCGCTCCCTCGATGGAGATCGTAGGTGGACAATCGGTGCAGGCACACCGGCTCATCGAGAACTTTGCCGGCGAGCCGAACCTGAGCGTTGTTTTCTGCGCCGTCGACGCCAAAGAACCGGCGGTCATCCGGCGCCTGAAATACATTCGCACGCTGCTGAACTTTCTCACTTTCCCTTTACGCCTGGCGATGGCTGCCCGCGGCTCGGATATTATCCACATCTTCACGCCGGCATACACGTCGTACTTCCTGTGGACGCTGCCGGCTATGATCGCCGGGCGTTTGATGGGCAAGAAGATCGTTTTGAACTATCGCGATGGCCGGGCTGTGGACCACCTTCGCGAATCGCGGTTCGTGGTGCGGACATTGCGGCTGCCGCACCGGATCGTGACGCCTTCCGGTTACCTGGTGGACGTCTTCGCGCGTTACGGCGTCAAGGCCGAGTCGATTCCCAACATTCTCGACGATTTGCACTTCCGCTATCGCGAGCGCGTCTCGCTGCGCCCTGCCTTCTTCACGAACCGCGGCATGGAGCCTCTGTACAATGTCGGCTGCGTCTTGCGCGCCTTTGCCTTGATCCAGAAGCGCTACCCCGAAGCCAGCCTGACCTTGGCCCACGACGGGCCGTGCCGGCGTGAACTCGAGGAGTTGTCGCGTACGCTTGAGTTGCGTAACGTCGTTTTCACCGGTAAGGTTTCGCAGGAGCGCATGGCGGCGTTGTACGATGCCGCGGACATCTACATGATGAGCCCGAACCTCGACAACATGCCGGGCACAGTGCTGGAGTGCTACGCTTCCGGCATCCCGCTTGTCAGCACGAATGCCGGGGGCATTCCCTACATCGTGGAGAATGAGGTCACCGGGCTGCTCGTCGATTGCGACGACGCCGAAGGGCTTGCCGGCGCGGCTATGCGGCTGCTCGAGAATCCGGAGTTCGCGCTCGCCATGGCCCGCGCGGGGCATGCCGAAGCACGCCGGTACTTATGGACCGCAATTCGTCCGCAGTGGCTGCGCGTGTACTCCGATGTCGCCGGGCGCGAGTCGCTGCCGGGGCGGGGCGATCGCGAAAGCTACGGCACGCCGCTTCGTCCGCTCGCCACAGGCGCGAAGCCCGCGAGAGGCTAAAGGCACACGACAGAGGGGCGGATTCTATCTGCCGGCCGCCGCGGACGCTGCGCGAGCGGGTTGTGATTCTTCCACGCCGTCCGCCTCTGGCGCTTGCCGCAATTTGACGATTTGCGAGATAGCAGTGCAAATATGCCAGATCACGCCCAGCCCTATAGCTGTTGTAACGGCCGAGGTCAAGGTGCTCATCATGACGATTCTCGCATATACCTGAAGAAAAATACGGCGAAAATATACCAATACGCGCCTTTTGCGGCGGCGCCGGGCTAGTTCGTTGTCGCCGGGACGATTTCGATTGCGTTTACCATAGGCCAATCCGCGGGGCCCGGGGTGAATGCGAGCGTGATCTGCCCGTTCGTGACGGCCACCGTGAACGTCTTATCTACCGCGATGTACTCGCCGCCGGCGGCCGCGAAGATATCGAAATTCGTCAGCGCCGGAGCGTTGTTGATCCCGACGTTAAAGATTCGCTGGCCCGCCGTCGTGTGCGCCACTTCGGCGAATTTCAGCTTGACCGTGTAGGTTCCGTTCGGCACGGGCACCACGTAGCCGAAGGCCACGCCGTAACGGCAGGTCTGGTAAAGCGCGGACGTGGGGGCGCTCGCAATCGCGTGCGCGGTCGCCCAGGTATACCCGCTCGTATAGTCGGTGTCCGCCGCCCACGTCGTGCCGGAGGCATCGGTGAGAGCCGCGCCGCCCGCGTGAATCCGGACCGGGCTGGTTGCCGGTGACGGCGACGGGCTCGTCGTGGGGGTAGTGGAAGTCGTCGAGGAGCCGGTGCTTGTGCCGGAGAGGATCTCGATGGCATTGACCATCGGCGCATCCGCCAGTCCGGACGTAAACGCGATGTTGATCTGTCCGCCCGTGACATTCACGGTGAACGGCTTATCCACCGCGACGTACATGCCGCCGGCGGCAGCAAAGATGTCGAAATTCGTCAGGACAGCCGCGCCGTTGATGCCGACATTGAACAGGCGCTGTCCCGTGCCGCCCCGCGCGACTTCCGCAAATTTAAGATTTACCGTGTACGTCCCGTTCGGCACCGCGAACACATAGTTGAACGCGTACCCGTACCGGCACGTCTGATACAGCGGGCCCGTAGCCGTTCCGGAAATTGAGCTGCCTACCGACCACAAATAGCCGCCGGCAAATCCTGTATCGCTGCTCCATGCATGGCCTTGCGAGTCGGTATAGCTGCCGCCTCCGGAATTCACGCGGATCGGCGTATAGGCGGATGTGGTGGACGAAGCCGGAGGGGTCAACGAGATAGTCGCCGAAGCGCTCGCTCCCAACACCGTTGCCGTCACCGTCACGCTTTGTGTCGCGGCAATCGATGCGGGCGCAGTGTACAGCCCGTTGACGATGGTTCCCACCGGCGTGCTCAGCGACCACGTTACCGCGCTGGACGTTCCGGTAACCGTAGCGCTGAACTGCACGGTCTGTCCAGCGCTCAACGCGGTGGCGCCCGGGGTGACGGCGATCGTTACCGGTGACAATGCCTGCTGCGCCGCTGCGACAGCCCGGTAGGCGTTCACGCGCCCCCATCCAAAATAGTTATCGAACCCCACGGTTCCCAGATCGTCTGCATTTTTTTCGAGCGTCGCCACAACAGCCGAAGCGCTCAAGGCCGGGTTCACGGACAGGATCAGCGCGCCGATGCCGGCCGTGATCGGCGAGGAGAACGAAGTCCCATACCAGTAGCCGTAGCCGCCGCCCATTGTCGTGGTCAAAATATTCTGGCCCGGAGCGGCCACCGTGATCCAGTTTCCGTAATTGGAAAAGCTGGCGAGCGAATCGGTCGCGTCGGTGGCGCTCACGGAGACTACGTTGGTGCACGCCGCGGGATAGTATGGCGTGCTCGTGCTGTTATTCATCGCCGAAGCGAAGACGATGCTGCCCTTGTTCCAGGCGTAGTTGACCGCGTTCTGCAGCGTCGTCGACGGGCTGCTGCCGCCGATGCTCACGTTGATGATGCGCACGCCCTGGTCGGCCGCGTATTGAATGGCCGCGGCGATGTTGGAGTAAGACGCAAAGTCAGTGGGATCCACTACCACGAGCGGCATAATCTTACTACCCCAGCTCACGCCCGCGACGCCGGTACCGTTATTCGAAATCGCCGCCACTGTGCCGGCTACGGCCGTGCCGTGTCCGAGGATGTCCGTGGTGATGGAGTTGTTGTTCACGAAATTCCACCCGGGAACCAGTTTTGCCGCGAGGTCGGGATGCGTGCCGTCGACGCCCGAATCGACTACGGCAACCACAACCGAGGGAGCGCCGGTGTTGACAGCCCACGCCTGGGGCGCCTGGATTTGCGAAAGATGCCATTGCGAGCTGTAGTTCGGATCGTTGGGGACGTTGCTGGCCGCTCCCGTGTGGGCATAATAATCGCGCTCCACATATTCGAAGAGCCCGCTGGCGCGCAGAGACTGCAGAATGGTTTCGCTGGCGGCCTCGGGCACATCCAACACATGTACGTTCAAGGCGCCCATGGTGCGGCGAACGACGGCGGCATGCATGCGCAACGTGGCCGCCACGCGGTCCGCGGCGGCGCTAGCGCGCGGGCTCACCAGCAGGCGGCCGGCAACATGATCCGGAACTTCGGCCGCGTGCAGTCCCAGAAACCCGCAGAATAAAAGAAGGCCTGAAACTCGAAATACTCTGCTCAACGTTGTGGCCATCGCGTAAACGCACTCCTCCGGTGTGCGGCCATGCGTTCACATCACGCGGCCGTCATTCGCCGTTGTTGTATTGGGGGCCCGAAATCCCAGGCGTATAAGCGGACCTATACGCCCGTAACGCTGCGTCGGGAGGTAGATGAAGACGAACCAGAGCAGTAACTCAGCAGTGTGCAGGAGAGTACGAACAGGAGCATTGCAGCGTTAGAAAAGATACGATACGGCCTTTCACATGTGAAAGTCAATACTAAACGGTCGATTGTGGCAGGAAAAATGCGAGGAAGGGGCCTATCAGTACTACACTTCCGGCACACGGCACACAAAAACGGCCGCCCGGGATTGAACCGGGCGGCCAGGTCTATCGGAGAAGAGAAGAAGTTGAAGAGAACCGTTAATTTGCAGGCGTAATCTGGATGGCGCTCACCAACGGCGAGTTGGCTGGGCCGTTGGTGAATTGAATCGCGATCTGGCCGCCCGTAACCGTAACGGGAAACGCCTTGTCGATAGCCGAGTACATCGCGCCGCTTTGTGCAAAAATGTCAAAATTCGTCAGCACGGGCGATCCGTTAATGCCTACGTTGAACGAACGCTGTCCGGCGCCGTATACAGCCACTTCGGCGAACTTCAGCGTCACGGTGTAGTTGCCGTTCGGCACCGCCAGATTATATGCGAACGTACCGTAGCGGCACGTCTGGTAGATGGTAGGGGCGCTCGTATTGGCGATCGATGCGCCGGTGCTCCAGGTCGCGCCGCCGCTGTACGCGTTGTCCGCCGCCCATACCTGCCCCGACAAGTCCGTATACGCGCCTGCCCCTGCATTGATGCGGAAGGACGGAAGCGCTGTCGCGGGCTGCCCTGACGGCGATCCGATCTGAACGGCATTCACCATCGGCGAATCGGCCGATCCATACGTAAACTGAATGTTGATCTGTCCGTTAACGACTGACACTGGGAAGCTTTTGTCGACTGCAAGGTAGGAGCCGCCGGCATTCGCGTAAATGTCAAAATTGGTGAGCACCTGCGTCCCGTTGATGAGCACGTTAAAGAGGCGCTGACCCGGTCCGGACTTCACAATTTCGGCGAACTTCAGAACGACGTTGTACGTGCCGTTCGCAACCGTAAAGTTATACCCGAAGGCGCCGAAGCGGCACGTTTGATAAACCGCCGGGGTGCTGGTGTTTCCTATGCCGTTCGCGACGGACCAGGTTGCCCCGCCGCTATAGTAGGCGGTGTCCGAGGCCCACGTCGCACCGGATGCATCCGTGTAGGAAGGTCCGCCCGCGTTCATCAAAATCGCCGAAGTGCCCGTGGTGGTCGTCGGGGCCGTGGTAACCGGAGCGGAAGCGCCGCCCGCGGATATCTGCAGGCCGTTCAGCATCGGCGAGTCTGCCGAGCCGTACGTGAACTGAATCAGGATCTGGCCGTTAGTGACCGATACGGGAAACGACTGATCGATAGGAATGAATATGCCGCCGGCGTGGGCGTAGATATCGAAATTTGTGAGCACCTGCGTGCCGTTGATCAGCACATTGAAGAGGCGCTGCCCCGGGCCGAATTTGACGAGTTCGGCGAATTTGAGATTGACAGTGTAGGAGCCGTTGGGCACGGAAAAGTTATACGAGAAAGCGCCGTAACGGCAGCGTTGATACAGCGAGGGCGCCACGGTGTTCGCGATCGCGTTGACTACAGACCACGACGCTCCGCCGGTATAGCCGTTGTCCGCGGCCCAGATCTGCCCCGACCCATCCGTGTACGCCGGCCCGCCGGCATTGATCAAAAAAGGCAAACTGCTGGAAGTGGTCGGCGTCGTCGGCGAGGTGGGCGCGGCCGGGGTACTGACGCCGCCGCCGGCGGCCACCACCGTGCGGTAGGCGTTGACGCGGCCCCAGCCGAACGTGCTGTCGAAACCCGCTGCTCCGAGATCGTCCGCATTCTGTTCCAGGAGAGTCACGAGCTGGCGCGGGGTGAGCGCGGGATTAGCGGCGAGCGCCAGTGCCGCCACGCCTGAAACTACGGGAGTCGCCAGCGATGTGCCCCACCACATGCCGTAGCCGCCGCCCAAGGTGGTGGTCTCGATGTTGTTGCCCGGAGCGGAAACCGTAATCCAGCTTCCGTAATCCGAGAAACTGGCGAGGTTGTCATTTTCGTCGGTGGCCGCCACCGCGACCGCGTTCGTGCATGCCGCGGGGTAATTCGGAGTCGAATTGGAGTTGTTCATGGCTGCGGCGACAACGATTGCGCCCGAGTTCCAGGCATAATCCACAGCCGCCTGCAGCGCTGAGGATGGCGCAGTCCCGCCGATGCTCACGCTGATAATTTTCGCGCCGTGATCCGCGGCGTATTCGATGGCGGCAGCGATGTTCGAATATGCCGCATAGTTGTTCGAATCGACGATGACGAGCGGCATGATCGGATTGCTCCACGTAATGCCCGCCACGCCGATGCCGTTGTTCGCGATGGCTCCGAAGACTCCGGTGACGGCCGTGCCGTGCCCCATCGTGTCCTGAGTATTATTATTGTTCGCCACGAAGTTCCATCCGCCGATGATGCGGCTGGCCAGATCCGGATGTGTGGCATCGACGCCCGTGTCCAAAACGGCGATCGGAACGTTCGATCCGGTTGTGTATCCCCAAGCCGATGTCGCTTGAATTTTGGTCAGATACCATTGCGAGGCCAGGTAGGGATCGTTAGCGCCGGCCAGTTTGGCCTTGTAATCGTATTCCACCTCCGTGACTTGGCCGCTTCTGCGGAGCGAGTCCATCACAGCTTCTTCGGTTCCCGGAGTCACATCGATTACCGAAAGGTTCAGTTTCTCCATGCGCCGGACCAGGCGGGCTCCGCGTTTGCGGATGAGGGATGAAGCGTCGGTCGAGGAAACGGTACTCGCATGGTGGACAATCAAACGTCCGGGAATTCGCTCCGTATCGCCGGCCTGTGCGAAAGCAAGAAATGAGCAAAAGAGGCCTGTAACTATTAAATGTAAAATTCGCATGGTTCTCCGTTACCAGACAGATCCCGGCTTTTAGCACATACCGGGCTGCCATGCGCCGGCACCGTTCACGGGCGGCGTTTCAGGTTTTTCGTCTTTTAAACGGGGACTTCGTTCACGGGAAGAGAGCCACGGTGAGCGATGCGAAGCACCCAGGAATTGTTCCTACACATACAGGGGGTTGCCTGTATGAAGCTTAACCTTAGCCGGACAAACCCTGTGCTGTCAAGAAGTTATCGTGCGAATTTTTGTTGCCAATGTAAGTGGTAAATTATCGTACAAAACATGGTTCTAGTACGAGTCGCACTAAAGGGGGTAGCGGCTACGGCAGGCAAAACGCATGTGATCGCGGGTAACACCTAAATTAAAAGAAATTAACAACTTCCAGCCGGCAAACGGATGCGATAGTTCCAGACTGGGTTTGCCTGCAGCTCTTGTAGGCCCTATCCCCCGCCAACTTACACCTTGAAGTTTTGTGATTTTTCGCCCGTTGCCGCATTATACTGTGAAGAAACATGCAAGTCGCACCGCATCCCGGCGTCCCTCTTCGAATTCTGCTTGTCGGCCCTGCTATGGATATCGTGGGGGGGCAGGCCATACAGGCAAATGCGTTGCTGGAGGGTTTCAAGGGCGAACCCGAGTGTGAGATTGCCTTTGCTCCGACAAACCCGCCTTTGCCCAAGCTTCTCAGCCGTGTGAAATATGTACGGACCCTGCTGCGGTTCCTCATTTTTCTTCCGATGCTGTTCTTGCGGCTGAAGCGCTGCGACGTTCTGCACATTTTCACGCCGGCGTACACGGCCTTTTTTGTGTGGACCGTTCCCGCGATGGCCGTTGGGCGGATCTTAAAGAAGAAGGTGGTCCTTCACTACCACGATGGCAGAGGCTATACGCATGTGGCGGAATCGCCGCTGGCCGTCCGGTGCATGAGCGCCGCTCACGTAGTGGTCACGCCTTCGGACTATCTGGTGGACGCCTTTGCACGCCATAACGTCTCCGCCATTTCCATTCCTAACGTCCTGGACACGTCCCATTTGCGCTTCCGCACGCGTAACCCGCTGCGCCCCGTTTTCCTGACGAACCGCGGCCTGGAGCCGCTGTACAACGTGGCCTGTGTCATTCGCGCTTTTGCTGCCATCCAGCAGCAGTACCCGGAAGCCCGCCTGGTTGTGGCGCATGACGGACCTTGCCGCGGCGAGTTAGAGGAGCTCGCGCGCACTCTGAACCTCGCGAACGTCGTTTTTGCAGGGACGGTCAGCCAGAAACGCATGGCCGAGTTATACGATGCCGCCGAC
>Ga0308173_10001454_pt1 | contig 11809 bp, 8 predicted proteins | sample PhyPR1_FD_203716 | JGI IMG/M metagenome (GOLD analysis project Ga0308173, IMG submission 203716) | Soil microbial communities from UC Gill Tract Community Farm, Albany, California, United States - DLSLS.P.R1 | ecosystem: Environmental > Terrestrial > Soil > Agricultural land | place: USA... | reverse complement strand
GATGGCCCAGCAGGCTCGACGATACGCGCGGATCGAAGATGACAGGATATTTACCCGGTTTCGGCCGTGTGGGGTTCAACCGTGCGACGGCGCGACTCCCGGCCTTGCCGCCGATGTCCGCCGCAGCCTCGAGGTCCTCGAGGAAGCGCGCGCTGTGCCATGCTTGATCGCGCTGCATGGTTGCGCCCTCGCCAGCCACTACGGCGGCCGAGCAGCCGTGGCCGCTGCTACGGTAGGCGCCGGAAAAGCCGCCGGAGGTCGCAAGCGCGACACTATGCGCGGAAGCGCTTGCGCCGGCACCACTGGAGTTGGTCACGCCTTCAACGGCGAGGGCCGCGTTCTCCGCCTCGAGCGCGCGCGCGCGAAGTTCCGTGGGATCCGGCTCTCGCAGATCGAAGCTCTCGAACGCGGGCAGCTCGCCGGTCGCAAGGAGCGCCTGCGGCGCGAGACCAGCGTAGGGATCTTCCGGCGCCTCCTTCGCCATCGCGAGGCAGCGGTCTACCAGGGTGCCCAGAGCTTCGTCCGAAAGATCGGACGAGGCGACGGTCGCCGAGCGTTGCCCGACGAACAACCTAAGGCCGATCTCTTCACCTTCGGAGCGGCTGACTGCCTCGAGCTCTCCAAGGCGCACCTCTACGCTCGACGCGCGGCTGCCGACATACAATGCATCGGCGGAAGTAGCGCCGGCCTTTGTGCCGCGCTCCACGAGCGATTCGGCGATCTTTCGTGCGTCTTCGGGAGATTGCATGGCCGTCGCGCCTAGCGCGACGAAAGGCCGACGACCAGCATTGCGAGGAAAATGAGGAACCCGCACGTGCGGTTCGAACGGAACAGCCGCAGTGCGAGTTCCCCGTCCTTGGGGTCCGCGCGGAGCACCTGGTTGCTGAGGTGGAGAGCAGCCGGAACGAGCGTCGCTAGTGCGATCCAGTCGGGCCGCAAGGACCAGATTGCGGCAGCCCAGAGAAGAAGCGCGAGCGCATAGAAAATCGCAACGCCGAGCGCGGCCTTCTCTCCGAGCCTCCGCGCCGAAGACTTCACGCCAACTATTGCGTCGTCCTCGGTGTCCTGGATAGCATACAGCGTGTCGTAGCCGACGACCCAGGCGATGCTTCCGAACCAGAGCAGGATAGGCGTCCAGCCAAGCGACCCGGTCACCGCGGGCCAGCCGACCAATGCGCCCCAGGAGAACACGAGGCCGAGCCAAGCCTGGGGCCACCAGGTGATGCGCTTCATGAATGGATAAGCAGCAACAGGCGCAATGCTGACCAGCGAAACGATAGCCGCAGTGACGTTCAGCTGAAGCAAAACCAGAACGCCGACCGCGCATAGCAAGCCGATCAGAATCCACGCGGAGCGCAGCGACACCCGTCCGCTTGCGAGCGGCCTCAGACGAGTCCGCTCGACGCTCTTGTCGAGGTCGCGATCGACGATATCGTTGTAGACGCAGCCGGCGCTGCGCATCGCGAAGGCGCCCAGCGCCAGCCATAGCAACAAGTCCCAGCGACCACCGACACCTGCCACCGCCACGCTCCACGCGCATGGCCAATAGAGCAGCCAGGTGCCGATCGGGCGATCGAGCCGCATCAGCGATGCGTAAGGCCGCAAACGCGGCGGAAGGGCTCCGATAAAGCCCCGCCGCTCGCTGTCCGGAACGATTTCCATCACTGCCGTCACGAGCGCCGCTTAGCGCGCCGCGCGTGCCGTGTCGTTAGACGGCGACTTCCTTGCGCCCGAACACGCGCCCACTGCCGTAATTGAGCGAACCCATGCGCCTGATAGCGTTGCGCTGATGGGTCGGCACAGATGCGGCCAGCTTCTCATCGTTCGTAAAGAGAGCGCCGGACTTGCCCTTTGAAGCCCAGCGGACACGCGCGCCCATTTCGCCGCGCTCCGGGATCACCAGCCTGATGCCTTCCTTCATTTCGAACTCGCCGCCGGTGAGCCGGCACCCCTCGAATGAGATGTCGGAGATCGACACAACCGAACGGCTACCGTCGCCGCGGAAGGCCAACCCGACGAGATCGACCGAACGCCGACGCTCCCGCCGCCTGCAATCTTGTTCTTCCTTGCCCCAGTCCATGTCGTGCTCCCGCTATGTCAGATACCCGACATGACTGATCCTGGTGCTCTGCATCAGTAAGGATTCGTTAACCGTCCTAAGACGGGACGGAACGTGGCGGATCCGGATTGCAGCGGCTAAGCCGCACTCATGCCCGCTACTCCTGCCTGGCCGCCCAAGAGCTTGCCGCGCCTCTTCGTCCGCAATCGGCTGGGCGAAGGCGGGACTGTCGAACTGGACGCTGGACAGGCGAATTATCTCGGGAATGTGATGAGGCTCGGTGCCGGATCGGAGCTGCTCGTGTTCGACGGTAGCTCAGGCGAGTGGCTGGCGCGCATCGCCGAGGCGGGGAAGAAGCGGATGACGCTCGCCGTAGAGCGTCAGACGCGCGGCCCGGAGACGATCCCGGACGTGTGGCTCGCCTTCGCACCGGTGAAGCGGACGCAGACGGACTGGCTCATCGAAAAGGCAACCGAGCTCGGCGTGGCACGGCTTATCCCAGTCATGACGCAGCGCACGATTGCGGAACGCGTGAAGCTCGAACGACTGGAATCCATCGCAGTCGAGGCTGCTGAGCAGTGCGGGCGAACGCGACTCCCAAAGATCGACGAGCCGTCGCCGCTGCCCCGGTTTCTGGCTGAGAGAGATGGCAGGCGAGCGCTCTACTTCGCCGACGAAGGGGGCGGAGATGCGCCCGCAGAGCGTTTCAGCACTGGCCCGGCACTGATCCTCATCGGGCCGGAAGGCGGGTTCACGGACGAGGAACGATCGGCGATCCGGGCAGCGACAAACAGCATTCCGATTTCGCTCGGACCACGCATTTTGCGCGCCGAAACGGCGGCACTTGCAGCGTTGTCAGCATATATGGCGCTGGCCGGTGACTGGCGCTAAGCGCCGCCGCTCATGACCACGCGTACGGAAGATAGCTATTCGCGGCCGATCGAGAGCCGTGCCGATCTGCTCTCCGCTTTTGAGGGCGGCGCCAAGCCGGCTGAGCGATGGCGCATCGGAACTGAGCACGAGAAGTTCGTCTATCGGCTCGCCGACCATCGCGCGCCGAGCTACGACGAGCCGGGCGGCATCCGCGACCTCCTCAACGGCCTGACCCAATATGGCTGGGAGCCGGTCGTCGAGAACGGCAATGTCATTGCCCTCAGCGGTTCGGACGGGAACATCAGCCTCGAGCCAGCGGGCCAATTCGAGCTTAGCGGTGCTGCGCTGGAGAATTTGCACCAGACCTGCGCCGAAGCGGCGCGCCACCTCGACCAGTGCAAAGCGGTCGGCGAGCGGTTGGGTCTTGGTTTCCTGGGCGTCGGCATGTGGCCGGACAAAACCCGCGGCGAGCTGCCGATCATGCCCAAGGGCCGTTACGCGATCATGCTCAACTACATGCCGAAGGTCGGCACGCTCGGACTCGACATGATGCTGCGGACCTGCACTATCCAGGTGAACCTCGACTATTCGTCGGAACCGGACATGGTGAAGAAGTTCCGCGTCGGCCTCGCCCTGCAGCCGGTCGCGACAGCGCTCTTCGCCAATTCGCCTTTCACCGAAGGCAAGCCGAACGGCTACAAGAGCTTCCGCAGCCACATCTGGGAGGACACCGATCCCGACCGCACGGGCATGCTGCCCTTCGTGTTCGAGGACGGTTTCGGCTACGAGCGCTACTGCGACTACGCACTGAACGTGCCGATGTACTTCGTTTATCGGGACGGGAAATATATCGATGTCGCCGGCGAGCGCTTCGGCGACTTCCTCGAAGGCAAGCTGCCGCAATTGCCCGGCGAGAAGCCGCGGATCACCGACTGGACGGACCATCTTTCGACGGCGTTCCCGGAGGTTCGGCTCAAGAGCTTTCTCGAAATGCGCGGCGCAGACGGCGGGCGTTGGAGCCGAATATGCGGGCTTCCGGCGTTATGGGTTGGGCTGCTGTATGACAGCCAGGCGCTCGACGAGGCATGGGAGCTGGTGAAGCATTGGTCAATCGGCGCGCGCGAGAAGCTGCGCCACGATGTGCCGCGGCTGGCGCTCGATGCGATCACTCCGGATGGCCAAACGATGCGCGAATTCGCCGGCCGCGTGCTCGATATTTCGGCTGCCGGGCTAACGCGTCGAGCTCGCCTCAACAGCGCCGGCGACAATGAGAGCGGATTCCTCGATCCGTTGCGCGATGTCGTCGCAACGGGCATGACCCCCGCCGACCGACTGCTGTACAAGTTCGAGCACGAGTGGGGCGGAGACGTGTCCCACATCTACGAGGAATTCAGCTTCTGATGGAAATGCCGACCAAGAGCCGCCGGGGCCTCTACCCGGAAATCGAGCCCTACGAGACGGGCCACCTCGATGTCGGCGATGGACACAGGCTTTACTGGGAGCTGAGCGGCAATCCGGACGGCAAGCCGGTCGTCTTTCTTCATGGCGGACCTGGCGGCGGATCGAGCCCCGACCACCGGCGTCAGTTCAATCCAGAGAGATACAAGATCCTCGTTCTCGACCAGCGGGGCTGCGGCAAGTCCACGCCTTATGCGAGCCTGGAGAACAACACGACCTGGGACCTCGTCGACGACATCGAGAAGCTCCGGACGAAGGTCGCGAAGGTAGAGAAGTGGCAGGTGTTCGGCGGCAGCTGGGGCTCTACGCTCGCGATCGCTTATGGCGTCACTTATCCCGAGCGCGTGACCGAGCTGGTGCTGCGCGGAATCTTCCTTTTCGACCCGTATGAAATCGACTGGATGTACAAGGAAGGGGGCGCCTCACAGGTATATCCCGACAAATTCGAGGAGTTTCTTGCGGCCGTCCCGGAGAATGAGCGAGGCGATCTGGTCGAGGCCTACAGGCAGCGGCTGACCAGCAGCGACAAGGACCAACAGCTCGCCGCCGCCAAGGCATGGAGCAAGTGGGAGGGCGATATCGTCACCCTGCTCCCGAGCCCGTCTACGATCGAGCACTTCACGAGCCCGGACGTGGCTGTCGCGGTGGCGCGGATCGAGAACCATTACATGGCGAACAACGGCTGGCTCGATGAGGGACAGCTGCTGCGCGGCGCATCCGAGAAACTGCGCGGCATTCCCGGCGTCATCGTTCAGGGGCGCCACGACACCTGCACGCCGCCTGTTGCCGCCTGGAAGCTGAAGCAGGCGTGGCCCGAGGTCGAGTTGAACATCATCTCCGACGGCGGCCATCTGTTCAGCGAGCCGGGCATCCTCGACGGTTTGGTGCGCGCTACGGACAAATTCGCGGGACTCTGATCGAAGTCTCGGCGCGTCCTTGAGGAGCAAGCATCCAATCGGCCTCGCAGTCCTCGCCGGGACCGAGCTTGCGGAGCGCTTTTCCTATTACGGCATGACGGCGCTGCTGGCGCTGTACATGGTCAAGCAGTTGCTGCTCCCGGGTCATGCGGAGAATGTGATCGGGTTGTCAGGGCTACGGCACGGCTTTGAGTTCCGTGGTCCGATGTCTGATCAGGAGTTCGCCTCGCTGATCTACGGTTGGTATGGCGGACTGGTTTACTTCACGCCGCTGATCGGCGGCTGGGTCGCGGACCGCTGGCTCGGCACGAAGCGCACTGTGATCGCGGGCGCGCTGCTGATGAGCGCGGGACACCTTGCCATGTCGATCGACGCCACGTTCTTGATCGCGCTTGTGCTTCTGATTTTCGGATCGGGATTCCTCAAGGGCAATATCGCGGCGCAGGTGGGCACGCTCTATCCGAAGGACGCGGAATCGCGGCGCGAGCGCGGGTTTACGATCTTCTCAACCGCCATCAACATTGGCGCCGTGGCTGGCCCGATCGCGACGGGCAGCGTGGCGCTGATCTACGGCTGGCATGCAGGGTTCGCGTTGGCGGCGGCGCTGATGCTGTTAGCTTTGATCGTCTATCTCTTCGGCTCCCGGACGTTGCCGAGCCACGCTCGAGCACGGGTGGGCAAGGTCAGCTATCCGCCCCTCACTCAGGATGAAGAGGTCCGCACTTGGTGCCTGCTCGCGTTGATCGCCCTAATGATCCCCGTCAGCGTCACTTACACGATGATCTGGAACATCGGCGTGGTCTGGGTCGACCAGCATGTGGATCTCGTCTCGCCGTTCGGCGCGGTGCCGGCGAGCTGGTTCAACTCGGTCGACAGCTTCGCGAGCATCGTCATCGCGCCAGTGCTGATCGCGTTGTGGGCGTGGCAGGCGCGGCGCAAGCATGAGCCGGCCAGCCTTACGAAGATTGCGCTCGGCGCACTGATCACCGGCGCGTCCGGGCTGCTGCTGACGATCGGCTGCCTGACATCCGGAAGCGACGGCCGCGTTTCGGTAATCTGGCCGCTGCTCGGCTGGTTCGGAATGGGCGTCGGCTTCATGTGGTACTGGCCCATTGCGCTGGCGCTCGTGTCGCGCGCCGCACCGCAAAAGGTCAACGCGACACTCATGGGCGGAAGCTATCTGGCGCTTTTCTTCGGTTCGGCGATCATGGGGTGGGTCGGAAGCTTCTACGACCAGGTGAGCAATGCCGCCTTTTGGACCATGGACGCGGCGATCTCCCTGGTGAGCGCCCTCGTGATCATTGCGTTCAAGCGGCCGCTGACGAAGGTTCTTGAGCCCATCGGTCACTCGCCGGGGCGATAGCGCCGTTCCGTGTGGCCGGTTAGCTGCTCCGGATAGAAATAGACCTCGCGCAAGTTGCCTAACGCATAGCGCTGCGCTTCGTCGTTGAAGTGCTTCGACGCGGGGCTGCCGCTCTCCCCGCCCGCCGTGATGGCGTGCGCGCGGACACGCTTACCGAACTCGACGACCGCGACGAAGCTGTTGCCATAGGTGCCATAGATCCGTTTTGTCGCCGAAGGCGTGCGCTGTTCGATCGAGGCCAATGAACCGTAAGCCGCAGGCGCGAACGGGACCGGGATGCTCGGCGCGGCATCGCTGAACTGCTGGACGATGGCGTTGGAGACACGCTGAAAGCGGTTGATTTCGCCCCACGGCACCTGCCAGCGGCCTCGGCCGATGTCGTAAAGCTCTTCCATTGCGTGCTCGAGCGCCTGCAATTTGTCTTCGTCGGACGTGTCGCGGGCGAGGCGCATCATCTTTGTATTGCCCGGCTCGCTGGCCGGCTCGGCGATCACTTCGCGCAGGTTCTTGGCCCAGAGCGCGGCCACCGACTGGGCAACCGAGTTCGCGCTCCAGCGATAGTCCCATGATCGCAGCACCGCGATCGGCCCACCGAGCGCCTTCTTCCGCTCACGGTCCGATAGCTGGTCGTATACGCGGAGCAGCGACGGGATGAGGACGGCGAACCCCGGCTGGTAGCTGTCGTAGGCCGCGGCCTGCAGCTTCTCGAGCGTCCAGTCCTTGCTGCCGCTCAGGAGTTGCTGGGCGTGGAGGCCGCGGTAGTTCTCGCCGTCGGTGTCCATATAGCGCGGGAACCGCGCCTGGTTCGGGCTGTCCGGACCCGCCGCGCGATAGGGCCAGGCATTGGTGTTCTGCGCCCAGCCGCTCGCCGGATTGAGGGCGTTGGGCAGATCGCCGAGCACGTGGATGCCGCGCCAGTCCGTGGCAGGATCGCTGCCGTCAACAGGCTTGGTGTAATCGAAGCGGTCATTACGAACCGGTACGAACTGCGGGTGGAGATAGGCGATCTCCCCCCGGTCGTCGGCGAACAATGTGTCGTTCGAACTGTTCGCCTTGAGGTCGGCGACGCGCAGGAACGAGGCAAGGTCGGTCGCCTTGGTGCGAAGGAAACTCTGCTGAAGCGCTTCGATCGGCCGGTTCATCATCGCAAAGGCGACCCAGCGGCCGTTGGTGGCTCGGACGATAGGACCGTGGTGCGTGCGATAGGTGGTGAAGGTGCGTGTAGCGAAGCGCCCGTCTGCGGTGCGGAACTTGATTGTGACTGGGCGAACAGTGACGGCCCGGCATTCGGAGCCGTAGCGATAGCAGAGGCCCTTACCGCGCCGCTCGACCCTTTCGGCGAACTCGTCGACGCTATCGACGCCGCTCGACGTGTGCATCCAGCCGGCGTGCGGGTTGAAGCCCTGGTAGATGAAGAACTGGCCCCAGGTGGACGCGCCATAGGCATTGAGACCTTCGTCGCTGGTCACCTGCTGTTCGGAGCGGAAATAGAAGCTGGTGTGCGGGTTGATGAGCAGCAGCGCGTTCCCCTTGGCCGTCAGCTTTGGCGCAATGGCGATGCCATTGGAGCCCTGATGCTCGACCCGCGGCGCCAGTGCTGCGGCAATCGGCTTGCCTGAATAGAAGGCGCGTAGTTGCTTAAGATCGATGCGCTCGATGTCGCCCCCGATGCTGCCTTCCGTGAAGCTCAGCGCCATCCACGGCTCGAAATGGGTGATTGCGCGCCGTTTCACCTGCGGGTGTGTGGCGAGGAAGTAGTTCAGCCCATCCGCCCACGCGTCCATCAGCCGCTGCATCTGAGCGGGGCTGCGGGCGTAATCGGCTTTGAGCTCATCCTCGCTGACGTACAGCCGAGCCCGCAGATCTTGCCAAATGGCTTCCTCGCCATCCGCCTCCGCCGAGCGGCCCAAGTTGGTCAGATAATTCGCCTCGATCCGCGGAAAGTCGTCCTCCGCCTGCGCAAAGATCATGCCGAACACCGCGTCCGCGTCCGTCTTGCCGTGAATGTGAGCGATCCCCCAATCGTCACGTGTGATCGTCACGCGAGCCGCTTGGGAACTCCATCGCGCAAGCTCTGGCGGTGAAGCTGCGGTGAGAAGAAGCAGGAGCGGGAGGAAGGCGGCGGCTGAAGACTTACGCATTCGGAAGCGATTGCTTCGCCTCGCCCCAACCCGCAAGCATCTTTGAGCTTGCCCGTTCGATCAGTTCGTCGGCATCGCGAATGCTGAAATGATGACCGCTCGCATAGCCATCGAGCTCCTCCCAAGCGACGGGGGCCGAAACAGGAGCTCCTTCGCGAGCGCGGGCGGAGTAGGGCATGACCGCCGTGGCGCCTCGCTGGTTGCGCAGCCAATCGAGAAAGATGCGTCCTTTCCGCTGCACCTTGCGAATGTTGGCTGTGAAGGTCTCCGGCTCGGCTTCGGAGATGGCGCGGCTGAACCGGTCCGCGAAGCTTTTTACCGTCGGCCAATCCTTCGATGCGTCGAGCGGGACGACGACGTGAATGCCCTTACCGCCCGATAGCAGCGGGAAGCTCTTCAGGCCGAGATCTTCCAGCAGCGCCTTCAACCGAACCGCTGCGGCTTTCACTTTGTTGAAGTCGAGGCCGATGTCTGGATCGAGATCGAAGACCAGGCGGTCTGGATATTCGACCTTCTCTACCTTGCTGCCCCAGCCATGGAATTCGACCGTGCCCATCTGCACGCAAGTGAGCAGGCCTTTAATGTCGTCAAAGTAGAGATAGTCTTCGAAGTGGCCGTCCTTCTCCTTGATGGGGATGTGCTTGACGTCCGCACCGAACGAGCCGTTGTCGTGCTTCTGGAAGAAACATTTCTTCGCGCGGCCTTGGGGGCAGCGGATCAGCGTCATCGGCCGCTTCGCGGCGTCGATCATGATCAGCGGTTCGACGGCGGCATAATAATCGGCAAGATCGGCCTTCGTGAGGTCATCCTCCGGGAAGATGATGCGTTCAGGATTGCTGATCTTGATGCCGAAGCTTTCGGCGGTGGCACGCTCGGGCTTCTTCTCAGACTTATTGAGATGCTTCGGCACTTCCCGGACGATCTGCGCAGCTGGCTTGTCTTCGCGCAGCGCGATGAAGCTCGGATGCCGGAGAACGCCATCGTCGGTGAATTCGGTGAATGCGATTTCGGCGACCAATTCGGGCTTGAGGAAGTGAGCGCCTTTGCGGTCCGGTCGCGGCACTTCGACAGGCGCCTTGTCGACCTCGAGCGGGCGCATTCGGTCCATTAGTTCCTGGATCAGCCTGCCGTTAAAGCCGGTCCCAACCTTCCCGACGTAGGTGAGCTTGCCGGGGTCCTTGGCGGCGAGCAGCAATGACCGGAACCCGATGCGTTTGTCGCTCTCGGACCAGCCGACGATCACGAACTCCTGGCGCTGGATGCACTTGATCTTCAGCCAGTTGCGGCTGCGCGCACTGCTATAGGGAGCGTTCGCCTTCTTCGACACGATGCCCTCGCCGCCCTGCTGGCACATTGCGTTGAACATCGCCTCGCCACGGCCCATGATATGGTCGCCATAGATGAGCGGAGGCGACACTCCTTCAAGCAGCGCCGCGAGTCTTTCCTTGCGCTCGATCTGCGGCAGCTTGCGGATGTCCTCGCCGCGATCGACCAACAGGTCGAAGGCGTAGAAGACGAGGTTCGCCCCCTTCTGATCCTTCAGCGTCGACTGGAGCAGTTGGAAGCTCGGCTTGCCGTTCTCGTCGATTGCGACTGCCTCGCCATCGATAAGACAGCCGGCGGGCAACCTGATCGCGGCCTTCACCAGCGCCTTGAACTTGTCGCTCCAGTCCTTGCCGTTGCGCGTCCACGCCGTCGCGACGCCGTCGCCGACCGCAAGGAGCAAGCGGTAGCCGTCATATTTGTACTCGTGGATCCACTGCTTGCCCGTCGGGACTTCGTCGACAAGAGTCGCCAGCTGAGGCTCCAGGAACGGCGGCGGCGCCTTGCCCGCCGTCTTCTTTCCGCGGCCGCCTTTCTGCCCGCCGCGGTTGGAGCGCCAGACGTCCTCGCCTGCAGCGATCTCCGCCATCGTTCGCCCGGTCGTCACGCTGGTCACGCAATTGTCCACGAGCGCGTCGCCGTCCTGCGGTTCAGCGAACTCATCGGTCACCTTCTTCAGCATCCAGGGCTCTGCCTTCTCGCCAGGGCGCGGTTTCAACCGGAACATCACCCATTCGCCCTTCATCCGGTCGCCTTCGAGCGTGAAATGGAGATGCCCGTCCTCGATCGTCTTGCTCGGATCCTTGCTCGGTTCGGGGATCCAGCGGCCCTGGTCCCAAAGCATGACGGTTCCGCCACCATATTCCCCCTTGGGGATGGTCCCCTCGAAGTCGCCGTAGTCGAGCGGATGATCCTCCGTCCGCATCGCAAGGCGTTTCTCGTCAGGATTGAGGCTGGGACCTTTTGGGACCGCCCAGCTCTTCAGGACGCCATTAAGCTCCAGCCGGAAGTCCCAGTGCAGGCGCGAGGCGTCATGCTTCTGAACGACAAAGCTGTCGCCCTTGCCCTTCAGCTTGCGCCCAGGCGGCTCCTGTGTCTTCGAGAAGTCGCGCTTGCGATTGTACGTCTCGATGTCGAGCTTACGCGAAACCACTGCTTAAGCCCGCTTGCGCGCCTTTGCGGGTTCTCTCTTGGGCACGGCCTTTTTCGGTGCGCTCTTCTTGGCCGCTGCCTTCTTGGGCTTCTCGTCTTGATCGGCTGCCGGCTTGGGGTCTCCCAGGCTCTTCTTGAGCGCCGCCATCAAGTCGATGACGTTGGAGCCCTTGGCCGGCGCTTCGCCGGCGTCTGGGTCTTCGATGATCTTCTCGCCCTTGGCCTTCTGCTTTTCCTCGATCAGGCGCTGGAGCGCGTCGACGTAGCGATTGTGAAACTCGTTGGGGTCGAATTCGCCCGCCTTCCGCTCGATCAGCATGGAGGCCATGTCGAGCAGGTCGGGGTCCGGTTTGTGATCGCCGATATCGCGGAAGAAGCCGGTCGATTTGTTGACCTCGTCGGCGTAGCGCAAAGTCTCGAGGAGCATGCCGCGGCCGCAAGGCTTCAGGGCGACGACATATTCTTGCCCGCGCATCGCCAGCTGGCCGACGCCGACCTTCTTCGCGGCCTTGAGCGCGTCGCG
>Ga0308173_10001453_pt1 | contig 11811 bp, 13 predicted proteins | sample PhyPR1_FD_203716 | JGI IMG/M metagenome (GOLD analysis project Ga0308173, IMG submission 203716) | Soil microbial communities from UC Gill Tract Community Farm, Albany, California, United States - DLSLS.P.R1 | ecosystem: Environmental > Terrestrial > Soil > Agricultural land | place: USA... | reverse complement strand
GGACTGTTCGATCCGCCCGAGCCGCCCAAGGAGAAGATCACGGCGAAGGTCGTCGCCTTCCACGGCTGGGACGACCCGATGGTCCCGCCTGAAAAGGTCGTCGCGCTCGGCCAGGAGCTGACGGAGGCCGGTTCGGACTGGCAGATCCATGCCTACGGCCATGTGGGTCACGGCTTCACCAACCCGCACGCGAGCCAGCTGCAAATCGAAGGCGTCGCCTACAATGCGCTGGCGGCGGAGCGGTCGTGGACCAGCTTCATCAACCTGCTTGAGGAACTCTTCTCGACGCATGACTGAGCTGAGTGAAGCCGAGGCCGCCAACCGCCTCATGCGGCTGGCCAAAGAGATTGCCCGGCACGATAAGCTCTATCACGACCAGGATGCGCCGGAGGTTTCCGACGCCGAATATGACGCGCTCGTCCGGGAGAACCGGGAGATCGAGGAGCGATTCCCGCAGCTCGTGCGCGCGGACTCGCCGTCGAAGCGGCTCGGCGCCGCGCCGACAACCGCACTGGCCAAGGTCACGCACGCGCGGCCGATGCTCAGCCTCGACAATGCGTTTTCAGCCGAGGAGGCTGGAGACTTCGTTGCCCGCGTGAAGCGCTTCCTTGCGCTGCCGGCGGACGCTTTCGTGGCGTTCACGGCCGAGCCCAAGATCGACGGTCTCAGCTGCTCGCTTCGGTACGAACGCGGCGAGCTGGTGCTTGCGGCGACACGCGGCGACGGTGCCGTCGGCGAGGACGTCACCGCCAATGCCCGCACCATCTCCGACATTCCGCAGCGTATCGCGGATGCGCCCGATGTGCTCGAAGTGCGGGGCGAGGTCTACATGTCCAAGCCCGACTTTGAAGCGCTGAACGAGCGTCAGGAGGCGGCCGGAGGCAAGATCTTCGCCAACCCGCGCAACGCAGCGGCGGGCTCCCTCCGACAGAAGGATTTCGCGATCACGGCGGCCCGGCCGTTGCGCTTCCTCGCGCATGGCTGGGGCGAGCTTTCGCGACCGTTGGCTGACTCGCAGTTCGAAGCGATGAAGCGGATCGAAGGCTTCGGCATTCCCGTGAGCGAACTTCTCGTCCGGTGCAACGACGTCGACGAGATGCTCGCCCATTATCGCGCCATCGAGAAAGCACGCGCCGATCTGCCGTTCGACATCGACGGGGTCGTCTACAAGGTCGACCGGCTCGATTTGCAGGAGCGGCTCGGCTTCGTCGCGCGAGCGCCGCGCTGGGGACTCGCCCACAAGTTCCCGGCCGAGAAGGCGGAGACGACGCTGGAGGCGATCGACATCCAGGTCGGCCGCACCGGCAAGCTCACCCCGGTCGGGCGGCTGAAGCCGGTCGGCGTCGGCGGCGTGATCGTCGCCAACGTCACACTCCACAACCGCGACGAGATCGAGCGCCTCGGCCTCCGCATCGGCGACCGCGTACGCATCCAGCGCGCGGGGGACGTGATCCCGCAGGTGGTCGAGAACCTCACGCGCGACGAGCCGCGCGCGTCCTACGTCTTCCCCGATCACTGCCCGGAATGCCGTTCGGAAGCCGTCAGTGAGGAGGGCGAGGTGGACGTGCGCTGCACCGGCGGACTGATCTGCCCAGCGCAGCGGTTCGAGCGGCTGCGCCATTTCGTGTCGCGCGGCGCGCTCGACATCGAGGGTCTGGGCGAGAAGTCGATCGCCGAGTTCATTGAGCTCGGCTGGCTCCACTCTCCCGCCGACATTTTCCGGCTGCGGGGCCACCGGCAGGACCTGCTCGGCCGCGAGGGGTGGAAGGAGAAGTCGGTCGACAACCTGCTGGCTGCGATCGAGGCCAAGCGTGAACCAGACGGTCCTCGCTTCCTCTTCGGCCTTGGCATCCGCCACGTGGGCATCGTCACCGCCAAGGACCTGCTCAAGTGCTTCGGCACGATCGAGGAATTGCGACGTGTTGCCCTGGCAGAGGCTGGTCAGGCCGAGCTGTCTTCGGTGCAGGGCGTCGGCCCCGTCGTTGCGGAGGCGCTGGTCGACTTCTTCCATGAAGCGCACAATCGCGAGGCGCTCGACGATTTGCTCTCCGAAGTTTCGCCATTGCCCTTCGTCAGCGACGCGAAGCAGACGGAATGGAGCGGCAAGACCATCGTCTTCACCGGCACCCTCGAAACCATGAGCCGCGACGAAGCCAAGGCACAGGCGGAACGGCTGGGCGCCCGCGCGGCTGGATCGGTGAGCGCCAAGACGGACCTGGTCGTTGCAGGCCCACGGGCGGGCTCGAAGCTGAAGAAGGCCGAGGAGTTCGGGATTCGCGTCGTCAATGAAGCGGAGTGGGCGCAGATCGTCGCTGACGCTAGCGCCTAAGCACCAGCACGGGCCACTCGCCTGCGCGGCGATCGATCAAACTCAATCCCAGATCGCGATAGGCTGACCTAACCGCATCGGCCTGCGTATCGAGCAGCCCTGCAAGGATGACGGTGCCACCAGGCCCAAGCGCGTTCGTGAAGTCCGGCGCGAGCTCGATCAGCGGTCCGGCCAGAATGTTGGCGATGATCAGGTCGAACGGCGCTCTCGCGGCGAGCAAGGGCGAATCCATCCCATCGGCGACTGCGAGCAATAGCTCCCCCTCGCCGTGGCCGAGCTTCACGTGATTGATCGCCGCATTGTCACGGGAGACATCGATCGCGATGGGGTCGATATCGGTCGCGATGCACTTCGCTTCGGGCCACAGCGCCAGAGCCGCAAAGGCGAGCAGTCCAGTGCCGGTGCCGATATCGGCCATGTTCTCGAACCTCGCGCCGTCACGCTCGAGTTGATCCAGTGCTTCCAGGCACCCTGCCGTGGTCGCGTGCTGGCCGGTGCCGAAGGCGAGGCTGGCGTCAATCTCGAACGGGATCGTTCCGGGCGGGACCCCGCGGTACATCGGCGTGTGGACGTAGAAGCGGCCTGCCCGAATGGGCTGCAGGCCCGCCTGGCTCATGGTTACCCAGTCTGCTTCGCCAAGCTGCTCGAGCCGGGGCTCCCCGGTGCCAAGCCCGGTCAGGAAATGCAGATCGGCCGCATCCGGCTGATGGTCGAAATAGGCGTGGATGAGCCATTCGTCCGGCTTCGAAGGATCCGGCTCGTCGGCAACCAGCACCGGCGGATTGTCCGCACCGGGGAACAGATCGTCGGGATGCGCGACGGCCTCGCCCTGCACGCGAGTGCAGGGGATCGTGACTCGCCAGCTCACCTCCGAGCCTCCTTGGCAAGCCGCGCATCGAGGTTGCGCGCACCCTCCGCGGCATAGTCGACGCATTGGCCACGGCCGATCAGCGCCCCCTGACCTTCCATCCGCTCAATGAACTTGCTTGCCCCGGGGTGCGGCGTGATGAGCAAGTCGCAGCGCAACCCGCTAATCAGCCGCAGGCTATCGCGGAACGCCGCGACGTATCTCTTGTGGTCCGAGAAGCGATAGGAGTCAGCCGAGACCGCCGTGACGCTGTCGGCGTAGACGACGTTGACGCACCGCCTCTGTTCGCACGTGCGCCAGGTCCAGCTGGTGCTTCCAGGCGAGTGACCTGGAGTCGCCCACGCTGTCAGGCGGAACGGCGCCTGCGCCACATCCTCGCCGTCTCGCAGCAGGATGCCGACATCGGCCCTCGGCGGCGGTTTGATCAGGCCGTTCTGCGGATCCGCCGGGTCCACCGTTCCCGTCTGCAGCTGCACATACGCGGAGGGCATTGCCATCAGGGTGGCGCCCGTCCTGCGCTGCAGCTCGGCGATTCCGCCGACATGGTCGAAATGCTCGTGACTCGCGCCGATAAGCTTGACGTCCTGGAGCCTGAATCCGAGCCGCTCGATATTGGCGGCTACCAGCGGAGCGGCCTCCGCCGGTCCGGCGTCCAGAAGAACGTGCCCTTTGCGCGAAGTGAGCAGCAGGACGGTGATGCCGCAAGTCCCGACGTCGTAAACATTGCCGAACACATGCAACGGAGGAGCCGGATCGCTCCATCCGCCCCTGCCGGCACACGCCGCTCGAAATTCGGAAATGCTCGCCGGGCCCGTCGCTGCAACCGCGGCCGCGACGAAGAGGCTACCGAACATAGCTCGCGCCGTTGACGTCGATCACGCTTCCGGTGGCAGAAGCCGGTGCATCGACGCAGAGCCAGCGAATGACCTCCGCGACCTCGTCGGTCGTGGCCACGCGGCCGAGCGGGATGTCGGCGACGATCTGAGCGCCGCCGCGGCCTTGCAGATATTCCTCGGTCATCTCCGATACGGTGAAACCCGGCGCAACGGCGAAGGCGAGGACGTTCTCCGCCGCATAGCCCCGCGCGATGCTCTTGGTCATGCCGATCAGGCCCGCCTTGGATGCAGCATAGTGCCAGTGCTGCGGCGAATCGCCGCGAAAGGCGGCGCGGCTGGCGATGTTGACGATGCGGCCGGTGTCCCCGGGCCGCTCGCGAAAGTGCGCGATCGCCAGCCTGCAAAGGTCGGCTGCAGCCTGGAGGTTGATGGTGAGCGTTCGTGCCCACGCGGCATGCCAGTCGTCGTCGGAATCATGGTCCGCAACGCCCTCGTAAATTCCGGCATTGTTGACGAGGACGTCAATCCTTCCGTCGAGACGCGCCAGTGCGGCGTCCCAGATGCGGCGCGGCGCCCCGGCATCCATGAGATCGCCCGCGATGAGCTCGTCGGTTCCGCGCGTTGAATGGCCCGCAACTTTATGGCCGGCCGACTTGAGCAAAGCATAAGCTGCGCCGCCGATGCCGCGACTGGCTCCGGTAATGAGGATATTCATCGGGCGGGGCCTAGAACAGACGGCTGTTCATAGCGAGTTCTTGTCGTGCGCCGTAGCCGGGGTGCTGCCCTTCGGCTCCGCTCCAACCGCGGTGAACGATCCTTTGGGCCGCTCCTTGATGACGCAATCGGGAAGGCCACTGCCGGGGATATCCTTGCAGTCGCGGACCTGCGCGCTTCCGTCGGCGCCGGCGAAGATGGCCCAGTCGCGCGGCGCGCCAGTCTGGTACTCGCAATGCGCCATCCACATGTCGAGATTCTTCCACGTGCCGATGAAGCCGCCGTCTGTCACGCGCTTGCACGTGAAGCCCGCATCGTAAATCGCGCGCTTGAGCGCAATTGCGAGGTCGAAAGCACCGAGCTCGTGCAACTGCTTCTGCTCGGAGCCGCGGACCTTGATCGCCTGATTTGCGGGCGCCTGCTGCGCCTGGTTATTGTTGCAGCCGGCAATTGCGAGGCTTGCGAGGAGTGCGATGAACGACTTGCGGGGCATTGTTCCTCCTTGTCGCAATCAATAACGGATTTTGACGCGGGCGGCTGCACTTTTGGCGCGCTCCACGGCCTCCTCCACCGTCGCGGCACGTGCGAGACCAATGCCCATCCGGCGATTCTTGAGCGTCTTCGGCTTGGCGAAGATGCGCAGGTCGACGGGGCTGCGTGGCGCTCCGACGGCGAGCGCCTCCTCGATCCCGGTGAACAAGAAGCTGTCGCTCTCCTCGGACGCCAGGATGACGGCCGACGCGGACGGACCGAACAGCTCGATGGAGGGGATGGGGAGGCCGAGAATCGCGCGCAGGTGAAGCTCGAACTGGTTGGGGAACTGGCTGATCAGGGTGACCATCCCGGTGTCATGAGGTCGCGGCGACAGTTCGGAGAAGATCGCCTGGTCCCCGCGCGCGAAGAACTCGACGCCGAAGATACCATGGCCGCCAAGTGCTTCGACGATTTTGCGCGCTTGGAAGCGTGCGGACTGCAGCGCCTCCTGCGGGATGCCGGCCGGCTGCCAGCTTTCGCGGTAGTCGCCGGCTTCCTGACGGTGGCCGACCGGCGCGCAGAACAGCACGCCGTCCTTGGTGGCGACCGTCAGCAAGGTGATCTCGCTGTCGAACCTGACGAATTCCTCGACGATCACGCGTGGCCGGTCGCCGCGCATGTTGGCGACGGCATAGTCCCACGCCTTGCCGACTTCGTCGCGATTCTTGGCTGTGCTCTGGCCCTTGCCGGAGCTCGACATCACCGGCTTCACGACGCAGGGAAGGCCCACCTCGTCTGCCGCTGCGATGGTCTCCTCGCGGCTCTCGGCGAACCGGTACTTTGAGGTCACCAGCCCGACCTCGCGCGTGGCGAAGTCCCGGATGCCGTCCCGGTTCATGGTGAGCTGGACCGCCTTCGCCGACGGCGCAACGCGCCACCCTTCATTTTCGAGCGCGACCAGGGTCTCGGTATCGATCGCCTCGATTTCCGGCACGACGACGTCGGGCCGGTGCTTCTCAACCGCGGCGCGCATGGCCGCTCCATCGAGCATCGGGAAGACCTCGGACGCGTCCGCGACCTGCATCGCAGGTGCATTCTCGTAACGGTCGCAAGCAATGATCCGGCAGCCGAGGCGCTTCGCGGCAATCGCAAATTCGCGCCCAAGCTCGCCGGAGCCCAATAGCATCAGAGTGGCAGTGTACATGGCTGGGGCGATAGCGGCGGCGCCTGTTTTCGTCATCCCCGCGCGAGCGAGCACCCAGCGAAGAACAAAAAGCCAGGTTCCCGCTTTCGCGGCAATGACGAATCTGGTTCACTGTCGACATGAGAACCATTGCCCTGTTTCCATTGCTGGCTCTGGCCGCAGCCGCGCCTCCGAAGAAGCTTCCGACGCCGAGTGACGTCGTTGCCGCCGCCCCGGCGAGCGACTGGCGCACGATCCGCGCCGAAGATCTGCTGGTCATGGACCTGGCCAAGGGCGGACGTATCGTGGTTCAGCTCGCGCCCGAGTTCGCGCCCGTGCACGTCGCCAACATCCGGGCACTGGCGCGCGGCAATTATTGGGATGGGGCGACCATCTACCGTCTGCAGGACAATTATGTCGCGCAGTGGGGTCTCAACGAGAGCGATCGGCCGTGGCCAGCAGGAGTGACGGCAAAGCCGCCCGCGGAATACACGCGCGCTCTTAAGGGCCTGAAGGTGAAGCCGCTCGGCTACCCCGACCCCTATGCTCCGGGCGCAGGCTTCGTCGGCGGGTGGCCGGTCGCCTACAGCGCCAAGGCGGGCTGGGCCAATCTCGCGCACTGCTACGCGAGCGTCGGAGTTGGACGCGACCTTGCGCCGGACACGGGCACGGGCGGCGAGCTCTATGCCGTCATCGGTCAGTCGCCGCGTCAGCTCGACCGGAATATCGCGTTGGTGGGACGAGTGATCGAGGGTATCGACCGGCTGAGCTCGCTGCCGCGGGGGCCCGCGCCGATGGGCTTCTACACCGACAAGGGCTTGCCGACGGCGATCACGAAGATTCGGATGGCCAGCGACATGCCTGCGGCCGATCGCCCGTCATTCGAATATCTGGACACGAACAGCCCGAGCTTCGCGCGCTATCTTCGCGTCAAAGCGAACCGGCACGACGATTTCTACCGCACGCCGGCGGGTGGCGTAGACCTGTGCAACGTGAACGTGCCGGTCCGCAAGAAGGCATGATCTCCGGGTCACGCCGCCCAGGCGTGGTGGCCGTCGCGGTTCTTGTGCTGGATGATGACCGGCGCGCTGTGCGAGCGCATACTGGCCTCGGCGAGCGGTAGTGCGGTTGTGCAGAACGCGCACTCGGCCGAGATACGTCCGATGATCCAGTGCGTGCGACCGCAGCCAGGGCAGTGGTTGACCTCATGTTCGCGGTAAACGGCATGATACCCCCGCTCATAGGGCTTCCTCGGTTCGCCGGTGATCGGCATGGCAGACCTTCCTTTCGGAGAGGCCCAACGACCGAATCGGCAGCCGGTTGCCGACGATTATCTAGGTTTGATTTTGGTCGAAGAGCGTAGCAGCGCGGCGAGCCGGGCCCGAACAGCGGCTAATCGACGAGGCGGGAGACGTGCAATCCTTCGAGGGAGATTGGCTCGGCGAATTCGGCCCCTAGCTTGTCGCCGGCGATCCATCTCACGACGGCGTTCGCGCGATCGCGGCCGGGAAGCATCAGCCACACGCGCGAGCCGACCTCGAAGGGCGCATCCGATGCCGCCATGAAGCCGCTCTCGGAAATGTTCAGTATCTTGGCCTCGACCCCTTCGGAACCCAGCTCCCGCATCTTTGCGTCGACGTCCAGCGGCAGACGCGTGAAGCGCCGCCGATCGGACATGTCCTCGGCAATCCGGGCCCTGATCATTCCGAAACTCATCTCCATCCGCTGCTACTCCAGCGGGGACGTGAACGACAGGCCGATGCGCCCGTCCTTCACCCAACGCACCTGCGACCAGACGAATCCATGGTCAAGCAGTTGCAGTGGCAGGCGCTCACCTATGTTAGGAACGTGCGGAAAGATGACCATCGCGCCCGATTTGGAGACATTGATCAACTGCACGACGTGCTTGCGGCCGCGGAACTGAAGCACGCCCGTGCTCGACATCGCCGGATGACGGGTCTCTCCCCGCTCGTCGATCGTGCGCCGCTCCTGGCGCGGGATCATCGATCCTTCAAGTGCGAAACTGGACGCCACAGTGCCTCCCCATCTCAGGCAACAGCCGATTCTAGCCAGCGTCGCTTAAGGATTGGTTTGCGAAACAGCGTCTTGCGACGGCACGCGCAACTGTTGCCGTGGCGCGACTGGCGAGCCGTTCGCATCGTGTGTATGGAAGCTTAGGTCAGGGGGGAGTCATCGTTTAAAATGAACGGGTTGATACCGATGAGCGGGCGTTTAACCAGGCTGATGGCCTTCACCGCGGCTGTGGGTCTCGCCGCCAGCGCCTCGAGCGCTCAAGTCAAGACCGGCCTTGCGACTCAGGTTGCGCCAGCCGCCAATTCGCCGCGGCCTGCACAGGCAAAGCCTCAGGCGCAGTCCGCTCCGACTCCGGAAGCACCAGTTCCGGGCAATCCCGATTATGCGCCCGCCCAGGCAACCACGCCCGTGGTTCAGCAGCCGCCCCCGCCGCCGCCGCTTCCGCCCGCGGTGTGGGACGTCGTCAGCGCGCAGGACCTGCTCTACTACATCCAGCAGATCGGCAAGGACGGCCTGAACCCGGCGGACTATGAGCCGGCCGAGCTCGACGCCGCGATCCGGACCGGCAATCCCGCGATCATCTCGCCGATCGCGACGGATCGCTTCGACCGCCTGTCCTCCGACCTCGCGCTCGGCCACGTGAAGAAGCCGGGCCGCATCGACTGGTGGGTCGTCGACAAGGATCTCGATGCGGCGAAGCAGGACGCGCTGCTGAGGAACGCCCTCGCGCTGCACAACGTCCATGCTGCGCTTGACGGGCTGCTGCCGTCCCATCCGCAATATGCGGCGCTCAAGACGGCGCTGGCCATGACTCCGGTGACGGAGACGGCCAAAATCAATCGCATCAAGCTGAACATGGACCGCTGGCGCTGGCTGCCGCGGGACCTCGGCAACAAATATATCATCGTCAACGTCCCCGGCTTCCACGCCACGCTGGTGGAGAATGGCGCCAACCGCTGGAAGCAGCGCGCGATCGCCGGCAAGCTCTCCACGCCAACGCCGCAGCTCTCGGCGCTCGCCACAGGCGTGATCCTCAACCCCTGGTGGGAAGTGCCCAAGAGCATCGAGCATGAGGCGGCCGGCAAGAAGGGCTTCGTTCCGGTGAAGGGCGCGGACGGCAAGATCCAGCGCTGGCGCCAGCCGCCGGGGCCTAGCAATGCGCTCGGTCAGATCAAGTTCGTGATGCCGAACTCCAAGGCGATCTATCTTCACGACACCAATGCCCGCAGCCGCTTCAACAGCGATACGCGGGCGCTGAGCCACGGCTGCGTTCGTACGCAGCACATCCTCGACCTCGCGACCCAGCTGCTCGGCGACGACAATGGCGAGTGGACGGCGGACAAGATCCAGGCGGCGCTCGACAGCAAGAAGTCGGTTCAGGCGAGCTTCGTGAAGCCGGTTCCGGTCTACATCGTCTACTTCAGCTCAGCAGCGCTCGTTGATGGCAGCATCGTCGACTATAAAGATTTGTACGGCCGAGATTCCAAGGCGATGGCGGCGCTGCAGATGAAGGACGGCGGCGCCAGCCTGGCTCTGCCGGCCAAGCCGAAGGAAGAGCAGGCGAGCAGCGGACAGACCCAGAAGGCGAAGCCGAAACCCACCGGGCAAGTGGCGACGCGCTAAGCGTCTTCAGAACGCGCTGCCAAACCTCAGTTCCGCGGTTCGGTCGACCGGTCGAGGATCAGCGGGTTGGTGAACGCCAGTCCGACCATGCCATCCTCGGCCCAGCGCACCACGGCGGGAACCAGGATGCCGCCCTCGAACCGCACGTGCACCTTGGCGCCGGGGGCGAGATCGCGGACCTGGTCGCCCTTCAGGCCGCCTTCTGAAATGTCGTGGATGGCGAAGTTGGTTGGCGATCCGTCGATCAGCAGCTTCAGCTTGCGGCCCTTCGCCGCCATGCGCGGATAGCGGCGCTGGTCCGCGGTCGGCGTGACGTTCCGTGGCCGTGGGCTCGGAGCGGTCGCTTCCTGCCAGGATGTCTCGGCCAGCGGCACCGCCGTTCCGCAGAAGCCGCATTCGGCGGTCACGCGCCCGATGATCCAGTGGGACCGGCCGCAGCCCGGACAATGATTGGACTCGTTTACCCGGTAGACAATGTGATGCCCACGCTTGGCGAGCCCCGCCGCGAATGACGGCGTTGCTCGCTCGTAGACGAGTACATCCGACATTCCGAGCTCCTTCACGTTCGCGAGACCGTATTGGCCTCCCTGCGAAATTAGGCCGGACAAATTGCCGAGTGGTTACCGCTACGGTGATTAGGCGCTGGGACGCGGACCGGTCTGCAAAGAGGTTAACGCGCGTCCTGCCCTCTCTGGAGGCGAGCAGGCCGCTCAACCAGCGTTGCTGTGTCCTGTAGAGTTCGGTGCGCCTCCGCAAGCCTGCGGCGGCTCGCATCAAGGATGTTCGTCGCTGCGTGAGGGTCGGACTTCGCAACGAGCCTACGCTCCTGCCATAGCTCCCACTTCGCGTTGGGGTGCTTCGCCGCGACCTGTGCGACGGCGTCTTCGTCACTCTCGCCGCTGATCTCTTCCACGCCGTGAAGCTGGCCCGTGCCTTCGAGGCAATAAAAGCGGTAGATTTCGTGGGGCATGGAAACGCTCCTACGCAGCGGGAACTCTCCATTACTCTCGGTCACCGCCAGGCTGATGCTGGGGACGGGGATGTGATCACCTTACGCGCTTTGGTCGAAATCACCTAATCGCCGCAGCGTTTCCAACGGAAGCTGCGTCACCGAAGGTTATGCGGCTTAAGCGAGCTTGTCCGCGTAGATCATGCGGCCGCCGGCGAGCTTGCGCATGGTCTTGTACTGGTTCTCGCGGCTCATCGCGAAGCAGCCTTCGGAGCGGCCCAGCTTGCCGTGCAGCGGGATCATGTCGTCCTCCGCATACCAGGCGTTGTGGATGACGATCGCGCGCGGCTCGGCGTTGTAATTGCTCCAGTCGAGACCGCGGACCTTGAGCGAGAGGCCGTACTTGCCGTCGTAATAATCGCCGGTCGTGTAGGTGCCGTTCGAGCTCGCGTAAGAACCGAAGTCGTTGGAGAAGCGCTCGACGAAGCCGCTATGGTCGGGGTCGGAGCCGCGGCCGTGTGCGACGCGAAAAGCCTCGACGTTCCCGCTCATCAGGTCGACCAGGTAGAAACGCGGTTCGCTGGACGGACGCGAGAAATCGACGACACCGATGGAATCGCGGGCGTAGATCTTGTGCTGGTCGAGTGCTGCTTTCGCCCGTCCGAAAAGCTGGGGGTCGATGCCCGCTGGCGCTGCGGGAACGGCAGGCTGCTGCGGAACCGCCGCATAGGGATTGGGCGTGATCGCCTTGGCCTGCGACGGCAGGATAACCGACGGCAGCACGCTCGAGCTTGCTGCTGA
>Ga0308173_10001452_pt1 | contig 11812 bp, 7 predicted proteins | sample PhyPR1_FD_203716 | JGI IMG/M metagenome (GOLD analysis project Ga0308173, IMG submission 203716) | Soil microbial communities from UC Gill Tract Community Farm, Albany, California, United States - DLSLS.P.R1 | ecosystem: Environmental > Terrestrial > Soil > Agricultural land | place: USA... | reverse complement strand
TCGCCCCGGGACTGACCGTCGGCTACATGGTGCACCGGGCCTTCCTCATCCTGGTGTCCGTGGCGATCCTCGACCAGTCCCTGATAGACGACGCCTGACCGTCGTCGGCCGGCCCTACCGGACCCGCAGTTCCAGGATGCGGTCGTCGCCCTTCTCGGGGTCGCCGCGGCCGTCCGTGTTGCTCGTCGTGAGCCAGAGCTTGTCGCCGCCCGCCGCGACCACCGTGCGCAGGCGGCCGTACTCGCCCTTCAGGAAGGGCTGCGGGTCCGCCGACGCCTTCGTGCCGGCCAGCGGAATGCGCCACAGGCGCTGGCCCCTCAGGCCGGCCATCCAGATCGACCCCTCGGCGTACGCGATGCCGCTGGGGGAGGCCTCGTCGGTGTGCCACTGGGCGAGCGGGTCGTGGTACTTCGGACCGCCGCCCCTGCCCTCCACGTCGGGCCAGCCGTAGTTCGCGCCGGGCGCGATCGCGTTCAGCTCGTCCCAGGTGTCCTGGCCGAACTCCGAGGCGAACAGCCGCTGTTCGCCGTCCCAGGCCAGACCCTGGACGTTGCGGTGTCCGTACGTGTACACGACCGAGTCGTCGAACGGGTTGCCCGGGGCCGGCTCGCCGTCCGGGGTCATCCGCAGGATCTTGCCGCCGAGCGACTTCCTGTCCTGGGCCGGCTGCCGCTCGCCGGACTCGCCGGTGCCCGCGTACAGCATCTTGTCGGGGCCGAACGCGATCCGGCCACCGTTGTGGATGGCGCCCTTGGGGATGCCCTTGAACACCGTGTCGGGGGAGCCGAGCTGGTCCCCGGCCGGCTTCTCCGGGTCGTACAGCATGCGGGCGACGCGGTTGTCGGAGTCGGTCGTGAAGTAGGCGTACACCAGATGGTCGGAGCCGTACGCGGGGGAGAGGGCGATGCCGAGCAGGCCGCCCTCGCCCTCGGCGGCGACGCCGGGAACGGAGCCCAGCGTGGTCTTCTTCCCGGTCTTCTCGTCGACGCGGATGATCGTGCCCTCGTCCCGGGACGAGACGAGGAGCCCGCCGCCGGGCAGCGGGGCCAGACCCCAGGGAGAGTCCAGGCCCTCGGCCACCGTGCGCAGCACCTTCACCGAGCCCTTGGCGGGGGGCGTGTGCTCCGCCGTCGGGGAAGGGCTGTGCGTGCGGCCGGCGGAGGCGCTCGTACCGGTGCCGTCCGGCGAGCCGGAGCCGCCGGAGCAGCCCGCCGCCAGCAGCAGGGCGGCGACCGCCAGCGCGGCCGCGGTGGGTCGAGAGCGCACGAGGGAGTCCCTTCGCCGGGGCTTCGCGGCACAGCCGCGCCGTGAGGGGAAGCGTACGTCGCCGAGCGGGGCGCCGGTGGTCGGCCGCACCCGTCCGGCGGTGCGGAACGGACCGCGTACGACGGGCTGTTCGAGGCGGAATCCCCTTGCGGGAAGCCGCTCCAGGGCCTGTCTCTCCCTTCCCGTCTGCCGGGCGACACCATGCACGCTCCCCCGAGCTCTCGGCTTCGCTCGGGCAGGGGGGACCCCCAGAGCACGCACCTGACGCCGCCCGGCCCGCCCTCCGGGCGGACGACGGGAAGGGAGAGACAGGCCTAGGGCCTCTCGTTTGGATCATTCCGGCGTCGCGGGGTCCGGCACGCGCCTCTGCGGCGTTGTCGTCGGTTGCCAGGGCTCCGCCCTGGCGCCCTCCTCCGCCTTGCAGCCGCACGCACCGGACCCCGCTCGGGTCGGTCGAAGACGCACCGCGCCTCCCAGCCGGCCTGATCCAAACGAAAGACCCTAGTCCCAGGACTCCAGCGCCGCCGGGAGAGCCGCCACCTCCGCCAGGTCCTCCTCCGTCAGGCGCACGTCGGCCGCCGCCGCGTTCTCCGCCGCCCAGCGGGCCCGCTTCGTGCCCGGCACCGGGACCACGTGCGGCCCCTGGGCCAGTGTCCAGGCCAGGGCCACCTGCGCGGCGCTCACCCCGTCGCCGTGCCGGCGCGCGATCCGCCGCAGGCCGGCCACGATCGGCTGGTTGGCCGCCATCATCTCGGCGGTGAAGCGCGGGTGCCGGGCCCGCAGGTCGTCCGGCTCGAACCCCTCGCCCGGGCGCAGCGTCCCGGTCAGGAACCCGTTGCCCAGCGGCATCGCCGCCAGGAACCCCACCCCGCGCGCCGCGCACCACGGCAGCAGCGTGCGCAGCGCCTCGGGCGACCACACCGACAGCTCGGCCTGGACCGCGGTGACCGGGAACACCTGCTGCACGCGCTCCAGTTGCCGCACGGTCCCGTCGTACAGCCCCGCCCGCGACCGCCGGCCGCCCCGGACGTCCATCGCGCACAGCCCCAGCGCCCGCACCTTCCCGGCGCGCACCAGGTCCGCCATCGCGCCCCAGGTCTCCTCGACGGGCACCTCGGGGTCGGCGCGGTGCAGCTGGTACAGGTCGATGACGTCCGTCTGGAGCCGCCGCAGCGACGCGTCGCAGGCCCGTCGGACGTATCCGGGGCGGCCGTTGGCCACGATGTGCTGCTCACCGGCGAGCAGCCCCACCTTCGTCGACACGAAGGCGTCCGCGCGCCGCTCCTTGAGTACCCGGCCGACCAGCAGCTCGTTGGTGAACGGCCCGTACATGTCCGCCGTGTCGAGCAGTGTCACCCCGGCGTCCAGCGCCCGGTGGACCGCCCGCACCGACTCCTCGCCCCGCTGCCGCGATGTGGTGTACGCCCAGCTCATCGGCATGCACCCGAGCCCCACGGCCCCCACCCGCAGTGCCGCCGCGCCCATCGTCCTGCGCTCCACCTGGCCGTACCCTCCCTGTCCCGGCCCACCAACCTAACCGTTTCCGCGCACACGGGTTCGCATAGCCTCCTGGCATGACCGACGACGTGTGGCTTCCCATCCCGCCCGAGGAGATCCCGCAGCTCCCCGAGGGGTTCCGCTACCTCTTCTGGGACGGGGGCGAGGACGGCCGCCGGCCGTTCCCCGGCGATCCCGCCGACTGCGCGGTGTACGTGGTGCCGTACATGAAGCCGCACCCCGTGCGCGTCCGGCCGCTGGACGCGCTGCGCAACGTCCGCGTCGTACAGACGCTGACCGCAGGCGTCGACGACGTGGCGGGCCGGCTCTCCGCGCTGCCGCCCGGCGTGACGCTGTGCAACGCGCGCGGCGTGCACGAGGCGAGCACCGCCGAGCTCGCGCTCACCCTGATCCTCGCCTCGCTGCGCGGCGTCCCCGGCTTCGTCCGCGCCCAGGACGAGGGCCGCTGGGCGAGCGGCTTCCGCCCCGCGCTCGCCGACCGCTCCGTACTGATCGTCGGCTACGGGTCCATCGGCAGCGCCGTCGAGGACCGGCTCGTACCGTTCGAGGTGGCGCGGGTCGCACGCGTCGCACGCTCCGCGCGCACGACGGCGCGCGGCCCCGTGCACCCGATCGCCGCCCTGCCCGAACTGCTGCCGGAGGCGGACGTGGTGGTGCTGGTGACCCCGCTCACCGAACAGACCAGAGGGCTGGTCGACGCCGACTTCCTGACCCGCATGAAGGACGGCGCGCTGCTGGTCAACGTGGGACGCGGGCCGGTCGTCGACACCAAGGCGCTGCTCGCCGAGCTGGAGACCGGCCGGATCACCGCCGCACTGGACGTCACCGATCCCGAACCACTGCCCCCGGGCCACCCGTTGTGGTCCGCGCCGGGCCTGCTGATCAGCCCGCACGTGGGCGGCCCCACCTCGGCCTTCCTGCCCCGCGCCAAGCGGCTCCTGACCGATCAGCTCACCCGGCTGGTGAACCGGGAACCGCTGCGCAACGTGGTCCTCACCACCGGTGACTGAAACGGGCGGGGCGCCCGCAGGCGCCCGCCACGAGCGGTCGGCCGACCGGGAGCGCACCACCAGCGCATACGGCACCCGCGGCGCGCGCCGACTCCGCTTGGCGCACGCTCCGCAGCCCTCCGGAAGCGTTCCGTGTACGCATCCGCCCAGCTCGTCACAGAGCGTAGAGAGACTATGTCCCTGAGTGACCAACCTGGTGTATCGTCCCCGACAGGGGCCAGCGCCGCGCACGTTGGGCGCCGGGGACGAGGGAACGACCAGGAACTGGGACTGCGAGGGGGGGCGACGGACGATGCACGGCCTGACCACCATCACCGATCCGACGCGACAGGGCGAACGCCGAGAGACGTGGCGCGCGGCGCCACCCGGGCACGCGCGCGGAGGCCCGCACCACCGAGGGCCCGCCTCCCGCAGGCGCCACGTACACCGGCGGACCCGCGGTGCCGCCCCTACCCGGACCGGGTGGGACCGGTGAGCACGGCCGGAGCCCTGCCGCTCCGCCGCCGGGCGCCGCGCGGCCGCCCGAGCCCGGTTCCGCAGCTCCTCCTCGCCCTCCTGTGCGGGGGATACGCCACCGGTGCCGCGCTCGGCTGGGGCTCGCAGCGGCTCGCGCTGTTCATGGGCGACTTCGGGCTCAGCATGGCGGCGGGCGCCGCCGCCGTCTCCTGCCTGCTGCGCGCACGCTCCCGCCGCTGCCGCTTTCGGCCCGCTTGGCTGCTGTTCGCCCTCTCGTCCACCATGGCCGCGCTCGGCAACGGCGTCTGGGGCTGGTACGAGGTCGTCCTCGACCGCCCGGTGCCCAGCCCCAGTTGGGCGGACCTGTTCTTCCTGTGCTTCGCGCCGCCCGCCATCGTCGGCCTGCTCGTGCTCGCCAAACGGCCTGTGACCAGGGCCGGCTGGGTGTGTCTCGCGCTGGACGCGTGGCTCATCGGCGGCTCGCTGCTCACCCTGTCGTGGAGCCTCGCGCTCGCCCAGGCCGCCAGGTTCGACGGGCCGAGCGTCGCCCACACCGCGCTCTCGCTCGCCTACCCGCTGCTGGACATCGCCCTGGTGAGCATGGTCCTCGCGCTGCACTTCCGGCGCTCCGCGGTGAACCGCTCCGCCGTCAACACCGCGATCGGCGCGCTCGGGCTGACCGTCGCGTGCGACGCCCTGTTCACCTCACCACTGCTGCACAACGCCTACCACTCCGGCCAACTGCTCGACGCGGGCTGGTTCTCCGGCTCCCTGCTCCTCGCCTACGCCCCCTGGGTCGGCACCCGCACCGGCGAGGGGTACGGCGAGGCGCACACCCGGGTGGTGCGCGCCCATGTGCCGGGCGCCGACGGGCAGGCCCACGAGCACACCAGGACCGGACTGCCGCCCGAGCACACCAGGACGGGGCCCCCGCCGGACGGCAGGACCGGCTCCGCCCAGGACCAACTCCCGTCCGCGCACCGCCGTCCGGCCCCCGGGCCCCCGGTGCCACCCCCGCCCCCGGCCCACCCCGCCGGGCAGGGGCACCCGTACCCGCACCCGTTCCCGGCGGAGCCGGGGCACGGCCGGTACCCGGTCACCCGCCCCCTCACCGGCTCGCTCGCCGCGCTCACGCCCTACCTCGCCGCCGCCGTCTGCACCCTGGGGATCCTCTACAACCTCCTCGACGGCCGCAGCGTCGACCACGTGGTGCTGGTCACCGCCGGGGCCGTCGTGCTCGCCCTCCTGGTCCGCCAGGGCATCATGCTGCGCGACAACATCACGCTCACCCACGAACTGGCCCAGAAGGAGAACCACTTCCGCTCACTGGTCCAGGGCTCCAGCGACGTCATCATGATCGCCGCGCCCAGCGGCATCCTGCGCTACGTCTCCCCGGCCGCCGCGGGGGTCTACGGACGGCCCGCGGAGGAACTGGTCGGCACCGAACTCGCCGGGCTCATCCACCCGGAGGACCTCGGCTGCGTGGTCCACGAGGTGCGCCGCTTCCTGGCGGCCAGCCCCGTCGAGGAACCCACCACCCGTATCGAGTGCCGCTTCCGTTCCGGCGACGGAGGCTGGCTCAATGTCGAGTCGACCGTCAACCGCCACCACGGCGGCCTCATCTTCAACAGCCGGGACGTCACCGAACGGGTCCGCCTGCAGGCCCAGTTGCAGCACAACGCCGAGCACGACCCGCTCACCGACCTGCCCAACCGCGCCCTGTTCACCCGGCGTGTGCGGCAGGCCCTGTCCGGCCGTCGCGCCGCCGACCGGGGGCCCGCCCTGCGGGGCACGGCGGTGCTGTTCATCGACCTCGACGGCTTCAAGGCCGTCAACGACACCATCGGCCACCAGGCGGGGGACGAACTGCTCGTCCAGGCCGCCCGTCGGCTCCAGGACTCCCTGCGGCAGGGCGACACCGCCGCCCGGCTCGGTGGGGACGAGTTCGCCGCCCTCATCACCGGTGACGGCACCCGCGACCACGCCGCCAGAGAACGTCACATAGAGGAACTCGCCGACCGTCTCCGCGTGGGCCTCTCGCAGCCCTACACCATCGACGGCAACGATGTCCGCGTCGCCGCCTCCATCGGCGTCGCCTTCGCCGAGCCCGGCCTGGGCGCGGGCGAGCTGCTGCGCAACGCCGACCTGGCGATGTACCGGGCCAAGGCGGCCGGCAAGAACCGCGTCGAGCTGTACGCCCCCCAGATGCAGCAGGACGTCGTCCGCAAGGCCGAACTGGCCGGCCGGCTGCGGGCCGCGCTGCACGAGGGCGAGTTCCTGCTGCTCCACCAGCCCGTCGTGGCCCTCGCCGACGGCCGGATCTCCTCGGTCGCCGCCCAGGCCCGCTGGCGCTCCGCCCAGGGCGTGCTGTTCACCCCCGGCGAGTACCCCGGCGTCACCGAGACGGGCGAACGGGCCGCCGAGCTGTGCCGGGGGCTGCTCGAACGGGCCGTCACCCAGGCCGCGGAACGCGCCGCCCACGGGATCACCGCGCCCGTCACCGTCCGCCTGACCGCCAGCCGGCTCCTCGACCGCACCCTGCCGCCCGGCTCCGTCGAGGGCCTGCTCACCCGGCACGGACTCGCCTCCGGCGCGCTGATCCTCGAACTGGCCGAGATCGACGCCCGGGTGCCCCTGGAGGAACTGGAGCGCCGCCTGAGCGGCCTGCGCCGGCTCGGCGTACGGATCGCCCTGGACGGCGTCGGCAGCGGGCAGACGACGATCGCGGCACTGCGCCGGCTCCCCGTCGACATCCTCCGGCTCGACCGCGGACTGGTCGAGGGGGTCGTCGAGTCGGCCCGGCTGCGCAAGATCACCAGCGGGCTGCTCCGGATCGCCGCCGACCTGGGACTGCAGACCGTCGCCGACGGGGTGGATCTGCCCGAGCAGGTCGTCACCCTGCGCGCCATGGGCTGCACCCACGGCCAGGGCCTGGTCTTCTCCGGGCCGCTGGACGAGCACCGGCTGCGCCGGGCACTCACCCGCGGCCACTACCCCGTGCCGCACGGACCGGCCGAGTCCGTCCTCGCGGGCAGCGCGAGCCTGTACGGGGGCACCGTCCCGACCGTCCTGCGCGGCACCACCGCGGCCGCCGCTCGCGGCACCACGGCGACCGCCGCCCGGGGCGCCGCCACCCTCGGCGGGACGACCACCGCGCTCGGCAGCACGACGGCCGGACTCGGCGGCGGCACCGCGGTCCTGGGAGGTGGCACCACCCTCCGACCACATGATGAGACTCCCGTCCCACCCACTTGACAGTCGGTGCGCCCCGGCGAGAGGGTCAGTTCCATGCGCACCCGAATTCTCGTACTTGGACAGCGCGTCGGCTGAAGCTGGGCCGGACCGGACCACCCGGAACACCCAGCGACCGTACCCGGCGCGCTCCCCTCGCTTGCCTCCTGGCACGAGGGGTTTTTTGTTGCACGGGCACGCGTCGCGCCGCAGGCGCCGCAGTCGCAGTACGTACGAACCTCGCAAAAACCCTCAGCATCGAGAAGAGAATGCCGATGACCGAGCAGGCCTCCGGGGCACACCATCCGCAGCCGCGGCCCCGTTCCTCCGGACCGCAGTCGTCCGCTCCCGAGCAGGTGACGGGCGCGCAGTCCCTCATCCGTTCGCTCGAGGAAGTCGGCGCCGACACGGTATTCGGCATTCCCGGCGGCACCATCCTGCCGGCGTACGACCCGATGATGGACTCCACCAAGGTCCGTCACATCCTGGTCCGTCACGAGCAGGGCGCGGGCCACGCCGCCACCGGGTACGCGCAGGCCACCGGCAAGGTCGGCGTCTGCATGGCGACCTCGGGCCCCGGCGCCACCAACCTGGTCACTCCGCTGGCCGACGCCAACCTGGACTCCGTCCCGCTGGTCGCGATCACCGGCCAGGTGGTGTCCTCCTCGATCGGCACGGACGCCTTCCAGGAGGCGGACATCGTCGGCATCAGCATGCCGATCACCAAGCACAGCTGGCTGGTCACCAAGGCCGAGGACATCCCCCGGGTGATCGCACAGGCCTTCCACGTCGCCTCCACCGGCCGCCCCGGCCCGGTCCTGGTCGACATCCCCAAGGACATCCTCACGGCGAAAACCACGTTCTCCTGGCCCCCCGTGATGGACCTGCCCGGCTACCGCCCCGTCACCAAGCCGCACGCCAAGCAGATCCGCGAGGCCGCCAAGCTGCTCGGCGCCGCCAAGCGGCCCGTCCTCTACGTGGGCGGCGGTGTGATCAAGGCGAAGGCCAGCGCCGAGCTCAAGGTCCTCGCCGAACTCACCGGAGCCCCCGTCACCACCACCCTGATGGGGCTCGGCTCGTTCCCCGACAGCCACCCGCTGCACGTGGGAATGCCGGGCATGCACGGTGCGGTCACCGCCGTCACCGCGCTGCAGAAGGCCGACCTGATCATCGCCCTCGGCGCACGCTTCGACGACCGCGTCACCGGAAAGCTGGACAGCTTCGCCCCGTACGCCAAGATCGTCCACGCCGACATCGACCCCGCCGAGATCGGCAAGAACCGCGTCGCCGACGTGCCGATCGTCGGGGACGCCCGCGAGGTCCTGGCCGACCTGATCCAGGCCGTCCAGAAGGAGACCGCCGAGGGCCAGCAGGGCGAGGCCGCCGGCTCCCGTTACGCGGACTGGTGGAAGGACCTCAACCGCTGGCGCGAGACCTACCCGCTCGGCTACGACCTGCCCGAGGACGGCTCGCTCTCCCCGCAGCAGGTCATCGAGCGCATCGGCCGGCTCGCGCCCGAGGACACGATCTTCACGGCCGGCGTCGGCCAGCACCAGATGTGGTCCGCGCAGTTCATCCAGTACGAGAAGCCCGCCACCTGGCTCAACTCCGGCGGCGCCGGAACCATGGGCTACGCGGTCCCGGCCGCGATGGGCGCCAAGGCCGGGCAGCCCGGCCGCACCGTCTGGGCGATCGACGGCGACGGCTGCTTCCAGATGACCAACCAGGAACTGACCACCTGCGCCCTGAACAACATCCCGATCAAGGTCGCCATCATCAACAACGGCGCCCTCGGGATGGTCCGTCAGTGGCAGACCCTGTTCTACAACCAGCGGTACTCCAACACGGTCCTGCACTCCGGCCCGACCGACATCAGCCCGGAGGCCAAGGGCACCCGCGTCCCCGACTTCGTGAAGCTGTCGGAAGCCATGGGCTGCTACGCCATCCGCTGCGAGCGCCCGGAGGACCTGGACAAGGTCATCGAGGAGGCGAACTCGATCAACGACCGCCCCGTGGTCGTGGACTTCATCGTCCACGAGGACGCCATGGTGTGGCCGATGGTCGCCGCCGGTACCTCCAACGACGAGATCATGGCCGCCCGGGACGTCCGTCCCGACTTCGGCGACACCGAGGACGACTGAGAGCCCGCGAGAGCCACCGGACGTCAGCGACTTCAGGGATTTGAGGAAGGTACGACCGTCATGTCCACCAAGCACACGCTCTCGGTCCTGGTCGAGAACACCCCCGGCATCCTGGCGCGGATCGCCGCGCTCTTCTCCCGCCGCGCATTCAACATCGACTCGCTCGCCGTCGGCGTCACCGAGCACCCCGACATCTCCCGCATCACCATCGTGGTGAGCGTCGAGGACCTGCCCCTGGAGCAGGTCACCAAGCAGCTCAACAAGCTCGTCAACGTGCTCAAGATCGTCGAGCTGGAGCCGGCCCAGGCCGTCCAGCGCGAACTCGTCCTGGTGAAGGTGCGCGCCGACAACGAGACGCGCTCCCAGATCACCGAGATCGTCCAGCTCTTCCGCGCCAAGACCGTCGACGTCTCCCCGGAGGCCGTCACCATCGAGGCCACCGGCTCCGGCGACAAGCTGACCGCCATGCTGCGGATGCTGGAGCAGTACGGCATCAAGGAACTGGTCCAGTCCGGCACCATCGCGATCGGCCGCGGCGCCCGCTCGATCACCGACCGCTCGCTGCGCGCACTGGACCGCTCGGCCTGACATCGGCTCAGAACCGCCCCCGGGACGGCCAAAAACGCCCGCCGGCCGCCCCGGGCGGTACCCGCGCACAGTGGCCCGGTACCACTTGCCCGGCGCGCCGCCCGCATTACGAGACCCCCCGGCTTCCCGCCCCCGCACCGGCATACGGTGGGACGCAACACCCGCACACCAAGGAGTGAACCGAAAGTGGCCGAGCTGTTCTACGACGCTGACGCCGACCTGTCCATCATCCAGGGCCGCAAGGTCGCGGTCATCGGTTACGGCAGCCAGGGCCACGCCCACGCGCTGTCGCTGCGTGACTCGGGTGTCGACGTCCGCGTCGGCCTGCACGAGGGCTCCACGTCCAAGGCCAAGGCCGAGGAGCAGGGCCTGCGCGTGGTCAGCCCCGCCGAGGCGACCGCCGAGGCCGACGTCATCATGATCCTCGTGCCGGACCCGATCCAGGCCCAGGTCTACGAGGAGCACATCGCCCCGAACCTGAAGGACGGCGACGCGCTGTTCTTCGGCCACGGCCTGAACATCCGCTACGGCTTCATCAAGCCCCCGGCCGGTGTCGACGTCTGCATGGTCGCCCCCAAGGGCCCGGGCCACCTGGTGCGCCGCCAGTACGAGGAGGGCCGCGGCGTCCCGTGCATCGTCGCCGTCGAGCAGGACGCCTCCGGCAACGGCTTCGCGCTGGCCCTGTCGTACGCGAAGGGCATCGGCGGCACCCGCGCCGGCGTCATCAAGACGACGTTCACCGAGGAGACCGAGACCGACCTCTTCGGCGAGCAGGCCGTCCTCTGCGGTGGCACCGCGGCCCTGGTGAAGGCGGGCTTCGAGACGCTCACCGAGGCGGGCTACCAGCCGGAGATCGCCTACTTCGAGTGCATGCACGAGCTGAAGCTCATCGTCGACCTCATGTACGAGGGCGGCCTGGAGAAGATGCGCTGGTCGATCTCCGAGACCGCCGAGTGGGGCGACTACGTCACCGGCCCGCGGATCATCACCGACGCCACCAAGGCCGAGATGAAGAAGGTCCTCGCCGAGATCCAGGACGGCTCGTTCGCCAAGAACTGGATGGACGAGTACCACGGCGGTCTGAAGAAGTACAACGAGTACAAGAAGCAGGACTCCGAGCACCTCCTGGAGACCACCGGCAAGGAGCTCCGCAAGCTCATGAGCTGGGTCAACGAGGAGGCGTAAGCCTTCGGGAGCGGCCGGGCCGGGGCACCGACGTCCCGGCCGGCCGCCCCGGCCGGGGCCCTCCGCACGGCTCCGGCCCACCCGTCCTCCCCCGGACGGGTGATCCTCGTGATGAGGCGCATGACGCCCGCGTTGCGCCACTAGACTGCTGCACCAATACGCGTCAGGCCCACAGCGTCGTGCGTCTTCCACGCGGCCCGGCGACACCGGGGAACTGCGGGCACGCTGCCCTCCCTTCCCCGGCGCCGCTCCCCTCCCACCGCCTGCGGCCGTCGGGACGGCCGTCCGCACTGGACATGTGAGGACTCACGTGAGCTCGAAACCTGTCGTACTCATCGCCGAAGAGCTGTCGCCCGCCACGGTGGACGCGCTGGGCCCGGACTTCGAGATCCGGCACTGCAACGGAGCGGACCGGGC
>Ga0308173_10001451_pt1 | contig 11812 bp, 7 predicted proteins | sample PhyPR1_FD_203716 | JGI IMG/M metagenome (GOLD analysis project Ga0308173, IMG submission 203716) | Soil microbial communities from UC Gill Tract Community Farm, Albany, California, United States - DLSLS.P.R1 | ecosystem: Environmental > Terrestrial > Soil > Agricultural land | place: USA... | reverse complement strand
GTAACGGCCGAGGACGTGGACCGGACGCTCGAGACGCTGCGCCGCCAGCGGACGACGTTCGAGCCCGTCGCGCGCGCCGCGCAAGCGGGCGATCGCGTGCTGGTCGATTTCACCGGCACGATCGACGGCGTCGAATTCCCGGGCGGGCAGGCACGCGATTTCCCGATCACCCTCGGCGAAGGCCGCATGCTGCCCGAGTTCGAGGCCGCGGTCACAGGCATGCAGGCGGGTGAGAGCAAGACCTTTTCGATGACCTTTCCGGCGGACTACCACGGCAAGGAAGTTGCGGGGCAGGTGGCGCAGTTCGACTTGCACGTGAAGCAGGTGGCGGAGCCGCAGCTGCCCGCGCTCGACGAAGCGTTCGCGCGCGCGTTCGGCATCGCGTCGGGACAGATCGCCGACCTGCGCAGCGAAGTCGAAGCCAACCTGCGCCTGGAGCTCAAGCGCAAGGTCGAGAGCGTGCTGAAGGACCAGGCGTTGAAGGGCCTGCGCGGGCTCGCCGATTTCGCGCTGCCGCGCGCGCTGATCGACGCCGAAGCGCAGGGCCTGATGCAGCGTATGGCGGCCAACCTGCGCGAGCAGGGAATGAAGGCCGAGGACATCAAGCTCACGCCCCAGCTCTTCGAGGAGCAGGCGAAGGAGCGCGTCGCGCTCGGCCTCATGGTGGGCGAAGTGGTGCGTCGGGAAGGCCTGCAGGCCAAGCCCGAGCAGGTCAAGGGTCTGGTGCAGGAGGTCGCGCAGACGTACGAGCAGCCCGAGGCCGTCGTCCGGTGGCACTACGAAAAGCCGGAGCGCCTGCAGGAATTCGAGGCGCTCGCCGTGGAGAAGAACGTGGTCGACTGGGTGCTCGCGCGCGCCCGCGTGACCGACGTCCCGACCACCTTCGAAGCCCTGATGGCGCCATCGCAGGGCCGGAGCGGCTGAGGGGCGATCGGCAGCACGGCGCCGGAATGCGCGGTTGGCGGCTGCTGTATCCTTCAGTGATGCTTGCGTGCCGATCCGCCTGACGAACGGCCCCGGCCGCGCCGGCGGTCGAGCGCACCATGAGCGCGCACGCTTGCAGGTTCCGGGCGGCGGGCCCATCTAACGAGCATTCCGCGTCGCTGCATGGCGCGCGGCCACCCACTTATTCGAGAGCGAACATGGACGAACCGCGGGGCCTGGGCCTCATTCCAATGGTCATCGAGCAGAGCGGACGCGGCGAGCGCGCGTACGACATCTACTCGCGGCTCCTCAAGGAGCGTGTCGTCTTCATGGTCGGCGCGGTGAACGAGTCGACGGCCAACCTGGTCGTAGCCCAGATGCTGTTCCTCGAATCCGAGAACCCGGACAAGGACATCCACTTCTACATCAACTCGCCGGGCGGCTCGATCGCGGCGGGGCTTGCGATCTACGACACCATGCAGTTCATCAAGCCGGATGTGTCGACGCTGTGCGTCGGCATGGCGGCGTCGATGGGCGCGTTCCTGCTCGCCGCGGGCGCCAAGGGCAAGCGCTTCGCGCTGCCCAATTCGGACGTCATGATCCATCAGCCGCTCGGCGGCTTCCAGGGACAGGCATCCGACGTCGAAATTCATGCCAAGTACATCCTCAAGCTGCGCGAGCGGCTGAACCAGCTGATGGCGCAACATACGGGCCAGCCGATCGACAAGGTCGCCCGGGACACCGAGCGCGACAATTTCCTGACCGCCGAGCAGGCGCGGGAATATGGGATCGTCGATAAAGTCTTGCAAAAGCGGGGATCCGGCGCGTAAAGTGATATTGCAGCGTTCGAGCGCAACATGTTGATCCGACCGGCCCAGCGGGCCCGGAGACGAGCCGGCCGGGTGGCCGGGGCAGGGAACTGAATGGCCGACAAGTCTTCCAGCGACAAGCTCCTGTATTGCTCCTTCTGCGGGAAGAGCCAGCACGAGGTCCGCAAGCTCATTGCGGGCCCGTCGGTGTTCATCTGCGACGAGTGCATCGAGCTGTGCAACGACATCATCCGCGAGGAAGGCAGCAGCACCGAGGCCGCCCGCGCCGATCGCAACAAGCTCCCCACGCCCCATGAGATCCGGCAGATCCTCGACCAGTACGTGATCGGCCAGGAGCCGGCCAAGAAGATCCTCTCGGTCGCGGTGTACAACCATTACAAGCGGCTCGAGTCCGGTGCCAAGGAGGATGACGTCGAGCTGGCCAAGTCGAACATCCTGCTGATCGGGCCCACGGGCTCGGGCAAGACGCTGCTCGCGCAGACGCTCGCCCGGCTCCTGGACGTTCCGTTCGTCATCGCCGATGCCACCACGCTGACCGAGGCCGGGTACGTGGGCGAGGACGTCGAGAACATCATCCAGAAGCTCCTGCAGAAGTGCGATTACGACATCGAGAAGGCGCAGCGCGGCATCGTCTACATCGACGAGATCGACAAGATCTCCCGCAAGAGCGACAACCCGTCGATCACCCGCGACGTCTCGGGCGAGGGCGTGCAGCAGGCGCTGCTCAAGCTGATCGAGGGCACCATCGCGAGCGTGCCGCCGCAGGGCGGGCGCAAGCACCCGAACCAGGAGTTCGTGCAGGTCGACACCACCAACATCCTGTTCGTGTGCGGTGGCGCGTTCGACGGCCTCGAGAAGATCATCCGCCAGCGCACGGCGAAGACGGGCATCGGCTTCGGCGCCGAAGTGGCGTCGCCCGACGATCGCAAGAACATGACGATCCTGCTCCGCGAGACGGAGCCCGAGGACCTGATCAAGTTCGGCCTCATCCCGGAATTCGTGGGCCGGCTGCCCGTGGTGGCAACGCTCGACGAGCTCGACGAGGCGGCGCTCATCCAGATCCTCGTGGAACCGAAGAACGCGCTGATCAAGCAGTACCAGAAGATGTTCCGCATGGAAGCGGTCGAGCTCGAGGTGCGCGAAGCTGCGCTGCGGGCCATCGCGCGCAAGGCGCTGGCGCGCAAGACCGGCGCACGCGGCCTGCGCTCGATCCTCGAGCAGGTGTTGCTGGACGTGATGTACGACCTGCCGTCGCTCAACAACCTCGCGCGGGTCGTGGTGGACGAATCGACCATCGCCAACGACGGCAAGCCTCTCCTGATGTTCACGGACCAGCCGAAGGTCGCGGCGGCGCAGTAACGGCCGCCCCCCCGTCCGCAGTCACGGCCGCACCCCGTCGTTCCCGCGCAGGCGGGAATCCAGCGACTTCGACGACAGGGTTCCCGCCTTCGCGGGGACGCCCATCCAACCGCTGTTCCCCGCGGCCGTTGCCCGGTAATTCCGACCGGGACTGCGGTCGAAGCAACAGGGCGCGTTTGCCGGTTCAACTCACCCGGCACCCCTGCCGGGCGGCTGTGGTACCGTGGGTTCGTGGACGACGGCAGCAGGGTGGCGCGAGCGTTGGCCCAGGACGTGTTCCCCCACGTCCGGTGTGGTCAACCCCCTGATTCCATTGGAGCGGCTCGCCGCACGCCGGGCTTGTAGCCCCTGCCAATCGGCCCCATGTTTCGCTTGCAATCCCTCACCTGAAGGCCAAGATGCCCAACGAATCCAATACCCCGGCCGACGTCACGAACCTCCCGCTCCTCCCGCTGCGCGACGTCGTCGTGTTCCCCCACATGGTGATTCCCCTGTTCGTGGGGCGCCCGAAGTCCATCAAGGCCCTCGACGTGGCGATGGACGCCGGCAAGCACATTCTCCTGGTGGCGCAGAAGCAGGCGGCCAAGGACGACCCGGTTGCCGAGGACCTCTACGACATCGGCAGCGTGGCCACCGTCCTCCAGATGCTGAAGCTGCCCGACGGCACCGTGAAGGTGCTGGTGGAAGGCACCCAGCGCGCACGCATCGCCCGCGTCGAGGAGCGGGGCGAGTACCTGGCGGCCGACGCGCAACCCATCGCCGGTGATCCCGGTCCGGCCCACGAGGTCGAGGCGATGCGCCGCGCGCTGCTCACGCAGTTCGACCAGTACGTCAAGCTCAACAAGAAGATTCCGCCCGAGATCCTCACGTCGATGTCGGGCATCGATGACGGCGGCCGGCTGGCCGACGCGATCGCGGCCCATCTGCCGCTCAAGCTGGAGCAGAAGCAGCAGATCCTCGAGATGAACGACGTCGCCAAGCGCCTCGAGCACCTGCTCGGCGTGCTCGAAGGCGAGGTCGACATCCTGCAGGTCGAGAAGCGCATCCGCGGCCGCGTGAAGCGGCAGATGGAGAAGAGCCAGCGCGAGTACTACCTGAACGAACAGGTCAAGGCGATCCAGAAGGAGCTCGGCGAAGGCGACGAGAACGCCGACCTCGACGAGATCGAGAAGAAGGTCAAGACCGCGCGCATGTCCAAGGAAGCTGAGGGCAAGGCGCTGAACGAGCTCAAGAAGCTGCGGATGATGTCGCCCATGTCGGCCGAAGCGACCGTCGTGCGCAACTACATCGACACGCTGCTCGGTCTGCCGTGGAAGAAGAAGAGCAAGATCAACAAGGACCTCGCCAACGCGGTGAAGGTGCTCGACGCCGATCACTACGGGCTCGAGAAGGTCAAGGAACGCATCGTCGAATACCTCGCGGTGCAGCAGCGCGTCGATCGGCTGAAAGGCCCGATCCTCTGCCTCGTGGGCCCGCCCGGCGTCGGCAAGACCTCGCTCGGCCAGTCGATCGCCAAGGCGACGAACCGCAAGTTCGTGCGCATGAGCCTCGGCGGCGTGCGCGACGAAGCGGAGATCCGCGGCCATCGCCGCACGTACATCGGCTCGATGCCCGGCAAGATCCTGCAGAACATGACGAAGGTTGCGGTCCGCAACCCGCTCTTCCTGCTCGACGAAGTCGACAAGATGGGGCAGGACTTCCGCGGCGATCCGTCGTCGGCGCTGCTCGAGGTGCTCGATCCGGAGCAGAACTCGACGTTCGTCGACCACTACGTCGAGGTCGAGTACGACCTGTCAGACGTGATGTTCGTGGCCACGGCCAACACGATGAACATCCCGGCGCCGCTGCTCGACCGGATGGAAGTGATCCGGCTGTCCGGCTACACCGAGGACGAGAAGATCGCCATCGCCAAGCAGTACCTGCTGCCCAAGCAGATGAAGAACAACGGCATCAAGGCCGAAGAGCTGCACGTCGCCGAAAGCGCGTTGCGCGACATCGTGCGCTACTACACGCGCGAGTCGGGCGTGCGCAATCTCGAGCGCGACATCAGCAAGATCTGCCGCAAGGTCGTGAAGGGCCTGCTGCTCAAGGAGAGCGAAGGCAAGGCACGCAAGGCGAAGGGTCCGGTCGACGTCAATTCCAAGAACCTCGACAAGTTCCTCGGCGTGCGTCGCTTCAGCTACGGCATTGCGGAAAAGAAGAACCAGGTCGGCCAGGTCACCGGTCTGGCGTGGACCGAAGTGGGCGGCGACCTGCTGACGATCGAGGCGGTGTCACTGCCCGGCAAGGGCAAGACGACCACCACGGGCAAGCTCGGCGAGGTGATGAACGAATCGATCGCGGCAGCGCTGTCGGTCGTGCGCCATCGCAGCAAGCAGCTCGGGATCCCGGCGGATTTCTACACCAAGACGGATCTGCACATCCACTTGCCGGAAGGCGCCACGCCCAAGGACGGACCGTCTGCAGGTGCTGCGATCGTCACGGCGATGGTGTCGATCCTGACGGGCATTCCGGTGCGTTGCGACGTTGCCATGACCGGCGAGATCACGCTGCGCGGCGAAGTGCTGCCGATCGGCGGATTGAAGGAGAAGCTGCTCGCTGCCGGTCGCGGCGGAATCAAGACGGTGCTGATCCCCGAAGAGAACGTCAAGGACCTGGTCGAGATTCCCGACGAGATCAAGAACCGCCTCGAGATCCACCCGGTTCGCTGGATCGAGCAGGTGCTCGAGCAGGCGCTCGAGCGCCAGCCCACGCCGGTGGTCGAAGCCGAGAACGGTGAGGCGGCCGTTCCGCCGCAGCCGACCGAGGAGAAGCCGGCGGTCATCAAGCATTGAGCGCCGACGCGCCAGCGTCGAAAAATTTTGCAATCGCGCAACTGAAGTCGCATCAAGCAAAACGCGGACCGGCACCGGTCCGCGTTTTTTTTCGTGCACTTGGCGCAGATTGCGCACTGCACACTTGATGCGCGCGTAAAGTGGCCGGCGGGTGCGTGCTTGTGCACGGCGCGCAACATGCGGGCCGAATGTGCGCGGTGATTCTTGACCCTCGATGACGCCAGCGCTATAAAGCACGATCCATGGTCGCAGCCGCAACGCGACCCGCTCGATGCAGATCATGGCGCGCGACGCACGCGCCACAGCCGATCCCCGGCGTCGGACTCCCGCACGCCTCATCGCTTTTCGAAGGAGCCTGGTTTCGTGAACAAGTCCGAAATGATCGACGCCATTGCGCGTCACGCCGACATCTCGAAGGCGGCGGCAGGACGCGCGCTGGAAGCAACCGTGACCGCCATCAAGAGCTCACTCAAGAACGGCGACATCGTCACGCTGGTCGGCTTCGGTTCGTTCTACGTGGGTCGCCGGAACCCGCGCGCCGGACGCAATCCGCGCACCGGCGACGCGATCAAGATCGAAGCCGCGAAGGTGCCCAAGTTCCGCGCTGGAAAAGCCTTGAAGGATGAGCTAAACTAATGGGCTTCCGGGTGCGCTAAGCCGGGTGCTTAGCTCAGCTGGTAGAGCGTCGCCCTTACAAGGCGAATGTCGGCGGTTCGATCCCGTCAGCACCCACCAGAATCGCCCGTATGCAGGAGTGGTAGTTCAGTTGGTTAGAATACCGGCCTGTCACGCCGGGGGTCGCGGGTTCGAGTCCCGTCCACTCCGCCAAGACATCGAACGAGGGGCGAACGCAAGTTCGCCCTTTTTCGTTCGGGCATGTAACCCAAGGCCCGCTCGCAGCGGGAATTTCCCATGTTCGATCTCGTCACCAAGCACAAGACCATCGCGCAGATCATCCTCGCGTTGATCGCCCTGCCGTTCGCCTTCTTCGGCGTCGACTATTACTTTCGCCGCGCCGAGGGTCCGCCTACGGTGGCCAACGTGGGCGGCGATCCGGTCACCCAGGCTGAATTCGAGGAGATGCTGCGCGACCAGCAGGCGCGCATGCGCCAGAGCCTCGGGCCGAATTTCGATCCCGCGATGTTCGACAGCCCGGAGATCCGCTATGCGCTCGTCGAGCAGCTGGTGAACCAGCGCCTCCTCGAGCGGCAGGCGCGCCACGAGAAGTTTCGCGTCAGTGACAGCCAGCTGCGCCAGTTCATCGCCGAGCTGCCGCCGTTCCAGGAAGACGGCAAGTTCTCCAACGAGAAATACCGCCAGGTCCTGGCCGCGCAGAACATGACGCCCGAGATGTTCCAGCAGCGCGTGCGCGCCGAGCTCTCGCTCGCCCCGCTGCAGGAGCCCATCGTGGCGGGCAGCCTCGCGGCCAAGACCTCCGTGCAGCGCTATCTCAATCTGCTCGAGCAACAGCGTGACGTCGCCGTCGCCACGATCGATGCCGAGCCGTATCTCAAGGACACGAAGGTCGACGACGCGCAGGCGAAGGACTTCTACGACAAGAATGCGCCGCAGTTCCAGACCCCCGAGCAGGCGAAGTTCGAGTACGTGATGCTCAACCAGGAAGCGCTCGCTTCCCAGGTCACCGTGACGCCCGACGACGTCCGCCGCGCGTACGAAGCGAACATCAAGCAGTATTCGACGGCCGAGGAGCGCTCGGCGTCGCACATCCTGATCGCCGTCAAGCCCGACGCATCGGCGGCTGACAAGGCTGCGGCCAAGCAGAAGGCCGAAGCGCTGGTCGCGCAGGTCAAGGCCAATCCGGGCAAGTTCGCCGAGATCGCCAAGGCCAATTCGCAGGACCCCGGCTCGGCGCCGCAGGGCGGTGACCTGGGCACCTTTGCGCGTGGCTCGATGGTCAAGCCGTTCGAGGACGCCGTGTTCGCGGCGAGCGTCGGCGACATCGTCGGACCCGTGCAAACGGACTTCGGCTATCACATCATCAAGGTGACCGGCATCACGCCGTCGAAGATCCGGCCGCTCGACGAGGTCAAGGGTGCCATCGAGGCCGACCTCAAGCGCGCGAAGGCCGCGGAGAAGTTCGCCGCCGCCGCGGACCAGTTCCAGAACCTCGTGTACGAAAACGCCGATTCGCTGGCGCCGGTGGCCAAGGCGCTCGACCTCAAGGTGATGACCACGCCGCTGATCGCGCGGGCGCAGGCCCAGGCCATCGCCCTCAACAACGCGAAGTTCGTGAACGCGTTGTTCTCGCCCGATTCGGTGCAGGCCAAGCGCAATACGGAAGCGATGGAAGTCGCGCCCAACACCCTCATGGCAGGCCGCATCCTCGAATACAAGCCTGCAGCGCCTCGTCCGTTCGACGAAGTGAAGGACGACATCAAGCTGCGTCTCGCCCGCATGGCGGCCTCCGAGCTCGCGCAGAAAGCGGGCCGCGAGAAGCTCGCGGCGCTCGAGCAGGGCAAGAGTGACAAGCAGGCCGGCCTGACCTTCGGCAAGCCGGTCACGCTCAACCGCAATCAGGTGCAGCCGAACTTCACGCCCGATGCATTGAAGGCGGTGTTCCAGGCCGACCCCAAGAAGCTGCCTGCGTATGCCGGCGCGACCACCGAGCGCGGTGGCTATGCCATCTATCGCATCGTGAAGGTGATCGAGCCGCCGCCGGCCGACGATGCGAAGATCAACGCCGCGGGCGCGCGCGTGGGCGAGCAGCTGGGCCGCGAGCTGATGACGGCGTACCTTGCGTCGCTCAAGTCCTCCACCGACGTGAAGATCGACCAGGCTAACCTGGAGAAAAAATAGAACGTCGCAAGGTTGTCCCGGCGTCGCAAAGGTTCGCGACCGGTGTCCGCGTCGCGTTGCTCGCGGACGGCGGTCGCACGATACTTTGCGCCGGATGAAGTGATCGGCCGCCTTCGGGCGGCTGCGCGGCGGCCTCACGATAAGAGCTACGAGGCGCGCTGATCAGAGTTGCTGCGCAACTCTTTCCGGTAGCGCGCAAGAAAAAAGGCGGCCCGGCCGCCTTTTTTTGTGGGGTGCGCGGTTCTACGAGCAACTCATCTCCTTCATCTGCTGCTCCATGCGCTGCTTCTGTTTCTCGCGCGCAGCGTCGTCCAGCGGCACCTGCTCGCCCTTCTGATTGGTCCCGTAAATGATGACCTGGCCCCAGGACAACTGCTTGATGCCGTCGGCGAGGCGGGCGCAGTCCTCCGCCCGGCGATTGTTGGCGACGCGGTCCTTGTCCGACTTCGCCGCCGTCTCCACACGATCCGCCTGGCGTTTGCGCAGCTCGGCATCCTTTTGCGCGAGCTCCTTCATGGCGTTGGGATTGGCCGGCGGCGCGACGGCGTTCAGCGTTTCGGCCTTGACGCCGGGGGCGGTGGGCGGCTGGTCGGAGTAGACCACCCGGCCGTTGGCGTCGACCCACTTGTAGAGCGTCGCGGCAGCCGGCAGCGCGCACAGCGCGGCGGCGGCGGCCATGGCCAGGGCTTGGATCAAAGGCGTACGGCGCATGTTGCTCCCTCCCGGGGAGGACTCGCTCTTGCGCGACGGTACCGCGCGAAGGGGTGCGGGTCAAAGGCCGCCCGGCGGGCCGGAGGCCACGCCTGGTCGGCGGACCGGGCGCAGGCCGCGGGTATAATTCATTTTTGCGCATAGGAGAAACGATGCGTGTCGTCCGCAAGGCGCTGACGTTCGACGACGTCCTGCTGGTTCCCGCGCATTCCCTCGTCGTTCCCCGCGACGTTTCCCTCAAGACCCGCCTCACGCGCACCGTCACGCTGAACATCCCGCTGTTGTCCGCGGCGATGGACACCGTCACCGAATCGCGCCTCGCCATCGCCATGGCGCAGGAAGGCGGCCTCGGCATCGTTCACAAGAACATGAGCCCGGCCAAGCAGGCGGCCGAGGTCGCCAAGGTCAAGCGCTTCGAAAGCGGCGTGGTCAAGGATCCGATCACGATTCCGCCGTCCATGTCGGTGCGCCAGGTGCTCGCGCTGACCCAGCAATACAAGATCTCCGGCCTGCCCGTCGTGGAGGGCCGCCGTGTGGTCGGCATCGTCACCAACCGCGACCTGCGCTTCGAGACCAATCTCGACCAGCCCGTGTCGAACATCATGACGCGGCGCGACAAGCTCGTGACCGTGCACGAAGGCACCGAGCTCGAAGTCGCCAAGGAGCTGATGCATCGCCACCGCCTCGAACGCGTGCTCGTTCTGAACGGCGACTCGGAGCTGCGCGGGCTGATCACGGTGAAGGACATCCTCAAGTCCACCGAGCACCCGGATGCATGCAAGGACCAGCTCGGCCGGCTGCGTGTCGGCGCGGCGGTGGGTACCGGCGGCGACACCGAGGAGCGCGTGGAGGCGCTCGTTGCAGCCGGCGCCGACGTCATCGTCGTCGACACGTCGCACGGTCATTCCGAAGGTGTGCTGAAACGCGTCGAATGGATCAAGAAGCGCCACGCCAGCGTGCAGGTGATCGGCGGCAACGTAGCCACCGCAGCGGGCGCCAAGGCGCTCGCGGCGCATGGGGCCGACGGTGTGAAGATCGGCATCGGGCCCGGGTCGATCTGCACCACGCGCATCGTGGCGGGTGTCGGCATGCCCCAGATCTCCGCCATCCAGGATGCGCTCTCCGGCGTGGGCAACGACATTCCGCTGATCGCCGACGGCGGCATCCGGTATTCCGGCGACGTGGCCAAGGCCATCGCGGCGGGCGCGACGTCGGTCATGCTGGGCAGCCTGTTCGCGGGCACCGAGGAAGCGCCGGGCGACATCGAGCTCTACCAGGGCCGCTCGTACAAGAGCTACCGCGGCATGGGCTCGCTCGGCGCCATGCAGGAAGGCAGCGCAGACCGCTACTTCCAGGAGAACGAAGGCGAGGGCGTCGCCGAAAAGCTCGTGCCCGAAGGCATCGAAGGCCGGGTGCCGTACAAGGGCACGCTCGTCAACGTGGTGCACCAGCTCATGGGCGGCCTGCGCGCGGCGATGGGGTATTGCGGCTGCGCGACGATCGAGGATCTGCGCACCCGCGCGGAGTTCGTGCAAATCACTTCGGCAGGCGTGCGCGAATCGCATGTCCACGACGTGCAGATCGTCAAGGAGGCGCCGAATTACCGCGTCAGCTGAGCCGGGCCCGCTGAGCGCATCCGGGGCGTCGCACGCCGCCGGGCGCGGCTCCGTCGCGGGCGGCGCGGCGGCGCCTGCTGCCGCCGCGCACGACCGCATCCTCATCCTCGACTTCGGCGCGCAGTACACGCAGCTCATCGCGCGGCGCCTGCGCGAGACGCACGTCTACTGCGAGATCCATCCCTACGACGTCGACGACGCGTTCGTGCGCGCGTTCGCGCCAAAGGGCATCATCCTGTCCGGCGGGCCCAACAGCGTCACCGAGTCGCATACGCCGCGTGCCCCCGCGGCGGTGTTCGAGCTCGGCGTTCCGGTGCTCGGCATCTGCTACGGCATGCAGACCATGGCGGCGCAGCTCGGCGGACGCGTGGAGCTCGGAAAGGTGCGCGAGTTCGGCTACGCGGAGGTGCGTGCGCGCGGCCATTCGGCGCTGCTGCGCGACCTGCAGGATCGGCGCAACGACGCGGGCCACGGCCTGCTCGAGGTGTGGATGAGCCACGGCGACAAGGTGGCCGAGATCCCGCCCGGTTTCATCCTCATCGGCTCGTCGGATGCCTGCGCCATCGCCGCCATGGCCGACGAGTCGCGCAACCTCTACGGCGTGCAGTTCCACCCCGAGGTCACGCATACCAGGCAGGGCACTGCGATCCTCGCGCGCTTCGCCCACGACATCTGCGGCTGCGGCAGCGACTGGAACATGCACGACTACGTGCCCGAAGCG
>Ga0308173_10001450_pt1 | contig 11820 bp, 12 predicted proteins | sample PhyPR1_FD_203716 | JGI IMG/M metagenome (GOLD analysis project Ga0308173, IMG submission 203716) | Soil microbial communities from UC Gill Tract Community Farm, Albany, California, United States - DLSLS.P.R1 | ecosystem: Environmental > Terrestrial > Soil > Agricultural land | place: USA... | reverse complement strand
CCCATGCGCTTCCAGTTCGAAAGCGCCCTCTAAACATTGCAGGGTGACCTCGCCTTCCACCCAGTGCTCGGGCATCGATTTGCCGGCTGGCAGGACCAGTCGCATCAGTTCGAGGTGGGCTGTCTTGAGAAAGGCGGTGGAAACCGAACCCTGGAACTTTTCGCCCAGCGGGGCAATGTTGATCAAGTCGCCAGAGGTGGCATGAGGCAGGGACATAAACTTTCTCCCGAATTAAAATACGTAGCCTACATCGACGTCCGGGAAGGGCATTGCGCATGATCGACGCGTTTTGAACTAATTGCGGCACTTTGCCACTATTATTGCTGTCAGAGAAGATGGCGCGGTAAAGTGCGATAAATTTGTGCGCGCCATATTCCTGTTTTTCCAACCTTGACTGGAATGGCTTAGGCTTATACTCGGCTTATCCCCGTTCCTTCCTATCTGTAATTCGAATTCCATGCTCAAGTCTTTCGCAGTAGTACCCCGACGTGCACTGGCGCGCGGTTTTACCCTGATCGAAATCATGGTGGTGGTGGTCATCATGGGCATCCTGGCCGCACTGGTTGTGCCCAAGCTGATGGGCCGCACCGACGACGCGCGCATCATGGCCGCGCGCCAGGATATCTCGACGCTGATGCAGGCGCTCAAGCTGTATCGCCTGGATAACCAGCGTTACCCAACCTCTGAGCAGGGCTTGCAGGCGCTGGTGTCCAAGCCCACTTCCGGTCCGCCGGCAAACGGCTGGAAGCAGGGCGGTTATATCGACAAGCTGCCCAAGGACCCGTGGGGCAATCCCTATCAGTACCTGTCGCCCGGCATCCATGGCGAGGTGGATCTCTTTTCACTGGGCGCCGATGGCCAGCCCGGCGGCACCGGCAATGATGCCGACATAGGGTCGTGGGACCTCTAACCCTTTCCCCCGCGCTTATCCGCAGCCGACGGCAGCGTGGATTCACGTTGCTTGAATTGCTGGTGGTCCTTGTGATTGTCGGCATCTCGCTCGGCATTGTTTCCTTCAACGCGATGCCCAGTCCGCAGCAGGCGCTGCAGAACGAGGCGCAGCGCATTGCGCTGCTGTTGCAGCTGGCGCGCGATGAAGCCATCGTGCGCGACCGCCCGATTGCGTTCGAGGCCGATACCGGGGGTTACCGCTTCCTGCAGCGCGAGGAAAACACCTGGCAGTCGCTGGCGCAGGACGACCTGCTGCGCGCGCGGCAATTCAAGCGCAGCCCGGTCATGCTGTCCATTTATCCGCCCCCGGCCGGCGAGGCGACGCCGGTGCGCATCGTGTTCGGCCGGGAACCGGTACAGCAGCCCTTTGTGCTGACTTTGGGCATGGCCGACGCCAGCGTCGCTATTCGCGCTGACGGCATCGGACACTTTACGGTGGAATGACATGAGCATGCGTTGCAAAAGCAGGCTTGCCCGGCCGGTCCGGCGCGGCGCCGGATTCACCCTGCTGGAAGTGCTGGTGGCGCTGGCCATCGTCGGCACCGCGCTGGGCGCCAGCTTGCGCGCAGTCGGCAGCCTGACGCAGAACAGCAGTGACCTGCGGGCTTCGCTGATGGCGACCTGGTCGGCTGAAAATCGGCTGTCGCAGATCCGCATTGCCGCCGAATGGCCGCCAATCGGCAACCGCAGCTTCGATTGTCCCCAGGGCGATTTATCGCTGATTTGCCAGGAAAGCGTGTTTGCCACGCCCAATCCGGCATTCCGCCGGGTTGAGGTCAGCGTGGTGGATGCCAGCAACCCGGAGCGACGCATTATCAAATTGACCCAGGTGGTGCCGAATGGACTATAGGCATGGGCGCCAGCGCGGCGTTGCGGTGGTCACGGCACTGCTGCTGACCACGCTTGCCGTCACCATCGTCGCCAGCCTTTTCTGGCAGCAGCAGGTGCAGGTGCGCGCAATTGAAAACCAGCGCCTGCAGTTGCAGAAGCAATGGATATTGCGCGGCGCGCTGGACTGGGCGCGCCTGATCCTGCGGGAAAACGCCCGCTATTCAGCCACCGATACACTCGACCAGCCGTGGGCAACGCCGCTGGAAGACACCCAGCTCGACCAGTATGTGGAAAACAACCGTGCCGACAGCGAAGGAAGCGACGCTACGCTGTCAGGCCAGATGGTGGATGCGCAGTCGCTGTACAACCTGACCAATATGTGCCCGTCCGGCACCATCATGCCAAAGGAAGTGGCGGTGTTCGCCCGGATGCTAACCAGCCTGCACCTTGACCCGGAACTGGCGCAGGAAACTGCGGTGATGATGGCGGCCGCCTACGCCAGGCCGAATCCCGCCACGAGCTCCAATCCAACCGGCGACTCCACGCAGACCGTAGATAAGCTTACCGGCCTGCCGCAGGCTTCCAACAACACCGGGGCCGACACTGGCGCCGCAACAGGCATAAGCACGGCTGGCAAGCCGCGGCTGCTGGCCATGACGCAAGTGGAAGATCTGCTGGCGGTGCCGGGTTTCACCCCGGAAGCGGTGGAAAAGCTGCGCAATCTGGTAATCTTCCTGCCGCGTGGAACGGCGCTGAACGTCAATACGGCTTCGGCCGAAGTGCTGGCAGCGGTTATTGATAAAATTTCCTTGTCTGAGGCTAATGTTATTGTGGCAACGCGCAAGAATGCGAGTTTCCGTAGCACCAGCGATCTTGCGACGCGGCTCCCGGGGATTCCCCCGATTACCGCGACCCCTCTCGGTTTTGAGTCGAGTTACTTTCTTGTTAATGGCCGGGTAAAGTTAAGCCGGGCGGCGCTGCGGATACAGACATTGATCGAGCGTGGCCCCAGGAGTCAACAACCCGTCAAGACCAAAGTGATATGGACGCGCGAAAACTAAAAGGAAGTTCTTGAGCACACTGTATTTACGCCTGCCATCCAAGGCAGCCTTCGACAGCACTGCGCAATGGGAGGCGCTGGCCTGTCCGTATGCGCTGGCATCCGCAGCCGGCACGCTGGAACAGGAAGGCACGACCTCCCTGTCGCAGGCGTCCGCCCTGGTGGCGCGTACCCAGCGTGTCGTGTTGATCGTCGCCGCCAGCGATGTCACCCTGCTGCGCGTGCAATTGCCGCCGATGTCGGCGGCCCGTCAGCGGGCGGCGCTGCCCAACCTGGTGGAAGACCAGCTCATTACCGACCCGGCCGAATGCATCGTCATTGGCGGCGCGCTGGCCGATGGCTTGCGTACCGTGGCCGTGGTGCAGCGCGCCTGGCTGGAACTGCTGGTGCGCACTGTGCTCGGTTCAGGCATGGCGCGCATCAGCGCGGTGCCGGCCCAGATGTGCGTGCCGTTCAGCGCCGAGCAGGTGCAGGCGGTGATTTTCGAGCAGGATGCGGACGTGGAGGTTGCGCTGCGCCTGGCGCCGCAGGAAGGCATAGGCCTGGCCATATTGCCCGAGCACCCGGCCAGCGCCGCGCGCGAAGCGATCGACGCCATCCTTGCCCTGGCCGGCGGCCGGCCTGTAGCCTTGCGCACGCCTTCCGAGCGCGTGCGGGCCTATCAGCAGGCCGCGGCGGAACTGAACGTCGCCGAGCAGTTGGTGATCCAGCCCGATAGCTGGCAGCAATGGATTGCCGGCGCCGGCAGCGCCGGCATCGACCTGGCCCTGGGCCTGGGCGCCTCAGCCCGGCCCAAGGTGAACTGGCGGCCATGGCGCTGGCCGCTGGCGCTGGCGACACTGTTGTTGCTGGTCAACGTGGTGCCGCTCAATATCGAGTGGCTGCGCCTGAAGCGGGAATACGACGGGCTGCGGGCATCAATGACGCAAATTTACAAATCCGCATTTCCGAATGAAACCGTGATCGTCGATCCGTTGGCGCAGACCCGGCAAAAGATTGCCGCCGGCCGCCGCAACGCCGGCCAGGGCGCGCCGGACGACTTTGGCCCGATGGCCGCGGCGTTTGGCGAAGCCTGGGCTGCGGCCGCGCCGCGAAATGCGAATGGCGTGCCGCCAACGCTTGCCGGGCTGGAATACCGGGAGCGCAGCCTGTACGTGCGGCTCAGGCCGGAAGCGCAGGCGCCGTTTGATGCGGTCAGCGCGGCGCTGGCCCGGCGCAACCTGGCATTGACCGCGGCGCCGGAGCAACCGGGGGTCGTGATATGGCAGGTCAAGAGCGCCAAATGAGGCTGACAACATGAGTCTGAAAAACACAATGGCCGGCGTGGCGCAGACATCCTCCCGGTTCTGGGCCGAGCGCAACCAGCGCGAGCAGCGCATTTTGCTGGCTGGCCTGGCGGTAATCCTTGCCGCCGTGGTCTACCTGCTGCTGATAGCTCCGGCGCAGAGCGGTATTGCCCGCTACAACCGCAGCCTGCCGGAAATGCGGCAGCAGGTGGCGCAGTTGCAAGCCCTGGTGCGGGAAGCGGCGTCGCTGCCGCAAGGCGAAGCGACAACCGCCCACAGCGCGCCGCTGACCAAGGAAGGCCTGGAAGCGGCACTGCAGCGGCGTGGACTGAAACCGCAAAGCGTTACTGTCAGCGGCGATATCGTCCGCGTGCAGTTTGCGGCCGCGTCGTTCAGCAGCCTGATGGAATGGATGGCCGAGGCGCGCAGCGGCTTCCAGTTGTCGGTGACCGAAGCCAATGTCACCGCCAAGCCGACGCCGGATATCGTCGACGCCAGCCTGACCTTGCGTCAGCAGAAGGGCCAATAACGTGGATCAAAGACCGCGCAAAAAGGCGAAAAATTGCTAAGGGCCGTGATATGGTTGATCTCGGCAATAATCGCCGTGCTGTTGACGATACTGGCTTTTCTGCCGGCCGCATGGATGTCGGTGCTGCTGGAAAACCAGACCGGTGGCCGTTTTTCACTGGGCGACCCGCAAGGCACGCTATGGCAGGGCTCGGCTTTCCTCGGCGGCGCGCCCGGCGCCAATGCCGCGGTGGCGCCGCTGCTGCCTGGCCGTTTCAGCTGGCGCCTGTCGCGGCTGGTGCTGGTCGGGCAGGTCGACGCTGAATTGAGCAACCCGGAAGCGCTGTCGCGACCGGTGCGCATCGATGGCGGCTGGAACGCATGGGCTGTCAGCCCGGCGCAGATTACCCTGCCGGCCGAGCGTCTGGTGGCGCTGGGCGCGCCGCTCAACACGTTGCAGCCGTCGGGCCGGATGACGCTGTCATGGCAGCCCTTGCGGATGGCGCGGGAGGGGCGGGCGATCGCAATCACCGGCGCCATGCAGTTGGCGCTGGATGACATCGCCTCCCGGCTGTCGCCGATCAAGCCGCTGGGGGCATACAGACTGGCGCTGGACTGGCACGGCCAGCAGGCGCAACTGCGACTGACTTCAACCCACGGTCCGTTGCTGTTGACCGGCTCCGGCCGCCTGGAACAGGGACGGCTGCGGTTTTCCGGCAGGGCGCAAGCGGAAGCGGGGCAGGAAGAAAGACTGGCCAACCTGCTGAATCTTTTGGGGCAGCGACGTTCCGAAGGCGGCAAGGATTACATTTCACTCGAATTCAAATGAAAAAACAAAAGACATTGGCAACTTGCCTGCCGCATCCGGCATCCTGGCGCCGCGCCGGCGCCGCCGCTCTCGTGCTGTGCCTGCTGGCCGGCGCGGCGCCGGCGCGGGCGCAGGACCCGGCTCGGAATGAAGCGGTGCTCAATTTCGTCGGCGCCGACATCGAATCGGTGGTCAAGGCCATAGGCCATTACACCAACACCACCTTCATCATCGATCCGCGAGTCAAGGGCACCATCAACCTAGTGTCGGAAAAGCCGGTGACCAAGGCCCAGGCCTTCCAGTTGCTGACGTCCGCGCTGCGGCTGCAGGGTTACGCGGTGGTCGCCAGCGGCCCTTACACCAAGGTGGTGCCGGAAGCCGATGCCAAGCTGCAGGCCGGGCCTATCCAGAGCGCCGCGCGCGGCGCCCAGGGCGGCCAGGTGCGCGGCGACCAGATCGCGACCCAGGTATTCCGCCTCAACTACGAGTCGGCGGTGAACATGGTGCCGGTGCTGCGGCCGCTGATCTCGCCCAACAACACCATCAACGCCAACCCGGGCACCAACAGCCTGGTCATTACCGACTATGCCGACAACCTGCGCCGCCTGGGCCGCATCATTGCCTCGCTGGACGCGCCGGCGGCGGCCGACCTCGATGTGGTGCCGGTGCGCCATGCGATTGCCAGCGATCTCGCCACCATGGCCAACCGACTGCTGGAAGGCGGCGGAACGGCCGGCGCCGCCCCTGGCGCCGCGGGCACGGACAGCGGCCGCACCAGCCTGCTGGCGGACAGCCGCACCAACTCGGTCATCATCCGGGCGCCGTCCGAAGCCCGCGCCAGACTGGCGCGCTCGCTGATCGACAAGCTCGACCAGCCGACCGCGATGCCCGGCAATGTGCATGTGATCTATCTGAAAAACGCCGAAGCAACCAAGCTTGCGCAGACCCTGCGCGCGGTGGTGGCGTCGGACCCGTCCGCATCCGGACTGCAAACCGGCACCGGCACCACGACGTCGACGCCGACCAATCCGGCCACGAACCCCGGCGGCGGCCCTGGCTTGGGCGGCATGTCGCAGACCGGACTGGGAGGGCAGAGCGGCGGCGGCCTCGGACAGGGCAGCCAGCTGTCGCAGTCCCAGTCGCAGGGCCCTCTGCCGACCGGCGGGCCGGGCGGCTTCATCCAGGCGGATCCGGCCACCAACTCGCTGATCATCACCGCCAGCGAGGCGGTGTACCGCAACCTGCGCACCGTGGTCGACCAGCTCGACGCCCGCCGCGCCCAGGTGTATGTGGAATCGCTGATCGTCGAAGTTACCGCCAAGCGGGCGGCGGAGTTCGGCATCCAGTGGGCCGGCCTGTCCGGCGACAGCAGCAGCGCCTACCGGATCGGCAGCATCACCGGCTTCAGCAGCGGCGGCAACAACCTGATCAAGCAGGCGGCGGCGCGCCTGTCTGGCACCACGACCAGCACCGCGCTAGAGCCGCCGGGCAACGGCATCAGCGCCGGCATATTCCGGCAGATCGGCGGCCAGCTGACGCTGGGCGCCATTGCCCGCGCGCTGGAAACTGACACCGACGCCAACATCCTGTCCATGCCTAACCTGATTACGCTGGACAATGAGGAGGCCAAGATCATCGTCGGCCAGAACGTGCCCTTCGTCACCGGCCAGTACACCACCGCGGCTTCCGGCGGCGCAGCCGGCATCAGCCCGTTCCAGACGGTGGAACGCAAGGACATCGGCCTGTCGCTGAACGTCAAGCCCCAGGTGTCCGAGGGCGGCACCGTCAAGATGGCGATTTACCAGGAAACCTCGGCGATCCAGGACCAGAACAACCCGAGCGGCATCATCACCACCAAGCGCGCGCTCCAGACCAATGTCCTGGTCGACAATGGCGAAATCATCGTGCTGGGCGGACTGATCGAGAACAAAGGCAACCGCACCGTGGAAAAAGTGCCGCTGCTGGGCGACATCCCGGTGGTGGGTAATCTGTTCAAGTACCAGAGTCCCAGCACCGAAAAAACCAACCTGATGGTGTTCCTGCGGCCGACCATCGTGCGCACCGCGGAAGAGAACACAAATGTGGCCACCGACCGTTACGAATACATCCGCGGCCAGCAGATCCAGAACCGGCCGGAACAAAGCTGGATCTTGCCTAACAGCGGATCGCCCACACTTCCTCCGTTGGAAAATGGCCGCATGGTAGGCGGCGACCTGCTCAACCTGCCGCCCGGCGCCAATGGCATCCCGCCGCGCAATCCGGCGCAGCCGAACCGGCCGCAGCCCGGCACGCCGCAGCCCGGCCCCCAGCAGGAGCCAGCCGCCCCGCCGCAGCCAGCCGCGCCGGCGCGCCCCGCGCCGCCGGAATACTCGCAGTAAGCATTAGCAAAGAGAGAACACCATGGATGCCCGACTTTTACCGTATGCCTTCGCCCGCGACCATGCGCTGCTTGCGCAGCGCGGCCCCACGCCCGATACCGGGGTCGAGGTCTGGGTGTCGGACGCGACCGCGCCGCGCGCGATTGCCGAAGTGAGCCGCCGTTTCGGTCGGGTCAAGTTGAAGCGCATGGACCGCGAGACGCTGGACGCCGCCATCGCGCGCGCCTATGCCGGCTCCGGCAACGACGCCGCCCAGGTCATCGACGAATATGAATCCGACCTCGACCTGGCCAAGATGATGCAGGACATGCCGGCCGTTGAAGACCTGCTGGAATCGGCCGACGACGCGCCCGTGATCCGCATGATCAATGCGCTGCTGACGCAGTCGCTGCGCGAGGGCGCTTCCGATATCCATATCGAGCCTTTCGAGCAGGTTTCCGTGGTGCGCTTCCGCATCGACGGCGCGCTGCGCGACATCGTGCGGCCCAAGAAGGCGATCCACGCGTCGATGATTTCCCGCATCAAGATCATGGCGCAGCTGGACATTGCCGAGAAGCGGCTGCCGCAGGATGGCCGCATCACGCTGCGGGTCGGCGGCAAGCCGGTCGACGTGCGCGTCTCCACCCTGCCCACCGGCCACGGCGAGCGCGCGGTGTTGCGTCTCCTGGACAAGGAAGCCGGCCGGCTCGACCTGCAGAGCCTGGGCATGAGCCCTGACACGCTGCAGCATTTCGACCACTTGATTGCGCAGCCGCACGGCATCGTGCTGGTGACCGGGCCGACCGGTTCCGGCAAGACCACCACGCTGTATGCGGCGCTGTCGCGCCTGAACGCGACCAGCACCAACATCCTGACGGTGGAAGACCCGATCGAATACGAGCTGCCCGGCGTCGGTCAGACCCAGGTCAACCCGCGCATCGAGATGACCTTCGCCAAGGCGCTGCGCGCCATCCTGCGCCAGGACCCGGACGTCATCATGATAGGCGAGATACGCGACCTGGAAACCGCGCAGATCGCGGTGCAAGCCTCGCTCACCGGCCACCTGGTGCTGGCCACGCTGCATACCAACGATTCGGCCGCCGCCGTGACCCGCCTGCTGGACATGGGCATCGAACCTTTCCTGTTGTCATCATCGCTGCTGGGCGTAGTCGCGCAGCGCCTGGTGCGCAAGCTGTGCCCGCATTGCCGCCGGCATGACGGCAAGCTGTGGCATGCGGTCGGCTGCGACAAGTGCGGCATGACGGGTTACCACGGCCGGGTCGGCGTTTATGAGCTGCTGCAGACCACCGACCAGATCCGCGGCCAGATTCACGACCGGGCATCCGAAGCGGAAATTCGCGTCACCGCCCAGCATGACGGCATGCGCACCATGCGCGAGGACGGCGAACGCTGGCTGGCTGATGGCACCACGACGCAGGCCGAACTGCTGCGCGTGACCAAGGATTAACGACCAAGAGAGAATCCCGTGCCCGCATTTCGTTATGAAGCCGTGGACAGCCTCGGCGCCACCCGCAAGGGTGTGGTGAATGCCGACAGCCCGCGCGCCGCGCGGTCCGACCTGCGCACCCAGGGCCTGGTGCCGATCGTAGTCGATGCGATCGCGTCAGAGCTTGACGCCAGCGGCCAGACCCGGCGACGTGGCCTGGGCGACCGCCTGTCCACCGTGGAGCTGTCGCTGTTCACGCGCCAGCTGGCCAGCCTGCTGGAAGCCAGCCTGCCGCTGGAGCAGGCTTTCACCGCGCTGCTGGAGCAGGCCGAGCGCACTTATGTGCGCGACCTGATCGCGTCGATCCGCTCGGAAATCATGGCCGGCGCTTCGCTGTCGGACGCGCTGGCCCAGCATCCGCGCGACTTCGCCGACATCTATCGCGCGCTGGTGGCGTCGGGTGAGCAGATCGGCCAATTGTCGCGGGTGCTGTCACGCCTGGCGGACTACATCGAACGCCGCAATGCGCTGGTGCAGAAAGTCAGGCTGGCCTTCACCTATCCGGCTATCGTGACCGTGGTCGCGTTCGCCATCGTGATCTTCCTGCTGACCTATGTCGTGCCGCAAATTGTTTCGGTGTTCGCCAACACCAAGCAGAAGTTGCCGCTGCTGACCGTGATCATGCTGGCCATTTCGGACTTCGTGCGCCACTACGGCCTGATCGTGGCGGCCGTGGTGGTGGGCCTGTTCTATGCTTGGCGCACCGCGCTGAAGAACCCGGCCGTCAAGCTGCGCTGGCATCGCTGGCTGCTCACGGCGCCCATGTACGGCAAGTTCGAGCGCAGCCTGAACACCGCGCGTTTCGCCAGCACACTGGCCATTACCACCGGTTCCGGCGTACCCATCCTGCGCGCCCTGCAAACCAGCCGCGACACCCTGTCCAATGTGGCGATGCGAGCCCAAGTGGAGGAAGCCGCCAATAGCGTGCGCGAAGGCGTCGGCCTGGCACGCGCGCTGTCGGCGCACAAGCATTTTCCGCCCATGCTGATCCACATGATCCGCGCTGGCGAAGTCACCGGCGAACTGCCAGCCATGCTGGACCGGGCCGCCAATGCCCAGGAGCAGGACCTGGAGCGGCGCGCGCTGACCATTGCCGGGCTGCTGGAGCCGGCGCTGATCCTGGCCATGGGCGTGGTGGTGCTGCTGATCGTGCTGGCGGTGCTGATGCCGATTATCGAAATCAACCAGCTGGTGCGTTGATGACGCTTACGAGGAAAGTCAAATGAAACGCTGGCCGCTGCTTACCAGTTTCGTGCTGTTCATTGCGCTGTGCGCATCCGCCGCCTATTGGGTAATGCAACTGTACAAACCGCCGGTGCGCGCAGTCGCCGCGCCGCCGGCGCAGGTTGCGTCGGCACCCGACCCGCGCGCCGCAAGCGCGCTGTTCGGCGGGCGCCAGGGAGCGGTGGCGGTGGCCACCAATTACCAGTTGCGCGGCGTGGTTGCCTCGGGCACTGGCGGCGAAAGCGTCGCCATTCTGGCGGTGGAAGGCAAACCGCCGCAGGCAGTGCGGACGAATCACGAAATCCAGCCTGGCGTCGTGATCAAGGAAGTGCATCCGCGCTATGTGCTGCTGCAGGAAAATGGAGTCACCAAGCGGGTTGATCTGCCGGAAGATACAAAAGGGATGGGACTTCCCGATAGCGGCAATCGCCCCCCGGTGACACGCGCGGTACCGCCGCTGCCCACCAGCCTGCCCCAGATCCAGCCCCTGCCGCAGCCAACGGCGCAGCCGCAGGCCAACATGGCGCCGGGACAGCCAGGCAGCCCGGTTACGGCGCAGCAGGGCGGCATTCAGCCGGCGCAGCAAGGCAATTTGCCGCCGAATTTCGGCTCGCCGATGAGCGGCGTGCGGCGCTGACGCCGGCTCAGTTGCCGCCGCCGGGCTTTTTGCCCGGCAGTGGCTGTCCGCCGGTCACGCCCTTGGGATGCGGCACAGGCGCACGCAACCTGGCTGCCAGCGCCGCCGGATTGCGCAGCGCCTTTTGTGACGGCTCCACCCGGAAGCTCAGTTTCTGCCGCTTTGCCAGCGCCTTATTGGCCATCGCGCAAATTACAGGACGTAGCGCGACAGGTCTTCATTGACTGCCAGTTCTCCCAGCCTGGCATCGACATACGCGGCATCGATGACCAGGATTTTGTCCTGGGTATTGCCAGCCGAGAAAGAGATTTCCTCCAGCAACTTTTCCATCACCGTGTAGAGTCGACGCGCGCCGATGTTTTCCGTCTTTTCATTGACCGAGTAAGCAATTTCGGCAAGCCGCCGGATTCCGTTGTCACGGAACTCGATGCGCACATCCTCGGTTTCAAGCAATGCTTCATATTGCCGGGTCAGGCAGGCGTCGGTGCCGGTCAGGATGCGCTCAAAGTCGGCGATGGACAGCGAATCGAGCTCTACCCGGATCGGGAACCGGCCCTGCAGTTCCGGTATCAGGTCCGACGGCCGCGACAGGTGGAAGGCGCCCGATGCGATGAACAAGATATGGTCGGTCCTGACCATGCCGTACTTGGTG
>Ga0308173_10001448_pt1 | contig 11823 bp, 13 predicted proteins | sample PhyPR1_FD_203716 | JGI IMG/M metagenome (GOLD analysis project Ga0308173, IMG submission 203716) | Soil microbial communities from UC Gill Tract Community Farm, Albany, California, United States - DLSLS.P.R1 | ecosystem: Environmental > Terrestrial > Soil > Agricultural land | place: USA... | reverse complement strand
GTCGTGCACACGGTCGACGTACAGCAGGTCCTCGGCGAGGTCCGGCCGATCCCGACGCCGATCGGCCTGGACGGCCTCGACGAATGGCTGGACGTGATGGTCCCCGGGGCGCTGCCGGACGGGCCGCCGGAGAGCGCGCACCCGGTGGAGTTCCACGTCGTGGACGCCGGCCTGCAGCGGACCCTGTTCCCCGGCACCCGCCCGTTCCCGATCGCCGCCCTCATCGGTACCGCGGGTGATCTGCTCCTGACGGTCTGGCGGCGGGTGCCCCTCGAGGTGCTCACTGTGGACGGCGACGGGCTCCAGGCCGCCGCGATGATCGACCTCGTCCACGAGAGGCATTCCTCATGAGCTCACCGATCGACCGACTGGCCACCGCGATTCCCGTCACCGGGAACCTGGTGGACGCCATCGAGCCCGGGCAGTGGGGCCTGCCGACGCCGTGTCCCAACTGGTCGGTGCGCGACGTGACGAACCACCTGGTGTTCGGTCACCGCCGATTCGCGGCCGCGCTCATCGGCGGCCGGCCGCCGGCTCCCGGGGAGGACGTGCTCGGCAACGACGCCGGTACGGCGTACCGGGCGTCCGGCGAGGCGCTGCTCGCCGCGTTCCGGTCCGAAGGGGCCCTCGAGCGCCCGGTGGACATCCCGGCGGGCACGCTGCCCGGGGTCGTGGCGTGCGAGCTGCGGGTGGTCGAGGCACTCGTGCACGGCTGGGACCTGGCTCGGGCCACCGGCCGGACGCTGGACTTCCCCGCCGACCTGATCGAGGAGTCCATCGCGTTCAGCCGGATCCAGCGGGGCCGCATCCCCGCCGACCGGACGCCGTTCGGGCCGTCGCAGCCGGTGGCGGACGACGCTCCTCCGCTCGATCGCCTCGCCGCCCTGCTCGGACGCAGCGTGGACGGCTGAGGCGGAAGCCGATGGACGCCGTCACGCGTCCTCGGTCGGCTCTGTCCGCCAGGCGCAGCCGACGTGGATCGGCCGGGAACTCGTCGAACAGGGACTGCGGCAAGCCTCCGGGACGACCGCTGCCGGCGGGTTCGACCCCTGGAGTCGAACAGGTGCTCGGCGACGTGCCGCCCATCCCGCCCCAGGTCACGCCGGAATGACGCCCGCCGTGGATCTGGCCCCGCTGCCGCCGTTCGCCGCCTGGCGCTTCGTGGACGCTGTCGACGGCTTCGAAGTCGTGTTCTTCGAGAGGCGACTCGTGCGCGGGTACACGTCTGCGATCGAGGACGGGCGGCCGTACGCGGTGAGCTACCGGATCAGCGTCGACGAGCACTGGCGGACCAGGGACGTGCACCTCAGTTCGGACAGCGTCGAGGGACGTCGCTCGACGGTGCTGCTCGCCGACGGCCACGGCCACTGGACGGTGGACGGCGTCGAGGCTCCGCACCTGGACGGGCTGCTCGACGTCGACCTCGAGGCGTCCGCCTGTACGAACACCCTGCCGATCCACCGGCTTGCGCTCCCGGACCGGAGAGCCGTCCCTGCGCCAGCGGTATACGTGCGGGCCCTGGACCTGTCCGTGACCCGCCTGGAGCAGACCTACCGACGCGTGGGGAACCGGAGGTTCGACTACTCCTCCGACGGCGGTGCCTTCCGGGCGGTGCTCGAGTACGACGGTGCCGGCCTGATCGTCGACTACCCCGGTATCGCGGTCCGCTTCGCCTGAGCCGACCCGGCCAGGCTCACAGTCCGTTCAGAAGGGCGGCCACGGCAGGGCGGGCCACTCGCCGCTGGGCTCGGGGTGCCGCCCGGTGCGCAGCAGTTCGGCGACCCGCTGCTGCGTCGTCCACACCTCGCGGCGGGTCAGGTGCTCGTGCAGCTGCTCGCCCAGGTCGCCGCGCAGGCCGTCGCCCAGCCGCTCCAGCACCTCCACCGCCTCGGCCGTCAGCGGTGTGCCGGCCCACCGCCAGAGCAGGGTGCGCAGCTTCGGGTCGACGGAGAAGCAGATGCCGTGGTCGACGCCGTACACGTGGCCGTCGGGCATCGGGATGATGTGCCCGCCCTTGCGATCGGCGTTGTTCACGACCGCGTCGAACACCGCCATCCGGCGCAGGGCCGGCTCGTCCCGCCGGACGAACGTCGGCAGGTCGACGTCCTCGTCGCCGTCGATCCACAGCTGCACCATGCCCGGACCGAACGGCGCCTCACGCAGCACCGTCGGCGGGACGACCCGCCAGCCGGTCGCCTCCGAGACCAGGAACGCCGAGATCTCGCGACCGGCGAGCGTGCCGTCAGGGAAGTCCCAGAGCGGCCGCTCCCCCGCCACCGGCTTGTAGACGCACTCGCCGACGATGTCCCCGCAGCGGATCGTGCCGAACAGGGTCACGTTGCTGGCGTCGACCATTCGGCCCTCGAGGTCGATCACACCCTCGCGCAACAGGAGCAGCGCCTCCGCGTCGTCCGCCGGGGGTCGCAGGCCCGGCTCGACGGGTTGCTCGCTCATGGTCGGGTCGCCGGTCAGCGGCGGTAGCCGTTCTGCCGCGGGCAGACGTGCCCGGCCGGGTCGAGCGGCAGGGAGCACAGCGGGCAGGGCGGCCGCCCCGCGGCCACGACCCGGCGGGCCCGGGCGATGAACGCGCGGGCCGCCATCGGCGTGATCGTCACCCGGAGCGCGTCGGGACCCTCGTCGCTGTCGGAGAGGATCGCCTCCTCGTCGATGGGCTCGTCGGTGGCGGCGACGGCCTCCACGACGACGGCCTCGGCGTTGCCGTCCCAGGCCAGGCCCATGGCGGCGACGCGGAACTCCTCGTCGAGCGGGACCGCGAGCGGCTCGAGGTCGTCGACGTCGGCGTCGGGTGGGATGACCGTGTTCGCACGCCCGGCCACCTCGTCGAGGAGCTCGTTCATGCGGTCGGCGAGGACCTGCACCTGCGTCTTCTCCAGTGCGACGCTGACCGTGCGGCCGCTGTCGTCGGAGGCCTGCAGGTAGAAGGTGCGGTCCCCGGGCTGACCCACGGTGCCGGCGACGAACCGGCTCGGACGGTCGAAGAGATGGACCTGACGGGGCACGCGATCAGGTTACGCGGGCGGACCGACAGGCGGCCGTGACGACGCCGAGGTCAGGCGGTCGCGCCCGCTCCGCCGCCGACCGCGGCGTCGGAGGACGCCTTGCGCCGGCGGCGCTTCGGCGGAGGGATCAGGCCGGAGACGTCCCCGCCCGTGTCGTTGACCCGGACGACGAACGGCCGGGTCTCGGTGTAGGTGACGACCGACACCGACGCCGGGTCGACGACGATCCGCTGGAACTGGTCGAGGTGCAGGCCCAGCGCGTCGGCCAGGATCGCCTTGATGACGTCGCCGTGGCTGCAGGCCAGCCAGACGGCGTCCGGGCCGAGCTTGGCGTTCCACTCGCGGACGGCGGCCACCGCGCGCGCCTGCGTCTGCGCCAGCCCCTCCCCCTCCGGGCCGGGGAACACCGCGGCAGACGGATGCTGCTGGACGACCTTCCAGAGCGGGTCCTTGACCAGGTCCTTGATGGCCTGGCCGGTCCAGTCCCCGTACCGGGCCTCGCCGAGCCGGTCGTCGGACTGGACCTCCAGTTCGCGGCCGACCGCGACCGCGTCGGCGGTCTGCCGGCAGCGCTCCAGCGGGCTGCTCACGATCGCCGCGAGGGGCACCCGCGCGAGCCGCTCCCCCACCGCCTCGACCTGGGTGGTGCCGGTCTCGTCCAGCTGCACGCCGGGGGTCCAGCCGGCAAGGATGCCGCCGGCGTTGGCCGTGGTCCGGCCGTGCCGCAGGAGGATCACGGTGCTCACGGGCGAAGCCTAGGCGGCGGAAGTGATCAGGTCGGGCTCAGGACGCCGGTGCCGACCAGCGCGAGGACCGCGAGACCCAGAACCACCCGGTAGACGACGAACGGCGTGAAGCTGCCGCGGTTCAGGTAACGAAGCAGCCAGGCGATGACCGACAGGCCCACCACGAAGGCGAGCACGGTGGCCACGATCGTCGGCCCCCAGTCGACCTGGGCGCCGTGGACTCCACCCTTGAACGTCTTGTAGACCTCGTAGAGCCCCGAGCCCAACACCGCCGGGATCGCGAGCAGGAACGAGTACCGGGCCGCCGCCGACCGGGTATAGCCGAGGAAGAGACCCGCGGTGATGGTGCCGCCGGAGCGCGAGACCCCGGGGATGAGGGCGAGCGCCTGGGCGAGCCCGTAGACGATCCCGTGGCCGACGGTGAGGTCGTCCAGCTCCCGGTTCTTGGCGCCGATCCGATCGGCGACGTAGAGGACCAGCGAGAAGGCCACGAGTGCGATCGCGATGATCCGCAGGTCGCGCAGGTTCGTCTCGATCTGCTTCTGGAACAGCAGCCCCAGGATGATGATCGGGATGCTGCCGACGATGATCAGCCAGCCCATGCGGGCGTCGGGGTCATGCCTGCGCCGGGCGTTGAACAGCGAGCCGACCCAAGCGGAGACGATCCGGGCGATGTCGCGCGCGAAGTAGATGAGGACGGCGAGCTCGGTCCCGATCTGGGTGATGGCGGTGAACGCCGCGCCCGGGTCGTCCCAGCCGAATGCGGCGCCCACGATGCGCAGGTGCGCGTTGGAGGAGATCGGCAGGAACTCGGTGAGGCCCTGCACGATCCCCAGGACGACGGCCTCGAACCAGCTCACGCGGGATCAGCCCCTGCCGAGGAGTGCGGGAAGGACAGCGGCGGGGTGGAGGGGGGCACGAGGGGGCACTCTAGGGCGCGCGGCTGTGGGCGGCGCCCGACCTGCCGGACCGCGGCCCGATCCGGTCAGCTCGGGGAGCGCCGGCCGGCGGTCAGCGCAGGCGCACCCGGCGGGGTCGGCAGATTCCGGACGTCGTCGAAACCCGCCCCGCTGAGCAGGGCCGCCGCCTGCCCGTCGTCCAGGGCGGTGCCCCCGTACGCGACGGTCTTGAAGCGGTCGACGGCGTCCCCGACCGGGTCCCCACCGAACTTCCCGTGCCCCACGATCAGCCAGCCACCCGGGACGAGCGCCGCCCGGAGCCGCCCGAGTCCGGCGCGCAGCGGGGCCTCGGGTACGAACGGGGCGGGCAGCCAGGCCAGCGCGTAGGTGTCGGGCTCGTCGAGGGCGCCGACGTCCTGCTCCCGCAGGACGACGCGGTCAGCCACCGAGCTCGCGGCGACGGTGGCCTGCGCCAGGGCCAGGACACGCGGCAGCACGTCGATGCCCACCACCGTCAGCGCCGGGAACACCTCGGCATAGGCCACGGCGAGGGCCCCGACGCCGGTGCCGACGTCGAGCATGCGGACGCCGGGACGCCCGAGGGCGTCCAGCAGCCCCGGCAGTCCCGGGAACACGAACCGCGCCATCAGCGGCGGACCCTGCGCGCTCGCCCGGCCCTGCGCCAGTAGCGCCTCGTCGGACTGGCCGGCCCACAGGTCGGCCTCACCGCGCAGCAGCGCCGCCACCTGCAGGATCGGCGCCCCCGCCTGGGCGGCCATACCGGGAGCGTCGCGCCCGCTGATGCCCTCACCCAGGTCGATATCCAGGGCGCGTAGCACCTCGCCGGCCACGGTGCCCAGCGTCTCCGGGCCGGCGCGCCGCAGGGCGATGACCAGTGCGGCGGTCGTCCACGCCGCCTCGTCACCGGCGTGCAGCAGCTGCTGGAGACGCTCCTCCGCGGTCGGCATGCGGCCACCCTGGCGGGGCGTCCGCCCGTGGGCAAGGGCACCTGTCCCCAGCCGGTGTCGTGCCCCGGGCGGGGTCAGGAAGCACCGGTAAGTTGGCCCCTCGTGGAGCAACGGGCGCTGGGGCGCAGTGGCCTGGTCGTGTCCCGGCTGGCGCTCGGCACGATGACCTGGGGCCGCGACACCGACGAGGACGAGGCCGCCATGCAGCTCACGGCCTTCGTGGACGCCGGCGGCACGCTGGTCGACACCGCCGACGTCTACTGCGACGGTGAGAGCGAGCGGACCCTCGGTCACCTGCTCACCGACGTCGTCCCCCGGTCCGACGTCCTGATCGCGACCAAGGCGGTGGGCCGCACCCGGCCCGGGCCGATGGGCCGGGGCGCGTCCCGGGGCCACCTGCTGGCCGCGCTGGACGCGTCCCTGGAACGGCTGGGCCTGGACTACGTCGATCTCTGGCAGCTGCACGCCTGGGACGACGCCACACCGCTCGAGGAGACCCTTGCCGCCTGCGATCTGGCCGTCTCCTCCGGCCGGGCCCGCTACGTGGGCATCAGCAATTTCACCGGCTGGCAGACGGCGCAGGCGTCCACCTGGCAGCGCGCCTGGCCCGGCCGGACGCCGCTGGTGAGCACGCAGGTCGAGTACTCGTTGCTGCAGCGCGGCGTGGAGCGGGAGGTCGTGCCGGCGGCGGAGTCCCTCGGGCTCGGCGTCCTCGCCTGGTCGCCGCTGGGCCGGGGCATCCTCACCGGCAAGTACCGGCACAGCACGCCGTCGGAGTCGCGCGGCGCGTCGACGCAGTGGCAGGGCTTCATCGACGGCCTGCGCTCGGCCACGTCCGACCGGATCGTCGAGGCCGTGATCACCGCTGCCGAGGGCCTCGGCACCACCCCGCTCGCCGTCGCGCTGGCCTGGGTGCGCGACCGGCCCGGCGTGGTGGCGCCGATCGTGGGCGCGCGCACCGCCCAGCAGCTGCAGGCCTCGCTCGACGCCGAGGGCGTCCGGCTGCCCGCGGCGATCCGTACCGCGCTCGAGGACGTGTCCGCGCCGCCCTTCAGCTATCCCGAGCGCCGGGCCGACCAGTGACGTCCGCCGCCCCCGCGACGGGCGGCGACCGCGTCTTCGCCGCCTTCTGCGCCGCCGGGCTGTGGCCCGGACTGGGCCGGCGGACGGCCGCCGAGCTGCCCGGCGCCGGCATCGTCTCTCCGGACGACGTAACCGCCGACCGGCTGGTCAAGATCCCCAAGGTCGGCCGGCAGCGGGCCGAACGGCTGTTCTCCAGCTTCCTGGCCTCCCAGCCGACCTACGAGGTCGTCGAGATGCTCGTCGGCGCCGGCCTGGAGGCGAAGCTGGCCGCCGGCGTCGCCGACACCCTCGGTCCGGACGCCTCGCGCCGGCTCAAGGACGACCCCTGGGCGCTGCTGTCGCTGCACGGCGTCGGCCTCGGCGACGCCGACCGTCTGGCGATCGCCGTCCTCTCCGGGGCTGACCGGCAGGACTCCCGCCGCGGCCGGGCGATCGTCGGTCTCACCCTGCGGACGGCGACCCGCGACGGGCACACCGTGCTGCCGGCCGACCTGGTCGTCGCCGCGCTGCAGGCCGAGGGCATCAGCGACCCGGTGGCGGCCATCGTGGCGGCCGTCGAGTCCGGCGACGTGCTGGAGCACGAGCCACCGGAGCCCGACGATCCGGACGCCGAGCCCGATCCGGCGCTGCGGTCGCTGTCGCTGGCCCGCTACGGCATGGCCGAGGAACTCGTCGCCGAGGCGATCGCCCGGCTGTCGGCGACGGCGGAGCGGATCGCCGACCCGGCCTCGGTGCGCACCGTGGCGAAGGGGCTGGACACGGCCCAGGCGGCCGCCGTCGCGCAGGTGCTGGTGTCCGGCGTCAGCCTGCTCACCGGCGGACCGGGCACCGGGAAGAGCCGCACCGTCGCCGCCGTCGTCAAGCTGCTGCGGGCCAAGGGCGCCGACATCGCGCTGGCCGCGCCCACCGGCCGGGCGGCCAAGCGGCTCGAGGAGCTCACCGACCACCCCGCGACGACGGTGCACCGGCTGCTCGGCGCCCAGGGCATGACCGGCGGGTTCGCCCGCAACGAGGAATGGCCGCTGGACGCCGACGTGATCGTCGTCGACGAGGCCTCGATGCTGGACGTCGAGCTGACGGCAGCCCTGCTGGAGGCCTGCCCCGACGGCACGCACCTGCTGCTCGTGGGCGACCCCGCGCAGCTGCCCTCCATCGGCCCCGGCCACGTGCTGGGCGACATCATCGACTCCGGCGCCGTGCCGGTGACCGAGCTGACCACGCTCTACCGGCAGGCCGAGGGGGGCGCGATCGCCCGGCTGGCCACCGCGGTCCGGGGCGGCGAGCTGCCCCCGGTCGACTCCCCCGACCGCGAGGTCGTCGTCGTCCCGGCGAAGGGCAGCGCCGAGGCGGCGCGCCGCGTGGTCCAGCTGGTCACCGACTCGATCCCGCGCGCGCTGGGCATCGACCCCGCAGCGGTGCAGGTGGTGACGCCGGTGCACCGTGGCCCGGCCGGCACGATCGAGCTCAACAAGGCGCTCAAAGCCGTCCTCAACCCCGGCGACGGAACGGTCTGGGGCTTCGACGCCGGTGACCGGGTGGTGGCCACCGCCAACCACCTCGAGCTCGAGCCGACCGGCTTCGCCAACGGTGAGGTCGGCACGGTGACCAAGACCGGCGACGGCTCGCTCGACGTCTCCTTCACCTCCGGGCCGGTCACGGTCACGGGGAAGGCGATGTCGGACCTCCGGCACGGCTGGGCGATCACGGTGCACCGCGCGCAGGGGTCCGAGTGGCCGGGCGTGGTCGTCGTCGTGCCCCCGGAGGCCGGGGGCATGCTCTCCCGCCCGCTGGTCTACACCGCGCTGACGCGGGCGCAGCAGCACCTGTCGATCGTGCACGCGTCCGGAGCCGCCCTGGCCCGGGCGGTGCGGGAGGTCGACGTCCGGCCGCGGCGCACCCGCCTGGCCTCGCTCCTGGCCGAGACCGCCGGCTGAGGTCTGTCGGTCCCGCCTAGAGCGGCTCGTCGTCGTCCAGCGGGACGTCGGTCTCCTGCTCCAGGACGTCGGCCTCGTCCGCCTCCCGGCCCCCGACCGGCTGCGACGGAGTGCCCGCCTCTCCTGGCCGGGCCGCGAGCTGCTGCTCGAGGGCGTCGGCCTCCGGCACGTCCTCGCCGGGGCTGCTCGCGTCGCCGGCCGATGTCACACCGGCCGGGTCGAGCAGTGCCTCCTGCTCGGCGCGGTCCGCGTCGGGCACGTCGCTCGGGATACCGGGGTCGGTCACGTCGTCCTCCCTCGTCGGGCGCTGCGGCTCTGGAGTCCATCCTGCCCTTCCTCGCACGTTCGGGCAGGCCGCGGGCGAGGGAGGTGACGGCGACCCCGCCGGGGAGGCACAATCGGCGTGATGGAGGCGGCCGCGGATTATCAGTACGCGCCGCTGCGGATCCCGCCGGGCACGTCCCGGTCCGCAGCGGCGACGATGTTGAGCCTGCAGGCGGACACCGGCGGCTGGGAGCTGGCTCGCCTGCAACTGCACGCCGACGGCACCCGGAAAGTTCTCATGCGCCGACGCGCGCGGCTGTCCTACCTGCCGCTGCCCGTCATCTAGCAGCCGTCACCGGCTCCGCGAGAGCGCCTCGAGGAAGACGTCGCGGAGGCGTTCGACGGCTCCCTCGTCCGCAGCGCCCAGCCGCAGCGCGTTGTCGACGATGCGTGCCGACGGCAGATCGATCTCATGCCGTTCGGCCAGTCTTAGCGCGGCGGAGGCGTTGGCGGCACCCTCCACGACGCTGCCGATCGATGCGAGGGCGTCCTCGATCGGGACCCCGGCACCGAGCAGCCGCCCGAACCGGCCGTTGCGACCGTGCTGGCAGGTGAGGAAGAGGTCCCCCGCGCCACCGATCCCCAGCACGGTGGCGGTCCGGCCGCCGCACGCGCCGACGAGCCTGCGCATGTCGAGCAGTCCGGCCGCGAAGACGGCGGCCTGGGCGTTGCCGAAGCGGCTCACGACCGCGCTCTGCCCCAGCCGGCTGGCCAGCCCTTCGGCCACGCCCACCGCCACGGCCACGACGTTCTTGAACGCCGCGGCGGTCTCGATCCCGGCGACGTCGGAGGTGGTGACCGCCCTCGTCGTCCCGTTGGTGAGCAGGTCGGCGACCAGGCGGCGGCCCGTTCTGTCCCTGCTCGCGCAGATGAGGCCCGTCGGCGCGCCGACCGCGAGTTCGGCGGCGAGCGCGGGACCGCTGATGGACACCACCCGTGCCGGGTCGAGCACGGCGCCCGCGACCTCGCTCGGCGTCCGCAGGGTCTCCGGTTCCCAGCCCTTGGTCGCCAGGGCCCAGACGGCGCCGGAGGCGGCGGCGGGAGCGGCCTCCGCCAGGACGCCCGCCAGGCCACTGCTGGTGACCGCGACCACGACGAGGTCGGCGGCCGCCAGGGGCTCCGCCCACCGGCCGTGCGGATGCGCGCTGACGTCGGGGAACGGGACCAGCAGGCGGGGATGCGGTGCGCCCCGTGCCCAGTCCGCCATCACGTCGCCGTCGCGCTCGGTCGCCAGCAGCGAGACCGAGGACCCGCCGACACGGAGGTGGCAGGCCAGCGCCGTCCCCATGGCTCCGGCGCCGATCACGGCTACCGAGCGGGCTCCTGCCATGGCGTCATCGTGGCCCCCACGAGGCCGGACGGGCTATGGCATCAGGGATGACCGTCCGCTCGTCGCCCCGTGCCGCCTCGAGCTGCGGCCGGGTCAGGAACAGGCAGCGGCCGAGGTCGGCGCCCCGGACGTCGGCCGCACGCAGGTCCGCGCCCAGCAGATCGGCGCGGCCCAGGTCGACCCCGCGCAGGTCCGCCCCGATGAGGTAGGCCCCCCTCAGGCTCGCGTCCCGTAGCCCAGTCCGGCGCAGGTCCCGGCCGATGAGGTCGGCGTTCCGGCGGTCCGGCCCACCTCCGCGGACGAGGTCGCTCACCCGGCCGAGCAGCTCACCGACCGCCGCCCGGTGGGAACGGACGTCGAGGGCGGCCAGCTCGTCCGGCGTCCTCCCGGCCAGCCGTTCGGTCGTCGCCAGCATCGTCCGCACCTCCTCGTGCAGAGCGCCGGCGGGTAGCTCCAGTGCCCCGGTCAGGTGCCAGAGGCACTCGTGCAGCTGCCGCAGAACCGGGAGGACGGCGAACTGCTGGGCGGCGAGCGCACGGTCCTCCCGCCATGTGCGGCCGCCGAAGGTGACCTGGGTGAGCTGCTGGCCCGCCCCGAAGCAGTCGAACACCTCGCACCCGGGGAACCCGCGCTCCCGCAGCTCGGCGTGGATGCCGCAGCGGAAGTCCGCCTGCAGGTTGGGGCACGGACTGCCGGCGGGCTTGTCGATCGCGAAATCCGCCGACGCGGCGAACGCCGGTGCGACGCAGCACAGGCCGGCGCAGCGGGAGCAGTCGGCGCGCAGGTGCGCCCGTGCGTCGGTCAGGGGACCAGCACGACCTTGCCGACGGTGCTGCGGTCGGCGAGCTTCGCCAGCGCCTGCGGTGCCTGATCCAGCGGCAGGGTCTCCCCCACCAGCGGGTCGACGGCGCCGGACTCGACGAGCTTCACCAGCTCGTCGTGCACCTGCCCGAAGATCGCCGGCTCGTACTTCTTGTACAGCCCCCAGTGGAGGCCGACGACGCTGTAGTTCTTGACCAGCAGGTGGTTGGCCTTCGCCTCGGGGATGCGGCCGCTGGTGAAGCCGACCACGACCAGCCGGCCCTCGAACGCGATGCACTTGGTGCTCTTGTCGAAGACGTCCCCGCCGACCGGGTCGTAGACGATGTCGGCGCCGTGCCCGCCGGTGACCTCCTTGACGATCGGGACGAAGTCCTCGCTCGTGTAGTCGATGACGTGGTCGGCGCCGAGCTCCTTGCAGACCTCGGTCTTGCGCGGGCCGCCGGCGGTGGCGATGACCTTCGCGCCCGCGGCCTTGCCGAGCTGGATCGCGGCCGTGCCCACTCCCCCGGCCCCGGCGTGCACCAGCAGCCAGTCGCCGGCCTGGATGTTCGCCCGGCGGTGCAGCCCGACATAGCCGGTCTGGTAGGTCAGGTACAGGGCGGCGGCCTTCTCGTCGGACATGCTGTCGGGCACCGGCCAGGCGTTGTTCGCGTCCATCAGCGCGTACTCGGCGAAGGCTCCGGGGCCGCCCGAGGGC
>Ga0308173_10001447_pt1 | contig 11827 bp, 8 predicted proteins | sample PhyPR1_FD_203716 | JGI IMG/M metagenome (GOLD analysis project Ga0308173, IMG submission 203716) | Soil microbial communities from UC Gill Tract Community Farm, Albany, California, United States - DLSLS.P.R1 | ecosystem: Environmental > Terrestrial > Soil > Agricultural land | place: USA... | reverse complement strand
CGTCCAGAACCACCAAACCGCTCTGCGCCTGGCAGAAATGGTCCAGGGCGGCGGTTTCATATCAGCGGCCACTCGGCGCGGTGGGTGTGGGGACAATCGAAAGCGCCGCGTCGAACTTCCACCTTTTGTGGCGCTTCAGTTCAGCGACCGCCGGAATGCCGAAGTCTGGCAAGAGAGGGACCGGGTTCGTCTCCGCCGCATGAATCTCAGCCAGGACCGGATACAACGAATAACTAGGCGTAAAAAACTGCACTAAGGACGCAGGCGACTGTGGACTCTGGACTGTGGACTCTGGACTGCCCCTCCCCGGCTCGACAAAACAACGCACTGCCATCGCGAGCAATTCATCCGAGCCGTTCCCCACGATAATATTGTCCGCGGAGCATCGATGAAATCGCGCCAGTTTTTCGCGCAAAAGCTGGGCGGTTGGATTGGGATAGAGCCGGAGTCGTCCATCGACAGCAGCTTTGGTTGCAGCGAGCACTTTCCGCGAAGGTGGATAGGGATTCTCGTTCGTGTTGAGTTTGATCAGTCCCTTAGTCTTCGGTTGCTCCCCGGGAACATAGGGATGAAGCCGTTGGACCAGCGGGCGGATGAGAGTATTCATGACACTCTCGCCTGCGCCGAACAAGCGTGCGCCGTGAGCCCTTCAACCTCGGCGAACTTTTGCAAGGCGGGCAGGCCTTTCTTCAGGGAAGCACGGTTATACTCGACCACACTTGTCCGGCGCTGAAATTGGTCCACGGTGAGTCCCGCGAAAGAAACGCCTGCGCCTCCAGTAGGGAGCACATGGCTTGGCCCCGCGACGTAGTCACCTAGAACGGTCGGCGTCCACGGCCCAATAAAGATAGCGCCGGCAGTGACGATCTGTTCGGAAACCTTTCGCGGGTTTTTGGTCATTATCTCGCAATGTTCGGGCGCGAGTTGATTGCCAAGGGCGATGCCGTCGGCGAGCATTTTTACCTGGATGAGCCACCCGTTATTCTCGAGCGCTTTGCGAATGAAATTGCCGCGAGAAAGGACAGCCGCCTGGGCGGTCAGTTCTTTTTCGACAGCCGTTACAAGCTTACTGGACGTAGTCACCAGCCAGACGCGCTCGTGGCCTGAGCCGTGCTCTGCCTGTGCGAGCATGTCCGCCGCCACGAATTTGGGATTGGCAGTTTCGTCTGCCAGGACCAGCAATTCACTCGGCCCAGGCAGCAGGTCGATCGCTACGTACCCGACCACGAGCCGTTTCGCAGCAACCACGTAGGCATTGCCAGGCCCGAAAATCTTCTGCACGCGTTTGATCGTGCCGGTCCCGTACGCCATGGCGGCGATCGCTTGCGCTCCCCCGACTCGATAGATCTCCGTCGCCCCTCCCGCGCGCGCCGCAAATAAAAGCGCAGGATTGACGCCGCCGTCCTTGCCGCACGGAGTGCAGACCACGATTTCCGGGCAACCGGCCGCTTTGGCGAGCGTGATTGTCATTAAAGCCGTGGAAACCAGCGGCGCCGTCCCGCCCGGGACGTAAACTCCGATGCGTTGAAAGGGGTCGAATTTCTCGCCCACGGTCGCTCCGTGGGAATTACGCATTTGCCAATTTTTACGCCGGGATCGTTTAGCGAAATTCGCGATATTTTTTGCTGCGTCATTCACGGCCGAGCGGAGGGTTTTGTCTGCCTTGAGTGAAGCGGAAAGCAGTTCGGCCTGTGTGACCGTGAGTTGGTCGGATGTTAATTTTGCGCCATCAAAGCGTTCGGTGAGTTCAACCAGCGCTTCGTCTCCTCGAGCACGGACGTGGTCAAGAATGACCTTTGTTCGTTCTTCGATCGCCGGATCAAAAAGACTGGATGGCGCGATAATCTCACGCAAGCGCTGCTCAAACTCGGGAGCCGAATGGCGGGCCACTTTCATCGCCGGGCAGGCTAGGGCAACGACGTGGGAAAGTCAAAAGGACCGCTGTACTTCAATCCTTCTCGTCCTCAAGCTCCATAGGAGCGGCACTTTTTTTGGGCTGATACGCGCCACCTTTCATGCCGCTCCTACGATTCAATTCAGGTCGAACAACAGGACCTGAGAAGGCTTCGACGCGCCAAGTTCCAGCGTGCCTGCCTCGCTGAGAGCCGCCGCATCTCCGGCATTCAAGGTTTTTCCGTCGAGCGACACTTCGCCTTCGGCCACATGGAGCCATGCGTTTCGTCCGGGCGCCAGTTTGTGCGTTACGCGATTTCCCGGCTCCAATCTCGCGAGCCACAGGTCCGCGTCTTGGTGGACGGCAATCGAACCATCGCGCCCGGTTTTGCTGGTCATCAGATGCAACGCGCCGGGCGCAGCATCCTTGAGCGACTTCTCGGCGTAACGCGGGGTCACACCCTTTTGATCCGGTTGGATCCAGATTTGCAACAGGTGGACTGCTTCATCCTTTGCCGGGTTGAATTCACTATGCTGCACGCCGCTGCCGGCGGCCATATATTGAACTTCGCCCGGTCGAATTACGCGCCCGTTCCCCATTGAATCCTTATGCTGCAATTGGCCGCTCAGGATGTAGGTGATAATTTCCATGTCGCGATGTGGATGCGTGCCGAAGCCCATGCCCGGCATCACGAAATCATCGTTGATCACCCTCAAGCTGCGGAACCCCATCCAATTCGGGTCGTAGTAATCCGCGAAACTGAAAGTGTGGTAAGTATCGAGCCAGCCATGATTGGCGTGCCCTCGTTCATTTGCTCTTCGTATCGTCGTTTTCATCATGGCTAAAGGATGCCACGGCAATGGCGCGGGGGTGAAAGATCATGTTTCTTGGGTGAGCATGCCTTTTGGGTATGCTTCTCCTGCAATCAGCAAAATCACGGGAGCCGAAGGCGGAAAAACCGTGGAGCGTTCGATGAGGGAAAGTCGCGAAAGAAATTGATGTTGCTGATGCCATTAACGCCGAGGACGTTGGACCAGCCGGCGGATTGGGCAATATCAACATTGGATTGAAGGATGAAACCGGTGAGATTGGTGAGCCAGAGAACGCGGATTTGCGAGCCGGCCAGCATGATCTTCAAGGATGCAATCGTGAGGCCGTCGGAAAGCTCGGAGGTGTTCCCGGCAGGATCGGTGGCAGTTGCGGTGATGAACCCGCCCGTGGGAAGGTTGGTAAAAATGCTGGCGGAGAAGCTGATGTTGCCGGCGGCGTCGGTGGTGACGTTGGTTGAACCCAGGAAAGTGGCGGCCTGAGGTTGATTGTTGGGAGCGAAATCGGGGGTGTGGAAAAATTCGAGACGATAGACCGTATTGCTGAGGCTGTTCAGTGTGCCGCTGATGGTCAGCAACCCTGCGGCCGGAACGACGCTCGTAAGAATCGGAAAGTTTTGCAAATCGTTGGGACCGGTATCGCTGTCGCCGAGATCGTTGGATGTCCGGCCCGTGTTAGCGAGGTCAATCCCGAAGCCCCCGTTGTGGAAAATGGAATTTCCGAGGAAGGCATTGCGGCTGCCGCTGGAGAGTGTGATGCCGCGGCTGCCGTTATTTGCGATCAGGTTGGCATCGGCCACATTCGTGCCGCCGATGGTGGAATCGGAAGTAAACAGATCAAAGCCGGAGCCCGCGTTGCCAAGTGCAGTAGAACCGTCCGCGCCGACGCCTATTTTGTTCCGGAGGAAGCGATTGGTGGGGCCGCCCCAATTCACGCCCGGCCCAGTGGCAAGAGCGCCATTGGCCGAGATGACGTTGTCGGCAATGAGGCAGTTGCTTGCATCGAAACCAGGGCCACCGACACCGCCGGTGGGCGCGTTAATGCCGCCGGAGCCATTCCCCAAAGCATTCGTGCCGGTGTGGTCCGTGCCGATGTAGTTGTTTTGGATGGTGATATTCTTCAGATTATGGCCATCACCGCCTTGAACCGGCTCGATGCCATAGAACTGATTGCCGGAGATAATATTGCGCTGCGAAGGGTCGGGGCCGCCGATGCGAGCGTTAAACGTTTGGAGGTATTGAATGCCACGGCCATTCGGCAAAGCGAACGTGCCTGTAATATCCGTGCCGATAAAACAACCATCGACCACCGAACCGGCCGTCGCGGCGAACCCGCAACTCGCGCACCCAGAGACAAGGGCGGTCGCGTTGGTGAAACGATTGATGCACAAGCCCCGGATGATTGCGGGCTGACCTGATCCAAAACCGCCCCAGGCGATGCCGGGGCCGGAGATTCCAGTCTCGCCGCTGAGCTCGATCATGATCACAGCACTGTCGCCGACAACATTCGTATTCGGCTGGGAATTGGTCTGGGTGTAACCGTCAATTACGGTAAAGCGGGTCAGGCCGGGCAGATTGCTCGCCGGAGTGATCTTGAATGGCCCGGCGCCCGGAATCGCGAAATCAATTTCGCCGCCGTCAACATTTGTATTTACCTCCAGCATCGCCTCGCGGAACGAGCCCGCACCGGCATCGTTGGTATTCGTGACGAGTCGGCGTAGTAATACGGTGACAGCGAAGCTGACGGTATTGGTGAGCGACTGATTGGAAAGGGCGTTGGTATTAACATCGAAAACTTTGATCGAGATGTTTTTGACTCCCGACTCAGAGAGCGGCGGTGTGTAAGTGAAAAGACCACTGGAGGAAACCGAAGCACCAGCCGGCAGACCGGTTGCAAACCAGGTCAATGGATTAATCGGAATATCCGAATCGTTAGCCGCCAGTTGAATGGTGATCGTGTTTCCGGCGACGACATTGGTGCTTGCGATTGGAACGGGCACAGGCGCCACGTTAATTTCCCGAACGACAATGATGACCGTGCCAGTGCTGCTCAAGGGAGGCGTGCCGCTATCGGTGACTTTCACGAGGAGCGTATTGGTGGACTGGCCTTGTGACTCGGTGGGAGTCCAGGTCAGCACGCCGTTGGTGGTGTTCAACGCGAGTCCGGAGATAGGCGTCAGAAGCGTCCACGTAAAGATCTGGGGTGGCTGTTCGATGTCCGTGATGACGTTCGTATAGGTGAGAGGAACGAGTTCGTTGACGGTCAGATTGGTCGTCCCACCGCCAGCGAAGGTAGGCGCTGTATTGCTGAGCACGGTCAGGACGACGTCATTCCCGTCGCCGGCGGCGTAATTGATGCGCAAAGCGAGGTTGCCGTTGGTGGCAGCGAACAGAGCGCCTTCAGGAAAGTTTTTGAAAGTGTTCGTGACGGGCGCGGCGCTGTTGTTACGGAGGATGGTAAAGGCCTGGTTGGGCGCGAGATTTGTGAGGGCCGTTACTTGCAGAATCGCGCCCCCCAATGTTGGCGCGTTCGTCGCGATGATCGAATCATTGGTGGCGCCGCCGCCCGGGCGATTGGGAAAGAGACCTATTTGCAGCGTGGTGAGGTTGGTCATGGTCAATGAGCCTACCCGGAGAGGGTCCAGCCTAAGCGTGGAATCAAAGGCCGAACCGGGACCAATGATGCCGAAGTTGGTGCAGATAACGCGATCAATCTGGCCAGCCCCAGACAGATTGCCCCCGGTGCTACTGTTACCGACGATGATGGTGTTATGCACAATGCCATTCACGTCGAGAAGACCGCCGAGTTGGCGCAACTCGCCGCCGCCCTGGACGATACTGGACGGAGTCAACTGGGCGTCAGCCGTAATCGTGAATTGGGAACTGTTAGTGATGGGCCCTTGCATGTAAAAAATTGGGGAAATGCCGCTGCCGAGGTTCGTGTAGGCGATGATGGCATTCGGACCGCCGATCAGGAGCGGAGCAGATAAGGTGTTGCTCGGAGCATTTCCCGGAGTATTTGCGACCTCCAGACGACCGGTGAGGACAATCAGCGACCCGGTGAAAATAGCGTTGGTAGCCTGGAGTCGCAGAATCGCGTTCGTGCCGACATGGACAGGACCTGAACTCGCGCTGCCGAGGCCCTGGCCATGGAAGGCAATGGTAATACCATTCAACAGCTCCATGGAGCCAGCGATGGCGTTGCTGGAGTTCAGATTGACTCTGCCGGTGGCGATGGGTGCGAATTGGCCCGAGCCGGTGATAGGAGCGTCGAAGAAAATATCGGTGTTCGCGCGCACGCCGACGGAAAGTGTATTGCCGCCAAGATCCACGCCGCCCGCAATGTGCAAATCCCCGTCGAGAGTGTTCGTAAAAGTTTGGTCCTGGTTAATCGCGAGATGATTGCTGATGACGATCGAGCCGTTGATTGCGAAGTTAAAGGTCCCCGCCGATGGTTGCACCCGAACGCCGTCATTGAGCCGCAAGGGATTGCCAGACAGGACGTAGTCCAGCGTCGAAGGAAACGGAGCGTCAAACTGCAGGAACCCGAAGGTAGTCTCTGCTGGAAAATCGTTGAAATTAGTGCGACGAGCCGCAGCGGTCATCGGAAATTGCAAGCTGTCGCCCTGAACCGGAGCGAGATTGCTGCCCCAGTTGGTGCGATTCATCCAAAGATTGTTGGTTGCACCGCCGTCCCAGGTCCGGCTATTGCCCGTGGAGACATACCCCGAAGTAGTCAATGTCACATCGTTGCCATCGCCCCCCGCGTAGGAGAGTTGATAGACGATGCTGTTGTTCGTGAAGGCGGAGCCTTCGGGCAGGCCGGAAAATGTGCCGGTGACAGTGTTGGTGGGGTTCAACACATTGACGAGGGTAAAGGTATCGTTGAAGGAATTGGTGAGGCTGCCCAGGAACGAAAGGGAGAGAGTCGCCGAGCCGAGCGTGACGTTGCCGTTGGAGACGACGATCTGGTCGTAATCAATGCCGGGAGTGAGGCCGTTTATTTCCATGATATTGGTTACGGTGGCGTTCAAAACGAGGTTGCTCGTGGTTAGGATGCCGGTGCCGAGATGGCCCGGTCTTAATTGCTTCGCGCTCGAGCCGGAGGCCGTGACCTGGCCTAGCTGGCCGGTGCCGCCGAGAGTGCCGGCAGTCCAGGTGATCGGGCTGCGCCGATGAAAGCTGTTGATGATATTGGTGCCCGCTGTCAACACCGTCGGCCCCGTGAAGGTCGTGTTCGTGCCGGTCAGGATGAAGACGCCCGTGCCCGCGTTCGTAAGAGTGCCGCCGGTGCCGCTGTCCGAAATTACATTTGCGATCAGATTTGTTCCAGCGCCGCGAAACGTCAGGCCATGCCCGTCCAGATCCAAAACGATAAAACCCAATTGCGTGGCGGCGTTGAGGTTGGTGAATGACTGGTTTGCTCCCAATATGACCGGAGGCACAAAGGTATTTGCCCCGGTGGTGTTGGTGGTGTTGATGCCGTTGGTCAGCGAAAGTGTGTTTCCACTGATCGAAAAACCGCCACCGCCAAAAGTAATGGAATGGAGACTGGTGACCAGGTTGTTAACGGTACCTTTCTGAACAGCCGAGCTGGAAAAAACAACATCGTCCGCCACGGCGGGAACAGCGCTCCCCGCCCAATTGGCGGTGGTAGTCCATAGGCCGTCCGAGCCGAGGCCAACCCAGGTTCGAGTTGCCGCGAGCGCCCCAGTGTCAGCGAGCAAAACAATAAGTGACGTAAGCCCCAGCCACTGGCGTCCACGGATGTCCGGAAAGCAACAACACCACCGACGCGGCCAGCGGCCAAATGAGATGAAATGTGAAATAGTTTGAATCCATGAATTCTTCATGAAGCGCCCGCTTTCTGGTTGAGGTGGTTCGGATGCTGTTTTCCAACACTTTCGCCATTTGTGCAAGCCTAAACTTTCCCCACATCCATATGTACTTGGCGAAGGCCGGGGAATTAGCCGATCCTTGCGAATCTTGCTTATGTATAACCCGGATTAAAGAGTGCCCGGCCAGGTCATCTCAAAACTATTGTTCAGGTCTCTGACGGTTTCGGTTCTTTTGGCCGGCGCAATCCTCGTCTGCTATTCCCCCGTCCGCCTCAACGGCTTCGTCAATTACGACGACCAGCAATACATTTACGAAAATCAGCACGTTCTACAGGGGCTTGGCTGGAGCAACCTGATATGGGCTTTGCGCAGCGGGTTCGCCGCCAATTGGCATCCTCTCACCTGGCTCTCCCACATGCTCGATGTGCAACTCTGGGGCCTGAATGCAGGCCGCCACCACCTGATGAACGTCGGTTTTCACATCGCGAATACACTTCTGTTGCTGCGCTTTTTGGTAATCGCCACCGGCGCTTTCTGGCGCAGCACGGTCGTCGCCGCATTGTTTGCCTTGCATCCGCTGCATGTGGAGTCGGTAGCCTGGGCGGCAGAACGAAAAGATGTCCTGAGTACCTTTTTTGGATTGCTCGCGTTGATTGCGTATGTCCGATACGCAAGTGTTCAGTTTTTAATGCTTCCCCCTTCCCCGGTTCAAGGTTCAAGGTTCAGGGTTCAAGGTTCAAGGTTTTGGTATGGCATGGCTTTGGCATTCTTCGCTCTCAGCCTCATGAGCAAGCCGATGCTCGTCACCCTTCCTTTCCTGCTTCTCTTGCTCGACTTCTGGCCACTCGCCCGGCTTAAATCGCTGGTAGGGGACGAGGTAACTAGTCCCAAGGGTCAAGGAAAGCCGAAGGACTCGTCGCCTCCTCCCCCACAACGTCTCCTCCCTCTCATCCTCGAAAAACTGCCGTTTTTCGCGTTATCCCTGTCGTCGTGCATCATCACTGCTTTCGTTCAGCGCCGGGCAATGGTCCGGCCCGACCAGATTCCATTACTCTATCGCTGTTGCAACGCGGCCGTCGCCTACGTCCGGTATCTCGCGAAAGCATTTTGGCCGACAAAGCTTTCGGTAATCTATCTTCACCCAAATGTCTTGCCTTTGTTTACGGCTGTTGCCGCAGTGGCAGTGCTCACCGTTCTTTCCTGGACGTTCCTTCGCCTTGGCCGGCGGCGGCCTTATCTCCCCTTCGGCTGGTTCTGGTTTCTGGGCTCTCTGGTCCCGGTCATCGGCCTCGTGCAGGTCGGTTTTCAGGCGATGGCTGACCGGTACACTTACGTTCCCCTCTTTGGAATATTCGTCATCATCGCCTGGGCTGCTGCCGACTGGACGCACGGCCTGAAACCACGTGTATGGGTTGCTTCAACCGTTTTCACGGTTGCACTTGTCGCCTGCGGCACTCTCACCTTCCGGGAGGCGCGTTTTTGGAAAAACACCGAGACGCTGTTCACCCACGCGTTGAACGAGAATCCCGATAACTGGGTCGCGCATCAAAACCTGGCACTTGAGTCGCTGGTCCGCTACCAGACCATTCATCGCGGCACCGTCGAAACCCAACTGTTGAACAATCCCGCGGAAACCACCGGCAAATCTGCCCACGATTATCTGCAACAGATCATTCTGCACTGCGAAGCGGCACTCGCGGTCAAACCGACCTTCGCCGAAGCGCATATCACCCTGGGCAAAGCGCTCGCGGAAGCCGGCAGACTGCCGGAAGCCCAGGAGCATCTCGAAGCCGGCATTCGTTCGGCCACCACCAATGCCGAAGCCCGCCAGGAACTGGCGGAAGTGTACGCGCGCCAGGGCCGATTCCATGATGCCGTGTCTGAATATAAAGCCGCGCTCCAGATCGATCCCGAATGGGAGCCCGTCATGAACAATCTCGCCTGGATGCTGGCCACCAGCCCCGAGGCTTCCATTCGCGATGGAGCCGAGGCCGTCCGATTGGCCGAACGAGCGTGCCAGCTCACCTCGAGCACAAATCTTTGGTTCCTGCACACCCTCGCCGCCGCCTACGCCGAACATGGTGATTTCAGCAACGCAGTCAGCACCGCCGACACGGCCCTCCATTTTGCGGCAGGTTCTGGAAACACTAATCTCGTTATTACCGCCTCAAACCGTTTGGAGCTCTATCGCGCTCGACGCCCCTTGCGCGACCCGCCACCCTGAAGCCGCCAAACTTTTCTCCAGCCTCAGCCGCCGCCCAGATCCGGGGCTGAAAATGTTGGCCAATGGGAAATCCGAGTGCTCCAACAAAGAACAGCCCGCCTCTCCTCCCGCGAACTTCGCTCCTATCCCGAATCGTCCAGTAAGTTGTGGAGCAGAACATACTTTTTCGGAGTTGTGTACAGTAGCGGCGGAAGCAGCGAGCGGCAAAGCTTGCATGGTCAGACGCCGTGCGCGCTCGGGCCCCAAATCAGCTTGACTTCTGGCCGATAAGCTTGACACTCAGACAAAATCTTTATGAAACGGGTAAGCTGTCTTCTCTCGGTTCTGTTGAGTCTTAGCATCGGCACATTGAGCGCGCGGGCGCATGGTGGTTGCTGGGGTGGACACGGGTTCTGTGGTTGGGGCGGGGGGTGTTGGCCATCGTTTAGTGTGGGAATTTGCGGTTTTGGCGTCAGCTTTGGGTGCGGTTATCCATCTTGTGGCTACGGATACAGCTATCCGGCATACGCTGCGTATCCCGCCTATACTTCTCCATATACCGCGGCTCCGGCGGCTTATTCGCAGCCCGTCTATCAGTCAGCCCCGGCAGCTTATTCGCAGCCGGTTTATACTTATCGTACGGTACAGACTGCTCGACGGCTCGCGGCCACTCCGGTCTATGCCCGGGTTCAACCGACGGTCAGCCGGGTCAGCGCTAACATTGCGCCGACCAGGAGCAATGGCCAGGCCGGTCCTGCTGACACTCAGTTATCATCGGGTGTGCAAGATGTCCTCAAGCTGAATCGCGCTCAGGTTGGGACCAGCGTGATCCAGTCGTTCGTCCGCAACTCGTCGACCGGGTTTAACCTGACCGCCGCAGAGATTGTTTACCTGCACAGCGAAGGCGTTTCCGATGAGGTGATTGGCTCGATGCTGGCGCGGAAGCAAGCCGCGGGCGTGGTTCCTTCCAATGCCAGGCCCACGCCCAGCGTGGCTGTCAACTGACGCTGCTTCTGTACGCTTCTGCCGAGCGCAGGAGGCGGGTGGCAAATATTCAAGGCGGGGCTGAAATTCTCGAATGGATCGCTGCAGATGCGCAGGGTTCGAATCTCGCCGTTTTAATGAGGTTCCACTCGTTACCTGCGATGCTCTCAATCGTGCGACCATTCAACGTAGAGGATGGACGCGCCGTTTTCCTGACACAGAATCACGCGCGCGTAAGCGTCTGCTGTGTGAAACTGCTTGTCCACAGAGGTCCCTGTTAGCACCGGCGTCCACCAGGACGTCCGCTCACTGAGAGCGTTACTCACGTGTATCTCTTGTGCCTTAATTCCCTGGATCTGGCGGGCCAATGTCTTGTCCTCCGCAGGAACCTGCAGCTTCGCGACAAACGCAGGATCAATACAGCTATAGTGGTCATAAACAACGCGCAGTCCCTTGGTTCCGGAAGGCAAAACCACGCCAATATTCGTCGCGATCATCTGCAGATCGGCAGAGGTGAATGTTTGTGCATCGTGTGCGTAACGGTCGGGACCGTACTTGCGAGCACCTTTTAGGACGAACACGACTGCGACCGCAAGAGCCACAACAATCAATAAGGTTAGCCAGGAGGGAACTCTTGGTTTTCTGCGAGCTTGTGCTGCTCCCTCGGCCATAGCTTTATCGGACCACGAACGCGGCTCGCTGGCGAGGCGAAAAGGACTAGCTGCAAAGGCTTTTTTTAACCGCTAATCCAGAGCTAATCTGAGGCTAATCAGCAGGATCCTGGGTCCGAACTTTGTTTGCTTCGTTTTCTTCTGTTAATAACCCGGGCTTTAGTTGTTTGCCTCGAGCTTTTTGCCTAAGAATTCATTTCGTTACAGCACAATCTCGGCCCTGAAATCGGTACAGCCGGGCTCACGATGGAGCTTGAACCCGACCTTTTCGCTTAAGTGCAGCATGCCATGATTCTCGGCCAGGATATCGGCCGTGATGCGAGTCAGCTTCTCAGCGCGGCCAATTTGAACGAGACGAGTCAGTAATTCCTTTCCCAGGCCTTGTCGCTGGCAACTATCGCTGACGAGCA
>Ga0308173_10001446_pt1 | contig 11829 bp, 9 predicted proteins | sample PhyPR1_FD_203716 | JGI IMG/M metagenome (GOLD analysis project Ga0308173, IMG submission 203716) | Soil microbial communities from UC Gill Tract Community Farm, Albany, California, United States - DLSLS.P.R1 | ecosystem: Environmental > Terrestrial > Soil > Agricultural land | place: USA... | reverse complement strand
CCCACGGCAGCGGCACGCGCAAGAGCTTGTAGAACGCGTACCAGATCACCACGGACGCGAGGAGCGAGACGACGATCGCCGTGCCCGGACGCACCCCGAACGGGAGCAGCAGCGCAAGCAGTGCCAGTGGCGCGACGATGAGGAAACCCAGCGGACCGGCAAGCAGGATGTAGCCGATGACAGCGCCGACCACGGCGACGAAGCGCAGAACATGGCGGCGCGAGCGCAACCATGGCAGCGCTTCAACCCATGCAGCACCGGCGCGCGCGCGCAGGCCGCCCACCACGAGGAGGATGCCGCACACCACGAGCCCGGTTGCGACCAGCCCGGGAAACAGCGCGGGGCCCACGTTCTGACCCGGAATGCTCGAATACGACCGGACCGTCAAAAGGACCGCCAGCCCGAGCGCCATCAGGACGGCGCCGAAGATCGCGTCGTTGATCTTCATCGCGCGGCTGACTGCTGCGCCGTCACTTGGCGAGCCCGACCGCCTTCATGACCTTGCCCATGTCCGCGTCGCCTTTGGCCATGTACTGCGCGAAACCGGCCTGGTCAGCCCATTGCGCACCGAAGCCGCGCTGGGCCAGGAAATCCTTGTACTCCTTGCTGTCGTACGCCTTCTTGAAGGCAGCCGTGAGCTTGTCGGCAACATCCTTGGGCAGCGCCTTCGGTCCGGCGAAGCCGCGCCATGCTGCGGTCTTCCAGTCGCTGCCGATCGCCTGCTTGATCGTTGGCAGGTTGGGATACAGCGCAGGCGCGTGATCGTCGAACACCGCGAGGGACTTCACCTTGCCCGCATCCATGAGCGGTCGCGCCTCGGGGATGGAGCACGGCACGATGTCCACGCCGCCGGCCACCAGGTCCTGCAGCCCCGGCGCCGCGCCGTTCGACGGCACCCACGGCACTGCCGCCGGATCGATCTTGAGGTCGCTCAGCAGGCCGGCGATGGCGAGATGCCAGATGCCGCCCTGCCCGGTGCCCGAGGCCTTGTACTTGCCCGGGCTGGCTTTCACCGCATCGATCACATCCTTGACCGACTTCCAGGGGGAATCGGCCCGCACCTGGAATCCCGCCGGATCCGCGTTCACGAGCGCGAGCGGCTGGTACGACGCCGGTGTGAGCTCGGTCAGGCCTTGCCAGTGCAGCATGGAGATCTCGACCGTGATGAGGCCGATCGTGTAGCCGTCGGGGGCGCCCTGCGCGATGGCGCTGTGGCCGACCACGCCATTGCCACCCGTGCGGTTGACCACGTTCACGGGCTGGCCGAGGTCCTTCTCGAGATATGCGGCGAAGAAGCGCGCCACCGCATCGGTGCCACCGCCCGCACCCCACGGCACGATCAGCGTGATCGGACGGTCGGGATAAGCGGCGAGCGCCAGCGAGGCGAACAACGACAGCGACAGCGCGGCGAGCGCGCGCAGGCACGATTTCATGGTGTCCTCCGAGGAATTGCCGCTGGCGGCCACTGTCGGTCCGCGTCCGGCTTCTGCCGCGAACTTAGCAGCGCACTGTCGCGGGGGTCAAGTGGCCCGACCAGTCGACCGGCGCCGGTCGAAGCGGCTTACCCCAATGCGCCGTTGATGGCCGCGCCGCGCGCACCGGGCTCGTGGTTCAGCCAGCACGCGCTGCGATGGCCTGCGGCGACCGTGTCGAGCGGTGGCACCACCTCGCGGCATACCGCCATCGCATGCGGGCAGCGCGGATGGAAGTGGCAACCGGGCGGCGGATCGAGCGGCGAAGGGATCTCGCCTTTGATCGGCACGAACGTCCGCTTGCGTGGCTCCACGCGGCCGACCTCCGCGAGCAGCGCCTGCGTGTACGGATGATTCGGGCGCGCGAAGAGCTCGCCTGCCGGCGCGCTTTCGACCACCCGGCCGAGATACATGACCACGACCCGGTCGGCGATGAACTGCACCACGCCAAGATCGTGGCTGATGAACAGGTAGGTGAGGTTGAGCGCGCCGCGCAGCTCCATGAACAGGTTCAGCACCTGCGCCTGGATCGACACGTCGAGCGCCGCGACCGACTCGTCGCACACGAGGAACTCCGGCTTGACCGCCAGCGCGCGCGCGATGCCGATGCGGGCCCGCTGTCCGCCCGAGAACTGATGCGGGTAGCGGCGCATCAGCGTCGGGTCGAGGCCGACGCGATTCAGCATCAGGCCGACGTACTCGACTTTCTGCTTGGGCGCGATGAGGCGGTGCGTGACCGGCGCCTCGCCGACGATGTCCACCACGCGCATGCGCGGGTTCAGCGACGCGTACGGATCCTGGAAGATCATCTGCGTCTTGAGCTGGAGCGTGCGCGCGGGGCCCGGCGCGAGCGCGTCGACGCGCTGGCCTTTCCACATGCGTTCGCCCGTGGTCAGCGGCAGCAGGCCGACCGCGAGGCGGCCGAGCGTCGACTTGCCGCAGCCCGACTCGCCAACGAGGCCCACCACTTCGCCGGGCGCGACCGCGAGGTCCACGCGATCGACCGCGTGCACGACCTCCTCGCGGATGCGCGCGCCGAGGCGCTGGCCGATGCGTCCGGCGAGGTCGAGCGTCTTGACGAAGCGGCGCGATGCGTCGCACAGCGCGATGAGCGGCACGTCCTGCGACGGCGCAGCGCGCGCGGCCGCCGCGGGCGCTTCACGCAGCATGAGCCCGTCGCGCGGTGCGCTGCTCGTTTCCGCGTCCGGCCGGCCCGCGGTCATGGCGCGCTGTTGCGCGAGGCGGATCGGCCCCGGTGCATCGTCGTGGCGCTCATGCCGGCACCGCCTCTTCCACGATCGGATAATGGCAGCGGATCATCTGTCCCGGCGCGCCGAATCCACGCAGCGGCGGCGCGTCGACGCATTGCGCACCCGCGCGCGCGCAGCGCTCGCGAAACGGGCATCCGGCCGGCAGCGCAAGCAGGGACGGCGTCATGCCCGGGATCTGCTTCAACCGCTGCCCGCGCACGTTGTTCGACGGCACCGAGTCGATCAGTCCGCGCGTGTACGGATGGCGCGGCCGGGCGAGCACGTCGGCGACGTCGCCCTCTTCGACGATGCGCCCCGCGTACATCACGCACACGCGGTCGGCGAGGCCTGCGATCACGGACAGGTCGTGCGTGATCCAGACCAGCGCGGCGCCGGTTTCGCGGGTGAGGCGCTGCATCTCGTAGAGGATCTGCCCCTGGATGGTGACGTCGAGCGCCGTGGTGGGTTCGTCGGCAATGATCACGTCGGGCGAATTGAGCAGCGCGATGGCGATCGCGACGCGCTGCCGCATGCCGCCGGAGAACTGATGCGGATAGGCGTCGAGCCGCTCGTCGGGCGACGGAATGCCCACCTTGACGAGCGCCTCGCGTGCGCGCGCACGCGCCTGCGCCTGGCTCACGCGTGCGTGCGCCTGGATCGCCTCGATCATCTGGGTGTCGATGCGCAGGACCGGATTGAGCGTCATCATCGGGTCCTGGAAGATCATCGCGATGCGGTTGCCGCGCAGCTGGCGCATCGCCTCCGCGCCAAGTGCGCGCAGATCGATGCCATCGAGCACGATGCGGCCCGCGACGATGCGCCCCGGCGGGTCGATCAGCCCCATCAGCGAATAGCCCGTCATCGACTTGCCCGAACCCGACTCGCCGACGAGGCCGAGCACCTCGCCGCGGCGCACCTGGAAGGAAACGTCGTCGACGGCCTTCACCACACCGGCGCGGGTGAAGAAGTGCGTGCGCAAGCCCTCCACGAGCAGCACCGGATCTTCGGCAGGCGTCATGGGTGCGCGCTACTTCTGCAGCCGCGGGTTCAGCACGTCGCGCAGCTGGTCGGCGACGAGGTTGATGCTCACGATCGTGAGCACCAGCGCGATGCCGGGAAAGAAGCTGATCCAGTACTTGCCCGACAGCAGGTACTGGTAGCCATTGGCGATCAGCAGCCCCAGCGACGGCTCGGTGATCGGCAGGCCGAGCCCGAGGAACGACAGCGTGGCCTCGAGTGCGATCGCCGCGGCAACCTGCACCGTGGCCACCACGATCATCGGCGGCAGGCAATTCGGCAGCAGGTGCCGAAACACGATGTGGCTCGGCGGCAGTGCCAGGCAGCGCGCGGCTTCCATGTATTCCTTGCGCTTCTCCACCAGTGCGGCGCTGCGCACCGTGCGCGCGTAGTAGGCCCATTGCACCGTGATGAGCGCGGTGATCACCTTGCCGGTGCCCTGCCCCAGCACGGCGATGAGGATCAGCGCGATGAGAATCGCCGGAAACGAGAGCTGGATGTCGACGATGCGCATGATGGCGCCTTCGAGCCGCCCGCCGAAGTACGCCGCCGCGAGGCCCGCGGCAAGTCCGATGATCAGCGCCACGATGGTGCTCGACACGCCGACGACGAGCGAGATGCGCAGCCCGTAGAAGATGGCCGACAGCATGTCGCGTCCCTGGTCGTCGGTGCCGAGCCAGAACGTCTGGCCGCTCGCCGATTTCTCGCCCGGCGGAAGGCGGCTGTCCAGGACGTCGATGACCGCGAGGTCGTAGGGGTTCTGGGGCGAGATCCACGGCGCGAACACCGCGATCAGCACGATGAGCGCAAGGAGCGCGAGACCGAACACCGCGAGCGGGTTGGCGACGAAGTCGCTCATCGCGCGGCGCAGCGGCGTCTCGGCGCGGCGCGTCTCGATGGCGTCCGCCCGGATGGGCGCGAGGCTGCTCACGCTAGCCCTTCGTTTCCGTGAGCCGCACGCGCGGATCGAGCGCGGAGTACAGCAGGTCGACGAGCAGGTTGATCACGATGAAGAACGTGACGATCACGAGCAGGTACGCGACGATCACCGGCCGGTCGAGCAGGTTGATGGAATCGATGAGCAGCTTGCCCATGCCGGGCCACGCGAACACGCTCTCGGTCACGATCGCAAAGCCGATCAGCGAGCCGAACTGCAGCCCCACGACCGTCACGATCGGGATCAGGATGTTGCGCAGCACGTGCACGCCGATCACGCGCGCATGGGTGAGCCCTTTGGCGCGGGCGAACTTGACGTAGTCCTGCAACAGCGCTTCATGGGCGCCGGCGCGGGTGAGGCGGATGAGCAGCGCGACGTTGAACAGCGCGAGGTTGGTGGCCGGCATCACGAGGTGGCGCAGGCCATCGATGGTGAGGAACGATACCGGCACACCCAGCACGTCGACCGTCTCGCCGCGCCCGTTGGACGGCAGCCAGCCGAGGAACACGGCGAACACCATGATCAGCATCAGCCCGACCCAGAACGTCGGCAGGGAGAAGCCGAGAATCGAACCCGCCATGATGGTGCGTCCTGCGACGCCATTCGGCCGCAGACCCGCCCATAGCCCGAGCGGGATGCCGATGATCACGGCGATCAGCATCGCGGCCAATGCGAGCTCCATCGTGGCCGGCATGCGTTCGAGGATCAATCCGAGCGCCGAGGTGCTGTGCACGAACGAGCGTCCCAGGTCGCCCGTCAGCGCACCATGGAGGAACGACAGGTACTGGGCCCACAGCGGCCGGTCGAGCCCGAGCGCGTGGATCGCCCGCTCGCGATCCTGCTGGTCGGCCTGGGGATTGATGAGGATGTCGATCGGATTGCCGATCGCATAGACCCCCACGAATACCAGCAGCGACATCGCGGCCAGGACCACGACGCTCTGCAGCCCGCGACGGATGATGAAGACGAGCATGGATCGTCATTCCCGCGCAGGCGGGAATCCAGCGTCGTTCACGTCACGGGATGCCCGCCTTCGCGGGGATGACGCGACCTGCGCTCGCGTCACTTCGACGCCGCCATCTCCTTGGCCGGCTGGAACTGATACGCGAGGGTGTATTCGTCCGTACGGGGGATGTAATGCACGTTCTTCCTGGTCGCCCAGATCGTGAACTGGAAGTGGATCGGCATGATGCCCAGATCCGACATCGCGAGCTCGGTCGCGCGTTGCAGCATGATCTTGCGATTCTCGTCGTCGACCTGCTGGAGCGCCTGCTCGATCAGGTAGTCGACCTTCGGGTTGCTGTAGCGGCCCCAGTTGACGGCGCCCAGGCCCTTCTTGGGATCGAACGTGGCCAGCAGCGAGCGCAGCGGCGAGCTGGCCTCGCCCGTGGACGCGCCCCAGCCGACCATGTGGAAGCTGAACTCCTGCTTGCTCGCGCGCGACGAGTACGGCGCCATCGGCGCGGTCTCCACCTTCGAAACGATACCCACGCGCGTGAGCATCTGCGCCACCGCCTGCACGATCTTCTCGTCGTTGACGTAGCGCCCGGCCGGGCCATGGATCGTGAGGTTGAAGCCGTCGGGGTAGCCGGCCTCGGCGAGCAGCTTCTTCGCGCCTTCGACGTCGTACGCGTCGGCCTTGAGACCCGGCACGTAGCCGAACAGGCGGTCGGACACGAGCTGGCCGGAGGGAATCGCCTGGCCTTCCATCACGCGGTCGGCGATCGCCTGGCGGTTGATCGCCTTGGAGATCGCGCGGCGCACGCGCACGTCGAGCAGCGGATTCTTCTCGAGCGGCTTGCCGTCCTTGGCGGTGATGAAGGGGCTCGACCGCTGCAGATGGTCGAAGTTGAAATAGATCACCCGATGGGAGATCTTCGACGTGACGGTGAACTTGGGGTCGGCCTTGATCTTGACCAGGTCGGCCGTAGGGGGCTGCTCGATCGCATCGACGTCGCCCGACAACAGCGCGGCCACGCGCGCGGCCTCGTTCTTGATGATGCGGAACGTCACCTTCTGCCAGTAGGACTTCTCGCCGAAGTAGCCGTCGTTGCGCACGAGCTCGACCCGATCGCCGTTGACGTAGCGCACCAGCTTGTAGCGCCCGCTGCCGATGGCGGCCTTGCCGCTGTTGAAGTCCTCGGTCGACGCGCCAGTGGCTGCCTTCTTCGACACGATGTAGATCGTCGACATGTCGTTGGGCGACAGCGGGTACGGCGAGGCGTACTTGAACCGGACGGTGTAGGGATCGACGATCTCGACGGCGGTGATGGCCTTGGTATACGCCGTGAACGGACCCGGGCTGTTCGGGATGTTGGGCACGCGATCGATGGTGAACTTGACGTCCTCGGCCGTGACCTCGCTGCCGTCGGTGAACTTGGCGCCCTTGCGCAGCTTGTATTCCCAGGTGGTCGGGTCGATCGCCTTCCACGACGTGGCGAGCCCGGGGATCATGTGCGAGTCCGGGTCCATCTCGACGAGCTTGCCGAAGATGTGCTCGGCGATGTTGTTGTTGGGAAACAGGTTGAAGAAGTGCGGGTCGATCGACGTGACGTCCGCGGCGACGGCGATGCGCAATTCCTGCGCGGCGGCGGGCATGCCGCCCGCCATGACGCCGGCCAGTGCGACCGCGGCGGCGACCTTGAGCACGTTGGAAAGGCGCATGAAGACCTCGGCAAGGATGAACGCGCAACACGCGCGCGACGCGCGCAATCTAGCGCAATAGCATCCGGGGGTCAAAACGCACCCCTCGGACCAAGGGTCCGGCGCGCGCTACAGCGCGCTCGGATAGGTCTCGGGCGGCTCGCCTTCGCTCCACCCGCTGTCGATCTCCAGCGGACGCAGCGCCGCCGTCTGATCGAGGTGCACGAAGACGTCGAACTGCTGCGGCAGGCGCGCACCGAAATAGTGGCTCCAACGCTCCGTTTGCGGGCGATAGATCACCCCAATGGCGCGCTGGAGCCGCTCATCGGCGAGCGCGCGGGCGAGATCGGCCTCGTGCAGGTCGAGCCAGAAACGCTCGTGCGCGGCCCCGTGCAGCAGGGTCTCGTAGCTGCCGGGCAGGCCCGGGCGCACGCGCTTGCGCTCGGCGGGGGCGTCCCAGTCCGACGCCGCGGTCACGGTGCCCGTGTACGTCGATAACCCTACGGCGCAACAGGCCTCTCCTGCGCGCTCGCGCACCAGCTGCCCGAGGTTGAGCTCACCGCGCCGGCCCATCTCGGTGGCGCGCGCGTCGCCCAGATGCGAGTTGTGCGCCCATACCACGATGCCCGCGGAGGCGCCGAGGCGCTCCCGCAGCGCCTCGAGCGTCTCGGCCATGTGACGGTCGCGCAGGTTCCAGGATTCGTCGCGCCCGCGAAACATCGAGCGGTAGTATTGCTCGGCGTTGCGGATGAGCCGGGCGTTCTGCTCGGCCGAGAACAACTCTTCGCGGGCGGGATAGCCATCGATGCGGCTCAGCTCGCCGGCGCGCCGTCGCAGGTCCACCAGCTGCTCGACGACCGCGCCTTCGCACGTCTCCGCGCCCGCGCTCGCGGCAAGCCCGTAGTGCTGCGGATCGCCGTAGTGCTCGAAGCAGGCATAGCGGGCGCGCGCACGCTGGGCCGCCGCTGGATCCACCTGGTCGAGATAGCGCAGCACCGCTTCGATCGAAGCATGCAGGCTGTACAAGTCGAGCCCGTAGAGCCCGACCTGCTGCGCGGGCCGGCGGGCACGGTTGACCTCGCGCAGCCAGCCGACGAAGCCAGCCATCACCTCGTTGCGCCACATCCACGCCGGAAAGCGCTGGAAGTCGGACAGCGCGGCGACGGCATCGCGATCGTCGCTGCGCGAGGAGACGAAGCGATGCGCGCGGAACGTGTCCGGCCAGTCCGCCTCGAGCGCCACGGCCATGAAGCCGTGATCGACGATCAGACGCCGTGTGAGATCGGCGCGCAGCGCGTAGAAGTCGTGCGTCCCGTGAGACGCCTCGCCGATGAGCACGGTGCGCGCAGGGGCGATGCGGGCGGCCAGGGCGGCCAGCGCCGCGTCGGTCTTGAGTGGACGGGCGGCCGTGCGAATCGCGAGCAGCGCCGCTGTGTCGGAGGCGGCCATGTCAGCGCTTGAGCACGCACTTCTCGTAGAGCGCCGGAAATGCGCCGTCCGGATCGTAGCGTGCCTTCAGCGCGCGGTACGCGACCCCGCCGTACGTATCGTCGAACGCCTCGCGCGAGTAATAGCTCTCGGAATAGAGCGATTTGATCCCGTGCAGGCGCGCCACCTCGGCTTCGACGCGCCGGTTGAAGTGCCCCGGCTCGCGGGCTTCGCGCGTGCGCACGACGTCCCAGAAGCCGAAATTGACGTAGAGCGCATCGGGCTTCATGGGATAGAGCGGGAACCGGCTGGCGTCCGGGCCCGCGCGCAGCGGGCAGATCCAGACCGGCGCAATCGGCACCTCCCGCTGGAAGAACGCGAGGAACGCCGCCGCGGCGTCCAGTGGCAGGTCGACGTCCTGGATCACCGATTCGACATGCCCATGCCGCAGCCGGTCGAGCCGCCCGGTGACGTTCCAGCGCGTGTTCCACCGCATGATCTTCTGATAGGTGCGCGAGCCGAGGCGCGCGCGTCCGAACAGCGGCCGCAGCAGCGGATGCTGGGCGCCCAGGTTCTTCGAGCACCAGAACCAGTCGGTGTCCCAGCGCCAGATGAAGTCCTCGACGGTGAGGTAATCCTGCTCGCGCTGGCGAATCGAGCGGTAGAAGATGCGCCGGTAAGTGTAGTCGCTCGTGTAGGGGGCCAGTGCGACGAAGCGCGCTTCGTTGAGGTACAGCTCGTCGGGCGCAAACGCGACTCCGTCGACGAAATCGGCGTCGCCTGCGCACGCCTGCGCCAGCGCCTCGAAGAACGGCTCCGCTGCATCGAAGCGCCGGTGGGTGATCGCCACGTAGCGGCGGGTCGGGACCGTGCGTGCGCGCAGGCGCAGCGCGTAGCCCAGCGTGCCGTACGAGTTCGGGAAGCCGTAGAACAGATCGGCGTGCGCGTTGTCGCGCCGGCACGTGACGATCTCCCCGGTGCCCGTCAGGACGTCGATCTCCTCCAGCGTCTCGTGCACGAGGCCGTAGCGGAACGACGACGCCTCGATCCCCACGCCCGCCGCCGCGCCACCCAGCGTGATCGTCTTGAGCTCGGGCACGACCGCGGGCATCACGCCATGCGGCAGCGTGGCCGCGACGAGCGCTTCGTACGTCGTCAGGCCTTCGGCGTCGACCACCCCTGCCCGCGTGTCGACGCCGAGCACATGGTCGAAGGCGCGCGCGTCGAGCGCGCTGCCGTCGTGCCGCGCGCGGTCGCGGAACAGGTTCGACGTCTCCTTGCGCAGGCGGATCGGCCCCGGCGGACGCTTGCGCAACGACGCCACGAGGGCGTTGCGGCGCTCGACGTACGCGGCGGCCGGCATGCGAGCTCCTAGGGCGCGGCGGGCGGCGCGCTGTCCGTGTACAGGAACGCGCGGCTCATCGGATAGTTGCGCTGATCGATGTTGCGGCGGCTGAACACGATCTGGAAGAGGTGCGTCCGCTCCGTCGCGCTGCGGAACATCTCGGCGCAACCGATGAGGTACGTGCGCCAGATGCGGCGGAAGCGCTCGTCGAAGCGGGCCGGATCGAGCGCATGGATCGTCTCCCAGTTGCGGTCGAAGCGCTCGGCCCATGCGTCGAGCGTGAATGCGTAATGCCGCCGCAGGTTCTCGATGTCGACGACTTCGAGCCCATGGCGCTCCATCGCCGTGATCGTCTCGGCGAGGCTCGGGATCCACCCGCCGGGGAAGACGTGCTCGCGGATGAAGAATTCGGTGTCGCGCTGCCCGACGTGGCCGATGAAGTGGAGCATGCCCAGCCCGCCCGGCTTCAGCAGCTGCGCGTGCGCGCGCACCACGTCGTCGACCTGGTCGCGTCCCGCATGCTCGAGCGTGCCGATCGAGACCACCTTGTCGAATTGGGCGAACACCTCGCGGAAGTCGCGGTTCACCACCCGCAGCCGGTCGGTGAGGTTGCGCTCGGCAATCATCGCGTTGACGGCATCCACCTGCTCGTCGGTGTTGTTCACGCCCGTCACGTCGACGTCGTAGCGCTCGGCGGCGCGAAACATGAAGCCGCCGAAGCCCGCTCCGATGTCCACCACTTTCTCGCCTGCGCGCAGCTGCACCTTGCGGCACACGTGGTCGATCTTGTTGGCCTGCGCTTCCTCGAGCGTGCGCGTGCCTTCCTTCCAGTAGGCGCAGGTGTACATCATGTACGGATCATCGAGCCACAGCCGGTAGAAGTCCGTGCCGAGCCCGTAGTGGAAGCGCGCGTTGCGCTTCGCCATCGCGTACGTGCGATTGCCGCGCGTGAGCTCGTGCCACCGGTTGCGCACCGTGACGAGCGGGTTGCGGCCGCCAAAGCGCCCCGACATGCCGACCCGCACGAGGGCACGCAGGTCGCCGTCGATGTCGAGGCCGCCGTCGAACCAGGCGTCCAGCAATCCGATGTGGCCGTAGAGGGCGGTCGACAGCTGCGCGCGCCGGCTGTGGAACCGGATGGTGAACGCGGGTGCACCCGGGCGGCTCTCGAAGCGCGCGCCGTTGGCGAACTGGACGTGAAACGCCTCCGGGACGGCTGCGGCGACGCGGCGCAGCTCGCGCGCAACGAAGCCGTCGGACGTCGCGCCGCTGGCGCGCCGGGTCGCATCAACGGTGGTGGCGTCGGGGGCATCTCCATCGGACATCGTCAGGCTCCTGGTTCAGGCGTGCTGCCGCGCCGGCGGAGGCGCGCAATCGGGCATGTGGCGCCGCACCGTCGCGAGCAGTGCGTCGAGGTATTCGACATCGGCGGCGCCGTCGCGCTCCGCGAGCGCGCGCGCCTGCGTGTCGTCATAGGTGGTGCCGGCCGGGCTCCATGCACGGGCGGCGACGAGCGTCCCGTCGGCATAGTCGAACTCGGCCCGCCGCCGGCCATCCGGATACCAGGAGCGCGTCAGGCCGTGCCGTTGCCCGGCGCGATAGCCCGCCTCGAGCTTCCGGACCGGATCGTCGCCGTCGGTCGCGTCGACGTACCACAGCGACACCGTGCCGTTGAGCGCGTCCGCGTCGAACGGCAGGTGCGCGATGCGCACGCCGGTGGAGCTCCAGAAGATGAAG
>Ga0308173_10001445_pt1 | contig 11833 bp, 12 predicted proteins | sample PhyPR1_FD_203716 | JGI IMG/M metagenome (GOLD analysis project Ga0308173, IMG submission 203716) | Soil microbial communities from UC Gill Tract Community Farm, Albany, California, United States - DLSLS.P.R1 | ecosystem: Environmental > Terrestrial > Soil > Agricultural land | place: USA... | reverse complement strand
GTGCACGGGGTGCTGCAGAGCGCCAACCACCCGATGCGCGACGAGTCCGACTGCGACGGCACGGAGCGGGCCGCACTGCCCGTCCAGCCCGCGGCGAGCCGCGCGTACTGCTGGGACGCCGGGGACGCCACGACACAGAAGTGGCTGCCACAGTCCGTCACCACCTCCGGTGACGCGGACGACGACGGCACGTGGGGCGAGGACCGCGTGATCCTGGCCGGCTGGACGCACAACGACCACAAGGCGGGCGAGCCCGCCGACGACAAGGGGCTCGCCCGGGTCGCGTTCGTCGATGCCAACGATCCCGCGCACCTCAGGTACCGCTGGGTGCTGCTGGTCGCCCCGCTCTCCGGCGGCACCGACTTCGGCGCCGTCCGCTCGCACATCGGCGGCATGGTCTGGTACCAGGACAAGCTGATCGTCACCGCGAAGAACGGCGCCGGCCACGACAACGCGCTGTTCGTCTTCGACATGCACCGCATCCTGCGGGCGAACGTGGACAGCAATGCGGTGGGCAAGGTGAGCGGCGGCTTCTCGGCGCACGGCTACCAGTACGTGCTGCCCGCCATCGGCTCCTACAGCCTGACCGGCGGCGCGTGCGACGCGACCGACGACGACCACGTGCCGTGCTTCGCCTCCGTCTCGCTCGACCGCACCTCCACCCCGGACAGCCTGGTGGCGAACGAGTGGTTCAGCTCCGGCGGCACCCAGCCGGCCCGGCTCTGGCGCTACTACTTCAGCACACAGAGCACCCGTACCGGACTGCTCGGCACCGACGCGAACGGCGACGCGAACGCGGACGAGGCGTACGAGACGAAGGCGGTCGGCGTCCAGGGCGTGCTCTCGCACCGGCCGGACGGGGCGAGCGCGCCGAACTGGTACGTCGGCCAGGCCCCCGGCGCCCGCGGGAAACACGGCACGCTGTGGCGGCAGACGGCCTCCGGCACGGAGGCGGCCACCTGCACGGCGGACCGGACGAAGGCGTGCTGGGGACAGCACACCGAGGCGCTGTCGTACTGGCAGGAGACCGGCGAGCTGTGGACGCTCACGGAGTGGGCGGCCGACGCGGACAACGGCTGGGAGGGCACGCCGATCCCGGAGCGGGTGCTGTACGCGGTGCCGCTGTCGTCGGTCGACGACTCCGTGGACTGAGCCGACTGAATGGGCTGAGTGGGCCGAGTGGGCCGAGTGGGCCGAAGAGGCGGCGGAGCCTCGGGCCGGGTGCCGGCCCCGTCTCGCCTGCCGACCCGCCCGTCTCCCCTGTCGGACGGCCGTCTCCCCTGCCGGACCGGCCTTGGACCCGTCCGCACCCCCGTGGTTGTCTGGCCGCATGAGCAACATCGCCGTGACCACCTGGTCCCTGGAGCAGACCTCCCCCACCGATCTGCTGCCCGCCGAGGCCCCTGAGGGAGACGTCCGCGTCGTCCGTGCCGAGGTGCCCTCGCCCGAGTTCAGCCGTTTCCTGTACGCCTCGGTCGGCGGCGACATCCGCTGGACCGACCGGCTGCCGTGGTCGTACGCGCGCTGGCGGGAGCACCTGGACCGGCCCGGCGTGGAGACGTGGGTCGCGTACGAGCGGGGCACCCCGGCCGGGTACGTGGAGCTGGAGGCGCAGGACGAGGGGGCCGTGGAGATCCTCTACTTCGGGCTGCTGCCCGCCTTCCGGGGCCGGCGGATCGGCGGTCACCTGCTGTCGTACGGCACCGCCCGCGCGTGGGACCTGGGCGAGCGTCACCCGGACCTGGCGCCGACCAAGCGGGTGTGGCTGCACACGTGCAGCCAGGACGGGGCGCACGCGCTGGCCAACTACCAGCGACGCGGCTTCCACCTCTTCGACACGAAGGTGGCGGAGGAGCGGGAGGTGGCCACCCCCGGCCCCTGGCCGGGCGCGTTCCCGGCCTGACCCGCTCCCACCCGCTCTGCCTGCTCCCTCACGCTCTGCTCGCTCCGCCCGCTCCCACCCGCTCCGCCGGCTCCGCCCGCCCTCACCCGCTCTCACCCTGACCTGCTCCGACCGCCCCGACCTGCGCGGACGCGTAAACCCCGGGAGCATGTGACGATGACCACCCTCGTCCCATGATCCGAGACAAGGACGTCCGGATGCTGGACGATGGTGGACGGTGTCCGGATTGCCGTGCCACGCTTCCGTCATGTCTGGAACTGGAATCGCCCTGGTGAGTCGGCGCCACGTCGATCTCGGCCGCATGTCCAGCGCCATCTGTCCGGCGAGCTGAGTACCAGCACCACCGGATCCTCGCGTACCTCCCCCCTTCCCGCGCAATGACGCGCACGCCTGCCCGGCATGCACTCCGCATGCCCCTGCGCGCAGGCACGAGCCGCACTCACCGCTGTCCCGAAGGACGTATCCGCCATGGCCGCCACCCCTCGCAATTCCGCCGCGCCCCGCCGCAAGGTGAGCCGTCACCGCGGCGAGGGTCAGTGGGCCGTGGGGCACTTCACCCCGCTGAACGGCAACGAGCAGCTCAAGAAGGACGACGACGGTCTCAATGTGCGGACACGCATCGAGACGATCTACTCCAAGCGCGGTTTCGACTCCATCGACCCCAACGATCTGCGGGGACGTTTCCGCTGGTGGGGTCTGTACACCCAGCGCCGTCCCGGGATCGACGGCGGCCGCACGGGCGTGCTGGAGCCGGAGGAGCTGGAGGACGAGTACTTCATGATGCGCGTCCGCATCACCGGCGGACGGCTCACCACCGAGCAACTGCGGGCCATCGGCGAGGTCTCCGAGACCTACGCGCGCGGCACCGCGGACATCACCGACCGGCAGAACATCCAGTTCCACTGGGTGCGCGTCGAGGACGTGCCCGCCATCTGGGAGCGGCTGGAGTCGGTCGGCCTGTCCACCACCGAGGCGTGCGGCGACTGCCCGCGCGGCATGCTCGGCTCCCCGGTCGCCGGTGTCGCCGAGGACGAGATCATCGACGGCTCGGCCGCCCTGGACGAGATCGCCCGCCGCTTCATCGGCGACCCGCGCTTCTCCAACCTGCCGCGCAAGTTCAAGACGGCCGTCTCGGGTTCCCCGCTCCTGGACGTGGCGCACGAGATCAACGACATCTCCTTCGTCGGCGTCGTCCACCCCGAGCACGGCCCCGGCTTCGACCTGTGGGTCGGCGGGGGGCTGTCCACCAACCCCAGGTTCGGTGAGCGGCTGGGCGCCTGGGTGCCCGAGGCCGAGGTTCCGGACGTGTGGGAGGGCGTCACCTCGATCTTCCGCGACTACGGCTACCGGCGGCTGCGCAACCGCGCCCGGTTGAAGTTCCTGCTCGCGGACTGGGGCGCGGAGAAGTTCCGCCAGGTCCTGGAGGACGAGTACCTGCACCGCAAGCTGATCGACGGCCCCGCGCCCGAGATGCCCGCGCAGGCCTGGCGCGACCACATCGGCGTCCACCGCCAGAAGGACGGTCGCTTCTACGTGGGCTTCGCCCCGCGCGTCGGCCGGCTCGACGGCTCGCTGCTCACCAAGATCGCCGAGCTCGCCGAGGACCATGGCTCGGGCCGGGTCTCCACCACCGTCGAGCAGAAGATGATCGTCCTCGACGTGCCGCAGGACCGGGTGGACTCGCTCGTGGAGAGCCTGGAGGCGCTGGACCTCAGGGTGAACCCCTCGCCGTTCCGGCGCGGCACGATGGCCTGCACCGGCATCGAGTTCTGCAAGCTGGCCATCGTCGAGACCAAGGAACGCGGCAGCGAGCTGATCGACGAACTGGAGCGCCGGCTGCCGGAGTTCGAGGAGCCGGTCACCATCAACATCAACGGCTGCCCCAACGCCTGCGCCCGCATCCAGACCGCGGACATCGGTCTCAAGGGCCAGCTGGTCACCGACGCCGAGGGCAACCAGGTCGGCGGCTACCAGGTGCACCTGGGCGGCGCGCTCGGCCTGGAGCCCTCCTTCGGCCGCAAGGTCCGCGGCCTGAAGGTCACCTCCGAGGAGCTGCCCGACTACATCGAGCGCGTCCTGCGCCGCTTCCAGGCGGAGCGCGAGGACGGCGAGCGGTTCGCCACGTGGGCCGCGCGGGCCTCCGAGGAGGCGCTGTCGTGAGCGAGCGGGCGGCACCGTTCTACTGCCCCTACTGCGGCGACGAGGACCTGCGTCCGGGCGAGGAGGGCCACGGTGCGTGGGAATGCGGGGCCTGCAACCGGGCCTTCCGGTTGAAGTTCCTCGGGCTGCTCGCCCAGGGGCTCCACGGGCACGACACGGGAGGGGACCAGAGATGACCACGGTGCGCACCGACCGGTCGGACACCGCGCCGGAGGGCGACAGCGAACTGTCCCCCCGCGAGGCCGAGTTGAAGGCGCTCGCCGAGCAGGCCGGCCGCGACCTGGAGGACGCCTCCGCCCTGGAGATCCTCCAGTGGGCGGCAAAGACCTTCGGCAGGCGGTTCTGCGTGACCTCCTCCATGGAGGACGCGGTCGTCGCCCACCTCGCCTCCCGGGCGATGCCCGGCGTGGACGTGGTGTTCCTGGACACCGGCTACCACTTCCCCGAGACGATCGGCACCCGTGACGCCGTCGAGGCCGTGATGGACGTCCGAGTCCTCACCCTCACCCCGAAGCAGACGGTCGCCGAGCAGGACGCCGAGTACGGGCCGGGGCTGCACGACCGCGACCCCGACCTGTGCTGCTTCCTGCGCAAGGTCAAGCCGCTCCAGGAGGGCCTGACCGGCTACGAGGCCTGGGCGACCGGGCTGCGCCGCGACGAGTCCCCGACCCGTGCGAACACCCCCGTCGTGGGCTGGGACGACAAGCGCCGCAAGGTGAAGATCTCCCCCGTCGCCCGCTGGACGCAGGACGACGTGGACGCCTACGTCACCGAGCACGGCGTGCTCACCAACCCGCTGCTGACGGACGGTTACGCGTCCGTCGGCTGCGCCCCCTGCACCCGCCGCGTCGCCGAGGGCGAGGACGCGCGCGCCGGCCGCTGGGCGGGCCGCGCCAAGACCGAGTGCGGGCTGCACGGATGACGACGACCACCGACGGTCCCCGCGCCGTCCCCGACGATCCCCACGCCGTCCCCCACGATCCCCGGGAGAAGCCGTTGAGCACCGGAGCCACCGTCTGGCTCACGGGTCTGCCGAGCGCCGGCAAGACCACCATCGCCCACGAGCTGGCCGGCCTGCTGCGCGCCGACGGCCGCCGCGTCGAGGTGCTGGACGGCGACGAGATCCGCGCGGTCCTCACCGCGGACCTCGGCTTCAGCCGCGCCGACCGGCACACCAACGTGCAGCGCATCGGCTTCCTCGCCGAGCTGCTGGCCCGCAACGGCGTCACGGCGCTGGTCCCGGTGATCGCCCCCTACTCCGACAGCCGCGAGGCGGTGCGGAAGCGCCACGAGGCGGGCGGGACCGCGTACGTGGAGGTGCACGTGGCCACCCCGGTGGAGGTGTGCTCGGCACGGGACGTGAAGGGCCTGTACGCCAAGCAGGCCGCCGGTGAGATCTCCGGGCTGACGGGTGTGGACGACCCGTACGAGGAGCCCGTCGCGCCCGATCTGCGCATCGAGTCGCACAACCGGACCGTCGCGGAGTCCGCCGCCGCCGTCCACCAGCTGCTCGTCGAAAGGGGTCTGGCATGACGACCGTCGCCTCCGTCACCGAGGAGACCGACAGCCCGTACGCGCTCTCGCACCTGGACGCGCTGGAGTCCGAGGCGGTGCACATCTTCCGCGAGGTGGCGGGCGAGTTCGAACGGCCGGTGATCCTCTTCTCCGGTGGCAAGGACTCCATCCTGATGCTCCACCTGGCGCTGAAGGCGTTCACCCCCGCCCCCGTGCCGTTCTCCCTGCTCCATGTGGACACCGGCCACAACTTCCCCGAGGTCCTCGCCTACCGCGACCGGGCGGTGGAGCGGCACCGGCTGCGCCTGCACGTCGCCTCGGTGCAGGACTACATCGACCGGGGGGTGCTGAAGGAGCGCCCGGACGGCACCCGCAACCCGCTGCAGATCGTCCCGCTCACCGAGAAGATCCAGAGCGAGAGGTTCGACGCCGTCTTCGGCGGCGGGCGCAGGGACGAGGAGAAGGCGCGGGCCAAGGAGCGCGTGTTCTCCCTGCGGGACGAGTTCTCCCAGTGGGACCCCCGCCGCCAGCGCCCCGAGCTGTGGAACCTGTACAACGGCCGCCACGCGCCCGGCGAACACGTCCGCGTCTTCCCGCTGTCCAACTGGACCGAGCTGGACGTGTGGCAGTACATCGCCCGCGAGCGCATCGAGCTGCCGCAGATCTACTTCGCCCACGAGCGCGAGGTGTTCGCCCGCAACGGCATGTGGCTGACCGCCGGCGAGTGGGGCGGACCCAAGGAGGGCGAGACGGTTCAGAAGCGGCAGGTCCGCTACCGCACCGTCGGCGACATGTCCTGCACCGGAGCGGTCGACTCCGACGCCGACACCATCGAGAAGGTGATCACCGAGATCGCCGCCTCCCGGCTCACCGAACGCGGCGCCACCCGCGCCGACGACAGGCTGTCGGAGGCCGCGATGGAGGACCGCAAGCGCGAGGGGTACTTCTAGCCATGACCACCACCACGGAACCCGCGGACCTCACGGAACTCCCCGAGACCACCCTGCTGCGGTTCGCCACGGCCGGTTCGGTCGACGACGGCAAGTCCACGCTCGTCGGACGGCTGCTGCACGACTCCAAGTCGGTCCTGACCGACCAACTGGAGGCCGTGGAGCGGGCGTCGGCCGGGCGCGGCCAGGAGGGCCCCGACCTCGCGCTGCTGACGGACGGTCTGCGGGCGGAGCGCGAGCAGGGCATCACCATCGACGTGGCCTACCGCTACTTCGCCACGCCCAGGCGCCGGTTCATCCTCGCCGACACCCCGGGGCATGTGCAGTACACCCGCAACATGGTCACCGGGGCGTCCACCGCCGAGCTGACGGTCGTGCTGGTCGACGCGCGCAACGGCGTCGTCGAGCAGACCCGCCGGCACGCCGCGATCGCCGCCCTGCTGCGGGTGCCGCACGTCGTGCTGGCCGTCAACAAGATGGACCTCGTCGGCTACCAGGAGTCCGTGTTCGCCGCGATCGCCGAGGAGTTCACGGCGTACGCGACCGAGCTGGGGGTCCCGGACGTCACCGCGATCCCGATCTCGGCGCTCGAGGGCGACAACGTCGTCGAGCCGTCCGGGACCATGGACTGGTACGGCGGTCCCACGGTGCTGGAGCACCTGGAGACCGTGCCGGTCAGCCACGACCTGGCGCACTGCCACGCCCGCTTCCCGGTGCAGTACGTGATCCGTCCGCAGACCGCCGAGCACCCGGACTACCGGGGGTACGCGGGCCAGATCGCGGCCGGCACGTTCCGTGTCGGCGACGCGGTCACCGTGCTGCCGTCGGGCCGTACGACGACGGTCACCGGGATCGATCTGCTGGGCACGCCCGTCGACGTGGCGTGGACGCCGCAGTCGGTGACGCTGCTGCTCGCGGACGACCTGGACATCTCCCGCGGCGATCTGATCGCCCCTGCCCCGGACGCCCCCGCCACCAGCCAGGACATCGAGGCGACCGTCTGCCACGTGGCCGACCAGCCGCTGACGGTGGGCCACCGGGTGCTGCTCAAGCACGGCACGCGCACGGTCAAGGCGATCGTCAAGGACATCCCGTCCCGGCTGACGCTGGCCGACCTGTCCCTGCACCCGCACCCCGGCACGCTGGCCGCCAACGACATCGGCCGGGTGAAGATCCGCACCGCCGAGCCGCTCCCGGCCGACGCCTACGCCGACTCCCGGCGCACCGGTTCGTTCATCCTGATCGATCCGTCGGACGGCACCACGCTCACCGCCGGGATGGTCGGCGAGTCCTTCGCCGCGCCCGAGCCGGTGAAGTCCGAGGCCGACGAGGGCTGGGACTTCTGACATGACCGGGGTCGACGACATCTTCGCGACGTTCGCCAAGGAGGGCGGCCGTGTGGGCAGCGGCGCCCTCGGCAGCGGCACGGGCGGGGTCGCGCGATGTGCGCGGTGACGTACGCGCACTGCCTGCGCGCCCTCACCCCCCACCCGCGTCACCGAAGACCCGTCGACCTCCCGGCCACGACCTGAAACCGTGACCGCCGGGCCAACGAGAGGAACACCTCCCGTGCCTGCCAACCGATCCCCGCGTATCGCACGTATCCCGCGCCCGCTGCTGCGCAAGGGCATATCAGTGCTCGCCGCCCTCCCCCTGCTCACGCTCGCCGCATGCGGCTACGGCTCGAAGTCCGACGACACCGGCGGGGACGCCAAGGTCGCCGCCGACGCGAGGAAGACCGACGGTCTGGACTCCGTACGCATCGGCTACTTCGGCAACCTGACCCACGCCACCGCGCTGGTGGGCAACCAGAAGGGCTTCTTCCAGAAGGAGCTGGGGGCGACGAAGGCGAAGTACGCCGTCTTCAACGCGGGCCCCTCCGAGATCGAGGCGCTGAACTCCGGCTCCGTCGACATCGGCTGGCTCGGCCCCTCCCCCGCGATCAACGGGTACACCAAGTCGAACGGCAAGAGCCTGAAGATCGTCTCGGGTTCGGCGTCGGGCGGCGTCAAGCTGGTGGTGAACCCGAAGAAGGTCAAGAGCCTCAAGGACCTCCAGGGTAAGAAGATCGCCACTCCGCAGCTCGGCAACACCCAGGACGTGGCGTTCCTCAACTGGATCGCCGAGCAGGGCTGGAAGGTCGACGCGCAGAGCGGCAGGGGCGACGTCACGGTCGTGCGCAGCGACAACAAGGTGACCCCGGACGCGTTCAGGGCCGGTTCGCTGGACGGCGCGTGGGTGCCGGAGCCGACGGCGTCGAAGCTGGTCGCCGAGGGCGGCAAGGTGCTGCTCGACGAGTCGGCGCTGTGGCCGGACCGGAAGTTCGTGATCACCAACGTGGTGGTGCGGGCGGCGTTCCTCAAGGAGCACCCGAAGGCCGTCGAGGCGGTACTGAGGGCGTCGGTCGAGACCAACAAGTGGATCAACACCCACCAGGACGCGGCGAAGGCGGCGGCCAACACGCAGTTGGAGAAGGACTCCGGCAAGGCGCTGCCGGCCGACGTCCTGGACCCGGCGTGGAAGTCGATCAGGATCCTCGACGACCCGCTGGCGTCCACGCTGCACAGCGAGGCCGACCACGCGGTCAAGGCCGGCCTGCTGGAGAAGCCCGACCTGGACGGCATCTACGACCTCACCCTCCTGAACAAGGTCCTGAAGGCGGAGGGCGCGCGCACGGTCGACGCGGCCGGACTGGGCACGCAGTGACCGGCGGCGTCCGCGGCTGACCCGTATCCCGTTCCTGTCCGCTGCGATCCGATCCGTTCGGTTCCCTTCCGATCGGTTTCCTTTCGATCGGTTCCCTTCCGTTCCGTTCCCAGGAGGTGACGACCATGGCCACGACCACACTCGCCAAGGCGGCCGAGGACGAGGCGGTGCGGCACGCCGCCCGTATCGAGCACGTCTCGAAGTCCTTCGCCGGACCCGCCGGACGGCAGCTCGTCCTGGACGACATCACCCTCGATGTCGCGCCGGGCGAGTTCGTCACCCTCCTGGGGGCGTCGGGCTGCGGCAAGTCCACGCTGCTGAACCTGGTGGCGGGGCTCGACGCCCCGTCGTCGGGCAGCATCTCGACCGACGGCCGCCCGGCGCTGATGTTCCAGGAGCACGCCCTGTTCCCCTGGCTGACGGCCGGGAAGAACATCGAACTGGCCCTGCGGCTGCGCGGGGTGCCCAAGGCCGACCGCCGCGAGCGGACCGAGGAGCTGCTCGGCCTCGTCCGGCTGGGGGGCGCGTACGACAAGCGGGTGCACGAGCTGTCCGGCGGCATGCGGCAGCGGGTGGCGCTGGCCCGCGCGCTCGCGCAGGACAGCAGGCTGCTGCTGATGGACGAGCCGTTCGCCGCGCTCGACGCCATCACCCGGGACGTGCTGCACGACGAACTGACCCGCATCTGGGCCGAGACGGGGGTCTCCGTCCTGTTCGTCACGCACAACGTGCGCGAGGCGGTGCGGCTCGCGCAGCGCGTCGTCCTGCTGTCGTCCCGGCCGGGGCGGGTGGCGCGCCAGTGGACGGTCGACATCCCGCAGCCGCGCCGTATCGAGGACGCGCCCGTGGCGGAACTGTCCGTCGAGATCACCGAAGTCCTGCGTGGGGAGATCCGCCGCCATGGCCAGCACTGAGACGAGCACGGACCCCCAGGGCGCGAAGCGCGAGGCCGCCGGGGCCGGGGACGAGTTGGCCGGGGACGAGTTGGCCGGTGTCGAGGCCGGCCTCGACGCGCTGGAGTCCACCGCCTCCGGCCGCCCGCCGCTGCGGCGCACCCTGATCGACAAGATCCTGCCGCCGGTCGTCGCCGTCGCGCTGATCCTGGTGGTCTGGCAGGCGCTGATCTCCTTCAAGGTCGTCGACGACCCGTCGAAGCTGCCCTCGCCGTCGGCCGTGTGGGGCGAGGTCCACGAAGCCTGGCTCAGGGGCGATCTGCTCGGTTACATCTGGACCAGCGTCTCGCGCGGTCTGCTCGGCTTCCTCTTCGCCCTGGTCATCGGCACCCCGCTGGGGCTGCTGGTGGCGCGGGTGAAGTTCGTGCGGGCGGCGATCGGCCCGATCCTGTCCGGGCTGCAGTCCCTGCCCTCGGTGGCGTGGGTGCCGCCGGCCGTGATCTGGCTGGGCCTGGACAACTCGATGATGTACGCGGTGATCCTGCTCGGCGCGGTGCCCTCCATCGCCAACGGGCTGGTCTCCGGCGTCGACCAGGTGCCCCCGCTGTTCCTGCGGGCGGGCCGCACCCTGGGCGCGACGGGGCTGAAGGGCACCTGGCACATCGTGCTCCCGGCCGCGCTGCCGGGGTATGTGGCAGGCTTGAAGCAGGGCTGGGCGTTCTCCTGGCGGTCGCTGATGGCCGCGGAGATCATCGCGTCCTTCCCCGACCTCGGCGTCGGGCTCGGCCAGCTCCTGGAGAACGGCCGCAACGCCAGCGACATGTCGATGGTGTTCGAGGCCATCCTGCTCATCCTGATCGTCGGCATCGCCATCGACCTGCTCATCTTCAGTCCGCTGGAGCGGTGGGTCCTGCGCAGCCGCGGCCTCCTGGTGAGGAACTGACACCCATGCGCAGCCAACCGGTCCTCCTGGTCATCGCCCACGGCAGCCGCGACCCGCGGCACGCCGCGACCGTGCACGCCCTGGTGCGGCGGGTGCGGTCGCTGCGGCCGGGGGTGCGCGTGGAGACCGGGTTCCTGGACTTCAACGTGCCCTCGGTGCCGGGCGTGCTGGAGTCGCTGGCTGCTCAGGGCGTACGGGACGTGGTGGCGCTGCCGCTGCTGCTCACCCGGGCCTTCCACGCCAAGTCCGACATCCCGGCGGTGCTGCGGCAGGCGCCGCGCGGACTGCGGATCCGGCAGGCGGACGTGCTCGGGCCCTCGCCGCTGTTGCTGGCGGGTCTCGAGCGGCGGCTGTACGAGGCGGGGCTCGACCCCGCGAAGAAGTCCTCGACCGGGGTCGTACTGGCCTCGGCGGGGTCCAGTGACCCGGAGGCGATCGCAGTGATCGCAGAAATCGCGCGGGAGTGGCGGCACACCGGTTGGTGCGCCGTGCGGCCTGCGTTCGCCTCCGCGGTGTTGCCCCGTACGGAGGAGGCGGTGCGGGAGTTGCGGGCGATGGGGTGCCGGCGGGTGGCTGTGGCGCCGTATGTGCTGGCGCCGGGGCGGTTGCCGGACCGGATCGCGCGGGGAGCGGCCGGGGCGGACGTCCTGGCCGACGTCCTGGGCCCGTCGCAGGAGGTCGCCCTGACCTTGCTGCGACGCTACGACGAGGCGGCGCTGCCGCGTCTGTCGGCCGCCGTGGGCGCGTGACGCCTTCCGGGCCG
>Ga0308173_10001444_pt1 | contig 11837 bp, 10 predicted proteins | sample PhyPR1_FD_203716 | JGI IMG/M metagenome (GOLD analysis project Ga0308173, IMG submission 203716) | Soil microbial communities from UC Gill Tract Community Farm, Albany, California, United States - DLSLS.P.R1 | ecosystem: Environmental > Terrestrial > Soil > Agricultural land | place: USA... | reverse complement strand
TGCGTGGGCCTGGACATCAACGCCAACCATATCCGCGGCATGAAGAGCGGCTGGGTCACCGGCACCGCGCGCCCGCTGCACCTGGGCCGCTCCACCCATGTCTGGCAGATCCACATCACCAATGAGGCCGATGCGCTGGTATGCGTGTCGCGCCTGACCATGTCGGTGCTGCGCCGGCCGGCGCCGGAATGACCAAAACATATAAAAACCAAACCACGAGGAGACCCGCATGAACCACCGTATCGCCGCAGCCATCGCCATTGCCTTCATCGCCGTGCCGGCATGGGCCGACATCACGGTCGGCATTTCGGTGTCCGCCACCGGCCCGGCCGCGTCGCTCGGCATACCCGAGAAAAATACCGTGGCGCTGCTGCCGACCAGCATCGCCGGCCAGAAGGTCAATTACATCGTCCTCGACGATGCCACCAACCCGACCGAGGCCAACAAGAACGCGCGCAAGTTCGTGACCGAGAACAATGCCGACATCATCTTCGGCTCGTCGGCGGTGCCGACCGCGCTGGCCATTGCCGAGGTGGCGACCGAGACCAGGACGCCGCAGATCTCGCTGGCGCCGGTGGAGCTGCCGGACGCCAAGAAGACCTGGGTGTTCGTGGTGCCGCAGCACAATGCGCTGATGGCGCAGGCGCTGGCGCAGCATATGAAGGCGGCGCGCGTGAAGACGCTGGGCTTCATCGGCTTTGCCGACGGCTACGGCGAAGGCTGGGCGCGCGAGATGAACAAGGCGGCCGAGGCGGCCGGCATCAAGGTGGTGGCGAGCGAGCGCTACAACCGGACCGACACCAGCGTCACCGGCCAGGTGGTGAAGCTGGTGTCGGCCAATCCGGACGCCATCCTGGTCGCCGGTTCCGGCACCCCGGCGGCGCTGCCGCAAACCGCGCTGGCCGACCGCAACTACAAGGGCAGGATCTACCAGACCCATGGCGCGGCCAACAAGGAGTTCATGCGGGTGGGCGGCAAGGCGGTGGAGGGCGCGGTGCTGCCGGTCGGGCCGGTGGTGGTGGCGTCGCAACTGCCGGACAGCCATCCGTCCAAGAAGACCGGCGTCGATTACACCCGCCGCTATGAAGAGAAATACGGCGCCGGTTCGGTGTCCTCGTTCGGCGCCCACATGCTGGATGCGTACAAGCTGCTGGAAGCCGCGGTGCCGGCCGCGCTCAAGCAGGGTCAGCCCGGCACGCCGGCTTTCCGGCAAGGGCTGCGCGACGCCATCGAATCCAGCCACGAAGTGGTTGGCGCGCATGGCGTCTTCAACATGAGCCCGACCAACCATTACGGTCACGATGAACGGGCGCGGGTGCTGGTGAAGATAGACAAGGGCGAGTGGAAGCTGCTGAACGACGCCAAATAGGAGGCGCTCATGACTTCGGTAGAACGGGATCCTGCGCGCCTGTTCGCGGCGCCGCTGGTGCGGCTGTCGCGCCGCGCGGATGGCGTGACGCTGCTGTGCTCGCCGCAGCCGCTGCAAGCCTATCCGCGCTGCATAGGCGCTGACCTGGAGCACTGGGCGGACACGACGCCGCAGCGCACTTTTCTGGCGGAGCGCGGCGCGGATGGCGGCTGGCGCGAACTCGGCTACGGCGACGCGCGGCGCCAGGTGAGGCGGATCGCCGCCAGCCTGCTGCGCATGCGGCTGCCGCAGGGGCAGCCGGTGGCGGTGCTGTCGGACAATGGCATCGAGCATGCGCTGCTGATGCTGGCCAGCCTGCATGTCGGCATACCCTACGCCGCGCTGTCGCCGGCTTATTCGCTGATGTCGCAGGACCATGCCAAGCTGAAGGCCCTGGTGGCGCGGCTGCGGCCGGGCTTGCTGTATGCGGCGTCGGCCCAGCGTTATGCGCCGGCGCTGGCGGCCATCGCCGGCCTGCACCAGGCGGCGCTGGTGGTGTCGGACGAGGCCGGAGCGCCGCCGGGCGCGCGGCCGTTTTCCAGCCTGCTGGAATCGGCGGATGAGGAGGCCGATCAACAGGCGGTGACGGCGCGCCATGCCGCGGTCGGCCCGGACACGGTGGCCAAGATCCTGTTCACCTCCGGCTCCATCAGCGAACCCAAGGGCGTGATCAATACCCAGCGCATGCTATGCGCGTCGCAGCAGGCCAAGGCCCAGGTCTGGCCTTTCCTGGCGCGGACGCCGCCGGTGATTGTGGACTGGCTGCCCTGGAACCATACTTTTGGCGGCAACCATAATTTCAACCTGGTGCTGCGCCATGGCGGCACGCTGTACATCGATGCCGGCAAGCCGGCGCCGGGCCTGTTCGAGGCCAGCGTGGCCAACCTGCGCGAGATTGCGCCGACCCTGTACTTCAATGTGCCGCGCGGCTTCGACATGCTGGTCGCGGCACTGCGCGCCGACGCCGCGCTGCGCCGCAACTTCTTCTCGCGGCTGCAGCTGATGTTCTATGCCGGCTCGGCGCTGCCGCAGAACCTGTGGCAGGAACTGATCGCCCTGTCGCTGCGGGAGACCGGGCAGGCGGTGCCCATGGTGACCGCGTGGGGCTCGACTGAAACCTCGCCGCTGGCGACCGACTGCCACTATCAGGCGCCGCGCTCCGGCGTGATCGGCCTGCCCGTGCCGGGCGTCGAGCTGAAGCTGGTGCCCAGCGGCGACAAGCTGGAAATCCGGGTGCGCGGTCCGAATGTCACGCCGGGCTACCTGGACCAGCCGGAGGTGACTGCCAGGGCCTTTGACGAGGAAGGCTATTACCGGATCGGCGACGCGGTGCGCTTTGCCGACGCCGGGCATCCTGAGGCCGGGCTGGTGTTCGACGGCCGGGTTGCGGAAGACTTCAAGCTTTCCAGCGGCACCTGGGTCAACGTCGGCGCGGTGCGGATCAAGGGCATAGAGCTGCTGGCACCGGTGGCGCAGGACATCGTCGTGACCGGGCATGACAGCGACGCGGTCGGCTTCCTGGTATTCGCCAACGTGCCCGCCTGCCGCGCGCTGGCCGGCCTGCCGGCCGACGCGCCGGCGCCGCAAGCGCTGGCGCATGCGGCGGTGCGCGAGCATGTGCGGCAGGGCTTGCTGGCGATGCGGCGCCTGGGCGGGGGCAGCTCGACCCATGCGACGCGGGCGCTGCTGATGAGCGAGCCGCCATCGGTCGACGCGGGCGAGATTACCGACAAGGGTTATATCAACCAGTCGGCGGTGCTGGCGCGCAGGGCCGGGCTGGTGCGGCGGCTTGAGGGCGGGGACGGCGAGGTGATTGCGCTCTGAGGCATGGCCGCGATGGTTGGCAAGCGGCGACTGGCCGTGGTGCGCAATAGCCGAAGGGCATTGCACACGACGCGCTGAGCGTAACCCCTGCCGCACTCTTCATTGGCGCCAGTCGGCGCGCCGGCATCGTCGGGCGCCGGGATATAAATCCAGCATCCCAGTTACCAACTGCACTGCTTTCTGTGAAACAGAGAGCCCGTATTCCTATCCGCAGCCAGTCGTCGCCGGTCCGTTGTGCTTTCGCCCGAGCGCAGAACGTGCCCACCCGACAGCGGCAGGGATGCGGCCGGCAATGCGCTGAATGGCGATATCAGCGTGGTCTTCGGTTCCCGGCAGCGGATAGGAACCGCCGTTCCTGTTACTCAATAACGCTGTTTCTGTGCGACAGAAGAAGGCTGTTCTGGCGCATGGCGCTGACCGGCCTTGCGCCAACTGACGGCCGGTGCACCGCACCGCTTGCTCTTGTCGGGAGCAAGCCGGCCCGTCAGGGACCCTGACGACGAACCGCTTTGCCGGTGCCGGCATCGCATCCCGATGATCCATCAGCCCAAGCAGATAAGCAAACCTATGAACCTAGACGCAGTCTTCCGGGCCGCAGCAGCCTCATCAAAACAATCTCCCGCCATCCTGAACCAGGATGGCAGCTGCCGCCTGAGCTATGAAGACCTTGACCGCGCGATCGAATCAAGCTGCAAGGCGCTGCGGGCAGCGGGCCTCAAGCCTGGCTCGTGCATCGGTGTGCATTATCCCAGCGGCGCGGATTACATCGTGCTGACCTATGCGGTGTGGCGCGCAGGCGCGTGCGTGGTGCCGGTTCCGGTCGATGCGGCAATAGCGGAAAAGCTGCGCATCTTCAGCGAAATCGGGATTGATGGAATCATTTCCGAGCCGGGTGCGGCACGGGACCTTGGCCTGCCGATAGTGGGCGCTGTGCATCTGGTCGAAGCCTGCCATGAGTTCTCCGTGCTAAGGCCCGCTCGCGCCCATCCGCCCGGCTTCTGCGACATCAACCCCGCCTTCCTGCGCTTCAGTTCAGGCACGACCGGGACCGCGAAAGGCGTGGTGCTTTCGCATGAAACTATCCTGGCCCGCGTCGCGGCCGCCAACATGATGCTCATGATTGGCCCGGGCGACAGGATCGTGTGGCTGCTGTCCATGGCTTACCACTTCGCCGTGACGATCGTTGCTTATCTGAGCTACGGCGCAGCCATCGTTATCTGCCGTGACCAGCAGGGCGTCACCATAGTCGAGGCGGCGCGGCGCAGCCAGGCGAGCGTGATCTATGGCGCGCCCCTGCACTTCGAATGGATGCTGCAGGATTGCCCGGAGCAAATTCCCTTAACATCGGTGCGCCTCGCTATTGCAACGACCGCTGCCATGCGCCCCGCGCTCTCCATGCGCTTCCGCCAAAGGTTCGGCATCCCGGTCAACCGCGCGCTGGGCATTATCGAAGTCGGCTTGCCATGTGTCGACATCGAGCCGGATGAGCTGGAAGAGGGCAGTGTGGGGCGGGTGCTGACAGCCTATGCACTGGAATTGCGGCCAATCACGCCGGGCAGCGAGCACCGGGAAATCTTGCTGAAGGGCCCCGGCCTGTTCGATGCCTATTACCAGCCGTTCGCGCGGCGCGAAGAACTTATGCCGGATGGCTGGTTCCCGACTGGCGACCTGGGTGAACTCGACGCGAACGGCCGACTCTATGTGCTTGGCCGGATAAAGGAAGTGATCAACATCGGCGGCATGAAGGTGTTCCCGGCCAGGATCGAGTCGGTCCTCAATGCGCACCCCCAGGTCGTGGAGTCATGCGCCTACTCGCATCCGCACCCGGTGCGGGGCGAAGTGCCGCATGCCAGCGTGGTGCTGGCGCCAAGTGCGGCCGCCGCGGATGTCACCGCACTGGCCCTGAAGCAGCATTGCATGCGCTTGCTCCCGGCTTACGCGATTCCAAGCCGGTTCAATTTTGTCGCTTGCCTGCCGCGCACGCCAAGCGGAAAACTGATCCGGCGTGAAATTGCGCATCTGCCGCAGTTGCCGGCGACAGGGCGCCCGCACGCCGAACCGAGTCGTGACCAGGAAACCGTGTGACGTGAAACCGGGCGCAAGCGCTTGCGCGCTGACGCCTGGTTTTTCGCTTGAAGACCAGGCTAGCGCTGCGCCTGCTCCACCTTTGCGTTGGCGCCGGCCACTGCCACCGCCGTCATGTTGACGATACGGCGCGAGGTCGCCGCCGGCGTCAGGATGTGCACAGGCTTGGCTGCGCCCAGCAGGATCGGACCCACGGTAACGCCTTGGCCGCCGGTGATCTTCAGCAGGTTGAAGGCGATGTTGGCCGCATCCAGGCTCGGCATCACCAGCAGGTTGGCATTGCCGGCCATGCTGGCGGCGGGCAGGAAGTGGCGCCGCACATCCTCCGACAGCGCGGCATCGCCCTGCATTTCGCCTTCCACTTCGAGGTCGGGTGCGGCGGCCCTGACCAGTTCATACGCGGCGCGCATCTTTTGCGCCGACGGCCGGCTGGAGGAGCCAAACATCGAGTGCGACAGCATTGCCACCTTGGGTTGCATGCCGAAGCGCCTGACTTCCTCCGCCGCCAGCTGCGTGATGGCCGCCAGTTCCTCCGCGGTGGGGTTGTCGTTGACGTAGGTGTCGGTGATGAACAGCGTGAATTTGTCCAGCATCAGCGCATTCAGCGCGGCGAACACCGTCGCGCCGGGCGCCAGGCCGATCACGTCGCGCACATGCTCGAGATGATGCTCGAAGCGGCCGACCGTGCCGCATAGCATGGCGTCGGCGTCGCCCATGTGCATCAGCATGGCGCCGATCAGCGTGTTGGAACGGCGCAGCGCGGCCTTGGCCATGTCGGGCGTGATGCCGCCACGGCCGCGCATTTCATGATAGGCCTCGTGATAGGCGCGGTAGCGCCGGTCGTCTTCCGGGTTGATCAGTTCAAAGTCGACTTCGGGCTTCATGCGCAGGCCGGCCTTGTCGATGCGCATCTGGATCACATGCGGACGTCCGATCAGCACAGGCTTGGCCATGCCTTCATCGATCACGGTCTGCACCGCGCGCAGCACGGTCTCCTGTTCGCCTTCGGCGTAGACCACGCGCCTAGGCGCATTCTTGGCGGCTGAAAACACCGGCTTCATCATCAGGCCGGTGTGGTAGACCAGGTGGCTCAGCTGTTGCCGGTAGGTTTCCATGTCGGCGATAGGACGGGCGGCAACGCCGGACTCGGCCGCGGCACGCGCCACCGCCGGCGCGATCTTTTCGATCAGGCGCTGGTCGAACGGCTTGGGAATGATGTATTCCGGGCCAAAGCTCAGGTCCTGGCCGGCATAGGCGGCGGCCACCGCGTCATTGGTTTCGGCCTCGGCCAGCTCGGCAATGGCGCGCACGCAGGCCAGCGTCATTTCCTGTGTGATCTTGGTTGCGCCGCAGTCAAGCGCGCCGCGGAAGATATAGGGAAAGCACAGCACATTGTTGACCTGGTTCGGGTAATCCGAACGGCCGGTGGCGATGATGCAGTCAGGGCGCGCGGCCTTGGCCACCTCGGGACGGATCTCGGGCTCCGGATTCGCCAGCGCCAGGATCAGCGGCTTGTCGGCCATGGTCTTGACCATGTCCCCGGTCAGAACCCCGGCGGTGGAGCAGCCCAGGAACACGTCCGCATTCTTGACGATGTCGGCCAGCGTGCGGTCAGTGGTGTTCTGCGCATAGCGGGCCTTGTTGGGTTCCATGTTGGCGTCGCGCCCTTCATAGATGACGCCCTTGGAGTCGACCACGAAAATATTGCTGCGCTGTACGCCCAGGCTGACCATCAGGTCCAGGCAGGCGATGGCCGCGGCGCCGGCGCCGGACACCGCCATCTTGACCTGGCCTATCTCTTTGCCGACCACCTTCAGGCCGTTCAACAGCGCGGCGGAGGAAATAATGGCGGTGCCGTGCTGGTCGTCATGGAACACCGGTATGTTCATGCGCTCGCGCAGCTTTTTCTCGATGTAGAAGCATTCCGGCGCCTTGATGTCTTCCAGGTTGATGCCGCCCACTGTCGGCTCCAGCATGGCGATCGCGTCGACCAGCTTGTCCGGGTCATGCTCGGCAAGCTCGATGTCAAACACATTGACGCCAGCGAACTTCTTGAACAGGCAACCCTTGCCTTCCATCACCGGCTTGGACGCCAGCGGCCCGATGTCGCCAAGGCCGAGCACCGCGGTGCCGTTGGTAATGACGGCCACCAGGTTGGCGCGGCTTGTGAAGTCGGCGGCCAGCGCGGGGTTGGCGGCGATTTCCTCGCAGGCATAGGCCACGCCGGGCGAGTAGGCCAGCGACAGGTCGCGCTGGTTGGACAGCGGCTTGGTGGGGACCACCGAGATCTTGCCGCGGGTCGGGCTGCGATGATATTCAAGGGCTGCGTCGCGCAGCTGTTCTTCTTTGCTGGAGTTGTTGTCCATGATGTTTTCTCTAAGGTGGTTTGCAACGTGGATGCGCCGGTGGCCACGGTACAGGAGGAGGCACTGTATCGAGCCAATACTATACATCCCGGCAAGGCTGGCGCAAAAAGCGTGCGCCTGGCCAGCGCCGCACCTTTGACGGTTCCGGTCCCGGGCGCGCAGGTCAAGGAACTCGCGCCGCGCGCGGCATGCCTAAAACAGCTTGTGCGCCACGCAGCGCCTTGGAACCATCAAAGGAAAATTGCATGAACGAGAACCCGGCTGCCAACGCCGCTACCACCACGGATACACTGCCGCTGGCCGATTCGATACCGGTGCTGGATTGCCTGATCATAGGCGCCGGACCGGGCGGCCTCACCGCCGCGATTTACCTGCGCCGCTTTCATCGCAACGTCATGATCATCGACAAGAGCGAGAGCCGGCTGTCGCTGATCCCGGTCAGCCATAACTATCCGGGCTTTGCCGAGGGCGTGCAAGGCCTTGCCCTGCTTCAGACGCTCAGGGAACAGCTCAGCCGCGCGGGCGGCGTCGTCGTGGAAGGCGAAGTGACCAGCCTGGGCCGCGATGAGCAAAGCTTTTATGCCGACTGGAACGGCGGCCGGGTGCGTGCGCGCAAGGTCATCATGGCGACCGGCATCGTCGACATCGGCTTGCCCACCGAGAACTGGCGCGCCGCGATCAGAGCCGGGGCGATCCGGCTATGTCCGATCTGCGACGGCTTCGATGTCACCGACCGCCGCATCGCAGTGGTATGCGGACCGGACAACCGGGTGTCGCATGCGCGCTTCATGCGCACCTTCAGCGCCGACGTTACGCTCATGCTGTCGCGGGATGCGTCGCCGCTGGATGAACTGGAACGCCAGCAACTGCGGGAGTCCGGCATTGCCTGGCTGGAAGCGCCAGCGCTCGATGTTTCAACCGCGGACGGCCGCACGCCGCTGGTCCATACCGCCGACGGCAAACAGCATGCGTTCGACGTGCTGTATCCGATGCTGGGCGAGACCGCCCGCTCGCGCCTGGCGGCCGCGCTGGGCGCCGAAACGGGCGAGTGCGGCGACGTCGTGGTCGATATCCACCAGCGCACCACGGTCGAGGGTTTGTATGCGGTCGGCGATGTGGTTGTCGGCATCAACCAGATCAGCGTGGCAACCGGGCAGGCCGCTGTGGCCGCCACCGATGTACACAACCAGTTGCCGCCATGCCTGCGCGCGCCTGCAGGGCCGTGAAGTCGACATATTCTTTCGACATCGGGTAATGTTCTGCCTTCGACAACAGCATGAGGAAACACAGATGAAACGATATGCCATTCTTGCCGCATCGATCGCCGCACTGTCGGGTTGCGCCTTTCTGCCGCCGGTGCCGATCGCCGTCGCTGACCTCCAGCCTACCCAGGGCAGCAGTGCCAGCGGCACCGCGACCTTTGTCGAGCGCGGCGGCAAGATCCTGGTGGATGCCCGTGTAAAGGGCCTGACGCCGGGACAGCATGGCTTTCACATCCATGAAAAAGGCGATTGCAGCGCGCCCGACGCAATGAGCGCGGGCGGTCACTACAACCCGACCGGAGCGCCGCATGGCGGCCCGGACAGCGCCAGGCACCACGGCGGCGATCTTGGCAATCTGACTGCCGACGCCAACGGTGACGCCAGCGCCAGCATCACGCTCAGCAACGCCGAGTTCGGCCTGGGCAAGCTGAGTTCCAACACCATCGCCGGTCGTGCGCTGGTGATACACGCGGACCCGGACGACCTCAAGAGCCAGCCTGCGGGAGACTCCGGCAAGCGCGTGGCCTGCGGCGTCATCAAGATGCAGTAAGCGCATGGACCGCCCGCGGCCTCGCGGAGCGCCAGGCCTGTCCTTTCCATAAGTCCTACATCAGGATCGCCGGATGTCCGACTGCGGCGCATCGAAAGAGCGCTGTATGCTGAATTGGCAAAGATCAGCAAGGAGCTTGGGCGATGGAACTGTTCAATCGTTTGCCGGGACCGCAAACCGCGCCGCCTGGTCTGGAGCGCAAAGTCCTGCGTATATTGCCCGCCGTGCTGGCGCTGGGCACGCTTCTGCCGGCGGTCTATGCGCTGCTGCTGCACCTGCTGGCGCTGGGCGGGCCTGAAGAGGTCGTGCGCAAGGTGCAGATCACGCTCTACCTGGCGGTGGGGGCCATACTGCTGAACTGGATGGTTGTGCTGCAGATAGCGCTGCTATGCGCCATCGTGGTGCTGATGAAGGGACCGGCCTATGTGGCCGACGCCTATTGGCTGCCGGACAGCCCGGCCCCGCGCCACGCCGGCCGTGGCTGATGGCGCCGGAGCTGTCCCGCTACTTGTTCAGGCGTCGCTGCGACCAGCTGACCAGACGGGAAACCGTGGCGCTGATGATCACCACTGCCAGCGTCAGCAGGGCGAAATCGCGCCATGCCGGTTCTTGTTGAGTAATCACGAAGGCAAACAGAAAGAAGATGACTGCCACGGCGGCAACGACATGGACGGTGTCGATGACGGTCTGTTTTACGGCGCGCATGATGAACCTCTCAAGTCACTGAGCAGCAGGAATTGCAATGTGAAGAAGTTTATTGAATTGCTAACTTTAGTGGTTTGAGGGGGCTCAATGCTGCGCTGCGACGAATGTAACATCCTGTAAGCATTGCCCGCGTTATGCCTGTTTCAGCGATCGCGCCGCCATGCGGAAAGGACGCAGATGAAATACAAGGATTACTATGCGGCGCTGGGCGTGGACCGCAACGCCAGCGCCGAGGAGATCAAGAAAGCCTATCGCAAGTTAGCCCACAAATATCATCCCGATATTTCCAAGGATCCTGAAGGGGAGGAAAAATTCAAGGAGATCCAGGAGGCCTATGCCACGCTGAAGGACGAGGAAAAGCGCGCCGCCTACGACCAGCTTGGCAGGCGCGCGCCGGGTGAAACATTCCAGCCGCCGCCGGACTGGGGCCAGGACTTTGGCTTTGGCGGCTTTGGCGGCGCCGAAAATCTTTCGGATGTCGACCTGGCCGACCTGCTCGCCGCGTTCGCGTCGGCCCGCGGCGGACATCAGGCGCGGCGGCCGCGCCGCGGCCAGGATGTCGAGGCCAGCGTGCCCGTCACGCTGGAGCAGGTGCATGACGGCGCCGAGATCGAAGTCAGGCTGAACCTGCCCGAGCATGATGCGCATGGCCTGGTGCATCATGTGCCGCGCACCTTCCAGGTCAGGATCCCCAAGGGGGCGGCCGATGGACAGCGCTTGCGGCTGGCGGGCAAGGGCGGTCCGGGCCTTGGCGGCGGACCGGCCGGCGACCTCTACATCGTGATGAAGCTGCAGCCGCATCCCCTGTATCGGGTCAGCGGCCGCGACCTTTACCTGGACCTTCCGCTCACGCCTGGCGAAGCGGTGCTCGGGGCCACGGTTGAAGTGCCGACGCTGCGCGGTCGGGTGGAACTGAAGGTGGCGCCGGGCACGGCGGCGGGCCGCCAGCTGCGCCTGGCCAAGCGCGGCTTGCCGACTTCCGACGGCGGCCATGGCGACCTGTACGCAGTGGTGCGCATCGAGGTGCCCAGGTCGCCCAGTGCCCGGGAGCGGGAACTCTATGCGGAACTGGCCAAGGCGTCGGACTTCAATCCGCGCGCTCACTTTCCGCAGAAAGGATGAGCATGAACAGCAATCCGAGTGAAGTCGTGTGGCTGAACGAATCCACTACCTTCAGCCTGCTGCACCTGGCTGAAGCGTCAGGTCTCAGCAATGAGGAACTGCAGTCGCTGATGGACAGCGGCGCTTTGCCGCCGGTCGCCATGGAGCAGGGCGGGCCGGCCTTTGAAGCGCGCTACGTGGTAGTGGCGCGCACCGCCCGCCGTCTGCGTGATGACTTCGAACTTGATCCCGCCGGCCTGGCACTGGCCATGCACTTGCTGGCCCGCATGGACGCCATGGAGCGGGAACTGGAGCGCTTGCGCGCCCGCCTGCCCGGCTCATAGCGCGCATGGCATGCGGCGTCGCGAGCCGGGGCTTGGCGCGGGCTTACCCGCCAAGCTTTAAGTTAAATCAAGTTTCCTGCAATAATGTGGACATTGTTGAAACTTTTTCAGCCATCTCAGGTTAGTATTTCCGCATGTTTTTATGCGGAGAATGGGAATGATAAAGCGCGCTCTGGTCATTTGCCTGGCATG